>Ga0315533_1002554_pt1 | contig 12549 bp, 13 predicted proteins | sample SalMarSW160130MG_FD_203081 | JGI IMG/M metagenome (GOLD analysis project Ga0315533, IMG submission 203081) | Salt marsh sediment microbial communities from the Plum Island Ecosystem LTER, Massachusetts, United States - Salt Marsh Sediment SW1601-30 ...
ATCACATCTCTGCAGATAAAAATAGTCATTAGTAATTTTGGCATTTTGTTGGAGGTAATAAAATGCAAATCACAGATTTTTTGAAAAAGTCGAAGGTTAAGTACGAGGTTACTAAACACGAGCCTAGTTATACCGCTCAGAATCTGGCGGCTGCCGAGCATGAGCCCGGCAGATTTGTGGCAAAGCCCGTCATTGTCAAGGCCGACGGAAAATACGTGATGTGTGTCCTTGCAGCGCCTTACAAAGTTGATATGAAGGCCTTGAAAAAACAACTGGGAGCTAAATCGGTCAAGCTGGCTGAGGAAAAGGATATCGGCGGGTTATTCCCCGACTGTGCACTCGGTGCTGAGCCGCCTTTTGGCAACTTATATGATTTATCGACTGTTATGGATAAATCCCTCGAGGCCGATGACCATATCGCTTTTCAGGCCGGCTCTTACGAAAAAGCTATCCGAATGAGTATGAAAGATTATCGAAAGCTCGTTGAACCCGAAGTGCTCGAGTTTAGCTACCAGGTAACCTCGTAATCTTGAATGATTCAACGGCGATGAAATATTTATCCCAACGCCTGCCCCTTGTTTTCTTTTGGGGTTTTACGCGGGATTTTTCTCTTTGTTATTTTGCACTGCACCGGCGATGACAATCACGTATTCTCCCTTCGGGTTTTCTTCGAGCCGGCCAAGCAGCTCGCTTATTCGACTCCGCTTTACCGATTCGAACATCTTTGTCAGTTCTTTAGCAATAGCTGCTTTGCGGTCTCCAAAGACCTCTAAAGCATCCTCTAAAAAGCTCCTCAACCGATTCGGGCTCTCATAATAAATAAGGGTGTGTGGCGAATCTTTATCTTCAGACAAAAAGTTTCGTCTTTTGCCGCTTGTCCGCGGTGCAAAGCCGCGAAACGTAAAGCTATGCGTCGCAAGCCCCGACAATACCAACGCCATCACGAAGGCACAGGCCCCGGGTATCATCGTAACATCTATCCCTGTCTCGATTGCGCTGCGAACCAGAGTAAAGCCGGGGTCCGATATACCCGGTGTGCCTGAATTTGTCACTAATGCCACTGAATTATCTTCTTTGAGCAAAGCCATAATTTTTCTGCCCGCCTGCCTCTCGTTGTGCTCATGAAAAGTAATTTGTGGCTTTTTTATCTTATAGTGCTTCAGCAACAGGCCGGTCTTTCTTGTATCCTCGCTGGCTACGTAATCGACCTGCCGAAGAATCTCCAGCGCTCGCAAACTGATATCCGACAGGTTCCCGATTGGTGTTGCTACAAGGTAAAGCATATTTTTAACTCTCCATCTCACCTGACTCATACAGAATAAGACTGCTTGCAACCACTGCCGCAGTCTCCGTTCGTAAAATCCGCTGACCTAAACTAATCAGAGCAATATCATTTTTCCTGGCGGTTTGCACCTCATTTTCTGTAAATCCACCTTCCGGGCCTATAAACAGAGCGACACTTTTAGTTTTCTTGTTGCTGTTTTTTAGGTACTGCCTCAAACTCTTACCGTGGCCCTGTGTATGTGTCATAATTTTATAATCAAAAACATCGAGCATGGCTATTGCCTCTTCAAAGCTGACAGCTTTTTCTAATTCCGGAATCCTGCCCCTTGCTGATTGTTCCGCCGCCTCTTGTATTATTCGCCGCCAGCGTTTTATTTTATTTGCCTTTATTGACTCTTGCCGCACGATGCTCCGCTCGGTAACTATCGGCACGAAGCGCTTTACCCCAACCTCCGTACACTTTTGCAGCACCCATTCGAACTTATCACGCGAAAGCAGACTCTGATACAGCGTAATCTCCACATTTGGTTCACCCCCGGCCTTTCGTTTTTCTTCTATCTGACCTGTTATTTTTTCTTTTTTAATTGTCTTTAGCTCGATTTCATATTCGAAGCCGTGGTTATCCAGCACGATGATATGTTCACCTGCCTTTTTACGAAGCACATTATATATTTGATGTGCCTGCTGTCCTTCGAGCACTACCTCTTTGTCCCCTATATTTTCCTGTCCTGTAAAAAACCTGTCCATCAATTACCTTTGTTTGACCCAAAAAATCTTTTAATACCTTGTTTAATCATAAAGCAACAAACGCGAATCGTAAATCCTAAATTTCCCCCGTTTGCATGTTATGATGACAAATTTTATTTGGCTATTCTTTGTGACGTTTATTGGGACTTGACCTCTGCTTGGGGTTATTTCCCCGTATTGAATAAGTCTGTTATCTTTGCTTTTGATGTTTCTTGGGATATACTTTAAATAGAAGGTATGATGGGGACAGAAGGAATCTTTCACATCACATATTAGTGCATCTAATATACGAGAAGCACCGCTTTTGGCATCAGAATAGAATCAAGCGCTTAATCAGACGCCTGTAAAGAGATTGCGCTTATTATAATGTGTAAAAACCGTCCTATAAGTTCGAATAACAGTACTTACTTTATGGGGGTTAACTAAAACCTATCCCAAAACCCTAGTTTTTGGCGTTACCAGTGACATAAACGGCGTTTCTTGGGGTTTTGGGATGACTTCTAAAAGACTTGCTTTAACAGCTATAGTCAGGGCATTTGAGCTATTTATTTGTCGTTTCTACTTAGGAGCAAAAAAATAATTCGAAAGAAAAATAAATTTTTGCGCTTTCAAGGTATTTCATTAATTAGCATGATGGTTGCGATTTCTATCTTGTCTATCTCATTTATCGTAACTGCCCAGTTCGGATATCGTTCTGCCCTGGATTCACGGATAGCTGTTATGCTCAATTAGCAAACAATCTCTCGTAAAGGTTGAGCTTTAGATAAATATGTATAAGCTGCTGCAATCAAAAAGGTGTGGTTTTGTAATGCCTCTCGCGATGCTTGCGGTCGTAATATTGCTTGCAGTAGGAACGGGATTGTTAAGCATTGGTTTTTACAGCCGCATCTTTTCGATACGAATGACTTCACGGCTTGCCGCTCGCTCTGCCGCCGATGCCGGACTGACAAAAGCAATATATGAAATGAACGAAAAATTGAAAGTCAAACCCTGGGATGGTAATTCCCTGCCGATTGCCTCGAATCAGACCCTGCCCAATAGCAACGCAGTATTTAATTATACAGTTACGGGTGACTTCGTCAACGGCTATACCATTGAGTCGACCGGAAAATACAACCTGGCCGAACATAGTGCCTACGCCTCTTTGAAATTGAAGGGACTATTTGACTATGGAATTTTGGTAAAGGATACTATTATATTAAATCCTTATACATTAGTGGACGGATATAACTCTGAAGATTTAAATGACACCGATGTAGAAGTTCAGATTGTCTCGGAAAGTAATGAACCGGACAGCATTATCCTCCAGCCCGGAGCAACCGTGGACGGAGATGTGCTTACAGGCGTTGACGTCAATTTGCCACCAGTGACTCTGCCTGAGCTTTTTGATACGTGTACGGAAATTGAGGTCAGGGGGTCAACATTAACAATTGGCCCCGGTGACAGTGGAGAATATTTCTATTCCAGTATCGATTTGTCACATACAGGAGGAACTGCCGGAATTCTCGAAATTGATGGGGGGGAAGTTGTACTTTATGTGACCGGTGACATCGATATAGGCCAGGATTGTGAAATTGTGATAAGGCCCGGTTCATCTCTGACATTATACCTTGATGGCGATTTGAAAATGGGAAATTCAAGCGGAATCAACAACCAAACGGGGAGACCTGCTAACTTCGTGTTGTATGGAACGGGCGACGAAGTCCAGCAGTTTGACCTGAAGGCAAAGACTCTCTTTTGTGGGGCGGTTTATGCTCCAAATGCTGATATAGTAATCAGAGCTAATTCCAATATTTATGGTGCTTTTGTGGGGGCAAACTTTGAGATAAAGAGCGGCGATAATTTGTACTATGATATAGCTTTGCGAAGTCCTGAATTGGCGATGAGTTTTTGTATAGAACGTTGGTGGGAATAATAAGGCGATTCGAGTTTAACGACGACTTGCAGTTTTTTTATGCCGGCAAGGCGGAGCAATCTTATTTCGGACTTTATATTATGGTTTTAAACTTTAAGAGACCAAATTTTACTTCAAGATTCTTTACGATGTTTATTGAGACTTGACCTGCGCCTGCGTTATTTTTCTGTATTGAATAAATCTGCGGTCTTTGTTTTTGGCATTTTTGGAGTATACTTTACATAGGAAAGTCTGATGGGGGCGTAACAACCTTTTATATTAGGACGTTAAATCAAAGCTGGTTTCTATATAAAGCAACCGATGGTTTGTGACGAATGGAATTAAGTACTCTATTAAACGGCTTTTGCCGTTTCCACAAGGAGTAAAAAATTATGGCAAAGGAAAACACTTTTTGGTGCCGGCGAGGGACTTCATTAGTCGGCACGATGGTTGCGATTTCTATCTTGTCTATTGCGATTATAGGAACAGCCAATTTCAGATATTATTCTGCCCTTGATTCAAGAAAAGCTGTTATGCTCAATAGAGCCGCCAGGGTCGCTGTGACGCTTAGTGAGAGTTGGCGAGCTGTCGGAGGCGCCGAGACATATGACCCGGTTGAAAATCTCGGCTCAGACATCATCATCACGCAATCCACTATTGATGAAGTTGGATACGACGAAACCTTTACCTTGTTGGGAAGCTACGAAGTTGTGTTGAATGGTACCGCCTACTACACTACCCTGTCCTGGAAAGACGTTAGTACCGGATTAAGGGCCTTGAATGTAATCGTAACCTGGGCACAGCGCGGTGAGCAGGGAAATGGCACTGACGACTCATTTAAGCTCACAACTTATGCGTTGCAGAACTAACGAAATTAAGAAAACAAAGATGATGAAAAACAGACTTACAGTTCAGAATGGTTTCACGTCTATAGAACTATTGATAACCATGATAATTATGCTTATCCCGATATTGGTTGTCGGTGTCATATTGGCTGACAGTAATCGTGGCTGGCACATTATGTACAATCGTATAAATTCTGATGTGGTTGCTGACAGTTATGTCGCTGCTAAAGCATTTGACGCGCTGGTTCGAAGGGCAAGTAAGGATGGGGTCTTGGTAGATGATGATAGCCACTGGGTTGAGGTTAATTACTGCGCAAATAGCGAATCTGTTGTTGCTGACCGCTATGCATTATTCTTTATGGCCGAAGGCGACCTGGTGATTGAATATGGCCAGCTGGAGCCGAAGGAAGCGCTGTCTACCCGGACTGTTTGTCAGAATGTATCTGATTGCGTTTTTAAGCAGGTCGGCCAATCCATTCAGATGACACTTAAAATCGATAACGGCACGCAGGCTAATACTATTGTCTCGTCTGCTGTTATGCACAATTAGTAAATATCTCTCGGAGGGTGGATTTGGATGAATATGCATAAGCTGCTAAAATCGAAAAGGCGTGGTTCTGTAATACCTCTGGCTATGCTTGCTGTTGCAATGTTGCTTATTGTAGGTACGGGTTTGTTGACGCTTGGTTTTAACAGCCGTACCTTCTCGGTACGAACAGCTTCACAGATTGCAGCACGCTCTGCCGCCGATGCCGGGCTTACTAAAGCCATCTATGAAATGAACCAAAAATTGAATGTCAAACCCTGGGATGGCGATTCCCTGCCCCTTGCAGCAAATCAGACCTTGCCCAACTGTTGCTCTTTCTTAAATTACACAATTACAGGTGACATTGTCAACGGCTATACTATCGAGTCAGTCGGAAAATCCAACCACGCCGAACAAAGTGTTAAATGCACGTTAAAACTGAAGGGGCCTTTTGAGTATGCAATCTTCGCAATTCAGGGTCTTGAGCTTAAGAATTCTGCTGTAGTGGACTGGTACAATTTTGATGACGATGATGTTGTTATGAAAGTCGCTACTAACAGTACCGCCTCTAGTGCAATAACCTTGAAAAACTCTGCAACTATAAACGGCGATGTCATAGTAGGTGCCGGCGGAGACCCGGATGATGTTATCGAATTGAAAAATAGCGCGACTATTACAGGTGAAACTTCGGCTATGCCTGCCGAGCAGGAGCTGCCGCCGATTATCGTGCCTCAGTGGCTGCAGTCAATGACATTGAGAGAAACTATCGAAAGTGGTGATGATATTTACCCTTCAGGAAAATATGAAGGGATAGACCTCAGCACCGGCTCTGAATTATATATTTTGGAAAATGTCACGTTTTACATTACCGGAGATGTGACCCTTCGCAACTCAGCTAAAATAATTGTCGAGGAAAATGCCTCGTTAGTCCTGTATGTGGGAGGTAAAATTGAAGGTAAAAACGGCAGTGCCTTTAACAATGAAGCACAGGACCCCAAAAAACTGAAAATATTCGGCCTTGATGGCTGTGACCAGATGAGTTTTAAAAATGGCTCCGAATTTTATGGTGTAATTTACGCACCAAACGCAGATGTCACATTTCATAATTCCGCCGATGCCTATGGCTCTATCATAGTTAAAAATTTCGAACAAAAAAATTCCGCTACGTTCCACTACGATGCATCGCTCAGAAAAAATGTCTCCATAGATGACCCGGCCATAGCTTTCGAGGTAAGTAACTGGAATGAGAACTAAGATACGGATGAGGGCCGTCTAAGCTTTTTCGTTACTGCTTTTTTCTCTCCCCAAAAACCATCAATAAAAAATCAAAAGCCAAATCTTAACAATATCTGCTTGCCGTTTTCATAAATCCAATTAACATATGGACTTCTATGATTAAGAAAGAAAAGACCTGTCGCATCTTCATTAGCGTAGCCGAGCCAAGTGCCGATGCCCACTGCGCAGGTTTGATAGCTGCTTTGCGCAAAAGAGGTTACGGCAATATCGAGTTTGTCGGCGTAGGCGGCCCAAAAATGGCTGAAGCCGGCTGTAAGCTGTTGCAAACCACGACCGGCAGGGCCGTTATGATATACAAGGCCTTCAGCCACATCGGCCGTTATTACAACCTGATAAGGCACATAACACGCTATCTAAAAACCAATAAGGTCGATTTGGTCGTCGTCTGCGACTCACCCAGCTTCAACTTCCACATCGCAAAAGCCGCTAAAAAAGCAGGCATTAAGACCCTTTTTTACGTCGCCCCGCAGCTCTGGGCATGGGCCGGCTGGAGAATTAGAAAGCTACGCAAATGCTGCGATAAGCTCTGCTGCATTTTACCCTTTGAGAAGGACTGGTTCAGCCAGAGGGGGCTCGATGTGGCTTTTGTGGGCAATCCATTGTTAGATAACTTGGGCCCGGATTTAGCCCGTTTCAGGAAAGAATATGTTAATTTTGAGCCGAAAAATGCCAGGTTTGCTATTATGCCCGGCTCACGGGCCGCTGAGATTGAGTCGCTCTGGCGACCAATGCAGCAGATAGCGATTCGTTTGAAACAAAAATATCCTGATGCAACATTTACCACAGTGGCCGTGGATGTTGAGCGTAAGCAGCTCTTACAAGCAGCTCAAATTCCCGGCTTTGAGTGTCAATATACTATTAGCGCGGTTAGTGAAACCGCTGCTGCCGTTGATTTTGCGATTGTAGCCAGCGGCAGTGCCACTTTACAAGTGGCGGCGGCTGGCTGTCCAATGGTGATAATGTATCAATCCAGCAGGATTTTATGGCATCTGGCAGGACGTTGGCTGGTAAAAGCAAGATATCTGTCTCTGGTCAATATCCTGGCCGGTAAAGAATTAGTACCGGAATTTATGCCGTATTTTGGTTCTATTGAACCGATTACCGAAAGCATCGAGCGGCTTTTGGAAGATGCGGATATGTTGGCTCGAACCAGTAGCGAGCTGATTAACTTGGTTGAGCCGTTAGCTGAGAAAAGGGCCTGCGAGCAGGTCGCCGAAATGGTCGTCCAAATGCTGCCTTAGGAATCAATTCGATGCTCGATTTCTGTACTCTGTCCTCTGCTCTCTGTGACACGCCTATATCATTATAGAGTCAAGCTGTTGTTTTATGTCGGATTCACTATTGACATAGGCCTGCTCGCCGGGCTTGATGGGCAGGGGTTCTGCGAACTGGACCGCAACGCGGCGAACGAAGTGATTCATTTCATCGACCCGGGAAACGTGACCTGAACGAGTGAAATTGGCCATATCGAATGAATCATTCGGGCCAAATTGTGGAACACTGAAACGAGCGGTTATTTCCTGGCCCGGGTAGGGACAATTGCCGTCATCATAGCAGGTAAATGCTGCACCTTGGCTTGAGATATCAAGCATCTGGCCCTGTGAAAGCTCGTCATTAAAATCCTCGGCGAACCAGATAGGCCAATAATAATGCAATCTTTGCTCACTTCTTCGCTCGCCCAGCCCGTCTGTCGATGGGCGGGGCTCGTTTTTGATGTCCATTTTCTTCTCCTCGAAAAAGATTTGTCCTTTGTCATTACTTAATTGTAAATCGACAGCTTTAAGAGGCGACTTTATGACGGGTCGCCGGAAACATCACTGTTGATTGAGTTGATAAGGCCGTTTAGCGTATTTCTGGTATGCAGCCCCGCACCAATTGTCCTCCACAGGACGCCTATCGGCGGTGAATCACCAGTTTTTCTTCGATAGCAACAGTTCAACCCATTCTTCTTGCTCAATTGGTGCGTGGGATGGCTTGATAAAGGTTTTTTGCAAAATTTCAGCTTTCAGCAATTATATTCCTATAATCCGCCAATGACTGGATTATTTTTAGCCGCGCAACTTGTCCCGCCTGTCCCGAGCTTGTCGAAGGGAATTTTTTTATTGGGATTTACTGCGTTGGGTTTGTTTTACCACAGAGACCCAAACGTAAGTGCGGGGTCATGTTAAGCCCCCAGGCCTGCCCTGAGCGTTTATGCTGGGGATTCTGTTTAGGCGTCGCCGGCACGGCGACGGGCGACAGGATTTTACTTGCCGGAAATTGCGGGTTTGGGTATTATAGGTTTTGCTTGCCCTCCACATTTATCCGCCTCTGGCGGAGCCAAAAGGGCGTCGGAGGGTCATTCCCGCGAAGCTTGTCCTCGCGAAGGCGGGGAGCGGGAATCCATAATATGTATTGAGAGAAAGTGAGAAACTGATATGGGCGATAAGGGAAAAAAAGATAAAGGCAAAAGAGAACAACATAAAAAGGCCCTGCTTAGTCCGAAGGAAAAACGAAAATTAAAACAAGAAAAGAAGAATAAATAATTGCCCGGTGGTGTTCGCAGCCCCGCCTGTCCTCCATAGCTGGTTTCTGCATAGCTTTAGCGAAGCAGAATAGCGAAGACGGAGCCGATGGGCTTTGGCCGGAGTTTATACAGTTAAGTATAAGCCCCAATGGCTGGAAAGGACGAAAGGACGGCAGCCCAAGTTGCGAATTTTGATTTTTGATTTTTTATCGAGATATGCTTCACGAGTCACGCTTGTTCGCCGTAGCTTCCACCCTCCGTAGCAAAGCTACTGCGGAGGACGGGTCAGCGAAGACGGAAGCGACGAATAGTCTTTCCCGTACTATACAGTACGCCAGAGTCGTATAAAACTGTATAATCATTATTCGAGGTCATTCGAGTCGGATAAGATATGAACAGGCTCTGTATCTTCGTTGGCATGATAGTCTTTGGTTGGATTGGATGGTGGATAGGAGCCAGATTTGGATTCATGACCGGCTTCGTGGTTAGCAGCATCGCCAGCTTGGTTGGAGTTTACGTAGGCTGGCGTATCAACCGCGATTACCTAAGCTGAAGCTCCGTTGAATCATCGAGGAACCGCCAATCGGTCAGCGCCACGCAAGAGATTGGACGGGTACTGAAGAAGCAACGGGAACTTCTTATAATGAAAAAAACGTTAAAACTTTCTTGATTGGAGGGTAAAAAATTCCAATGGACAATAGGCTTAGCACAGACGAATTGCGAGACAAAATTAGTCATTTCAAAAAAGGGGCCGAATCATTATACCGTTATGGCGACCCAGGAAGTTCTAAAACCTTATTCAATAGCCTTTCAAATAATGACCAAAAAAGGCTTCTTTATTGGGCACTTATTGACGGTGATACAGATATTAAAAATATTGCTAAATACTTCATGCAGCAACTTAATCCTGCTCCTAAGGATGTCAAAGAATTATTAGAACAAATGAATCCAAATGATAGAGACGAGATTGAAACGATATCCTCTCAAGTTAAGAATTGTCAAGTGGATACTGAATTGTTAGAAGCTGACAAGCAAAAAGTCATGGAGATTTTATCCGAGGCTTGTAATAAAATTGGTTCTCTGGAAATTGAAGAAGCTTTTTGGGTATTAATCCCTTCTGATCCCTCAAAAAGTGCTGTTTGGTTACAAGCCAGAGGTAGATCAGGTCATATCTCATCAGATATTGCGTGGTCTGACCACGTCTGCTATGATCCCAAAAAAGAAGAACAATATAAACTATTAAGTAAGATGCGTGAATCATCATTTGTGCTTCACATACATAATCATCCCTCAACACCAAATATAGTATATGGAGCAAGTCCAAGTGACCGTAGTTTTGCTAAGCATTGGAATTACCTACGTAAAGAGTTAACTGCAAAAATGAAATTTTTTATAATTCAAGAAAACACTGCCTTTGAATATCGAGAAGAAGGTGATAATGTTCAATGGCTTGGCGAAAAAATTGAAAGCAAGTCTTTATCTGAAAAAGAATATTATGACAAGCAATTTCCTTTAGACATGGCTCAAAAAATGCTGAAAGAGGAAAGGAAAAAGTTTTATGACAAATTGTTTGAAAATGGATAACCTTAAATCATCCTTATCCCCGGACCGGCTACGCTCTTACTGCTCGGCCTCGGTGCGGTGATGTTGAGAAGAAGACGCTAAAACTTTTGTTAAATAGTAATTATAACAACACTTGGCTAAAAAACGGTGGGTGTGAGTAGTTAGCTACAAATTTACTCCGTAAATAATTGAAATTCTGCGGGATCTCGACTAATAAGTATTACATCTTCACCTTCACTTTCAATAGACCATATATCAGACCGTATATCAAACTCAGATAAAACAGTTTTAAAATAACGCTTGGTGCCTCCATTTTCTATATTAAGTTTTCTGTCCCAATTCTCATAATCAATCGTAATATGGTCATCTTCGGAACCAGTTAAACGTAATAATTCTCCTTTGAGAACAGTTTCTATATTACCCTCTTCCTTTATTGGTTGCTTTTTCAAAAACAGGGATACCAACCGATCTTTCAAGTATGTGCGAAAAAACGTAGCAATAATTCCACCTGAGCCAAGTAATGTGAACACCCAGTGCTCCAGTAAAGATTCCACTATTTTCTTGAATAAATCTTTCATCCAAATACAGCTTAGTCCGTGGTTAAACAAATGATTCCATTTTTTCTTTGCTGCTATGGGCGTTAATGAGCCTTTAGTTGGCACAAAGTTAAAATAATACTGATACAGGCTACTATTGCAGCTATTGTTGCCCAAAAACAGGACCATTTTGCGAAAATACAGGCATCGAGCATTGTTTCTGTTTGCAAATCTGTATGAACACGCTGAATACACTTATATTTTATATTATCCATTCCTGCCGTAAGCACTGGTATCTTCAACTTTTTAACCTCGTCCTCAAACGCCTTGCCTTCGAAATTATTGGGGATTTTTTCCATCTTAGATAAAGCTTGTAGAAGTTCTTTTCTTCTTTTTTTTGCCATAATTTTTCCTTGCAAATGCTAAACAAATCTTTCCATTTTTTCTTTGCAGATTATACGAGTTTGTGGATAAAACCGCAAAGATTTATTATAGCAAACTCATGACGTAAAGCTGATTGCTAAATATTTTGGACTCCTGCGACCCGCTGCACATCTCACCGAAAGGTTAGCTTCGCGTTCCGGTGAATTCCGCCACGGCGGATAAATCTGAGCAATCTGTGCCTGTCCGTTTCAGGGGGGTATTAGTAGTTAAAAATTCAGTCAGCTTAAAAATAAGTCAGCTTCTATGTCCTTGCCTGCCCTGCGTAGTTGAACAACGAAGCGGGGTGGACGAAGGCGATATTCTATGACAAAGCTTGTTTTGAGAATAGAATTTGCCGAGGACACCAAGCTGACTGAAACTCTGTGTTCTCTGCTTGTCCCGCCAAAGCCTTGGCGACGGCGGATGTTCTCTGTGGCCAAAAATAATCAGTGTAAACTTGTCTCGCCATAGTTTTAACGACGGCGGATCTGTGTTAATCCGTGTCTAATTCTTCTTTCTGACTTGGTGTCTTAGTGGCTGTTTCTTGTACGAGTCTGTTGAACTCTCTGCCGCGTTGCTCGTAGTTGTCAAACATATCGTAGCTGGCACAGGCTGGGCTTAACAAGACAACATCTCCGGGCTTCGAGAGCTGTCCTGCTAAATTGACCGCTTTAGATAATGAATTAGACATCTCTATCCGGACTTTCCGTCCTGTGTTCATCTGCGTCTTACCTGTCATTCCCGCGAAAGCTGGAATCCCTTTTTTAAATTTTTCTTTTCCGTGTAATCTGTGAAATCCGTGGTTACTTTTAACTTCTTTTTTCTCTGTGTCCTCTGTGACCTCTGTGGCTAATTTCCTTTTAATCGAATCTGCTATTTTTTTAGCGGTTTGGCCGAGCAAAATAGCTGCCTTGACCTTTTCGGCTATT
>Ga0315533_1002562_pt1 | contig 12511 bp, 10 predicted proteins | sample SalMarSW160130MG_FD_203081 | JGI IMG/M metagenome (GOLD analysis project Ga0315533, IMG submission 203081) | Salt marsh sediment microbial communities from the Plum Island Ecosystem LTER, Massachusetts, United States - Salt Marsh Sediment SW1601-30 ...
TATCAGAATCATGGGGCTCATGACCATGGGCCCGTTCAGCGGGGATACAGAGGATGCGCGCCCCTATTTTATAAAGACAAAAAGGCTCTTTGATGAGATTAGGGATAGGGGTGTCCCGGGTGTTGAGATGAGATATCTTTCCATGGGTATGTCAAACTCATACAGGGTGGCCATCGAGGAGGGTGCCAACATGATAAGAATAGGGACCATAATATTCGGAGAACGCTATCAAGATGGCGAAATACGCGGCTAGAGAGATGAAACGCCTCATGGGCAGGGCAATTCATGATTTTAATATGATAGAGGACGGCGATCATGTCCTCGTTTCCGTCTCAGGAGGGAAGGACAGCATGTCCTTGCTGTGGTTGCTGCGGGAGAGGATTAAAAGGATCCCCATTGAATACGGAATTACTGCAGTCCACGTGGATCCGGGTTTCGGTTTCGACTCGGCGGACCGGATGCGGACATTTTTTACGGAAAATGGTTTTACACATGAGATAATAACCAGTGACTGCGGGCCAAGGGCCCATAGCCCGGAGAATCTTGAAAACCCATGCTTCCTCTGTTCCATGCTGAGGAGGAAAGCCGTCTTTAAACTTGCCTCCGAACTCAAGTGTAACCGCATAGCACTCGGTCACCATAAGGATGACTTTATAGAGACCTTTTTCCTGAATATATTTTTCGGGGCGTCTGTAAGCACCATGCTGCCCGTACAGGAATTTTTCGGGGGAAGTCTCACCGTAATAAGGCCTTTTTACATGATAGAGGAACGCATCATCAAAGATTATGCCGAGTTAATGGGATTTCCAAAGGTATCTCTGGGATGTCCCACGGCGGGAGCTTCCAAAAGAGAAGATATCAAAAAGTTATTAAATAGTTTATACAGGACCAACAAGAAGATAAAAGGAAACGTATTCCATGCTATCCGGAACATCAAGCCCGAATACCTTCCGTGAATCGGGCTACCCGGTCAGATAGAGGACCTATTCCTCAGCAAATATGATGCTTTGATTGAAAAGGTGTCTTAATATATTTTCGCCTTGTAGGATCATCTCATCCGGTATGGGACAAAGATATTTCACGGTACATCTTAGAGCCCTGTCCCATGATTCAGAGGGGAAAAAATCAACAAGTGTTTTGGATAAGGTTTTAAGAGATCTCATATTGTCTTCCGGGGTTTCCCCCATGGATAATATAAGCCCCTTCATCTCCCTTAATATTTTATCAATCTGGGGATCGCTCCGCGGTTGATCCCCCGCATATGGGCCGTAAGCGGACAGGCAAGGTACTTTAAATTCTATAACCGGGCTGTTCAGCAATCCGTCAGCGTCACCCACGGCATCCCATCGCTGGTTGATATAACTCATTATCTGTCTGTCATATGTTAGAAATAATTCATTCTCCTTAATATGTCCCCCGAAGAGACCGAACCATGCCTCAAGGATCTGTTTTAAATTGCGATCTTTAAGCAATTCCTCTGTTCCAAGATCGGAAAGATCTCCCAATAGGATCTGCATGTCCCAGGGCTTTTCAATACTTCCATCAAGAGGAGACCTTTTGTATTTCAATGACTTTAGTATATCGTCGGCTGCTATACGCTGTTTTTCAATATCCCCTTCTAGATGGAGGATCAGATGCCATCTGGAGACTTGTTCTCCTTGGACTGACACGGATTGAAGCTTTCTGCCGAGCATCTGTCTGATCTCCCAGGTCTTGTTATCCTCCAGACCGCTGTCCCGGCCTGACTTAATAATCTCAAGATAACTTCTGTCTCGATGTCTCTCCATCCAGTTTTTATATTCCGAAAGAATGGTTTTAAGAGATTCATGGGGCTTCAGGCCGGCGGGCGGATTCAATATCTTTATAGAGATATCTTTAATAGGAAAAGAGGATTCCATCATCCAGGGCCGGTATACGGTAAAAGGTCCCAAAAAAGAGACGATCTTTTCAGCGAGGGATTCAGGTAAATGGGAATGTGGAAAAAGGTGTATAGGCATATCCTTTATCTTTCCAGGTTGAATTAATGCATAACGAGATCTTTATATGGTGATCAGTTCATAATAGCGTCTCCCCAGGCCGATTTCCTCTGCGTATTCCAGTTGTACGGACCAGTCGATATTTGGATAAACCGCTTTGAACTTATCATCACCGGTTTTTTTATCCATAGCGAGACATGAACCATCCAGGATCGCCTCCCGGTTTATCATGTCCACGGACGCCTGATCTATGGCTACCGGATCTATGGAGGCCATAATCCCCAAATCCCGAACAATAGGGGCGTCGTTAAAAGGTGCGCAATCACAGGCAGGGGATATATTGATAAGAAAATTAAGGAATACGGCTTTCCCCTTCTTGCCTGCCAATACAGCAAAGGCATATTCAGCCATCTTCTTTTGAAAGAGTGATGTGTCCGGACTCCATCTGATATTTATAGCATTGTTGGGGCATACAACAACGCATTCCCCGCACCCTATGCATCTTTGCTGATCTATAAAGGCCTTTTCATCCTTAAGGGAAATAGCATTTCCGGGACAGTGCACCACACAGTCACCGCATCCCTCGCACCTTTTTCTGTTGACTTTGGGAGACAATTCCGAATGCTCCTGTAATTTCCCCTTTCTGGAGGCGCATCCCATTGCCAGATTCTTGATGGTTCCTCCGAATCCGGAAACCTCGTGACCTTTGAAATGGGCCACGCTGATAAGGGTGTCCGCTTCGAATATCTCTTTTCCTATATAGGCGATTTTAAAGATATTCTTATTTATCCTTATCTTCTCATAAGAGCCTCCTCTTAGACCGTCCGCAATGATAATAGGTGCGTTTACGACCGAATAGGCAAAACCGTTTTCTATGGCTGTTTTGAGATGAGACACACTGTTTGCCCTGGTACCGGCATAGAGCGTGTTTGTATCGGTAAGGAAGGGGAATGCGCCTAATTCCTTAGTATAGTCCACTATGCAGCGGATAAAATTCGGTCTTATAAACGCAAGGTTTCCACTCTCGCCGAAATGCAGTTTAACGGCAACCAGACTATGTGGGAGGGCAACCCCTTTAAGATCAACAACTTCCAGGAGCTCGATTAATTTGGAGAGTAGATTCTTTTTAAAGGAAGACCTTAGATCGCTAAAGTATACTTTGCTCGTGGCCATAAGAGAACAACTTATTGGATATGAGATAAAAAGGGATCATCCGGCAAATGAGTACGCTTAATGATAAAGCTATAGCAAGATTGGTGATGTTCGGCCCATGGGGCTCTCTTTGCAGCGGCGAAAAACTTAGAAGCAAGATAATAGCATAAGGTGCCTGCCAGGCGGGCGGGTAACTTCTGAGATGATAGCCGGACTTCCGGTTCTGGATATTATTCAAATAGCCCACCGCCCGCCTCCTCCGGCTTATTGCCCGGGCCTTGCACATAAACAAGTTCGCCTGTCGCAAAGAGAACCCCATGGGCCAAACCAAGTATTTATATAAAGTCCTTTCCGTGCTCATTAACCGGATGAACCATAATTCAAGGCTTTGATGTACTTTTGTGGAATCTGGGAGAGCACCATCCTGTTTATCAATAGACCGAAGCCAAGTATCACATAGCTGCTAACCTTTAAACTCGGGCTCTCTCTTCTCCAGAAATGCCCTCACCCCTTCATCCCTGTCAGGGCTTGAGGCGATCAGACCAAAGGCTTCGGATTCCATATAGCAGCCGCTTCTAAGATCCACATCATAACCCCTTTCAATGAGGTGTTTGATAGTCTTGAGCATGACCTTCCCCTTTTTTGCCATTAAACGGGCCGTTTTTATGGTCTCCTCCCATAGTCTATCCTGAGGAAAGACCTTATTGACAAGGCCCATTTCTAATGCCTCAGAGGCGCTGATCATCATGCCAGTCAGGCAGATCTCCTTGGCCCATGCCTTTCCCACCAGGCGGGAAAGCCTCTGGGTCCCTCCAAAGCCGGGTATAAGACCAAGGTTTATCTCAAGTTGCCCGAATTTGGCGTTCTCCGAGGCATAGATAAAATCGCACGCCATGGCAATCTCAGTACCGCCTCCCAGTGCAAACCCGTTGACACAGGCAATTACAGGTATGGGCAAGTTCCCCAAACGAAAGAGTAGTTCCTGCCCGTTCCTGGAAAATTCCTTCGCCTGCAGGGGCGATAGAGTCGCCATATAGTCGATATCAGCTCCCGCCACAAAGGCCTTGTCACCCTCTCCCGTCAGGATCATGACTTTGATGGAAGGGTCTTTGTCTATCCTGTCAATGGCGTCATTCATCTCATGAAAGACATCCGGATTAACTGTATTCAATGCCTTGGGTCTGTTGAACTTCAGGATAGCGATATTTCCCTGTACCTCGAATAGGATGTTATCATAGTCCATAATAGTCTGCTCCCTGGATATTGATATGAATCGGTTTATACCCTCTCCAGCACCATTGCCATACCCTGGCCCCCGCCAATGCAAAGGCAGGCGAGTCCCAGCTCATGGTCCTTCCTAAGCATCTCACCCATGAGGGTTACTACAATGCGTGCGCCTGTACATCCTATGGGGTGTCCTAAAGATATCCCGCTCCCATGGAGGTTTGTCTTTTCCAAGTCTAACTTCAGTTCCCTAATGCATGCAATAGCCTGGGAGGCAAAGGCCTCATTCAATTCGACGACATCGAAATCATCAATAGATAGATTTTCCTTATGCAGGATCTTCCTCACCGCCGGGATAGGACCAAGCCCCATATAGGCCGGGTCTATAGCCGCGGAGGCATAGGACCTGATCTTCATGAGGGGTTTAAGACCCATTTCCTTGGCCTTGTCGGCACTCATAAGGAGGAGGGCCGCAGCCGCATCATTAATACCGGAGGCATTCCCTGCCGTTACTGTTCCGTCCTTTTTGAAGGCCGGTGGGAGTTTGGCCATCTTCTCCACACTTGTTTCCATAGGCCTTTCATCAGTATCAAATAATAGGGGCTCTCCCTTTCTCTGGGGAACTAATACCGGCACTATCTCCTCCTTGAAAACGCCGTCTGCGATAGCTTGTCTCGCGCGCTTATGGCTCAATGCACCGATCTCATCCTGCTCTTTTCTGGAAATCTTGTACCGCTCGGCAATATTCTCTGCTGTAATGCCCATGTGATAGCCGTAGAATATCTCAAAAAGACCGTCCATGATCATAAGGTCCACCAGTTCGGTGTTATTCATACGGGCCCCCCATCGAGCAAGAGGAATCCCGTAAGGGATGAGGCTCATATTCTCCATTCCGCCTGCCAGCACAATATCCGCTTCTCCGGCACGGATGGTCATCGCGCCAAGGGCAAGGGCCTTCATACCCGAGGCGCAGATCTTGTTTACAGTGATTGCGGGGACCTCCTTGGGGATACCGGCCCTGATCGTGGCCTGTCTTGCCACATTTTGACCCTGGCCAGCGCCCACCACATTTCCCATAATCACTTCATTAACCTCCACCGGCTGGAGAGAATCATCATAATCATAGCCTTCTTTTTCCAGTTCGATCATTCCCCTACCTTTCAATGCATCAGGTTCAAATCGGGTAATGTCTTCAGTGACCACCGGCTTAAGATTTACCCTTTTAAGCGTCTCTTTCAATACAAGGGTTCCAAGTTGAACAACAGGGGTTGTCTTTAGAGATGCCCCGAAGGTGCCTACAGGGGTTCTTGCTCCTGATACTATTACCACATCTTTCATAATCTTATCTCCTTATAATATTAGTTTGAAGTTCAGGGCGCCGCTCCTGTTTATAGGGAGGAACCTGAAAGACATTGAATATATATAGATGTGACTTTTCAAGTCAAGCTAAATTGAAAAAGCGAATAATTTCACAATTTTCTTGACATATCTTGGGACTGATCGTTAATTTTATTGTATAATATCCATCTATATTGACCTGTTAATTTTTTAGTTTCATCCGGTTAATGAGTACGTAAAGAGGTAAAAGATTAGATCTTATTATAAGTACCTTAATGGCCCATGGGGCTCTCTTTTAAGGGGCGAAAATATTAACAGCATGCTAACTAGTTAAGGTGCCACCCAGGCGGGCGGAAGACTTATGAATAAGGGTCCACGAATCCTTGAGTCCTAATACATGTCGTCTTGAAAAGAACCGCCGTTACCGGATGAACCAGATTTTAGGACCAGATCCAAATTTATTTGATGGATGAGAAGGATTCAAGGCCCTTCGACGGTGCTCAGGGCCGTGAGCGTGTCGAACGGGTTCCAGGGCTCAAGGGGTCGAGTGAAATAATTAGGGGGAAAAACTATATTCCACATACAATGTTGAAAGAGATAAAAGAATGAATCCACTTGCAGAGGAATTAAACGAGATAATCATCAAGGCCAACCCTCACATCCATGATATGCTCTCTGAGGTAGGCAAAAGACTCTTTTTCCCGAAAGGGATTCTCTCCCAGAGCGCCGAGGCCAAGGAAAAGGCGCATAAATTTGATGCTACCATCGGTATGGCCAGGGAAAAAGACAGGACCATGTATTTGCCTTCTGTTATGGATATACTGGCCGGCCTTGAACCTGAGGAATCGCTAACCTATGCCCCATCTTATGGGATTATGCCTCTCAGGAAGGCATGGAAAGAATACATGATTGAAAAAAATCCTTCCCTCAGGGGTATGGATATAAGCCTGCCTGTTGTTACAAACGCTATCACCCATGGTCTTTCTGTGATTTCCGATATTTGGGTTGATCCAGGCGACCATGTTATCCTGCCCGAGCAGATGTGGGGAAACTACCGGATGATATTTGAAGTGCGAAGCTCCGCCGAGATAGTCCAGCACCCCCTGTTAGACGGTAAGGGGAGATTTGACCTTAAAGGATTTGAGCAATGCCTGGTTGCAGAGGCAAAAACGAGAGATAAGATTATTGTTATTTTGAATTTTCCCAATAATCCAACCGGGTACACTGTTAGCCCCTCGGAAGGAGCGGGTATAGCGGATATTCTCAGTGGCGTAGCTGAAAATGGTACCAACGTCATTGCCGTTATGGATGATGCCTATTTCGGACTGTTCTACGAAGATGACCTAATGAAAGAATCCATTTTTTCCAGTTTGATCAACAGAAATCCCAGACTTTTGGCTGTTAAACTGGACGGCGCCACCAAAGAGACCTATGTGTGGGGTCTCAGGGTCGGGTTTATTACCTATGGGGCCCATATCAAGGGGGATCCCGGCCCATTTTACGATGCCCTGGAGAGAAAGACCGCTGGCGATGTCAGAGGCTCTATCTCCAACGCCTCCCACCTGAGCCAGACAATAATCCTGAAGGCCCTTAAGTCGGATAATTTCCTATCAGAGAAGCAGGACAAGTTCAGGATTATGAAGGAACGCGCAATAGAAGTAAAAGAGGTGCTGGCAGATTCCAGGTACGATAGGGCATGGGAGGCCTACCCCTTCAACTCGGGTTATTTCATGTGTCTTGGATTAAAAAGCGTGGAAGCGGAACCGTTAAGAGTCCATCTCCTCGAGAGATACGGTGTCGGTGTCATCTCGATAGGTACGAAGGATATCCGCATAGCTTTTTCATGCATTGAGAAGGAAGATATGCGTGAGCTTTTTGATATAATATATCAGGGGATAAAGGATCTGGAGTCAACCGCTCATATTTGACTGGGATTGAACATGTTGGAGAGATCAAAAGAGCTTTTCGAGTCTGTCAGAAAAGAGAGTTGGGCAAAATCAATGTCGGGGAACGATGACTTTTGGTCAAAGCTGGCGGAATGGGCCCATACCATTTTTCTTCCCGAATTGATGAGCCAGTATTCCCGTAAGATAGATGATATTATCCATATCGACCCTGATCTTTCGGAACAGGGCATCCTGGAACTGGTAGGCATGTATATGGTAAAGGCGATTGGTGCCCGCTATGCCTCTGTCAGGATATATGACCCGGATACGGAACAGATGCTTTCCTTCGTGTCATATCCTTCAGGTGAAGATGACAGAGAAACCTATATCTCTTCGGAGAAAAGCATAGCAGGGGAGGTTGTTAGATCCGGCAATGTCTTTCTTGTTCCCAGTATAATTGAAGAAAGCCGATATTATGACAAGTCGGTAATTGCTAGAAAGGGCGTCAATTCCATGATGGCCATTCCTTTTGAAATTCCCTGCTTCTTCCCCCATGAAAGAAATACGGGGGGTGTTATCCAGCTCTACTTTCCCGAAGATAAACGCAACTTCACTCCTATGGAAGTTCAGATAGCCGAGCTTATGTCACGCAGGTTTACCTTTGTTATCGCTCGCAAGAAGATTCTCTCCTTGCACAGGGTTAATGAGAAGAAGGAAGTGATCCTCCGTCAGATATTTCATGAACCGGGCGCATGGGAGGGGGTCAAGATGAAAGATATCTTCAACCGACTGATTCCAGAGCTGGCCGATATTGTCAGCCTCCAGAGCTGCGCCCTATTCTCTGTTACGGAAGATTTTCAAAATGTAATTCTGGAAGCAGGATATCCTGACTCCGCCTCCCACCACGGCATTGGTAAGGTATTTCCAATAAATAGTGAGCCTGCCTTTGAACTGGTTCTGGGTCTCCGGAAGTATACTGATAATACCCCTCACGAACTTGTTACATCGTCCTATGTGCTTGTTATAAACCCTGGAGAGAGCAGGATAATATCCGAAAAGATCAAGCGGTTTGCGGCTAAACGCAATATTAATTCCATGCTATATGTACCATTGAACATAGGGGAAGAGATCAGCCACTTTATGACATTTGACGCTGTGGACCAGAGGAAAGGTTACGAGCCGGAAGAGATAGAGATATTGCTGTTTCTTGGTCGAGAACTTATCAAGGCACAGAGAATGGAAAGACTTGATGATATTCTGCACGACCTCAAAAACCCGGCAATAGCCACAGCCGGTTTCGCACGAAGGATTCAGCAGATCCTTGAAAAGGAAGGTATGTTAACACCTGATTCAAGGATAAAAAAGTATTTGAATATCCTTGTGGAGGAGACCAGCCGCATGCAGGAAATGGCCCTCAGCCTATCTCATGTTGGGAAGGAACAGACGGTGAACCTGACGGAGGTTTTACGGAGGAGGTTTGAAATAAACAAGGAGGCCATTAAAGAACAGCTCAAACAGGATGTTATTCTGGAGGAAGGCCCTTTTGAGGATCCCCTCTATATTAAATGCTACCCACTCTATATTGAACGGATAATGGATAATATCCTCAACAATGCTACAAACGCCATACCTTTTAGTGGAGGCACGCTTTCCGTGCGGTCCTTTCAGGAGGATGAGTCAGCATGCGTTGAGATCACCAATACAGGGCATATCCTCGATGAAGAGCGCAGGAGACTCCTTGAAGGTGAAGTAGAGGGAAGGGGCTTCTATATTACCCAGAGACTTGTCCGCTTGCTCGGGGGAAATATAGATATTAGGGCAGGCAAGGATACGACAACCGTATCATTGCATATACCTATACACAGGGCTGAGAAAGGCCCAAGGGACGGATAACGCTGAGTTCACTAGATGCACAGAAAGGGGGACGAGGCTAAGAAAATAATTAATTCATTGTGTAAATTTGATAGCCCTTTCGTTCGCTATGTGCTCCCCGCTTCTTGCTGCGAACACTACCCCTGGGTTGCTCATTCCAAGACGCCATGCTCTCTCCAGCATACTATAGGAGAGATCTCTTGCGGCCAATAGCACAATAAATCCCGGTCCTCCGCTTTAGCCTATTTCCGGCTTTTTATTTAGCCCCGTCCCCTTTTCCATAATGTCGCTTTGCTCTAGCCATAGAAGCTCTCTAATAACGCCGTTTTTGCCTTCAAAAAACTCAATATAGGCCTATTAAATAGGGCAAAAATGGTAATTATTCGATTCATATCAATTAGTTGTCGTGGCCCGACCCCATTTCCACATTTCCATTTCCCGGCAGGTCGGCGGGATTACTCACAACCGACTTTGCCTTGACCAGCCGAACCGCCGGATACGTGACCCGTATGTCCGGTGGTGTGGGAGGGGCGCTCAGCGATGGGCGTCCCTATCCCGATCAGGGACTTTGCCTGTGACATTACTTTAACGGCGTTGGTGGATATAATTAATTGATATTACATCTGTTATTAATGATTGAAAATTTATTCATTTAGGTTAATATTATATGGTTGACATGACCAACATGATAACCCACAATAAGATCATGATAAGTTTAAACATAAATAAAATAAAAACCCATTTCTCGAGCTTCCTTACAAAAGTAAGCAATGGAGAAACAGTGATAGTGTGTAAACGGAATGTGCCTATTGCTGAAATAAAACCTATTGCGACACTCCCAAATAAAAAACGTCCAATTGGTCTAGCTGGAAAAGAATATCCAAACTTTAAAATTAGCGACGCTTTTTTTGAACCTCTCCCGGACGATATTGTTGCTGCTTTTAATGGCGAAGACTCATGAAACTCTTACTCGACACATGCACTTTTCTCTGGTTGACTGTGGGTAGTGAGGAGTTGTCACCTAACGCAATTGACGTTTTTACCGACCCAAAAAATGAAGTCTATCTAAGTTGTGTCTCTGCTTGGGAAATCAATGTTAAATATCGTTTGGGCAAGTTATCTCTTCCGCTTTCACCTGATAAATTTATTCCCAAAGAACGAAAAAGGCACATGGTCACCCGGTTAGATTTATCGGAACAAGATACTTTTCACCTACTTAAGCTGCCTACTCCCCACAAAGATCCTTTTGATCGTATGCTTGTATGTCAGGCTATCGAACATTCTCTAACAATTCTTTCCCCTGACCCACTTGTTACACAATACCCAATTCGTTCTCTCTGGTAGCCTTTTAAATAATCTGCGATTTTTTGGATTCCTCCCGCCGAACAAGTGATTCTACAGTTCCAGAGATCATGTCTATTTGACATGATCATCGGAAAGATTAAAAAATGATTGTTATAAACCTTAAGTTTGATTACATTGTTTTTGGTGTTTACCTCAATTATCTTCCCTATTTTTTGTCAAACAGCATACACCCATTTAAATTGACTTACAATTATATATAATCTATTGGCAGATTTATTTGAATGCCGATAGTGGGTCAATAAGAAGTAACTTGCGAGCTTGCCTATGTCATTTTGGTATGACCTAGCCTTGACCAGCATTGAAAAAGCTGTAACACTATGGACTGCGCGTCGATTGTTGTCTGTCGTAAATTGTTAAATAAACTAGATGATGGATTTGGGGAGGTTATTCAAAGTGACCCTTTTGTATTTGATATCAGGAAGAGCGTGCTAACAGGTAAGGATGTCATGAGTTCCATAGTCGCTATAGTGGGAAGACCCAATGTGGGTAAATCGACTCTTTTTAACCGTCTGACAAGGTCAAGGAATTCCCTTGTAGATGACCTTTCAGGAGTTACGAGGGACCGTATTTACGCATCCGCACGTTGGGATGATACCCCTTTCACAATTATTGACACAGGCGGTTTTGATGATTCGGACAGGGAGGGATTAGTTTATCAGGTTAAGGAGCAGGTGATAAGGGCTGTTGAGGAGGCGGATCGAGTAATATTTATGATGGATGGCCGGAGCGGCCTAATGCCGGGAGATGAGAAGATCGCCGATATGTTGCGACGCTCGGGGAAAAAGGTTTTTATGGTGATAAATAAGGTCGACGGCCCTGAACAAGACCACCTGATCCATGATTTTTACCGGTTGGGTGTTGATAAGATATATCCTATTTCATCCGCCCATGGATACGGATTAAAGGTGCTTATGGATGACATTATAGCGGAGATGCCCGAACGTGAGCCCCAGCAGGAAGATAAGGGCGAGATAAGGGTGGCGGTCCTGGGAAGGCCGAATGCCGGTAAGTCATCTCTGATTAATCGTATCCTGGGATTTGATCGAGTCCTGGTAAATGAACTCCCCGGTACCACACGTGATACAGTTGATGTCCTCTATAAATGGAAAAGAAAGGAGTATCTGTTAATAGACACGGCAGGAATAAGGAGGAAGGGCAGGGTCAAGGAGAAGATTCAAAAATTCTCTATGATCAAGTCTCTTAAAAGCCTCGAACGTTGCCACGTCGCGATCGTTTTACTTGATGCCTTTGCCGGAATTGCGGAACAGGACGCGCGTATCTGCGGTTATGCTATTGATAAAGGGCGTGGCCTTGTCCTGGCTGTTAACAAGTGGGACCTTATTAAAAAGGATCGTGCTAGCAAAATGGCATTGGATTTAGCTATTGACAGGCAGTTACCTTTTACCTCCTTTGCGCCCAGGATAAACGTTTCAGCACTGAGCGGAGAGAATGTGAAGAGGCTTTTTGGTAAAATAGACCTGGTTTTCGGAGAATTCTCCAAGAGGGTGGGTACAGCAGAGGTCAATAAAGCCATGGAAAAAATGGTTATAAAAACACCTCCCCCCAGGAGAGGAAGAACAATCCTTAAGTTTTTGTATGCTACTCAGACCGGAACAAGGCCCCCCACGTTTGTGGTCTTTGTGAATAGACCGAAAATGGTCCACTTCTCTTATAGACGTTTTATGATAAACCAGTTTA
>Ga0315533_1002567_pt1 | contig 12495 bp, 16 predicted proteins | sample SalMarSW160130MG_FD_203081 | JGI IMG/M metagenome (GOLD analysis project Ga0315533, IMG submission 203081) | Salt marsh sediment microbial communities from the Plum Island Ecosystem LTER, Massachusetts, United States - Salt Marsh Sediment SW1601-30 ...
CCTCCCTCTGGCACTGCTATCAAAGCATCATAATATTCACGTGTCTCTTTTGTCACGTTTAGCGGTATTCCGAGTGGGTACAGTACGACGGTACCGCATAGCAAGATGAGGATAAAGTAGACCAGCGAGTCTTGGACATCCATCGATATATTGTACCACTTCTTCTTCTCTGTCATCTCAATCACCTAGGTAATGGGTCTCCTTACCAAGTATCTCTCGAACCAATGTGGCGATCAGACCGACACCCATCACGATGGTAATAGCGCGCATCACCGCCATGTTAGGAACATCGTTTATCCACATCCCGATTGTATGGAACCCAGACCAGATCAGTGGCCCAATTGGTGCCATTCGTAGTACCGTAAATATCGAGCCGAGCAAAAGTAGTACCCCGAGGTAACTCTTTGTTCTGGCACCCCTGAATACCATCGTTAATGTGGCGAAGCCCCCCATCCATATGGTGAGCATTATCGGTGTCTGGATGTAGTCCAAAATGAGTTTGAACACATCCGGTAAGACATACGAAGCAGCGAAGTAGATGACGAAGGAGATGAAGATGACCACACTGTAGGACCAATCCTTTCCCTTCTTGGCTATGTTAGTCCCATGAACCCTGAACAGGGAGTACGTTCCAATGATCATGCTGAAGTTCCATAGATATGACCCCCAATTGATCAGCTCTGATGCAGCCGGTTCAGCTATGCCGGTGTAGTAGTTGAACAACAGGAAGAGCAGAGGAATAACGAAGAGGATTATCGCAAACTCTTTTTGTTTTATAAAAGACATTTTTCATCCCTCACCATTTTAGTAAACCCTGTAACACGTTCTCCATCCCCAAGGTTGTTAGTATTAAGGCAATAACAAGAAGTGCTATTATTCCCACCTTGAACCAGTCCTCGGCCTCGATGCAGCCCAAGTGAACCGGGTCTTTGGTTATGGACGCACCCGCCACATACAGCTCCTCTCCTAAAAGGCAGTAATCGCACATGAGGGCCATCTTGCCTTGGTAGTAGAGTCTAGGGGTTCCGGCGAGGCTGATGGCGTTTATCCGAGCAGCCTGCATCAGTATGTTGTTCATCTCTGCCTGTATCGCCCCGAAGACCATGCTCACGGCCGGCTTTTCCGTCATGAAATAGTCCATTATATAAGCGATGTAGGCAGGCTGATCCTCCCCAATGTATGTGATCATGTCTGGCGTGTACATCTCTGGTGATCCTCCTTTCTCGTAGCCAGTCTTCAGAATATCCTGACCGATTGGTACGAGGTAGCCTCTGAAACAGGTGAACTGTAACCAGACACGATATTTACCGCACATCTCCGCAACTTTACTAAGAATAGCTAGACCGGCGACACACATCACAGCCCACTCATCGTGCAATCCGCCATAACCTGTAGTATAGTGAACTGGTCTCCCCATCTCTGCGGCACGTCCGATTATGCTGTCAAGATCCTCCAAGAGCGGTATCGTACGGATGTTCGGGAGTCTACCCCCCTCCGCCTTACGCATGAATAAGTACATCCCCGCAACTGTCAGCAGAAAAATTATCAGATCAAAGTTTTTTCCAGGTAACATTTTTGTTTTCCTTTCCTTTTTTCTTGACCTCTTTAAGCCCGTGCTCCTCGGGCTAGGCGGGTTCGGCCCCCCAACAGGCATGTTTGGCAACTTTTAGAGTGTTTAAAATCATATTTAAGTCTTTACAGGTTTAGTACGTTCTTTTATATACTACTGATGGGTTTTTCTATGAGATGGTAGAGTGACAGAGCGTAAAAGGGGGTTTCCTGCCAAGGTTCTAAAGGGAGGGAAAATAACCATCCCCCACGAGATAAGGAAGCTGCTAGAAATAGAGACGGGTGACATGGTGGATATACTGGATATCAAAAAGCTTAAGCCGAGTAAGTAACCAACATATTTTTTATAGGTTTTAACTAATTAACAAAAGGAGTAAAAAGAGGAATGATCGTGAAGGAAGAGAAAAGATATTTCAAAATTAAAGGTCGAAGGCACAGGTTGACCCTCACTGAGCTCAGGACTAGACTCGATGGCGCACCGACGAAACACGTCCTAGCCGTCTGGGACGAGGGAGAGAGAATAACTCAGTCTTAATATTATTTAAGGCTCTCATAGCGCCTGACCAAGGCCTCAATGAAATGAGTGCCCATGTAACCTGAAACCCAGCACATGAGGCTGTTGGGCAGCGTCCAGGTGCTGTAGCCGATGTGATAAAGGTAGCCGACTATGGCTCCTAGGGCGTACCTTCTGAAAGCAGAGAAGGTTAACAGGTCCTCCCACTTCTTGGCGACCTCGACAAGGATGTATGTGAAGCCCCCAAGTAGACCGAGGAGCACGAAGACGACGACCTCAGGAAAGGACAAGACCATCTTTAAGAATATTTCCCGAGATGCTTAAAACGTTTTCAGGAAGGGGTGGAGTCTTAATACTTGTCCGCTTAAAGGTTACTTGCTCCATTGGGGCGTGCTAGTTTCTCCAAGTATGAGGCAATGTCTTCTTTAGGTATACCCAGTTCCGCGAAGAAATTCTCTAGATCCTCTACGAATCTTATTCCCTTTGGAGTGAGTTCGTACTCAGAGCCGTCTGGTAGAACGATTATCTTTTCTTTGCTCATGATCAGATTCCCAAATTCTTACTATGCGAATGTTTGTATTTAGGAGATTGTTACCGGCGCCGGAGTCCGTGCGCGACGGAAGGCGCTGTTCCTGATGAACCACGCTACGAAGGCCAAGGACTAAACCTAAGCCAAACCCCACATAGTTAACAGCGTACCTGCGATGAGGGGTGAAACAACCTCTAACAATGCCATAGGACCGTAGATCTCTATGCTTGTTATCTCAGAGCCCTTGTAGACGCGGGGTTCAAACGTGTAGCCTGGGAGTACTTCGAACTCATAGATCTTGTCTCTGGTTATGGTCTCATCGACGACGCTTGTCGCCGATGGCCAGTCATCGGATTCTCCTAGAAATATGTCGACATGGCCGCTTCCCTTGAAGATTACTTTAGTTATTCCGCCCTTCTCCGACTTGAAGTATTCTCCCCAGTGGTCGAAGGTTGGGTCTGATCGAAACTCATGCCTTGGTATACGTCTAACCATGAGCCAATCGAAGTTATGTATCGGCATTTTCTTCACTAAACGTTTATCATGTATCCTATTTGAGTTTTCACTTTTAAAAGCCCATATCGTATCTTAAGATAGATATGCCAGCGATCCGTCATACACTTAAGATGAGGGCGGTGCGGGGATAATATGAGTGAATATAGGTTCAGCCTTGGAGAAATCGCCAAATATACACTGGTTTTAATTCCCGTTGGAATTCTTCTAAGCGTAATCGTCAAGGAAATTGGCTGTCCAAAGAGGAATGTTTTTGAGGAGATCATAGATAGAACCGAGTTTATGGTTAACACAGGAGTCACTGTATTTGGGAGGAAGTTAGACGATTATCCATATTCGGAGGGGCTAAAGTGCTATCCGAGGGCGATACAGGGTTGGTACCCCGCGGTTATAAGGTGTGACGACGCAAGAATGCCTGAAGAGATCGACGGGAAAAGCGACATATACTTTCCAATGTTCTATGGCGAAGGATATAATCCTGAGTGGAGGTCCAACGGATGGGCGCAGACAGCTAGCGTTGTGGTCGTTGACTGTGCCTTAGCCGGAGCATATCGTAAGGAAATCGTTGTCGACGGGAAAGTGATAGGAGAATACGTGCCTGGGGGAAAAGCGTTTTTCTGGATTCACTATAACCTAGATACGGGTGAAGTGAAAGCTTAGTGAGTTCTGTCAATGGCTAGGCTTGGCTAGTGGCCCTGAATCTCCCTCAGGAAAGATGAGGGGGATCTTGTCTGGGTAGAAAATGTACATGAGCCGAGCTACGGTTTGTGCCTCTCCTTCGAGTATGAGTTTGCAATTCTGGAAATCACAGCCTATCAGTTCGAAATCTCCGGTGACAGCTACGATCTCACATCCCTTGAAAACACAGTTAACCCACCGGCTATAGTCAAGACGAATCCTCTGGTCGATGAATGCCTTCTCTTCAACAACGTTCAATTTACTCTGTCACCTGAAGGGTGGAGGCATTTAAAGGTATTTAACGGTATCCCTTCTTAAAGAATTGAGGTCAATGTTTCCTTCTGCTTCTATTCCATCGGCGGCGGTATTCCCTGTTGTAGTTCTTCATCTCCGATTCGGAGACTAGTTCGTGCATGCACTCGAAGCATGTGGGTTTTCCGTTAAGGGTGTTTCCCCTGTCGGGGTCGTGGCAGATTGGGCAGATCAGCTTACTCTTGGACTTGGTTTCCGCCTCCTCCGGCGTCATTACCTTGAGTCTGTGATTCTGAACCCATTCATCAGTGTCTTCATCAGGCACTCTCATGACGGCCCTGGCTTTCATCTTGGCGGCGGCGACCTCTGCCTCCGCCTCAGAGAGGATCGCCTTGTGTTTTGCCTGTATCTGCCTACTGTGCTCCTCGGCTTCCGCGTTGGCTTTGTCCTCCCTAGCCTTTATCATGGCTCTGAACTCTGGATCCACTTTAAGGAGCCTCTTCCTAGCCGCCCACATCTTCTTGGATTGGGCTTCTAGCTCCTTCTGGGTGTGGACTTGGCTCAGACCGTTCCAGGCTTCCCAGAACTCCCTGCGAACCTCCTCTAAGCCATCCATAAGGGACACCTATGGAGCCTACCACGGTGCGGCTCCCACGTTTCCGACGAACGTGTTCGTGCTGGGGTCGTAGTTCCCGTAGCTGCGGGTGAGGGTTCCGGCGTCGCTGGGTGCGCCCTCCTCTACGGTGTTGAACTCTATCTGGTTGTTGTCGCAGGCGGCGTTGTTAACCCGGATGCTCCCCGCCGTGTTATTTTCCGTGTAGTTGTTAGACACCTTGTTGTAGTCCGAGGCATTGCCCACCATGATACCCCACCCACCGTTATCCCGGCTCTGGTTCCCAAGTATCAGGTTACCGACTGCGACGAGTATGCTGATGCCGTCGTAGTTACCCGTGGCCCCGGAGTCGTTCCCGTTGCAGGCATTCCCCACAACCGTGCCGTCGTTCGATGATTCCATGTATATGCCGTGCCTGACGTTTTCATTGCATGTGTTCCCAGTCAAATTGCAGCCGTTTGAAGATAATAGGGAGATGCCGCTCAAGGTGTTTCCTTGGCAGGTGTTCCCCACGACCGTGATGTTATTAGATGTGTTAGTGTAGATGCCGTCCAAGGTGTTTCCCTGACAGGTGTTCCCCAGAACCTGGGCATTCTCAGTGGACAGTAGATCTATTCCTTCGCCGCCGTTGGATATGCAGATGTTCCCCCGAACCATGCTGTAGTCGCCGTCTGAGACGAATATGCCGTCGGAGGTGCAGGAGAGGATGATGTTGTTGGTTACCTCGCAGTAATGGTTCCCTCCACTGGAGAGAAAGGATATACCTATCGCCCCACAGTTCCGGATATCGTTGCCATCTACATGGAGCCGGTACATGAAGTTCGCGGCATCCATGTCCACTTCTATGCCGGTTCCGTCGGCGTCCAGTATGTGACAGCCCTCTATGTGTCCCGTGTCTATGGTGGTGCCCTCTACGTGGATGCCGTCGGAGTCGCTGTCGATTATCCATACGTTCTCAATGCGGAATCTGTCTGAGCCGTCCTCTATGAAGATGCAGTGGCCGAAAGTCGCGCCTGTCTTGGTGTCTATTGCCAAGTCACGTATGACTATGTCGTCTCTGCCTGAGACGGTGATTGCGTCTCCAAACATCGCTGCTGGTTGAATAAGTGTCGCCCTGCCTAATCCTCTTAGGCCGAGAATGTTCGCGGGATACGTGATGGTGGCCGCGGGTACATACATGCCCTCAAGTAGAAGGACTTCGCCTCCGACGGCGGAGGCGGCTGTGAGGGCGGCGTTGATCTCAACCTCGTCTGCCGCTCCGCTGCATCTGTACGCGGCTGGGGCTAGGGTGGGGTCGACGCTATTGCTCGCAGCTACCACGATTGTTGATGTCCGGGTGTCAACTTCCTGGAGGATGTCCCACCAGTTCCTCAGGACATCCCATAATGGGAGGTTGCTGTCGCTCATCTCATCACGACCTCCGCGTCTGAGACCGTGCAGGGGAAGGCGTCAGGCGTGAAAGTCAGCCTAGCGAGAACCAAGTCCCCGGTCATCACGAAGCTCCACAGCTCGTTTGCCGTGTAGGTTCCCTCGGTGTGACCGGTGGCGTCGGGACTGTATATTCTCCAGTTCCCCGCCTCCGTCAGTATCTCTATGTCTATATCCCCTGCCTGGTCGGCGCGGAAGTGGAAGGTTCTCATGTTGAAGCCGAACACGGGAACCGGGTGAGAAGTCTCGGAGCCCGCCGCTATAACCAGACCCGCAAACCGGGTGTCCGTGTCCTCGTCGTATAGCGGGAGCTGCATTGGCGTTATCTCGTGGCCGTCAGATAAGCGGAGCCTGTAAGGACTCACTGGAGAAATCAGGTTCGCGGAGCCTGCCGCTGTCCTGTTCGTCCAAAGTTCTAGGAAGGCAGTCAACGAGCTAGGCATACTCTGTGCGAGGACTATCGAGTAGGGCTGTACATTCTCCTTTATTTTAACGGGGTCGGATCTACCGCTTAGTACAACGAACAGGACGGGGTCGTCATCTATCAGGAAGGTGGCTAGGTTCTTTGATAGAAGTATCCTGTAGACATGGAGCGCCGTTGTGTAGTCTGCGGGTCTGTCTATATTTATGTTGACATCTGCCACGCCGCTTGAGGTTCCCACGAAGGCGTGTAGCTCGTTATCAACTGTAGCGGTCTTCGTTAGACTGAAGCAAAGAAGGCCGTTGTAGAAGTTTGCGCCGTTTTCAAGGCCGAAGTAGTGGTGCATCTCCGTCTCGTTGCCCAGAAGTCTTAGGGTTGGGAGCCTGCTGTTAACTATAAACTGGGCATACTCGAACGCCCTAATGCTGTACACTGCAAATCGAGATAGATTCTTGGATAAGGTGAACGCCCCGGCGAACTCTGTAGCTAAACCAGTTTCCCGATAGCCTACCTGGCTCCAGTAATCATCGGCTTCAACGAAACTCTCCGTCATATTGAGGTCCACGGTACGACCGATGAAATGCGCGTTAAGCCCATCCCTCAGGAAACGCTCCCACTGGAAGGTTGTGTGGATGTCCATCTCCTCTCTTAGACCCTGCTTCAACTGAGAAACGGTTATCTGGGGGGGAAAGTAAATCTCAGGGGCCTCGACGTAGACGATGGCGCCCCTGCTCGTCCTGAAGGTTGTCGCACGCCGCTTCTCAGCCATCACTTCACCCCCACTATCTTCCTCAAATCGGCTTCAGACATCCTCCCGATGGTATCGAAGAGCTTGTAGTGCCCCTTCAGATACGGCAGCACATGCTCCCTCCACTGCTCCGTGCCACACTCAAACATCCAGATGCTGAAGTCCTGAATGATCGTCAACCCCGTGTTATTGTAGAACACCAGCTCCGCCGGATCCTCCGCCGTAAGCTCCAGCCAGTGAGGATAGTCAAAATCGTAGATACTCTCTACCCCGGGGTCCCAGTGGTATTTCATCTGACCGTGACGGTGATAGAAGCCGTAGTCATCCGTGGTGAGGGTGTCGCCGGTGGCGAAGTCCCTGACCTTCCCCATGGTCATGCCGAACACCAGGTACTTGTACCCCGACCTAGGCGCGTAGGTGATGGTCTGAGGGTAGGGTATCACCGTAGCCGGGGGCCAGACAAACATGAGAGTTTCATGCCAGAAGGTTAATACCTGATCCGGGAGCCGCGTGACACCCTTCGCTATCAGGGGGATCAGGATTTCAGGAAACTGAATTTTCAGCCACCCCGCTTCGGATTAACCTTTACGAGCTCCACATGGTCCGTGGAAACCTTGAAGACACTGGTGCTGCACCCGCTGATCTTTATGATGGCCTTCTCAGGGTGCTTTTTCTTGCTCAACGCTAATCAAAGAAGAAAAATCAGAAAACAGAGTTAAAAGCGAAGTCGTATCTAAGGCTACGTAATGGTACACAACCGCCGAGGGAGCTTCTACTTCAAAACTTTGATATGACTTCCTCGTAAAGCCCCACGTGCCTCTCGGCAACCGAACTCCACGAGTTTTTTTCCGTGTACTCCCTAGCGCCCTCCTCAAGCTCGCGGCGGGCCTCCCCATCCCTCAGTAGCGTCCTTATCCGTCGGCGCAGGCTGTTCAATCCCTTAAAGGTCACTAGGGCGCCCAGCTTCTCCTTCTCCTGGAAGGGCTTAAGCCGCGAGGCGACACACGCCTTCCCATAAGATAAAGCTGTAAGTAAAGCCCCCGACTCGGTGGTAAATCTGCTCGGATAGGCTATAATATCCATAGCCCCATAGGCCCGAGGCATATCCCTGTCCTCCACGTAGCCCAGCCACTGCACCCGACCCGGCAGTTTCTCCATGCTCCACTGCTTCAAATGCTCAATATACGCCGTCCCCCCCTCCACATGCCAACCACCGCCGATCAGCAGTGCAGCCTCGGGGATCCCCGTCATCGCCGCCACTAGGAGTTCTAGGTTCTTGTATTCTGAGATGAACCCAAGATAGCCTACTATCCCCCACTTAGCCCTTAACCCGTAGCTCGCCTTCGCCTCGATCATCGGCAGGGGCTCCCGGGGCGTGCAGCCGTGGGGGATGATCACGTTCTCGAAGCCCAGCCTCCGCGAGCAGAACTCGTTGTGGGTGATAACCCTGTCCGACGCCCCGCAGATAACCTTATCCAGGTTCCAATTACCAACAGCATGGAGTGTCGACAAAATGGGCTTTCCATGCTTCTTCAGCCCCTCCACGCCGTAGAATATACCTTCAAGATTTTTGAAGAGACCGTATTCATGCTGGACATGCACCAGGTCGACCTCCTCGGGCACGGAGTCGGCTACGAGCTTCATTATATTTGGTGTTTTTATGCCAAATCTAGGCATTCTTATTATGTAGACATCAACTCCGGCCTCGGCGAGGGCCTTCGACAGGTCCCTCGAATAACTGGCTATTCCGCATCGCACCCTATGGGTGGTTACCATGGCAACCTTCAAGCCCATGCCTTCACCCCCGTCTTAGTGATCAGTGGATGTAGCTCTGTGGAGCAGTCTTCGAGGAAGGGTTTCCAGTGGCGGTTCATTACGTGTTCCCAGTCCGATCTCATGGCGAAGCTGCGGGCCCGGCGGCTGAGTTTTTCCTTGTCGGAGTTCATGATCTTGGTGATGGCGTCGGCCATCTTGTCTATGTCCGGGATGGCATAGCGTGTTCCAGGCGTGTTGATGATTACGTAGTCCTTCGCGGGGACGGTGAGGCCGGCGCCCACCCTCTCGGGCGCGGCTGCGTAGTCAGTGACAATAACTGGCACGCCACAGGCCTGGGCCTCGTCTCCGACGAGCCAGTAGCCCTCGCCGCCGGTGCAGCCGAGGACGACATCGGCGGAGTTGATCAGCCGAACCATGTCCCAGCCGCCGACGGGGTCGTACTCGGGGAGGCCTCCCAGCTGGAGGACCTCGTCCCAGTCGGGCCAGCGGCAGCTCCCCTGTCCCGCGTAGAGGTCTAGGTTGACGATTTCGGGGAGGATGTTGATGCTGGTCTGGGAGACGCCAAGCGGCGTCTCCTGAGGCACCCTGGGGGGACTAACGGGGGTCCAGAGCATGAAGTGGGTCTTCACGTCGGGGTTTCGTTCGGTGAAGAGCTTGTAGCCCCGGAGCATGTGGCTCAGCATCTTCCTGGGCCGGTTCCAGCCTATGTAGAGGACGACGAACTCGTCGGGGTCGAAGGAGAACCGCTCACGGCAGGCGGCCTGGTCCTCGATGGGCCGGTAGAGGCTCGTGTCGACGCCGTGGGGTATTCTGACGACGTTCTTTATGCCGGCGTTCCTGAGCTCGTTCTGCCCGAACTTGCTCGGCGTTATGACCTTGAAGGCGGTGTGCAGCCGCGAGGTGACGCTGGGGCTCACTGGAGAATGGTCAATCGGAACATAGGGAACGAAGTTTATGGCGTACTTGAATATGTCGTTGAAGGCCCAAACCTCCTTGAAGGCTATGAGCATGTCGGACTTCCAGTCGCAGTAGTGAGGCACCGCCACATCCTCCGCGAAGACATGGTTCCCGCTAGGGTAGATCAGGACGTCGTGGTAGCTCTGTTTCCCCATCTTGTTAGCCCGGCCCATGGGGACGTGGGCGACGCTGTGCCCCATCCGAGCCAGCCTGGTGCAGACCTGATAGGAAACCTTGGAATACGCACTAAATCCACCAATGATCCTGTCAGAAAGCCACATTAACCTCGATTTCTTCACCTCTTCTCATTTACATACTTTCTTAGTAGGGACAAGAGAAGGTCGGTCCTATCTGAGTGTCTCCCATCCTCCTCGATTTTTTCATCAACTTGCTTCAATAACTTCTCTGGGCAGTTGAACTGCACAAGTTTTTTCCCTACCCTCGTAAGGATTTTATAAGGTTAATATAATTAAGGTTGTCGAATTAAGGTTGTCGGTATGTATGACATTAGCCTTGTTTTGATTACAGCACGCGAGGATTTCGCCATCATAGGGCTGCCGGATACCCATATCCTGGGACCCTGCATAGAGAGCCTCGAGGCGCAGACGTACAAGAGTTTCGAGCTCATCGTCGTCGACAGCCTCCACGAGCACAGGCCCCACATGTTCGAGGGAGAGCCCTTCGGCGAACTACCATTCCCAGTGAAGCACGTGTCCGTTCACCCCAATCACCGGTTCTGGCTGGACCGCCGCCGCTTCAACGCCTCCGGCGCCATGAATACGGGATTCCTCCACGCGGAGGGAGAGCTTGTGGTGAAGGTGGACGACTGTTGCAAGTTCGCCCCCGATCTTCTTGAGCGGATGTGGGAGGAGTACCAGAGCGGCTACTTCCCCATGGTGATGCACACCCGCTACCGAGGGGGGAAGCAGGCGTACTTCGACAAGGAGTACAAGGAGGGGGGCTACGAGGTAAAGGCCACCGAGGAGGGTCACCACCAGCCCCAAGTCGATAAGGAGCAAGTGCTTAAGGTTCTCAGCGAGGTCTACCCTGACGGCTCTCCCATTAGGGACAGCAGGTGGCGCAGGGTCGAGGCAGCTGGCGGCCGGCTCACAGCAGAGCAGAACCAGTTCTACGGCTACAGCGGCTTCAGCTTGGACGCCGCCCTCAAGGTCAACGGCTTCGACGAGCTCCTCGACGGCGACGCCTCGCAGATGGACGTAGACTTCGGTGTCCGCCTGTGGATGGCCGGCTACCAGAACCTGTTTCTCCTGGACAAGGGTATGTGGGTGATAGAGCACGAGCATCAGCCCGTCTCGAACAGGGTCATCGACCTGCCCTGCGAGAACATCAAGTGCAACCACGCGGTCATGCTGAACAGCATGAATCGGAACCACTGGAGGGCTCACAGCTACGAGCTCACAGAAGAGGAGATCGAGGAGATCGTAGCGGAGACCCTGCGGCCACCTTGTAGCCCCAACCCGGGCATGTTCCAGGACGACTGTCGGGGTCCCCTTTTCAATCTCTGGAAGTCCCATAAGCCCGTTTTTGACCTCAGGGAGGAGAGACTAGATACTCTATAGAGGTGAAGATGGATGAAACATTGTAATGTTGAGAGTTGTAAAAATAACGAAGATGGATTATGTCAAGCTGAAGAAATTAACCTTAGAACCATCGACTCTGAGGAGTTCGACGATAATATTGTGGTAGAGGTCTCTCCCTTGGCTTCGGTTCAAGTAACTAAGGGGATTCTAATATGCAAAACATACTCTGAGAAAGAGCACCTTCCCTCAATCAGGAAGCCCCTGCCTCTCTATGTTATTGTCTGCCCTAAATGTGGCTCTGAAAACGCACATGAAACCAATCTACATGAGTGCCCCTCTGGCACTCCTATGAGATGCTCAGACTGCTATCATACTTGGTGTTCTGGGGGGTGAGAAGGTGTTCTACAAAGATAATAGTTTACTTATTACGGGAGGAGGCAGTCTCGGCCGCGAGTTAGTGGCTCTTCTCCTCGAGAAGGAGCCTCGCGAGGTAAGGATATTCGACAACTCAGAGCAACAGCTCTACAAGTGCGAACTCGAGTTCCGCAGTTATCCCCAAGTCTCCTACATCCTCGGCGACATAGGTGACCTCGACGCCGTGGAGAAGGCCATGCTTGGAATCAACCTGGTCATCCACACGGCGGCGTGCAAGTTCGTAAACTACGTTGAGTGTCACCCCTTCCCGTCAATCCGCACCAACATCCAGGGAACCATCAACGTGGTGAAAGCGGCCATCAAGGCCCCCTTCGTCCATAAGGCCATCGTAATAGGCAGCGATAAGGCCTGTAACCCCTGCAGCGTCTACGGCCACACGAAGGCCCTTCAGGAGCGCCTCTTCACCTATGCGAGCAGGGTGAGCCAGAAGGCCTTCTGCACCGTGAGGTTCCCCAACTTCTACGGCTCCGACGGCTCCGTTATCCAGACTTGGCAGAAACAGGGAGAGGAGGGCATCCCCA
>Ga0315533_1002568_pt1 | contig 12494 bp, 29 predicted proteins | sample SalMarSW160130MG_FD_203081 | JGI IMG/M metagenome (GOLD analysis project Ga0315533, IMG submission 203081) | Salt marsh sediment microbial communities from the Plum Island Ecosystem LTER, Massachusetts, United States - Salt Marsh Sediment SW1601-30 ...
AATAGTGCCTGTCTTGCAGTCCCACTGGTCGTGTCTCTGCTTGCCCTCTTTCAGAGGGTGGTTAGTAGGATCAGGCTTTTCGCTTACCCTACATTGAAGTGATACTCTGGTATCAACGTATCCGCTTGCCATAATGTTTTGTTTTTGAAATGATTTATACTCACTAATTACTTACTCACCTATTCAGTCGAACCATCGGCTAAGTCCACGGCACCAGAAATGGCTGCCTGCAGTAAAGCAAAGTTGTCTTCACTTAGATTGATGGTTTGTTCAAAATCCTCGAAGTGTTGCATTACTTCTTTGTTACCGTCTTTTTTTGTCACACGGTACTTTATTTTTACTTTTGCGATAATATTTGCCATGATAATTAATTTAAAAAAGTTAGTCGTCATCGAATAATAATCCAGGATCGTTGAGTATCATGGAAACAACCCAGCCAAGTATCATAAATTCCATTTCATCTATTGTTCCCACGCTAATATTATCCTTTAAAAATCTCTGTGATATTTCCTTGTTGCCGTCTTTTTTAACAACACGATATTTTAACTCAACGTTCACAACTACATCTGCCATGATGGTAGATTTAAAAGTTTCTACTCTGCCAGTGTTGTGAATGATTTCAGCACACCAAACATCCCTGTTGCATAATTAGCATCGGTAGCATAAGCACGGTAGTAATACTTCGTTGAGGCAGTGAGCCCCGCAATGGTTAGTGTTATTGGGGTGTCCAGTGCTTCAGACACAGGGTTCTCAGCAGCCACGGTCTCTAAGCCGAGTTCTTTCGTAGTGCCGTATTGGAATCCACAGGTAGCGGCTATCGCTGCGGTGCCGGATTTGATATGTCCGTTCAGCACAACACTCGTAGCAGCGATACTGGTAGCATCGTCTGTAACAGCCCGTGGCGGTGGCTTGGTGGTGTCCACGGTATAGCCGTGTTCCAGTACTAGTTGTGCGTTGGTAAGACGTGTCTCGAGCTCACACGGAGGGATATTCACCTCCGGCACGTCTATGATGGTCTTTCTTTGCGCCCCCTCTTTTCCCGGACGCTGGTCAGCATCTCCCTTGTCTTTCAATAAAATACTCAGGACATTTAACCGTGTTTTGACATTAACATCTTTTACTGTTGCCATTGTTTATTAAAGGTTAAATTTGACAATTATACGATGTCAAAGTTATGCTTTTCTATGCAAATAAACCAATTTCACTAAAAATTCTTTTTTCAGCTATCTTTATATACTCTGGGTTTAATTCAAAGCCAAGATAATGTCGGTTAAGTTTTTTTGCTACTAAGCCAGTTGTCCCAGCACCCATGAAAGGGTCTAAAACTAATCCTCCTTCCGGGCAGCCTGCTTTTATCATATCAACGATTAACTTTTCGGGGAATGTGGCAAAATGGGCTTCTGAAAATGATTTGGTGTTTACTTCCCATACATCACGTTTATTTTTGCCCTTTTCATTGGGCCTCATATTACGGTTTCTATATGTTTCCTGTCCTACTCCTTTATCCCACGTACTTTCTCCTTTGGCAATAAGATTATCTCCCCCACATCGGTTCATTGGCTCGGTATAGGGCTCAAGAATAGCTTCATAATCATAATAATATTGTTGTGATTTGCTTAATAAAAAAATATCTTCATGACACTTAGTAGGACGATCTGTAACACTTTCCGGCATTGGATTCTTTTTATACCAAATTATATCTGAACGCAAATACCAGCCATCTGCACGCAGAGCAAAGGCTACCATCCAAGGAATGCCCACTAAGTCTTTGGGCTTTAACCCTGTTATTTTTAGTAAATTGCTTTTGTGTTCTGTGGTTGTCATGTAATTAGTGCCCTTATTTGATGCTTGTTTTTTTGTTGGGATTTTTGTTCCTGCCCCCTGGCCACTTCCTGAATAACTATCCCCCAAGTTTAACCAAAAAGTCCCCTGTGGCTTTAAAACCCTCTTAACCTCTCTAAAAACAGCAACCATATTAGACACATACTCTTCGGGAGTTTTTTCTAAACCAAGTTGGTTATCATTGCCATAATCACGAAGTCCCCAATAAGGGGGGGATGTAACACAACAGTCAATAGAGTTGTCTTTCAATTTTTCTAAAAGAGATAAAGCATCCCCTTGGTAAATTTTATCAATATCTTTCATTCTTTTTTCCTTAACAACGCAAAAACATCTTTATTTTTATCATCAATGGGGAGGGAGGCTATGCGAAATATCATCTTGCGTGGCGCGTCCTCACTAGCCAGATGGCGGTCCCGCTCCCATGTCTTGCGTATAACATGCCGGGCCAGCTCACAGCTATTGAACACCGCGCCACCACCGTAGGCCCTGCGGAGACACCACCCGTCAGTGTCATCACGCATAACAAAGAAGTCCGATTGCTGGCGTTCATCTGTATCAACAAACACCGATACTGAAAAAAACACCTTTTTATGGCTATCATAAAGACTTAGCTGTTTAACCGCGTTTCTACTCAGATGGATCTCTCCCTTGTGGTAGAAACTGATGGTAGCCACCCCCCTCGTGTTACGTGGAGATATGAACTTGCTCTTATGCAGCTTCTCAATGTTCATAGTAGCTTACTTTCCATCCTCACGGTTGTCAAAATCACCAAAACGATCAAGAGGCTCCTCGTCAGTAATATCCCCCTCAATTTCTTCGCATGACACGTTCTGAAAGGAGACATTTTCAACAGTAGGTTTCATAACAACAATCTTAATTTCTTCTCTTTCCTTTTTCATAGTATATCATAGATTTAATAACGACTACCACCAGATACATAACGCGCAAAACTCTCCATACCTCCCTTACCCCTCCTAACTAAACTTTGACGACCCTTCTCTATGTCATCAGTAAATAACTTCATTATCACCGTCTCTCCATTATCATAATAACACCTGTCCTTCCTGGTAAATACCCACATCAATGTGTTATAGTCAATACCAGTCCTCTCACTCAATATACGCTTATTGGTACAACCCCCTACTATCACTCCCTCATTCTCCTCCCCTAGTCCATAATGATAGTAAACAAACAATTCTTTACTGCTTAATCTTATGTCCCTACGCCTTTTTCCCATATCTTACTGTGCTATTTACTCCACCGAGATTAGAACCCTTACAGTTCTTATGTGGTGTAAAATTACATATTAATATTTAATAAACAACAAAAATTATAATTTATTTTTCCTGAGTGTGTATGGGCTTGCATTCAATGTATAGTTTGACGCGATCCAAAACTTTTCCGAAATCGAAAACCCGAACCCACCCCCATCAATTCAGGGACTCCGGCACTTTCAGGGCACTAATAAAGCACGTTTTGAGCCTGTTATAAGGAATAAAGCGCATTTTTAAACCTGATCGATAGGGTAGGGGAGGCCCTGGCTAATACAAAACGCTGGGGCTCTGCATTCAGGGGAAAATATCCTATTTGACATAATAATAATTATAGGCAAAATTGGGGCTGTGCTGTCTGCCTCTATTAGTGGGCTGTTGCGGCCTGTCATTTATTTCTATTTGACATAATGTATGGTCTGGAAGTGGCTTTGCTTGCCAATTAAATGCAGCAAATAAGCTATAAATTAACATATAATTACGATAATGCCATTATAATAGGGTTGTTTAAGTAGTTGAATAGTTGTAATTTTGTAAAAATATAAATTATGAATGATATTAGCCCTTCTGCTGTCCCTTCTCCTCCTTCCCTATCTTCTGACCTTCTTAATCTTTATAATAGCTTAGATAGTTTTAATAGGGGTGTGTTTGTTAAAATATATCGTCATTTATGGAATATTATTTATCCCTGGCGCAGATTAACGGGTCATGCTTCAATGTTTTATACTCTCTGGGCTGTTGATCAGATCCGTTGTAAATACAATATCCCTAGCCATCACTTCTGCCTCCTCTCTTTTATCTCTCATGCTACTGATAAGGGAAGGAATTATATTAAATCTTCCCGGGTGTTTAATAGTGGCGTTCTTCCTGGTGTTCAACCACAATGTAAAGATGTTTATTTGTCTGAGTTAAAAAAAATGGGTTATGTTGTCCGGTCCTGGTATGATCCCAAGACGCCAAGATATAAACCTTTTTACATGGCTCGCAAAGGATATATTAATTTATCACCTGAAGGGATTAAATTAATCACTGGCATTGAACATGATTTATATAAAATGCTTATGCGGTCTTCCCTGAATGATCTGACAGGTGCAAATAAAGAGGCTAGCCTTTAAAATTAAAATTTGCAAATTCCCCGTGCAATTCCTTTGCCTTTATGTCATACGCCCGTGCGGCCTCTTCTTCGGTTGAAAAACATCCAATACGATAAATAATTTTATTTGTTTGAATTGATGCGCGATATTGTTTATAATGTTTCGTTACTCCAAGATATTTAGAATATCCCATTGGTATCCTATTCATTTGGTTTTGTCCATGTGTTACATTTCTCATATTTTCCTCCAAGCAGTTCAGCCCGTCATGATCTATGTGATCCACTTGCATACCTTTAGGTGTATTCATAATTAAACGATGCATTAAAATTGTCTTTCGTAAGTTGTGGGGACCTTTGGTATGGCTACACGCATAGCAATATTTGCGTATTTTATTGATTCTCCATTTCCATTGATTTAACCACTCATAATTTTTATCGTCAACCTTAGCAAAATAACCTTGAGTTAATGTTATTAGTTTCATAGTATATAAATTAAAAACTCACGGGTTTCAGGTGGCGGCCTTACTCCCCATGAGTTAAATATTTTCTTTACATCCGCCAATGCGAAGCAAAGATATGAAATTTATTTATAAGTCAGCTAAAAAGCTATCTGTTTTACAATTTGGACATATCCAGTCCCCATCCATGCCTTTTATATTGTTGTCCATTATTAACTCATCATGTTTTGATGGGTCAGCCTCCACCATTTGGGCGTTAACTTGTGGGTTGTGGTCAATTAGAACACTTCCGCAATTATTACACTTACATAAATAAAACTTCTCCATTGTTTCAGGTATTTAGTAAAATTTAATTATTAACTAATTGGCTGTACTTCTCAACCAACCGGATTAATTCGTCTTCGGTGTATCCGTTTACCCTCTTGCCTGTCTCCTCGGCTCTCTTTAGCATCCTCTGAAGCCCTTCTAAATTAGCTCTATATTGCTTTTTTAGTTGTTCAGGTGTGCAATTATATAAAATTGCTTGCTGGTGTCTTGTCATTAACTGGCTCATAGCTCTATTATTATAAGGTAATACAACTAATTAAAAGAATTGCCAACCCTACGGCCAACGATAAAAGCATTAAAAACAGTCTTTCGCTCCTGTCTTCTGATGTTGTTAACTGTGTGTTTTTCATGACATTGTGTTTTTAGTTAGTGTTTTTTATTTCATTATCAGGTGTAAAGATAAACATAATTTTGATATAAACAAACATTTTTTATTATATTTTTCTATTATTTTATTTGTTTTATTCATTTATTAGTTTTACATTTGTCCTGTTAACCAATAAAAACACAAGCAATGGAAACAAAAACACAACTAACAGAAGAAGTTAAAAAGCTGATACGGCTTAATGTATCATCTGAGGACTTTAGAAACGTGCCTGGGGAGTTTGGCAAAAATGAAGCCGGGCAATGGTCCCATATAATAGAATGGGATAACCTGCCACAAAGATATATTGATATTTGTAATGAAAATATCAATATTATTACGGAATTAACCGAAACAAGAAATAAAAGAACGGATATTCTTGTGGGAGATTATTTAGAAATGCCGGACGGATCCATAAGTCGGGTAACATATTGCCATGACAACGGAGTACAGGACGGCGGCGGATCGGGTTCTTTTTATTTATGCTCTTCCGGGAATGCTTCCTATTCTGGCGGGCTGGATGGCATTAAACCATTTGATAAAATAAAGCCCACAAACCGCACTAAAAAAGCCTTATTTTGGATATTTGGGCAAAATTGGGCCGGGGCAAATAGGGGCTTTTATTTTTACATTGATGTTAAAGTCTGGAAAATTGACGATATGTTTAAAACTGTTTATGTTAAGTTTAATGAATGGAAGTATAACTATCATACTAATATTAACGGTAAATTATCAGACGAAGAAATAAAAAAGTATTTTGTAAATCAGTCTTTCAATTTAGGTGATGCAAGCAGGGACGATATGCAACTTTGCACTGATTGTGCTATTTACTATTAATTATAAAATTTATAAATTATGAAAAATTCAGTTATTAACACAGATTTACACACTTATTTAATTAAGTTTAGCTTTCAGACAACTAACGGGCAATTTATTACCCAGGGGTCTGGGTTAATGGACGTATTAAAGGAATATGATAAAAACGGGGTAAAGTATATAAAAATATTTGACCCTGTTAAATATGCCTTTAAATCAATATCCAGGGCTAAAATTCTGCAGCTGCTCAGTTGGGAAACTGAAACGCTGATATATTTAAAAGATCATTATTATTTCAAATAGTTTTTTATTGGTGTTTTCTGGTTAGCCCCTGCGCCCCCGGTCCGCTTATCTGATCAAGGGGTGCAGGTGTACCGGAAAGAACCACAAACCTAAAAGATATGATTAAACGCATTTTAAGACACAAATTAGCCCCTTTCCTCCTTATCCCTGCCTCTGTACTCTATTGGGTGTTGTTCTGGCTTGTAGGGGTGCTATTGGGCTTCATGTGATAATATTTACATTGGGTACAACAGAAATAATTTAATTTAATAAGTTTCGAAACATTAAAAAACACAGAAAATGAATGAAGATCAAAAAATTACAGATTTTCTTGAGGCACATAAGGGCAATTATCAATTTAAAAGCCCATACCATAAGAATAAAAAAATGCTTCCCTTTAATATCTTGGGGCGCAGTTATAATGCTGATTATCCTATTTCAGTCTATACAGTTGAGTATAGGGGATGGGACCGGAAAGATGCACCAGGCGATTATAAAATTGAAGTACTGCAGGAATTTATTACTTCTGGATTCTTAACGAAAGTAGCATGAATAAACCACCCTACACACCTGAACAGATGCAGGGCAAGTATATTGCTTGCTCTGTCATCCTATCCGGCAAACATCCGGCCCTGGACTGTGTACGATATGCCGGAGGACCACACGAAGGCTTGCCAGTACTTTATGATTCGATACAACAGGCAAGTGAAGATCAGTTCTTTGATGATCAGTACGATGAAATAATACCTGCTTCGGAATATTTTACGCGGGTGTCCATACAAGACAATAAAGCTACTTAACCAAATAAAGCGTAATTATTATGGCTCAATACAATATCTTTGGTGAGATAGAGCAGGACACAAGACCACTGCCGGAAGTCATTGAAGAGCTTCCCGATACTCCCGTGCCACGCCCCCAGCCTAAAAGGAATAAAGACTTTCAGATAGGGGTGTGCAGGGATTGTGGTCAGCTACTACTTGATGATCCAGAGAACGATAGGATTAAGCATGATGATCAGTTATGTGAGGCATGTGACAGCAGACTGAGCTCAATTTATGACAAGTATAAAAACTTCGCGCTCATTAAAGCATTACGGGTGCATAAAAACTTTAAAAGATGAAAAAAGCACTATTCTTATTAATGGCGGTGGGGTTATCCTCTTGCGCCACTATCAACCACTCCGACACACTGCCGGAGGACCAGTTATTTCAGACAAGGAAATATGTTGGGGCTTTTGTCGAGTTCAGGCACACTAAGCCGGAAAGATTCGGGAGCCCTCATCTGGTATGGATTAAGACTACTGAAGAAGATGTTTTCGGGAAGATATGTATTTATTCCCGGAAGTGTGAATTTAAGCCTGGTGAGAGAATATACATCAGGCGGATATATTATGCTCCCTCTGTCACGTCCGGTTATTGGATGTATCAACTGGAAAGTAATGACAATCATTACAGGCTAAGGCAGTTCCAGCTTGACCGTAAAATATTAGTACAAGCCTGGTTTTAGTTTAAATAATATTTAACTTAACATATTGAGGAATGAAACTTATACCGTTAACCCAAGGTCAATTCGCTCAAGTTGATGATGAGGATTATAATTATTTGAATCAATTTAATTGGCAAGTACGCAAGATAGGCTATACTTATTATGCAAGCAGGCATATTAAACGAATTTCGAAAACAAAAATTATTGATATTTTCATGCATAGAGATATAATGGAATGCACAAAAACCCAAATGATAGATCATATAGACCGCAATGGGTTAAATAATCAGAAAATTAACTTACGATATTGTACTTATTCAGAGAATCAAATGAATAAAAGAAATTTTGGTAAAGTAAAATATAAAGGAGTTTCTCTTTGCAATTTCAAAAGTGAAAAAGGGAAGTATCGTGCTATGATTAGACTTAACCATAAACTTATACATCTTGGATATTTTATTAATGCCATTGATGCTGCGCACGCTTATGATATAAAAGCAAAGGATTTATTCGGCGAATTTGCAAACCTTAATTTTAAATAATATGAAAAAAATAATTCATTTACAGACACAGAACATCATTCCCGGGAAGATATCTACTATCAAAGAGGTATCGTGGCTATCCCTGTGCTTCGACAACACCAGAATATCTATTGATGCCTATCATGGCATGGGCTACACAGCAGAGCCAAGGGAGGACTGCCATATCGAGATAGCAGACGAGAAGGAGGTCTTTAACCTTACAGCCGAACAACTGCTCAGGATAATACGCTTTTATATAGCGTACAGCACCGATAAGGATGCGATTCCGCACACTAAAAACAAATTTCATTATATAGTGCGGGATGTGATCAAAACGCCTTAAAACGGCTTAAAACTTGCATTTTTAAAAAAAGTATAACTTTGCATAATATTATGGAGACACAGACACGCAATAAAATGAAGCAGATGAAAGTCATATTCAACAGTGATGTGGCTATCCTGGACTTCCTTGCGGATCTCACAGACCGGAAGGTGGTACGTGACCTCCAGACCTTCATTGATGACTCCCAGGGCAAGCCCGGCATACTCCTGCATAACTGCAAAGATGATGATATGGTGGTGCTCTTGCTCTACAAATCACCATTTGACTTCAATGATCATGGTGATAACCTGATACTATATGCAGATGTATCCTTAGAAAATCTTATCAGATATTTCAAAAAGAACTTAGAGAATACCTCGGAAGACTGTGGAGAGATGTACCGTGCTCTGGATGACATCACCAGACATCTATACTTTACATGGGCTAACGAGAAAGAGAATAATACTCACCTCAGTAAAATGGGGTAGTATATGATTGGGCAGGGGTTTCTTGTGTTTCCCCCTGTCCTTTCTTTTTTCTGAGACAAAAACACCTAGTATTAACTAATAAACTAAAAATGAAGAAAATGAGTAGCTTAATTGTTATGATGTTATTTGTATTAATGTTTCCGTATCAATTAAGGGCTCCTATCACAAATAGCCTGACAATAATAGATTCGGAACCAGTTTATATCTTTAACATCAAGGACCCTGTATTAAGAGCATTTGTCGGATTTGAAAGTTTTTATGATGAACATGCTGTGAATCCGGTAAGCGGAGCAAGAGGGATAATACAATACCTTCCTGTGATGATCAATGAGGTTAATAGGATATGTCGTGTATGGCATGAGCTATCCCCTGAACATGTAGAGTTAGAACGCTATACATGGGATGATGCTTTTGATCCTATTAAAAGTATAAGGATGTGGTATATTGTTCAGGAATATCATAATCCTGACTATGACATACAAAAAGCCTGTCAGATATGGTTTGGGTTAGGAGTACAATATGATGGTATTACATGGGTAGGATATCATAAACAAATACAAAACCGTTTAAATATTAATATAATCTAATCTATGAAAAAGAAAAACGCTCTTATTGAGAATGAAGCCCATGACCGAGAAGACGAAGCCCGTGATTCCTTGGATGGGCGATCTACTATCGGATGCTTAATCATTGGGATGATATTGCTTGCCGGGGGATTGCTTGCATTTATTAAACTCGTAAACCATCTCAGACCATGAAAGCAACTTTAATTACCTTAATGTGCCTCTTTGCCATTATGTTTATAGGTTTTGCTGCATTTACAGAGAATGTGGCCTGTGCCTTTGTCTTTGTCCTTCTCGCGACCTTTAGCATATTTGCAGGATATATTATTTACTTTGAAATAGATAACCTAAGATGAGAAGCTACACCCCACGTAAGAAAAGAAAAGTGAAGCCTGCCATAAAGACAAAGCTGGTGAGGGTTGATTCCAAAACACAAATCGAGGTGTCTGTTGACATCCCCGATGATGTGGCAATAGAAAGATACTATCAACGTCACACGACTGTTGTACGTCCTCCTGTTGTGACACAGCACCCTCTGACACCAGATGAATGCTTCGAACAGCCGGATGAAGATTAATTTGTATATTTAATTTGTACTTCATATCTTTGAAGTCACAAGTTCTATTAGAACGGCAATATTGCCACAAAACAACAAAAATGAAATGCGCATGAAAAAGTTATTCGCTTTCGGACTGATGCTTCTGGTTTTTGCTCTTGCTCAGTCCTGGGTGCCGACCAAATCGGTGCCAATTGACGATGATGTTGGCGTTTGTTTCATTGACAACATGGATCAGGCAACTGTTGACATGGTGTTTATTGCAGACAACCAATTTATTTGTCATCCGGATTATGAGAGTCTATTATCGGATGTTGAAAAATCTGATTATAGTATTTATTCATTTTCCCAAACTGAAATTCAGTATTCGTATGTAAATGGAAATCATTACAGCAATACTTGGAGATCGCCACAAAGAGGATATGTTCATAATCCTTTATGCACCTTTAGTGCGGGAGACAAACATGGCCAGCCTTGGGCTGGATGACATGCTGTAAAAAATGAAAAAACCTCCTCTGTAAATAGGGGAGGTTTCTTTTTGATGATACGCTAATTAAAAACTATCCCAAAATTGCTTGTTTAAAGCACCTACAATGGATTTTTGCTCTTCAAGGCTATACTGGTATCCAATAAGCATCCCCCGTGTCGTAGGGAAGCTCTTAGAGTATTGTGTGAGCAATTCTGCTTCAAGCTGCTTGACCTCATCCCATCTCGCGGTAGTCCTGCCATTAGTTTTCTCTTCAAGATCCAGAGCATAGGAGATGCGTTCTTCTTCCGTGCCATCCATGAATAGACCACGCTCCCCAGGCGTACATAAGATTATTGATCCAAAATAGAATCTGAAATATGGATATTCTTTTACCGGAAGGATGTTCAAAAAGCAATTTTTCCATAATGGCGTCCTGACATACTCTCGTAGCCATAGCCCCGAGATAAATGACTTAGACGGTAGCCTGTCCCAAAGAGTTTTAAATATCATCGTCTGAGCTATATCAGACATTCCTACGTGTGGTATTTCGTGCAGGGAACCCATTGATTATTAGACAATATAGCCATAGCGATTATTAACACAAAGACGATTATAAAATACCAGAAGACTACCTTTCTGACAGCAGGGTACTTATAGACATAGCGGTTCACGAAGAACCATAAAAATCCTGATAATGTTAAGGCTATTACCAGAACTTTAAATATTGTGCCAAAGAATTGAGGTAATTGTATATACATAAACATAGTTATCTATTATTAAATTTTATTATCTCTCATGGCTTTGCCCTTATATGGTTTTCATGCGTAAGATAATGACCACACTTTAGGCATCTTAACTGAACTGTTTGGTCATCTCTTCCTAACATCTTCATGCCTAATTCATGTTGCTCACATTTTATCTTTGTCATAGCTTATTAGTTATTAATCTATCGGTTATATTCTAAAACATACTTTTTAGCTTCATCTTTTGAAACATCTTTGTCGTCCCACTCTAAATAGATTGTGTCTCCATCGCAAAGGTCAATTAATTCACAAATTATTTCCTTTTGACGTGGGGTGTCATTTTGTGTCATTGCGCTCACAGATGAACCAATTTTACCATACTCTTTGAGTAGCCTTGCCCCTTCTTTTGAATTAGTAAAGTTCCAACTCTTTAAAGTTCCCCATTTTAGGGTTAAATAATTTTCTTCCATAATTTCAGTTATTAGTTATTTACTCTCTCTTTCCAGTAGGTGTAGAGATTATTAATTGTACAAACGCCGCTAAAAGCAGGCAAATTTAATAATGGCATAGAATATAAGTAGCCTTTTCTGCCATGTATTCCTGTGATACCATTCATTAACATCCACTCCACAAACTCCGCAGGATAGCACTTCTCTTCCTGCTCTACGTTGGATTTCATGTATCTTCTTATCATTGCTGTTGATCTATTATTTCGCCTACTTCTTATCCATACCCTGTCATCTTCAATCTTAAAATCAATCTCATGAACTAACCCACAATCACAACAAGCCATTTTATAACCTGTTTTAATAGGTCTTATCCATTTATCTCTTTCAGTAGTTTCGTATTTCATTTCTTTTTATTTGAACATTTATCAATTATTTGTAAATCTCTGTC
>Ga0315533_1002570_pt1 | contig 12490 bp, 7 predicted proteins | sample SalMarSW160130MG_FD_203081 | JGI IMG/M metagenome (GOLD analysis project Ga0315533, IMG submission 203081) | Salt marsh sediment microbial communities from the Plum Island Ecosystem LTER, Massachusetts, United States - Salt Marsh Sediment SW1601-30 ...
GCAAGAATAGGATGGGGTGGAGTTCAATTTACGATTTACGATTTGTGATCCATTCGACGTTGCTCAGGACAGGTTTACGATTGTGTTTTTGAGATTCTTCACTTCGTTCCCCGCACCAAATAAAGGCCATTTGGGACGGGGCAAGCAGAATGACAGATTTTAATAGATTTCTCGACTCGCTGCGCTCGCTCGAAATGACGTAGAGGGTTGGGATTGCTTCGCTGGGGTTTACCATTTGAGGTGGCAGTTGTAATGGCGGTAGAAGAGGCCTATCGAGCGCATAGCGATAATTGCGACGGCCTGGACGGCGAGATTGAATGTTAGTTTGCCGGCGGCCGAAAGAACAGTTTCCTCCTCTGAGCTGCTGAATTGCCTTGTCTGCATCTCAAGAACGCCAAAGGCGACGAGCCAGCCGACGACGACAATGTAAGGGATGAACGCCTTGAAGACCGGCTTTAAGATATAATCCGGCCTTAATAGCGTGATGTCCTTGCCAACCGCTGTAGTTAATATGGCCATAGGGAAGAGAAACAGGCCGGAAATGAACAGTACCTGTAAAAGCAGATGGAAGCCGGTATGGGCATCCCACATATTTTGATACGTCAGGCCATAATTGGCCAGCAGTTTTAGCGCTATAATGAACGGTAATTGAACCATTAGCATAGTGAAGAAGAAGATTAAAAACGGCTTTATGATGTACCATAAGAAGGTAAAGCTGGTTCCGAGATAAATCTCGGGCAGCGTGTCCATCTCGAAGCCGGCTTCGTAAATAACGTTGAGGTAAAATCCGAGCAGCCAGCCCCAGACGACTACAAACGAGAGGTAGTTCATACAGCAGGTTTCTGCTGCGAGGAAGAATTTGAATGACACTACGGCGATGACGAATGCCAGCGAGGTCAGGTTTTGGGGGTCGAAGAAGAGCTTCCAGCTATCGATGAACAGGGCGTGGTAAAAGCCGGGCAGCGGCTCGGTCCTTTCGGGTTCCGGCTTGATTTTTTTGGGTTTTTCATCGTCTTTGGCGGGGATTATAAAGATTTGGCCGCAGGAGAGGCATCGCGCCCGCTTGCCGATGTGTTTGCTGTCGAAAGCAATCAGGGCATCGCAGTTAGGGCAGTAGAACCGGATTGTCATATTTCGACCCGTTAAAGCCGCTTCATAATGTCGGTGAAGCTGGTAATGTTGTTGGCCCATTTCTGGGCTTCGAGCAGGTCAACCTTTTCTTCCTTTACCAGCAGTGCGAGATGTTTTTCCATCGTTATCATTTTTTCATCGGGCTTGTTTTTGACCTTCGTTTGCAGCTGGGAATATAGCTGCTCTATCTTGCCGGTGCGTATCAGGTTGGCGCAGGCGTAATTGTTATTATTGAGCACCTCCATCGCTACGATTCTGCCTTTGCCGTCTTTTCTGGGGACGAGCTTCTGGGCGATGATGTAGGCGAGGCCGAGCGAGAGCTGGTTATGCACTTCACTCTGCTTGCCCGGTGGGAAATAATCGAGTATGCGTGTTATGGTGCCGGTGGCGTCCCTTGTGTGCAGAGTGGAGAAGACCAGATGGCCGGTCTCGGCGGCCATAAGCGTCATAGCTATTGTTTCGGGGTCGCGCATCTCGCCGACGAATATTATGTCGGGGTCTTCTCGCAGGATTGACCTCAGGCCGTCGACAAAGGACTTGACGTCTCTGCCGACCTCTCGCTGCGAGACTATGGAGTATTTCTGCTGGTAGATGTATTCTATGGGGTCTTCGAGAGTTATGATTCGGCGGGCACTTTTCTCGCTGATTCGGTCGATTAGGGAGGCGATTGTTGTGGATTTTCCGGCGCCGGTGATGCCGGTTATAAGGACGAGTCCCTGCCTGCGGTTGATGATGTCTTCCCAGACGTTATTTGGAAAGCCGATTTTCTCTACTTTTGGAATGTCCAGTGATAATGCCCGAATCGCAGCACATATACCATCGTTTTCCTGGAAGACATTTATCCGGAACTGCAGCGAGCCGCGTCTGTAAGAGGAGTCCACGCTGTATCGGCTGAGGAATTTTTGCAGGTTTTCATCGCTTATGAGCGGGTAGATGAGCTGTTTTGCCAATTCGGGCGTTACCGTCGGGCCTTTGAGTTTTACGAGGTCGCCGTCGATGCGATATGTAGGTGCTGCGCCGACCTTGATGTGTAAATCCGATACCCGCATAGCGCCTTTTTTCTCGAAGTAGTCCAGCATATCAATGATGCTGAACATCCCGATGTTTTCGGTTGGGTACACCTTTGCTGAAGCAGGGTATTCTTCGGCCATATCTCACCTTTGCCTGGGGCGGAAGGGTAGTTCGTCTGTTTATTTTCACCGTTTTAGAGCACAGTTAGTATATCGGCGGAACCGTTAAAAGGCAAAGGTTAAATTCTCAAACTGACCGTCCCTGAGGGACGGTCAGTTTGAGCGTCGTTCGTCGCTGGTGTTTCGTATCTCGTACGTTGAAGCCGACTACGTCGGCAACTATTTTAACTTTTTATACGATAAGCAATTAAACAAGTTGTATATATCAAATTGGTCAGTTTGAGTTAAATTAAGAAATGCGATTTTTGCTGGCCTTGTGAGAATAAGCGGCTATAATCTCGTGAAGCGTGAAGTGTGAAGCGTATCTCGAACAGGCTATGAACTACAGATTACGAGTTAAGAGTGCTGGTGTGATAAGGAAGCGACCATTTGTCCTGATTATGTTACTTTTGTTGGCGGCAGCAGTACCACCGGCTATCGGTGGCGGCATCCCTGGTGAAAGGGCGGGGGCTTTTGTCGGTCAGGATTTGCATCTGCGGGGGGCTGAGGTGATTAGCTACCAGCCGGCTGGTGGTGAGCCCCGCCCATCCCTGATGGGTGAGGGCGAGCATGTGCTGGTTTTCGAGGATGGGTTTACGTTGTCGGTCGGGGCCAATCGGTTTTCGAGCGACAGGGCGGTAGTGTGGCTTGAAAGTGAACCGGCCGAATTTCGGGGCGGTATTTATGTCGATGTAAAAGGACAGGCGTATCTGGAAGGCAATGTATCGGCTGAAAAAGGCAAAACCGCACAGACCAGCGATTTGAGCGAGACGGTCCTCGAATCCCCGAACGGGGTCGAGGACAAGGATGGCAGGGTTGTGGTTATTCGATTTAGCGTTGGCGGCGAGGTTTTTGTAACGGCGGACAAAAGGGATGTGAGCGACCCTCGCGGATTAGAGCTGTACGCAAGGGCCATTAGTGCCGTTCGGGCTGTGCCTGCCGGGCCGCGGTTTGTTGTTAAGCCGGGGGCGATAGTGCCTGAAATTGCCTACTTTGCTGCAGCGGCTGCGAAGACCGAGCCGGCGAAGGAGATACCGGAAAAACCGGTTAAAAAACCGGTCGCTGCAAAGCCAAAACAGCCCGTAGAGCGAAGAGTAGCTGAAAGGGCAGTTGAGCGTGAAAGGCCGGTTGAAGATGAGGTGAAGTTCAGGTATCCGGTCAACTGGGCGCCGGCGGGCGAGGTTAAGCCGGTGGTAGAGAGGACCAGAGCAGCGGACGGAACGGATATTGCCACGGTGATAGGCAGAATCTATGTGTGGCAAAAGCAGGATGAGAAGGGCGGTCTGCTGGAATTGCTTTCTGACAGTGCGGTTATATTTTATTCCGGTCAAGCTCCGGAATCAGACGAGCAGCGCCCATTGGAGATGGGTGGGGTGAAGGCGGTTTATATGTCGGGCGACGTTGTAATAACCGAAGGGCAGCGGACGATTCGTGCAGATGAGATATATTATGATTTCGAGAGGAGAAAGGCCATTGCGGTAAATGCGGTGATGAGGAATTTCGATGTCTCGCGTGGGATACCGATTTATGTTCGTGCGGCGAGACTGCGGCAGTTAGCGGAGAACAAGTTTGCCGCTGATAATATAACGCTGACGAGCAGTGAATTTTACGTGCCCCAGATTTCGCTTAGCGCTTCGAGCGTGTTTATTACCGATACCACCGCTGTCGATGAGCAATTAGGTAAAATTTCCGACAGCAGCTACGACGCCGAGATGCGTGATGTGCGGCTGAAGATGGACGATACGACGGTTTTCTATTGGCCATTTATGCGCAGCAACCTGCAGAGGCCCGACATCCCGCTCAAAGGCGCACATGTCGGTCATGATAATACGTGGGGGACATCGCTCGAGACGGAATGGTATCTGTCCCGGCTGTTGGGGCTGCGGGAGCCGGAGGGCACGGAAAGTACACTTAGCCTGGACTATTACGGCGAGCGCGGCCTCGGCGCCGGTGCGGAGATTGAATATGAAAGAGAGAATTATTACGGCAGGGCGCTGGGATACCTGATTCACGATAGCGGCGAAGACCGGCTCGGTCGGCACGAGAGCCGAAAAGACCTTGAGCCGAACCGCCGGCTTCGCGGGCGATTTGCCTGGCGCCATAGACATTTTTTGCCATTTAACTGGCAGCTTACGACCGGGGTTGGTTACGCATCGGACGAGCGCTTTATAGAGGGATATTACCGCAGTGAATTTAACGTGGGCAGGGAGGAGACTTATATCCATCTCAAGCGTATAGAGGACAACTGGGGTCTTTCTATACTGGGCAAGGGGCGGATAAACGATTTTGATGATGAGCTGGAAGAGCTGCCCGGCGTCGAGTTTCACCTGACGGGTGAGTCGCTTTTTGAAGACAGGTTTACTTTATACAGTGATACCCAGGTTGGCCGGCGGCGGCAGAGAATAGGCAACGAGCATTCGACATTAATCGATGAGCAGATGTTCTCTTTCGTATCCCACAGGGTTGAGCTTGATATGCCGATGCGGCTGGGAATTCGAAATCCGAAATCCGCAGCCAGAGATTCTTTAAGGGTTGTTCCGTTTGTGGCAGGGACTTTTGGTTATGATGACCGCAGCGGCTTTAGAAGAACACTCGTGGACGGCAGCTACACAGGCAGGTTCGGCGAGGATAAGGTCGCCCTCGGCGAGGCCGGCGTGCGATTGTCGAGCCAATACTGGAAGGTTTATCCGAATGTTAAGAGCCGGCTATGGGATTTAGAGGGGTTACGGCATATCATAAAGCCGCAATTGGCGGCTGCTCTTTACGCCGAGAATGATAATGTTGTCGAACAGCGTGACACATTAAACGTAGGTCTTTCACAGCGACTGCAGACGAGGCGTCGTCGCTCGCCGTTCGTTAATAATGAGTCACTCCACAGTCCTAGGGACTCCTTACGGAGGACACCTGATGGTGGAGCCACAAGCTACGAAACGGTTGACTGGATGCGGCTGGATGTGGGTACCACGTGGGTCAGAGACAGCGGTGACGCATCGGCTGGGCCGGACAGGTTCGTCTGGAACAGGCCGATTGTGCCGCTGCGCGTGCTGTCGGCGCCGGACATTTACAGCGGCGACCTTACCAATAACCTTCACCGGTTCGAGATGTACGGGCCGAGGCGAAACTACTTCGGTGCGGACTATATCTGGCGTGTAAGCGACACAACCGCCGTATTGAGCGATATGAACCTCGATATTCAAAGCGGGGTGGTGCAGCAATTTAACGTCGGGTTTTCGCGGTTGTGCTGGCCCAATTTAAGTTTTTATGTTGGCAGCAGATATTTACGGCGAATCGAGGTGCTGGATGAGAAGGGCTCGAACGCCTTTACCTTTGCGGCCACCTATGTGCTTGACCCGCGGTACACGGTTGTTTTTGCGCAGCAGTTCGATTTCGACTACGGCGCAAATATAAGAAGCGACATAACGCTGATAAGGCGGTATCACAGGATGTACTGTGGTTTTACATATAGTGCGGACGAGTCGTTAGACAGACAGGCGATTGTTTTTAGTATATGGCCTCAGGGGGTCCCCGAGCTGGTGATTGGGCCGAGACGATATATGGGGCTGGGAGGTCCGGCAGGTTATCGATAATTTGAAGCAAAATACAATACAAGAAATAATTTAAGGAGAATATTATGGCATTAGTTGACAGTAAAAAGATGTTCGAGATGGCCTATAAGAACGGCTATGCAATCGGCGGTTTCAACGTAAATAATATGGAAATCACGCAGGGCATTGTAAGTGCGATAGCCGAAGAAAAGGCCCCGCTTATCCTGCAGATATCCAGGGGCGCACGGAAGTATGCGAGTATGAGCTATTTGCGGGCGATTATCGACGTGGCGGTTGCGGAAAATCCCGACATCCCCATCGTGATGCACCTCGACCACGGCGATACTTTCGAGAGCTGCAAGCAGTGCGTTGACGACGGTTTTACCTCGGTGATGATAGACGCCTCGAAACAGCCGTTCGAGGAAAACATCGAGGTTACCAAGAAGGTGGTTGAATATGCCCACGCTAACGGTGTTGTGGTCGAGGCCGAGTTGGGCCAGTTGGGCGGTATCGAGGAAGATGTTGTCGGTGTAAGTACTAATGATATCCATAAGCATCTGACCGACCCCGACCAGGCGGTTGAGTTTGTAGAGAAGACGGGCTGCGATTCGCTGGCGGTTGCCTGCGGCACCAGCCACGGCGCTTATAAGTTCAAGACCGAGCCCAAGCTGGCCTTCGATGTGATACAGCGTGTCGCCGAGATGCTTCCCGAATTTCCGTTAGTTATGCACGGCTCCAGCAGCGTTTTGAAGGAATTCAAGGACCTTATTAACAAGTACGGCGGAGATATGCCGGATGCAATGGGTGTGCCGGAGGATGCGATAAGCCAGGCGGCTAAAATGGCGGTCTGCAAGGTCAATATCGATACGGATTTGCGGATGGCCCTGACCGCTAAAATCAGGCAGGTTTTCGCCGAAAAGCCCGCTGAGTTTGACCCGCGCAAATACCTCGGTCCGGGCAGAGAGGCCATCAAGGATATGGTCGCCCATAAGCTGCACATTTTGGGCTGCGCCGGAAAGGCGGCTGAGTGCATGCACTCAAACTGACCGATGGCGTTGAAAATGTAAAAATCAAAGTGCAAAATGCAAAATTGCGGAATGTATTGTCAAAAATCGGCTTACATTTAACAGGTCAGTTTAAATATATAGTTCGTTGCTCGGACGACATACGAGATAGAAGGAAGGTATGAGATATAAGATGCGAGATGGAAGATATTTGGTTCGTTTAAGCTGGCTGATGGCAATTTTTCTGTCGGTCGGCAGTTTATTTGCGGTTCAGTCCGGCCACGATTCGGCCGGTATTAAAGCTGCCGAATCCGTATCGGCGGGAACCCTTGTTGTTAAAGAGGCCTGTGAACTAATCTGCCAGGGCGAATTTGATGCCGCCGGTGAGTTGATAGAGCAGCTTGACCAGCAGGACAGCCATCCCCAGCTTAGTCAATTGGCGAGCGTTGTTGCCGAGTATAAGGCCATAAATCAGCAGCGGGAGAAATCTCGAGAGACGGCGTATGAAAAGCAGTTGGCTGAATTAGAGAAATTTCGGGTCGCTGCGGACGCCAATGACGCCAATGATGTGAACGATGTAAATGACATTGCAGAGTCGCTTTTGGCTATCACCCAGGTGTGCGAATTTACAGACCAGGGACAAAAAAACGAGTTTCTATCGGATTCGTTCGTCAAGCAGACTATTGCCAAAGCCATAGACAAAGCCGCTGAATTCGAGTCGGAAGGTAAATGGCTTGATGCATATATAATCTGTTACAGATGGCTGCAGGATATCGCCCCCGACAATGAGGTGTATTCGGACTACGCTGAGCAGCTTGTAGAGAAGGCCAATATCGTGGCATCTTTTCAGGACAGCCCCTGTGAGACCAGTAAAGAGCGTTTCCAGAACGTAAAGCAAAAGATGTTCACCCGGGCGATTGATGCCCTACAGTTTAATTACGTGGCGCCCCTCGATTATCGCCAGATGGCGGCCAAGGCCGTCAAACGCTGTGAATTGCTGGCAGAGGTAGCGAATTCGTCACCCATCGTGCGTGAGGCGCTGGGCAATACGCAAGGTGATACCTGTGGTGGTCCTATGGACTCCTCGCGGAGAGCTGTGCGGAGCGAAAAGCTGGCTGCCTGGTCGGCAACTTTATCGGCGATTTTGGATGAAGTAAATCAGTCGTCCGAAGACTACAGCAGGGACAGGTTTATAGACATCTTTGAAAAGGTTCTGGCGATGAACGCAGCGACAGTACAGTTGCCCATTCCTGTATTGATTGCACAGTTTGCAGAAGCGGCACTGGCATCACTTGATTCCTACACGGGTATGGTCTGGCCGCGGCAGGTTGAGGATTTTGAAAAGATGCATACCGGCGAGTTTACGGGCATCGGTATAGAGATTTCAAAGGAAAAAGGGCTGCTGACGGTGGTAACCTTATTGCCTGATACGCCGGCATACAATTCCGGTCTTGATGCGGAAGATGTGATAGAGGTGGTGGACGGGGTTCCGACGAAAGATATGACCCTTATGTGTGCGGTCAAAAACATTACCGGCCCTGCGGGCACAAAGGTTACATTGACGATAAGGCGAAGGGGCGAGGAGACCGGTCGTGATATTACCATAACCAGGGCCAAGATAACCGTTCCGACGATTCGCGGCTGGCAAAGGACGGAAAAAGGCAAATGGCTGTATATGATTGACCAGGCAGACAAAATCGGCTATGTTCGCATCATCAGTTTTTCCGAGAGAACCGCCGCGGATTTGGAAAAAGTATTGGATAAGCTTGAAGCAGAGGGACTTACGGGACTTATCCTGGATTTGCGGTTCAATCCCGGCGGACTGCTTCCCAGTGCCGCTGACGTAGCGGACAAATTCGTCAAAGAAGGTTTAATAGTCAGCACACGTCCCAGGTTCGGGATATCGGCGAGTTATTTGTGGGCAGAGGAGAAAAACACCCATCCCAGGTATCCGCTCGTTATACTGATAAATCGCTTTTCCGCCAGCGCTTCAGAGATTGTGGCGGGGGCTTTGGCAGATAAAAAGCATAAACGGGCGATTCTGATTGGTGAAAGAACTCACGGCAAGGGCAGCGTGCAGGGGATAACACACTATCCCGGAGAAGGTGCACAACTGAAATATACGATGGCATACTATCACCTGCCCTCGGGCCAAAGGGTCGAAAGCAAGGAGGCGATGAAGAAATTGGGCAGAAAAGCGTGGGGCATCGGCCCGGATATTGAGGTCAAACTGAGGCGCGATGAGATTATTAAAATGGGCGATGTGCAGAGAGATAATTATGTGCTTGTAAAGGCCACCCACGATAATAACATTGCGCCGCTAAAAAAACATACGGTCGAAGAGACCCTGTCGGCTGACCCTCAATTGGCAGTCGGCGTTTTGATTGTTAAGAGCAAACTAATTCAGGCAGAAGGCGGAAAAGGTGAAGGATAAAACGGGACACGATAAATTTGAGCAGCAGAGGCGGCAGAAGCTCTCGGCTATCAGGGAATTGGGTGTTGACCCTTACGGGGGCAAATACGACGGCGCCGAATGCACCGATGACATCAGGCGCAGGTTCAAGGACGGCGATGAAACCCAGCAGGCCGGATGTGCCGGCAGGATTGTGCTGCTGAGGAATATCGGCAAGCTGATTTTTATGACTATCCGTGACTGGAGCGGGACCATCCAGGTGGGCCTGAGCAAAAAACTGCTGGGTGAGCAGTGGGCCCTTGCGGAGCTGCTTGAGCTTGGCGATATAATAGGCGCCGCAGGCCAGCTTGGTAGTACCAAAACCGGCGAAATCACTATATGGGCCGACAGCGTCACGGTATTGAGCAAGTGCCTGTGCCAGCCGCCGGAGAAATTTCACGGGCTAAGTGACATTGACCTGCGCTACCGGCAGCGGTACGTGGATTTGTGGGCCAATCCCGAGGTGATGGAACTGTTCAAGAAGCGCAGCGCTATTATCTCGACGATTCGGGAATTTCTCAAAGAGCGCGGTTTTTTGGAGGTCGAGACGCCGATGATGCAGCAGATAGCCGGCGGGGCCGCGGCAAAGCCGTTCACAACGCATCATAACAGCTTAGATATGGACCTTTTTCTGCGGATTGCACCGGAGCTGTTCCTTAAAAAACTTCTGGTCGGCGGAATGGAAAAGGTCTTCGAGATAAACCGAAACTTCCGCAACGAGGGCTTAAGCAGATGGCACAACCCGGAATTCACGATGCTGGAATTGTATCAGGCCTACGCCGATTACAATGTGATGATGGATTTGACCGAGGAGATTATCTTTGTGCTGGTGGAGAAATACTGCACCGGCAGACAGGTTCGGTTCGGTGATATGACGGTTGACTATACCAGACCGTGGCGGCGGGCCGAATACGCCGAGCTGCTGAAAGAGCACGCCGGCTGTGATATTGGTGACGTCAAGTGTATCAGGACAAAGGCAAGGGAACTCGGGTTAGATGAAGCAACTATGGACGATGTGGTAGTTATCAATGAAGTCTTCGAGCATGCTGTTGAGAGTAATCTCGTCAAGCCGACGTTTGTGATTGACTACCCGGCGGCGCTGTGTCCGCTAACAAAGCGCAAGCCTGTCCCCGACTCCGAGCGGGGAAAAGACGCTCTCCAGTTTGCCGAGCGGTTTGAGCTTTACATAGCCGGCGTAGAGCTGGCCAATGCCTACACGGAGTTGAATGACCCTGCTGTTCAGGAGGAGAATTTTAGAATCCAGCTTCGCGGCCAGGAAGAGTCGATGGCGAAGATGGATGCCGATTTTATAACAGCACTAAAATACGGTATGCCGCCGGCAGGGGGGCTGGGTATCGGAATCGACAGATTGATAATGGTCTTGACCGGCGCCGTGAGCATTCGTGACGTTGTGCTGTTTCCGCTTTTGAGAAACGTCAATCGTGATTCGTGAATAGTGGATTGAACCACCGGTCACGAACCGCGAGACGCGAGACAGGCATTATGCTGAAACTATTCTTGTGGCTGCGATACCTGCGTAAGAAAAAGATAGTATTGCTGAGTATTGCCGCGGTTGGGCTGTCTGTTGGGCTGTTGATAGTTGTTGCCAGCCTGTTCAGCGGTTTTATTAAGGCGGTTGAGAAAACCGGCGAGGAGGTCTTTGGCGACATATATCTTAATCCCTGGGTGCGAATTGGCGAATACGGTCGGCTTCTCGAACGGCTGGAATCGCTGCAGGAGGTAGAGGCCGCGACGGCCGTGCTTAATAGTTATGGTCTGCTGCATCTGGGCAGGGGGGATGTTAAGGGTGTTAGTGTTTTGGGGATTGAGCCGGTAAGTTACTCGAAAGTTACCGGCCTGAAGGACAATCTTCTCAATCATAAAAGCAAGCAGGGCGAGGTGGGTTTCGACGCTCAGCCCGGTGAGGTGGAGGGATTCGTGGGTATCGGTGTATTGATGATGCCCGATGTTGAAACCGATGAATACGACTTCGAAGAGGCGCTTAAATGGATAGGCAGAGAGGTTGTTCTCACTACCGGCGCGGTTGTTGAGAAGGACGCGGGAGGTGGCAGGACAGAACCAAGCTTCAAACGCAGGACATTGAAATTTAGAATTGCCGATATTGTTTTTACCGGTATGTACCTTCGGGACAGCAAGGATGTTTACCTGCCTATCGAGCAGACCCAGCAGCTTACAGAGCCGGACAGCCCGTTATGGATGGGCCCGCATGAAGCAATTCAGATAAAGTTGGCCGAAGGTATCGAGCCGGTGGGGATGTTAGAGCCGGTGCGGGAGCTGTGGGAAGGATTCGCCCGCGAGCAGGGCCTGCCGGAGTATTCTATATCAAAGCCGATTTTAGATACCTCAAAAGGGATGCAGGTTCGCTTTATTGCCGAGCTGAAGAAGCAGATGGCGGTTTTGATATTGATATTCGGAACCGTCTGCTCGGCGGCGGTGGTATTAATCTTCTGTATTTTTTATATGCTCGTGATGACGAAGCAAAAGGACGTAGCGATAATCAAAAGCTGCGGTGCTGCGAGCGGGACGGTGGCGTGGATTTTTGCCGGTTTTGGGGCATGTGTCGGAATAGTCGGCTCGGCGGTCGGCACAGTCCTCGGATATATTGTAATAAAGAACATAAACACTATTGAACAATGGATAAGAATAATCTTCGGGCTGAAACTGTGGAAAAGCAGCGTTTACGTCTTTGAAAAGATTCCCAATCAGCTAAATTTAAGCGCTTCCGGCTGGATTATTCTTTTTGCCATCCTTGCTGCGACTATCGGTGCCTTTATACCGGCGATTGTCGCAGCTAAAACACAGCCGGTCCAAATTCTTCGGTATGAATAGTTATGTACTCAAACTGACCGATGGCCAGTTTGAAAATGCAAAAATCAAAGTGCAAAATGCAAAATTGCGGAATCCGCCTGCCGGCGGATGGCTGTTTTATGATATTTTATGAGAAACATAACATATTGTCAGAAATCGACTTACATTTAACATTTGCTACAAATCGGTCAGTTTGAGTTGTTAATGTAAGCGATATGCGAACAATAGAAGAATTGGTAACCGTTCACAATAATTCGGGATAACAGGTATTATTCCAGTGAGCAAGCAGTGTATGATGAATAAAATCAAAGACGTTTCGCTCTTGCTTTTTACACGTTGCCAATATAGTCCAGATGCGTT
>Ga0315533_1002572_pt1 | contig 12487 bp, 10 predicted proteins | sample SalMarSW160130MG_FD_203081 | JGI IMG/M metagenome (GOLD analysis project Ga0315533, IMG submission 203081) | Salt marsh sediment microbial communities from the Plum Island Ecosystem LTER, Massachusetts, United States - Salt Marsh Sediment SW1601-30 ...
TTTACGACTTTGGTCACAAACTCAGTCTCACTAATCCCGGGAAAAAGCTCATGTTTGATTTTGACCCCGAATTCTTTCTCCATCAACGGCCAGCTATTTTCTATAAGCCCGACTATAACGGCGTCAGACGCCCCCCAGGTCCAGATAGTTATCTCTTTAACCGCAGCTGACGCGCCAGAAAAAAGCATCAGGACAAACATCACCAAGCACGCCACACTGATAATACTTCTTCTCTTCATCTTTTTCTCCCTCCTTCAATGGGACAAACTTATCTTTCTCTCAAAAAATCTTCTCCTGTCCCGATTGGCCTTCCTCACTCCTCACCCCCTTTTGGCCTTAAACTCGAGATTCTATCTTTTAAGCTAGTTTTACCTGCCTTTTCTCTTTGATGGACTTATAAATGCTTAAGACTGCCTCTGTTCTCTTTCTTCCTTTTCTTCCGTTAACCAAAAGAGCTGAACACTTCAGATACCTAATTCCCATTTAAAGATGACGGGGATCTGTAACTCTTTTTATCTTTTTTACTTTGTTCTCCCGAGAAGTTTTCTTTAAGCTTTGCAAAAGATCTTCATACTCTCCTCGGTTAACCGGAATGTCAACTGGTTCATTCTTTTTTCCGGAAAGGATAAGAGCGTTAAAGAACTCAACAGTCCAGATACCTTCTTCTCCCGGAGCAATTAACTTTTCCCCAAAGAGAATAGAATGACAGAAGTTCCCTATAATTTCCTTATGTCCGGTCTCACATTGAGGAAGTTCTAACTCCTCTTCTATTACCTCTGGACTTGCCCACATTTCTCTGGAAGAAAAAGTAAACTCTGGAATTGGACTCTTCAGAGAGTAAAGCTTGAGTAAACCATTCTGATAGACTAACTTTCCTTTATCACCAGAAATTTCCATAAAAACTCCAACTGGAACCTCATTGGTACTGGTATAGTAATAACCCCAGGCTCTATTAGGGTATTCTAATAAAGCAGCAGCTTCGTCCTCAACCTCAATCCTATGAAGTCGAGTGTGTTCTCTGGCAGTGACTCTACTGGGTAGACCACCCAAAACGAGAAATAGGTCAATTCCATGGGGAGCTTGATTTATAAGCACTCCGCCTCCTTCCCCCTTCCAGGTAGCTCGCCAGCCAGCACTATCATAATAAGCCTGAGTTCGGTAATTTGGCTCAATCATACAGGTTCGCCTTATTTGCCCCAGTCTTCCACTTTCGATGATCTTTCTGGCTAACCTCACTTCCGCATTTTGAAAAAGAAATGTGGTGTTTATAGTAGTTTGCGAGTCCGTTCAGTCACTATATTTGAAGAGTGCCATGTTTTTATAGGCTTCATAACCTCAGAAGGAATGCTAAGATTCTTATAGATTTCAAGATGCTCTGGTTCTGCATTAACTCCTTTGCGAATCTTTAAGATTTCACCGCTGGTGGTGGCTAGGATTACTGTTGCTACCTGATGAGTTTTTAAGGTATCTTTAACTGTAAGCCAGGAGGTATGGATGGCCTCATCAGAAAGAGTCTTTTCAATAGCTACTAAGAGATGGTAAGCAAGAATAGATAAGAAGATATGGGTTTGAACTCTTTCTTCAAGTTGATGAAATATTGCTCTTTCACATAAAGGACTTTTCATATTGCGAAAAGCATTCTCACATCTGGTTAAGAGAGAATAGGTACGCCAGATATCATCATCACTCATGTCAGTCCTATCGGTCCTGAGCATATAGCTTCCATCTAAAGATTCGGCAACAGACTTCTTTTCAGCATTTTCCTGGTAAGATAACTCCTTCATGAGACTATCATACTCTATCCTGTAGTAGCGTATTATGCGAGGGTATCTCTCTTTGATTCCTGCAATCGCCTCATAGATCTTCTCTTCCTTTTTCAATCGTCCCGTGGCAATTCTTTTCACTAATTTCTTAAGATCAGCTATTAACTTCTTCTCGTGGAATTCCCTAATTGCCTTATCCTTTTCGCTTCTTTTATCACTAATACAAAGAACATAAAGCTCATCACCTTGTTCCATTTTCTTAATGAAAACACCTGATTTCTTTTGGCTAGGATTAGTGGAGGATATACTCCTTAAGAGAGGATGGAATTCCCCTTTCTCGAATTCATCAAGATATTGATTTCTCTCGGCTTGTCTGGTAGCAATAATGTAATGATACCCTTTTCCCTTAATCTCATCAATATTGTCCTCAAAAGCCATACCCCTATCCACAACTACTGTTGCTCCTTTTCTTTTAGGTACCCTTTTTTCGAGTATATCAAGCATCTCCTCTAGAGTGGTCGAGTCTTTTCGGTTTCCAGGGAAGATCTCATGTGCTTTAGGGAAGCCATCTCGATCAATCACTAATCCTACGAGGACTTGTTTGCAGTCGAATCTTTTATCTCTTGAATAACCGCGCTTTGCCTGGGGATTAGAAAGGCACATCCCCTCAAAATAGGTAGAGGTTAAATCATATAGATAGATGGTATCATCAAGGTCAAATAAGCTTTTCTCCTTCTCGGTAAGGAGGGCCTCGATAATATCTCTTTTTGGATGAAGTTTATCCAGATTGCGGTAGAGAGCATCATCGTTTAAGGAGACAAGGTCAACGGAAAGGATATCAGATAAAGCAATAGAATTGATCCAGTTGGGCATTTTATGTTCTGATGAGGGAGCTACAAGACGGTTCATTACCATAAGAAGAGTTAACAGGCGCACCTTTTCAGAGAATCCTGCTTGTTTAAGAATCTCATCTATTTTGAGTTTTTTCCAGAACTGGTATCCTACATGGACCGGACCTGCTTCTCGTGCTCTTTCCATTTGGACCTTATCAGTATGGATGCTAACGACATCATCCTTATCTTTTAGGGCTCTTTTTTCTTGGGATTCAAAGGCTTTGGCTTTTTCTACAATCTCCTTTACTTCAGGTTCTTCCTTCTCAAAGGTGATCTGTCCTTTGAGGGCAGTTTCTACCTTTTGAGCCAGGAGAAGCCATTCTTTTCTTGGTCTTGGTTTAAGGTGACCTAAAGAACAGATAGTTTTTTGGCGAGGTCCTTTGGGAGTCATCACTGACTGAACTAAAAGATAGTTTTCATATGTTTTGTCTTTGACCTTTTTAGTAGTTTTTCTGATATACATAGTCACTATTATACTACATATAAATCTTTTGTCAAGCTCTTAGGACTGGATATATTCGTCACTATTTTGGCGTTTTTCAAAGAACGAAAAAAAGAATTCCCATAAACAAAGGGTTTAAGTCGTTGGGCTATTTAAGAATACCTCAATTTCCCTATCCAATTGCGGAAGTTGGGTTAGCAGTCCCCCTAAACAACTCCTGATGCATTCGAGTTAGAATAAGAGCACCAAGTCTTTTCGGATTGGGTATTCCTTTGCTAGAAACTAGAGATCCATCTAGGTATTACTTTCTTTCTGGCACATTGCTCTAGTTTAGAAATTTTCTTTATAAGTCTGGTGTTATGCTGGCCAAGAGAGCTTTATCACTTTCTAAACCCAATATCGTGTACGGTTCCAAACAATATCTTTAAGCCGTTGGGTCAGCTCTTCCTTGACTTGGCTGTTTGTCCTCGGATTAGGATTAGCCATCCATTTGTCTTTCAATTCCAGGATTTCCTTACACTCGTCTTTAGTGATTTTTTTGCGCTTCTCTTCATCTTCCATCCAAATTTCGAAATTACCTACCCAATATCTTGTACTGCCTATATCATCAGGTTCCCGGTGTAGCTTATTTTTGTCCATTCTTCCATAGTATAATCTGTTCACATTAAAGTTTCCTTTTTTTATCTGAACTTCAAATAAGGGGTCTATGGCTAACACTCCTATGCCGTCGTATAGTTCCCTATCTTGCTTAACGAACTTGGAATCAACACTAACCCCAACTACCTCACAAACGTGCAGCTTCCAAATGGAACCAAGAACCTGCGTAGAGATAACCTTGGTTTCTATGTTGACAGGACATTCCTTAATTCCGGGTGGTGTGATTTTTCGAGAAGGAAAAGGTGTTAAACCAGCAACTTCTAGCTCACTGATACCTTTAGGTAAAGGTAATGTAGCCACTCGGGCTTGTTCAAAAATATCATAACTCATATAACTTACAACACATTCTGGCACTTCCTCAAGATTATGGACCGCGTCTCTTGGAGTAATTTGTACTACTTCTTCCGTTTCCATCCGTAACCTAAGTGAAAATGCAAAATAGTAAGCCCCTGGTTTATTCTTGTGTGGGCTACTTACCCCGACACACGTCCCCAAGGTCACAGGTGCCACGTTGACATTTCCCAGTTTATCAATAGTAGTTACAAAATAGGCTATCTGCGGTGGCTGTATCCATCTGTGATTTACATTGCATTTAGGCTTCGATATATCATAAAAAATATGTTCCATTCTTATCTCTCCTCTTATAATCATTTTGAATGCATCTATCCGTGAAAAACCTGATTGACACAACATTTACGGCTATTGGCGAAAGTCAGGTTAACGTTTCACCCCTTCAAAAACCCCTCCTTTGTCCTGGGCTAATAACCCACTATCCTTTTATGGTCCCACTACTATTTTTCAAGCTTTGCTATCAGTGGGTCGATCCACTTTTGCATTTCAACCAGCCCCTCATCAATCGTTACTTCCTTTGTTATTGCAGCTCTGGTGACTATTTTTCCGATACCCTCATGATATTGAATAGCTCCCATAGGCGGATAGTACATCCACTTTCTGAATTTGAAGAATTCTTCAAAATAGGGTACAACAATGTTACGCTCCGCTAAATCACTCATAAACTCTTTATCTGCATACAGGGATTTAAGGGCAGGTGCCTCGACCACAGCCGTGATCCTATGTACTTAGGGCCTGAGCATAAATGTGGCAAAATCTATCACAACATCTTTATTTTCTTTAAAGCCACTCCCATATTTATTAACCACGACTCCCCAGCAATGACCAACGCCATATGGTCCCGCTGGGCCAGCTGGAAAATTCATAACCCCGATTTTCTCTGTCGACCCTTCTTGAACTACCTTCTCGCCAAATGATGCCCAATCTCGAAGCATGGCCGTTTTACCTTCTCTGAATAACGACCTACTTTCTTCATAGCCAATAGTCGATAGGGCAGGTGGTGCTATTGTTTCATACACCTTACGCATAAACTCCAAAGCTTTCCGGGCTTGGGGTATAGGTATACCCTCACGGACTAATTCCCATTCTTCCCCCCCTGCTTGATTGAGAAATTCCACCCAATTATTTTTCATTTCGCCTGATGTGCCTTGGGTTACGTATCCCCACTGATCTATTCTTCCATCGCCGTCCAAATCCTTAGTTAATCGTTTGCCTATTTCCAGAAGTTCATTCCAAGTTTTTGGTGGAGAAACACCTTCGTTTTCGAATAAGTCTTTGCGGTAATACATATAACTCATGCCGTTCCACCATGGGATTCGATATATTCCTCCGGATATCTCTATGAACTGTTTCTGGAAATCTGTTAAATCTGCTTTTTCCTCCTCCGTAACGTAAGGTGTTAGATCCTCCCACACTCCATAATACGCTCCACCCGTGGTAAATACGTCATCCACGTGCAACACGTCCACACCAGAGTATTGTGTTTTTATCCAAAGGGAAAGTCTGGCAACGTGCTCGGCCCAGGCTGATGGCCCTCGTATCAGTTCAACTTTTACATCTGGCCTTTCTTTTTCATACAGTGCAACTATTTTCTCTCCGTACAGAGCTCCCGAGGCTGTCGTATAAAATACAATTCTAGATGCTGTTGTTGCTACTGCGGTAGCCGCCGTTACTACGATCAACGTAACTGCTATTCCAACCATTATTTTTTTAAACATGTTTACCTCCCGTAAAAGCGTTGCTTTTCTCTCAGCTAACAGCTTCCCTGCTTTCTCACCCCCCTCCTGGCCTTATTCTTAGCTCTTCCCTGATTTAAGTATAACAAGAAAGGGTCATTTATTTTAGAGTTCTTCCTGTTAGACCACCAATCACATATTTTTGACATATGATAACCATCAACAAAATGGGCAACACTGCTAAAAGACCGCCGGCTGCCATTTTTGCGTAAGGCATCTCAAAAAAACCTGGAAATTCTAATAACGCTGGCATTATCATTTTTGCTTTGTGGAAAGTAAAAGACAGAGGATAAAGAAGACCATTGTAGGCCCAAATGAACCTTAAGATAAAAAGTGCTATGAGAGCGTTCTTTAGTGAAGGAATCACAATTCTGCACACTATATCTATTTCACTACATCCATCTAATCTTCCTGCATCAATTAACTCATTTGGGAAAGCGTGCATGAAGGGTAGAGCGAACCAAGAAAAAAGTGGTATTCCGCCAAACCCGAGCAGCATTATCATGAGAATGTGCGTATCTAACAGATTTAGACTACTGGCTATCTTGAAAATAGGAAGCACATAAACCATCCAGGGAAGAGTAAGTAACCATACTAGCACATAGTACAAATAACTTTTTCCCTTAAAATCGTATTTGGCAATACTATAGGCTATGCAAAAACTTAGAAAAAGAGTTATGAGTCAAGCTGGCGTAACAATTATAATTGAATTGTTACTATTCAGGCACTCTGTATTAATTTAAGAACAGACTAGCTTGATCAGGGATTCCACCTTTTGAAAATAAAATTAAATATTGAAAATGCTTGACAAATGGACTGTATTATGCTAATATATCTGTATGTTCACCACAATCATATCCCGGGACAAAGAAAACAAAGCTCGGCTCAAAGAAAAAGCCATTCTTTTGGTAGAGGAGAAGGGTTGGGATATTCAGAAGGCTTTCCATCGTTATGGTTTCAATATAAGTCCCTTTTCCTATCCCCGCATTCTGGCTCGTTACCGAAAAGGGGGAAAGCGAAACCTGATGGATGCCCGGGGCGGCAATCGTCACCCCAAAACAACCCCCGTTGTTCTCGATTTCATTTCTCAGGCAAAAAGACAAAACCCTACTCAATCGGCAAAGGAAATAGCCTCACTTTTGCAGGAGCGATTTCAGATTACCTTTCATCCTGTCTATGTCGGGAATCTATTGAGAAAATTAAGACTCAACAATTCACCTGGTCGCAGACCAATTCCAAAGACCGTACCAATCCATCATATCGATCACGCGGGCAGCTTCTTCCTCAAGGGAGTTTGTCTGAAGATGGGTATTATCGATACCCTCATCTCTACAGTTATGAATAGAATTCAAGCTCGACAAAGGAGTCAATCGCTGCAAAATTTAAGTATTTTTCAAAGATCATCCCCCGTAATTCAAGCTAAGCTCGAAAGTCTCCTCTATATGCCCCTTTTTAGAATGGAACGTATCTGGCATTTCAAGACGGTCTATCCACGCGAAGGTTTAGGATTCCTTCTTGGCCGAAACATGCCCTACAAATATCATACCATGGATAATTTCTTAAGAGAAATTTCCCGATTGAAGATCGCCGATATGCTCAGTAAAAACCTGGCTAAATGCTACATTGAAGTATTTGGGATTAAATTTGAAACCCTGGATGAGCAAACCTTTTATATTGACTGTCACGACAAAGCTACCTGGACACATTTTAATATTCCTAAAGGCAAGCATGCCACGCGCAACAAGATACTTAAGCTGCTCAAGGTTTACTTTCTCCATGATTTCCATGGCCGTCCTATTTTACCTGTAACCCGGCCTGGTGATAGCCATCTGACCCAGGTCCTATTTCCTCTCATGTCCCAATTGGAGGAAGCGCTTGGTAAAAAGGTAATTAAGATTGCTGTCTTTGACCGAGAGGGATTGGCCGTATGGGTATTTCAAGAGATGACTAAACAGGGCCGATGTTTTATCACCTTTTTAAGGGATAACCAGTATGAATCTGAAGAGGATTTTGATATTCCAACTGGCCAACGATATCGTCCCTTCCGCTACCGGCATGGCAAAGTTACCCAACTGATTTTAGATGCCAATAAAACCCTCAAAGACTATAAAACTGCTCAGACTTATCGTGCTCGAACTATTTTGATCAAGGACAAGAGTAAGAATAAACTCTTGGTGGTAGTCACCAATATCACCCGTGAGGAAGAATCGGATCCAAAGAAAATTGTTGAACGTTATGCGCATCGCTGGGAAGCTCAGGAAAACCCTTTCAAGCGAATGAAACCAAGTGTTTACCTGGATGCCAACCATGGGCTCAAAGCTAAAGAATTACCCACCAACCGTACCTTGTTGACGAAACGCCAAAAACTGGAAGATACCATTGTCGCCAAACAGACAAAGATCCAGAAGGCGCAAGATGTCGAAAGGCAAGCTCGGCAGGAACTCAAGCATGGACAAGAATTTTACCATGAAATTAGCCAGAAAACAGAGAATCAGCTAAAGGATGTTACTTCCTTGCTCCGCCAGGCTCCCACTCGTACTGCTCGACTGCTGCAAAGACAAAGTAAACTCTTTCGCCAAAAAGAGAAAATTGCTCAACGCTGGTTGAAGAAGGCAACAAAGTTAAATTCTACTATCCAGGAAAAGACCGTGCTTATCCGTTCTCATCAGAAATCTCTCGACCAGGCTCAAACGAAGCTCTCTAAACTTCCTGTTGAGGAAAGACTCTACGAGATAGACATTTCTAAGGATCAGTTTATGACTAACCTGGAGGTTGCTCTCACTAATGCCGATCTTTATTTCAAAGAACATTTTCTTCCCCCTGCCTACAAGCGATATGATTTCGAGACTATCCGGGATATCCTTTATGCGCAAAGCGGTACTATTCGCCAGACGCTCCAGGAGATTAATGTCTTTCTTAGACCATATGCTCAAGAGCCAGAACATCAGAAATTAGCTGAGTACGCGGCCCGAAAATTTAACCAGGCACAGGTGTACACATCTACAAATCAAAAGATAACGATGGAGGTAGAAAAGTTAGTATCATAGCATTTTCAATATCTAATTTATTTTCAAAAGGTGGAATCCCTGTTGATAGGAACTTCAAACCTTTCTAAAATTTCCTGCAGGATTTCTTCGCTTAAATTTCCTCTTCTCCAAAACGAGAAGGTACGTACAATGCTGGTGTCAAACATTTTTGCCAGTTCAAAAGAACGCTCTAAAATTCTCAGATGCTCAGAATAGCTTTTTTCCTGAACCAGATAGGTGTTCCTGGATTTCTTTGCCTCTTTTTTCTTAAGATGACATTTAAAAAGAGGGGAGGCAATGATCGATACCTTCAAGTTGCTCTTTTTTACGAACTCCTTTGCTTTTTCTAACTCAGAAGAGGAAAGATCTACCAAATTCTTGCCCCACATGCTTCTAAGCTCTACATACCCTACCCCAAACTCTTTTACCACGCGAGGGCACACTCAAAATCCTGACTGATCTCATCAGCAAAAACCCCTACCTTTAGCATTTTAAGCTCCTTTATGATTAGGAAAAGAAAGTCTTGGCTTTCACGGAAAGTAACTGCCAGTGTTCTTCAATCGGCGTCCAAGATGCTGAGTATCCTTGTTGCTGCCTGTCTTATATGAATAAAGGAGGATCTTTTCCTGGTTTAATTATTCCTTCAAGCCAGTCAAGGTAATGGATTCAATGAAGAAGCGCTGGAAAATTAAATAGATTACCATAAATGGCACAGTGTAAAGAAAAGAGATAGCCATCAATGCCCCATAGTCAGTAGGATTCTCTCCTCCTCCCATTTCCAGCCACCGAATAAAGTGAAGACCCAGGTTCATGGTAAAATTTTCGTTTGACTGCAGCACTACTAGTGGCCATAAGAACCAATTCCAGGCAAACATAAAATTGACAATTATGAGCGCTCCTATGGCAGGTTTAATTACCGGTAAAATTATCCGCCAGAAGACCCCCATCTCTGAGCATCCATCTATCCTTGAAGCATCAATCAAAGTATCGGGTATAGAAGATATGTACTGTCGCATAAAAAATATTGACCAGACGCCAATCAAGCTGGGTAGGGCTATTGCTGTAACTGTATCAATAAGTCCCAATTTTCCTACAATATAAAACCAGGGAATGACCAGAGCAGCCTCGGGTATCATTAATTTCAAAATGCAAAGTATAAACAGTTCGTTTTTAGCAAAGAAGCGAAGTTTAGCAAATGCATATCCTGCCAGGGTAGAGAAAAACAGAGTACAAGTTACTGCCATTCCTGCCGATAGGAAGGTATTAAGATACAGGCGTGAGATGCTCAAGGATTCCATCACCGTTCTAAAATTGGCTAAGGTAGGATTACGGGGAATTATATTGGGCGGAACCTTGTAAAGCTCTTCATTAGGCATGAAGGCCATTCCAAATCCGTACATCCAGGGTATTATTATCCAAAAAGCAATTAATGCAAGGATGGCTATGTTTATTAACCAAGATTTTAAGGACTTTCTGAACATTAGAGTTTCCTCAGACGAATGTAGGTGAAAATAAGCACTATTCCAATCAGCACGATAGCTGAAGCCGAGGCGAATCCAAATCGAAATCGGTTAAATCCAAACTGGTAAATATATGTAGGCAGAATTCTGGTAGCTGTTCCTGGACCCCCTTTAGTTAAAAACCAAATGGGGGTAAATGCATTAAAACCCGCTATCAAATTGGTCACAACTAAAAAGAGAGTAATGGGTGTAAGCAAGGGGATTATGATGTATCTTATGATATGAAACCCGGAGGCTCCATCTATCCTTGCAGCATCGATGTACACCGAAGGTATCCCTCGTAGTCCTGCGGTGTATATCAAGGTATTAAATCCCGTACCGTGCCAGACAGCAAATCCTATAACACAGAGCAGGGCTGTATTCGATCCAGCCAGCCATTTTCCTCTACCCATTCCTAAAAAACTCATCAGCGAATTTAACCCCGAATAAGATTCAGGACCTGTAATCCATACCCAAATGGCTCCCGCCGATATCAAAGGTAAAATTGCGCTCATGAAGAAAAGCATTCTCCCTAAGAAAGGAATTAATCCCGGTCTGTTAAATAAAACAGCAAAGGCCAGTCCGAAAAAAATTAACAAACCAACGCTTGATAAGGCATAGACTGAAGATATTAGGAAAGCTTTTAAAAAGTAGGGATCTGAGAATAGTTTATAGTAATTCGCTAACCCTACAAATTTCATAGGTTTAAACATATCCCATTTCGTAAAACTAACCATAACAATAAGTATTAACGGTACCCAGAAAAAAATCGTATACAAAACCAGAACTGGAGAAATAAATGAAAACGCGACTCTTGCTTCTCGTTTCTTTAAGCTTTTAGCGAACATGGCCAAACTCTTCTTTCCCTGCATTCCCTACCCTAAAAGCAGGGAATGCAGGTTAGCCTATTTAAAGCTCTTTCAGCATAACATCTTCGTAAAGCTCACTAATTTCCTCTGCCGCAGTAGATAGGCCCGCTTCAATACTCTTTTCCTTGTTAAAGATAAGATTCAACTGATCTCCCAATATGGCCTGGACCACCGAGAATTTAGGAGCCTCGAGACGAGGTATAGTGTTCACACTGGACTTTAGAGCCTCTTGCCATAATTCTTCAGTGAAGGGAGCTTCTGTTATCGCTTCCCTGTAAGGAAGCCAGTTCAGAGTATCGATTGTCCGCCGTTTTACCATATCGAACTGGTTGAGTCTTTCACAGAGCTTCCAGATAAACTCTTTTTTGTCAGAGCCGATAGTGGGATTCACAGCTAAACCATAGATATGCCAGGTAGTGATACTTTTCATCCCTTCCCGGGCGACCGGAATGGGTCCTGCCCTTAGCTTGGAATACATATCTGGTGCATTTCGTTTAACGTCCAGGGGTACCCAGAACCTTCGTGCACTCACCGTGGCAGTTTGTCCTTTCTCCCAACCACCAACATCTCCCGGTATCCCGATTGCATCAATATTGTATTTGTACAGCACATCTAAGTAAAACTGCGCTGCAGCAATTCCGGCTGAGGTATTGAAATTTGCTTTGACCTTTTCATCCTCAATTTTGAGGAAACTTCCGCCTCCAGCAGAAAGGAAATAGGAGGCGAATTTGTCCGCAATACCGCCCCCATGTCCAGCTGTTCTAACAAAGAAGCCACTTATTTCAATTGAACCATCAGCACCATACTTGGTCAACTTTTTGCCAAATTCGAACACCTCATCCCAGGTTCGGGGAGACCTATCCAAGCCCGCTTCCTTATACATCTCTTCATTCCACCAAACTATCTGACCACCTGCATCCCTTACGATTGTGCCCATGAACGGTTTCTTGTAGCCGTTCTCATCCCACAAATAGGGTGCATTTTTGTAAGAGGGTAAGAGTTTTTCTTGTAACGACTTCACTACCGATGCAGGTACAGGTTGCAAAAATCCCTCGTATGCCAGGGTGCTCAGCGCTTCCTCAGTTGCTTCTATTACATCTGGCCCGGTTCCGAAGCGCACGGCATTTACGACTTTGGTCACAAACTCAGTCTCACTAATCCCGGGAAAAAGCTCATGTTTGATTTTGACCCCGAATTCTTTCTCCATCAACGGCCAGCTATTTTCTATAAGCCCGACTATAACGGCGTCAG
>Ga0315533_1002574_pt1 | contig 12483 bp, 10 predicted proteins | sample SalMarSW160130MG_FD_203081 | JGI IMG/M metagenome (GOLD analysis project Ga0315533, IMG submission 203081) | Salt marsh sediment microbial communities from the Plum Island Ecosystem LTER, Massachusetts, United States - Salt Marsh Sediment SW1601-30 ...
TAGCCGATAATAGAGGTGTAGTTTTCCTATTTTCAGAAGTTTTAATAAGGCCCGTTCAGGTTTTATCTCGCTTATCTGCCACATAACAGCGTTGCAGGTTGAACATATTTTCTGGTATGATGTCTTCAGAATTTGGCAGGATATTTGGTATTGAACCTTTAATTTTTACTTTATGGGGTCGTAAAAATGAATCATAGAGAACCGGTTTCAGTGGCTGTAACCATCCCGGCCTTTAACGAAGCCGCCACGGTAGCGCAGGTAATTGGGTCTATACCCAGAGACATTCCGGGAGTACGTAATATCGATGTTATCGTGATAAATGACGGCAGCACCGACGATACAGCCAAGGTGGCGGCTGAAGCGGGTGCGAAGGTCATCAGTTTCAGCCATAACAGGGGTCTGGGCGCTGCCTTCAGAGAAGCAATACACAGAGCACTCGGCCTTGGTGCCGATATCATCGTTAACATCGATGCCGACGGCCAGTTTAATCCTCAAGATATCCCGAAACTAATCGAACCGATTATCCAGGGACAAGCCGATATGGTTACTGCCAGCCGGTTCGCAGACCCTGAAATGATTCCCAAGATGCCATGGGTAAAGAAATGGGGCAATCAAGTAGGCGCCAACGTTCTGAACAAGCTGACCGGCCAGGAGCTGCATGATGTTTCGTGCGGGTTCCGAGCATACAGCCGTGATGCAGCTCTGCGGGCAACGCTGCTGGGGGGACACACGTATACACATGAGGTCATACTCGATTTGGCTTTTCGCGGCCTGCGGATTGTTGAGCTGCCGGTGAAGGTCAGAGGAGTCCGTAAAGTCGGCAAAAGCCGGCTGACTGAAAATCTATGGAAACACTGCTGGAACAGCTTACTCATAATTCTAAGAGCGTACCGGGATTACAGGCCGACGCGTGTTTTTGGTGCAATCAGTGCCGTATTTCTGCTGTTAGCTGTGGCCTGTGGTGTATTTGTAATATACCATTATCTGGCAACCGGTGCTTTTTCGCCATATATTTTTGTGGCTTTTTTAGCTGGTGGTTTTGGTTTTGTCTCACTTACCTGCTACATAACTGCCCTTTTGGCAGGGATGATAAATCGACTGCGTATTTTGCAGGATGAGCAACTATTTTTATTGCGTAAGCGGGAATATGACACTAAGCAAAACCCTAATCAGGCATCCGGGTAAACCAACCTTTTCGGGATAAGTGACAGCCTGACATAATAAGAACAGCGATGAAGAAAAACAAACGCAAAGTTTCAGAAGTCGACGCTGGGTTGGAATTAGAACAAGACCGGTTCAAGCTAACCTTGCCTGATTACCTTGCAGCCCCCGCGATTGCTGTCCTGGCCGCCGTATGGGCATTTTCCCATCTTGGAACTTCAATAGAGTGGGACGATTTGTTTTATATGAACGTCTCACAATATACAACAAAGCAAGCGTGGGTGCTGAACCGCTACGGCCATATTTACCTGCAGAAGCTTTTCTTCTGGCTTGCCGGTGATGCTTTAACAGGAACCAAGCTGTATTGGTGCTTTTTGTTTTTCTCCACATGTGTTCTGGTTTATTGGTGCGCCAGATTACTTGCAGGCAAGGGTGGCTGGTTAATTGGTATATTGGCGGTGCTGTTGTTATGCTCACATGAGCTTTTTGCATATTATGCCGGCTGCACGTTTTCAGATTTTACAGTCATGTTTTTGGTTACCCTTGCAACTTTTATATATTTATATATTGGATTAAGGACTACAGCCTACAGGAATGTAGTCCTTATCATTCTTGGGTTCATATTTTTCTGGGCGACTAAATCGAAAGAAAGTGGTATCTGCCTGGTTGTATTGCTCATTGGCATTTTAATGAGACCTGAAGGCGGAAGTGGCGTAAGACACTTTTGGCGTGACATAGGCTGGATATGTGCAGGCATCCTGGCAGGATTTATAATATTGATGATTCTCGATACGATATTTCTTAAAGACCCGATTTTTTCAATCCGTCCATCGAATATTGAAAAGCTTCTAAAATTTAACTACAGAGGTGTATACCCACGCAATGTCGACCGTAGTATGTCGTGGTACACCTACGTTTCAGGGAAGACCTTTTTTGCCTGTCTATTGCTGTATATTCTTACGGGGTGTGGTGTATCAAAAAGGAAATTCTCGACCCATGAAAGAATAGCGTGGGTTTTACCTATTATATTGGTGATGTTCATCAGCTATGTAAGAGGGTCTTTTCACGTAATCTGGCGGTACTTTACACCTGCAATTCCCGGGATGTGCATCTGGGCAGCTCAGTTTTTTAATTTCGATACAAAGGGTTATTGGGCTGGCAAGAGTGGCAATCGTGGTATTCCGAGACTGGCAGTAGCATTTGCACTGGTTCTGGCAGCTTTCATTATTGTTTGCTTTTCTATGGAATTATTTGTGGATAATCTGATTGATTATTTCCAACTTAAAGGGCAGGATATTTTCTACGCAGTCGCCATACTTCCAATCTCGGTGACAATTTTGGTTGTTGTTGGAGGGCTTTCAAAAAAACGCGGCTTGATTGCCCTTTTTGTTTCTTTTGTTTGTTTCTTTTTCATTATTTACCACCCATTGAAAGCTAATCTGACATCTTTGAAAGAGAAGGTTGTAGCTCACAAGAGTGAATGGCGGTATGAACCATATCGTATTTTTGCAAATGAAATTCGGTTCGACGATGATGTAAAAATACTGGTTTCGAAAGATATCCACAAACGCTCCTGGATGCTGGGACGCGAGGTAAGGGCGCACTGCTGGATGTTCAATGTTTTCTTTAACCAGAAGTTTACTTATGAGCAGTTCATCGACGGCAGCTGGGAGGATGTACTCAAAGGCGACTATACCTATGCTTTTCTTACTTTGCGTGATTGGGAAGGTATTCGAAAAGAGCGCAATGTTGAGCATTTATTAAGAGACTATATCATTAAAATGGATAAAGCAACGCAAATACTTTTGCTTAAAAGGCGATAAACTGCATCGGCTTCGAAAAAATGATATTCATAGATGTAAATACAACCGTAGTACCGAAGGAAATAAGATATGATTCACTCCTTCGTTAGCACTAAAGTCCAGCTCATAAAGATGGCCCCGATTATGGCCAAGCTTAAAAGCAGAGGCATCCTATATGGATATGTAGATTCAGGCCAGGAGGCAACCATCTTCTAAATGGCTTCTTTGTTTATGCTTGTGGTAGACAGGGAACTGCGATATTTTGATTGGAAAAATCACAGGGATAAGACTAATACCAGATGAGTGGTTTGCTAAGAAAAAACAGGAAGAGGATCAACGAAGAGCTTAACACTTGCCATAAGCGCAGGTTCTTTACTCCCCTTACCTATGGCACATATGGCGTAACGATACCTGCTATTGCAAATTATGCCCGCGGCAAGTTAATCGATATAGGTTGCGGGGATATGCCGTATAAAGACTTCATTACGAGCAAAGTCAGCAACTATGACACTTTCGATATAGAAGAACGCACCGAGGGAGTTACGTTCATAGGGGATATTCATAATATGGATATGATAGATGATGACAGCTATGACAGTGCCGTCTGCTTTGAGGTTTTAGAGCATGTACAGCATCCGGCAAAGGCACTTTCTGAAATCTTTAGGATATTAAAATCCAAAGCGCATCTTATACTTTCGGTTCCCCACTTAAGCCGCCTGCATGAGGAACCGCATGATTATTTTAGATATACAAAATACGGCATCCGATTACTACTTGAAGATGCAGGTTTTAAGGTCATCAAGATAAATGCGCGGGGCGATATCTTTAGTTTTTTAGGACATCAATCCTCAACCTTTTTTGTCTGCTTATTCTGGCATATACCTGTGATTAAACATGTCGCCTTTTTTATTAACAAATGGCTCTGCGTAAGGCTTTGCCATTTTCTTGATAAGGCATTTGATAAAAATCACATTTTTGCTTGTGGATACACCTGCGTGGCACAAAAACCCTGATAAGCAAGGAGAGGCAAAGACCAATTAAAAAAATGGCTACAAGACGAAAATTACTTATTCTCACAAGTACTTTCCCTCGCTGGCATGGTGATACAATTGTGCCTTTCGTTTATGAACTGTCCCGAAGGCTTGTTAAAGATTTTGAAGTTTCTGTTCTGACCCCCAGCTACACGGGTGCAAAAGCTGGTGAAATAATGGGGCAAATTAAAGTTCATCGCTTTCGATATTTTATCAGAAAGCTTGAAAAGCTTGCCGGTGGTGCCGGTATCCTGCCGACACTAAAAAAGAACAAGTGGTACTATTTACTGATACCGTTCTTTATGACTGCGTTTTTTTTTGCATCAAGAAAACAGGTGAAGAAACAAAAACCCGATATCATCCACGCACACTGGATAGTTCCACAGGGACTCATAGCTGCGCTAATGAAAAAGTTATATAAAGTACCTTTTTTGGTTACAGCTCACGGCGGAGATGTCTTCGGTCTGCAGGGCAAATTCGCAACGGCTATCAAAAGATTTACACTGAAAAACGCTGACAAAATAACCGTTGTCAGTACCGCTATAAAAAACGAGATTCTGACAAAAATCTCTCCAGATCTTGAAGTCGAAATAATCTCAATGGGCGTTGACAGTGAACATTTTAATCCCGAAAAGAAGGACAGTTCAATAAAAAACAAGTACGCTATAGAGGGGCCTTTCCTGCTGTTTGTGGGCAGATTAGCTGAGAAAAAGGGCGTCAGATTTCTGATAGAGGCGATGCCGGCGGTTATAAAGGAATTTCCAAAGGCCAAATTGCTGATCGTCGGAACAGGATTACTGGAAAGTAAGCTAAAAACTCTAACGCAGAAGCTGAGCTTACAGCAGAATATTATCTTTACCGGCCAGATAGCAAACTCTGATTTGCCAAAATATTATGCTACCGCGGACATTTTTGTTGCTCCTTCAGTAATATCCAAAAGTGGAGACAGGGAAGGGCTGCCCGTTACACTGATGGAGGCAATGTCCTGCGGTGCAATTACTGTTGCCACTAACCTGGAAGGTAACAGGGATCTAATATTAAACGGCCAAACCGGTTTTTTGATTAAACATAAAAGTCCTACAGAAATTTCTAAAACGATCATTGAGCTACTAAGAAATGATGATTTAATACCGCAAATAAGAAAGCAGGCCAGGGAAAAAATAATTTCAGCGTTTGACTGGAAAATAATCTCGGACAAATATAAAAAGGTCTTGAGTATTTAAAAACCATATTAATGCTTTAGGGAAAATTTGCATGAAAAACAAAGCCTTAAAAGCAAGTGGCAATACGGCGCAGGACTACGATAAGTACTTTGAGGCTCTCAAGAAGTGTGACCGGCACTACACCAGATCCGTTTATAGGGCAAGAAAAGCCATTGAATTACTACAAACAGGTCGTGGGAGCGCACTTTCAGTGGGAGTAGGAAATCTCGGCGAAGCCAGAAAGCTTACAGATGCAGGTTTTGAGGTAACTATTTGTGATATTTCGCCTCTTGCGGTCCAATCTGCCAGGAAAGAAAATTTTAGGGCATTCGAATGTGACATCACAAAAAATCCACCTGATGGCAAATATGACTATATTTTCGCCCTGGAAGTTCTGGAACATCTTGTTAACCCGTTGGCTGCTATCAGAAATCTCACTGCGGCATTAAAAGATTCTGGAACAATGGTTATTTCATTGCCCAACGAATTTAACATTTGGGCAAGACTAATGATACTGATAGGACGGCCACCATTTGGGGGCCATGACTGGCATCATTTAAGGTTTTTTAACCGTAAATTGGGCGAAAAGCTATTTGCTGAAGCGGACCTAAAGATATTAAAAAAAACTTATTGTCCTTTAATGCCTTTACAGTGGAGTCGTCGTTGTGGTGAATTGCTGCAATCTCTTATGCCGAGCTTATTCTCCCTTACTACTATTTGGACGCTCGAGCCCAAGTAGGCTGCTTGTGGCAGTTGTATATCTAAAATACTTACGGCTAATGCCAAGAATTTCTGAAAAACTTGATTTTCAGACGGGGATAATGGTCGAGGTACATCAAAGAAACGATAATCATCTGCCAAATTCGTGTTTTTGGCACTTTTCTGGACGATAAACCTTCAAGAAGCAGCTATAAAGATTGAATTAATTTTCAAGATGGATTTAGAAAAGAGGCTCAGCAGCGTAGCTAAGCATGGATATACAATGTTATGTGGGAAATCCCAGCTTAAATCTTGGAAAGTGGATTATGTCTGAAAATCAACACAAGAAGATTGTTTTGGTCCAGAGTGGATGCAAAGGAGGTTATGTACATATACCTTTAAGTATTCTTTATTTGGCCGAAGCCCTTATGAAAAACGGATATGAGCCACGGCTGGTAGACCTGCGAGTTCAGGAATTAGTTCCAGAGGATTTGGAGAATGTGTTATACATAGGGGTCTCACATATGACCGGTTCAATGCAGATCCCTCCCGCACTTAAGTGCGCCTCATTGGCAAAGGAAATGGGAGTGCCTGTGGTGTTCGGAGGACCGCACGCCTCAATCCTTCCTGAGCAAACAGCTGCGCATCCGCTTGTGGACATCGCAGTAAAGGGAGATGGTGAACAAGTGGTTGTCGAATTGGCTCAGTATTTCCAAGGACAAAGGAGTCTCGCTTCTATAAAGTCAATTGCATACAAAGATTCTTCAGGCAAAGTAATCTTCACTGGTTATCGCAAGCCTCCTTCTTTCGATCAGACGGCTTTACTTCCATACGAACTTCTTCCAATGGATAAATATTTAGCTACGAGTGCCGATTTCGACCTTCAGACAAGTCGTGGCTGCCCACATCATTGTGCCTTCTGTGCGGAAATTTCTCTGTTTGGACACTCTTGGCGTGCAAAACCTGCACATGTCCTTATCGAAGAAATCGAATCAGTAATATCTAAATATAATCCCTCTCGAATTTATTTTGTGGATTCTAACTTTTTCTGTAATAAAAAACGTGTCAAGGAATTTTGTGAACTTGTAATCGAACGTGGAATAAAAACCCGGTTTTTTGCAGAATGCCGTTTCGACTACTTTTCAAAGTATGAAGATGAATTTCTGTACTTGTTGAAGAAAGCGGGTTTTACTGAAATTGAGTTTGGGGGTGAATCAGGATCAAATGTAACACTTGCACGTATCAAGAAGGATATATCATCGGAGCAGATTCTGCAAAGTATAAAGAAATGCCGTGAAACAGGCTTAAAGTCATTCACTTCTTTCATGATTGGTTTTCCAGAAGAAACTGATGAACAAATGATGGAAACTTTGAATATATATGATCAAATGCGCCATTTAGACCCTTCTGGTGTAAGAATAAATGGGATGTTTATCTATTCTCCATTTCCCGGAACTGAACTGTATAATAACGTAGTTGAAAAACATGGATTTGTACCGCCAAAAGACCTGGACAGTTGGGCTAAGTTTGAACTCTATGATTCTAAAAATGTAACCTGGCTTGATGAATCGAAAAAGAAAGAGCTACAAACTGTATCTTTTTTAGTTCGTTACTTTTTTACCTATAAGACAATTATGGATTGGAGTTTTAAGGAGAAGATAATTCGTCATCGCGGCTTTATTAAAGCTATCTTGTCCTTAGTCTTCAACGGAATTTTCTATCCTTTTGCAAGGCTTCGTTGGAAATTCAAAGTTTTCAAGTATGGAATTGAATGGAGAATCTGGCGAAAAGTCTTTTGTCTGTATATGGGCCAGAAGTAGCTGTTTATTTAATAATAAATATTTAGCAGAAGGATTTCTGTGTTTAGCAAAAAATAAATCATAAATCTACTATGCGTAAATGGTTGAAAAATATTTTGGGTTTCGTGATATTAGCTTTTCTCTTGTGGTATCTGGCCAGGCACTGGGAACAGCTAAAGGTCTTGTTTAGACTAAGTCCCTTGCAGCTTGTTCTGATGTATTGCTTGTGGTTCCTAATTACCCTAACCGGTGCGCGTTCGGTCCAATGTTTGCTAAATGCCCTGAAAATTAAGACTGGTTTTTGGGATATGGTAAAGCTGCATCACGCATCTTTGTTGCTGAACTATGTCCCAATGAAATTTGGCACAGTCTTTCGAGCGAATTATCTCAAACGTCACTATGGACTCGCTTACACACATTTTGCAACCTTTTTTATGTATATCACGTTTTTAATGACCACTATAGCAGCAATCATAGGCCTAACTGTCTTATTAGCCATCTATGGTCTAAGCAGTTATGAAAATAAAATTTTAGCCGTCGTTTTCGCGATAACAATCATAAGCTCACTGCTTTTTCTGTTTGTACCACTGCCTACTCCTGCGGGACAGGGAAGGTTAAGTACTACGCTGAGGAATTTCCTTTCCGGCCGAAGCCAAATATCGAAAGAAAGGAAAACGATTCTCACTGTGGCAGTATTTTTAGGGATGAACTTTTTGCTTGCTGCAGCGCGCCTCTGGATTATTTACAGTAGTATGGGTAAGAGTATCCACGTGGGGGGATACCTTATGCTCGGCGCGCTGGGTTTTGTCGTTTTATTCGTTTCACTAACTCCCGGTTCTTTAGGAATCAGAGAGCTTACACTCGGCTTTGGTGCAACAGTTGCCGGAATTCCATTTGAAGTAGGTATCCTGGCGGCAATGATAGATAGAGCAGTAATAATCAGTTACTTATTCATTGCAGGCGGCATTTGTACGGTGTGGCTCTGGCATAAATCCCCTGCGGATTTCAAAGAACAACAAGGCAACTCCCCCCTCTGACAGGACAATCACAATAGCGGTCCTAATTTTGTGATTTAGTGTTCCTACTTTCGCAGAGGTAAACTCGCACACGTGAGAGTAAGGTGGGGTCCCGGTTAATCAGGAGCCAGGACCTTTGCTGCTCAGGTCAAAAATAAGATAAGGTAACATTGGAGCCTGATCCGGCCCTCCCGGGTCGGGGGGAATATATGTCATTTTGTATCGCTGTTGCAATTCATTGCTCAGTTTGGCCAGATAAGCCGACGTCTCCCTGTCATAGTACGTCCTCGGCATTAAGTAATAAGGAAACTTGCCCGTTTTAGCCTGCTCTTCAATCTCTGTTAGTGTACGGGCGACTACAACTTCCCTATCCAGATACCAGGCAATTTCCGGGCGATAATGCGACCCTTTTGCCTTATGCTGCTGGACTTTCAAACCTTCAAAGCTCAACAGCATCTTGTCCGGCGGAATAAGCTCGTTAAACATCGTAAAAAGTTTGACCTTTTCAGGTGAAAAGTGATGAATACTGTAATAGTAGTTCAGCCCTTTTGCGCAACTTACAGTAATAATGATTATGATAATCGCCGTTACTATCTTAGCCAACGAGGGACGAACCTTGGTCAGAATATCCGCAAGAAGCATAATCCCCAGGGCGGCTGCAACAGCAATAGGCAGGATAAGGGGACGTTCCCAGGTCTGGTGCTTCCAAAGACACCCTTTCAATAAAAACAACTGAAAAATAGCCGGCATTATAAAGAACCAAAAATGAGGGAATCGTCTCTCTGCTTTTATCTGAGTTTTTTTTGTAGTATCTACCATAAACACAACCAATTGGCCGAATGTCAAATATGCTATTGCTATTATTGTCCCCAGAGCTGGGCAAACCATTTGCCCCAATCGTGTTGTTGCATTTCACCAGAGCCGGCTCGCCACTTATAAAGCTCAAGTACTCTTTGGAAATCCCAGCCATGCCCTATCGCCATAATCGCAAAATTCAAAATCAGACTGGACAATGGAGCAACAACTAATATTGCCAGCATGGTTGTTTCCGGGAACTGCCTGCGGCGAATGCACCTGAAAATGTAGTGCACGCCGATAGCCAGGGCAAAGAAAAGACCCTCCCAACTCATTTGCAAGCCAAAAAACAGCCCGGCCGCCAATCCCCATTTGTGTATCGCCCCCGGCTCCGGCCCATCTTTTAGTGCCTTTATAAGAACCAAGTAGCACCAAATCGAACAAAAACTGAGCGGGTAAAGCCACATATAGATACCAAAGTAGCCGATGAGCGGGAATAAACAGAAGAAAAGGCCCGCAAGTAATGCCGTTTTATCATCCAGTAACCTTCGCAAAATCTTAAGTAAAAGCAATAGTATAACTACCGTTGCTATTGTATTTTCCGCTCTTAGGGCCCATCTGTTGATTCCAAAAGCAGCCATAAAAGCTGCATTTATTAGGCCAGTAAGTTGTGGATGGTCAAGATACCGAGACGGATTTTCAGTCGGTGGGTCACCTACAGCCCAGGTGAAAAGGCCCTTTGTGTATCCAAAGCCATACTTCAGTTGGACTCTGGCATGCCACGGTCCGTGTGCTTCACTCCAACTGTGCAGGCCGGTGAAGTGGCGGTTAATGTCCCGAGCCATTATTGATATAAGCAAAATGCAGAGAAGGCCTCCAAAAACCCAAAAATAACCGTTTGGCGTATTCTTTTCCATATTGTTTATGTTTTTCATACCGGGTTCCTCTAATTAACCATTCTCCGGGCTTCTAAAGCCCCAAACGAGATGCCAATTTGCCGCCTCGACGAATTAAAATACGGAAAAGAAAATACTTCCGATTGCTGTAACGCATAAGGCCTCGGTCCGGATTGCCAGGCAGTGGCCTATACCATTTTTCTGCCCATACTACCACTGGATGATTGCGTGGTACTTTGGCGTAAACAATATTTAAAACTAATATCTCTGGTTTTTCGCGTTCAAGGTCATCGAAAGCCCTTTTTGTGAGTTCTGCAGCTAATGGGTTGTCCGCCATATCTGTGGACCATATAACACCGGTGGGCGGACGGCGTTTAGACCAGAAATACATTTCAGGAGTTATACCTAAAACATAAAACGTCTCGTCCGGTTTGAGCAGTTTATCAACCTCGAATGCAACCTGCTTGGAGAAAATATATTGAGGACCCTGCTTCTTCGCCGACCAGTCCTCGGCAGAAAATCCATATTGCGGCAAGATAAACAAAAGCAGAATAACCAGTCCTATCGCTCCAATAATATTACGAGCCAGTGTCAAATGAGGTTTGCCCTTGGGGCCGATTGCAGTCAGGGCCCACCCGGTGCCCACTACAAGAGGTCCGAGCCAGAGCTGATAATAGTGCCCATAGAATCTGCCGGGAAGGGACACGGCAAAAGGCGCCGCAAGAAAAAATCCAAGCAGCAGCAACCAGTGACGCCTGGAGCCTTTGCAGAGTCCAAGTATTATCCCTGCAACGGTAAATATAACGAGTACGGGTGTGCTTTTCATATATTGGGAGAACAATTTTTCGTAACTGAATCCTTTGCAGATATTTTCGAAGATGTTGGTGCCTCTGCTCTTTGCATACCATCTGCTATATGTGAAAATCGTATCGTAGAAAATGGAGAAACGGTCGGTGGCGGCAAAATATGCGAAGACCGCAATCCATACTGCAGCACCAGCCGCTGCGGCAAGGCAAATCTGGAAAAACGCCATTTTTCTGTCGCTGCTACGGCGTATACTGACCAGCAGATAAAAGCAGCTAAGAAACGCGGCAAAAGTGATTGCTACAGGTTTATATAGGGTAGCAACAGCAAAAAGTCCGCCAATGACCAGCCACCTCCATACCTGCAATTTCTTCGTATTTGCACGCACGATAAGCGCAAAAGCCCAAATCAAACAGGCATTAATACCCACTTCCGTATTTGGCTGATTGGCCCATAGCCAAACGTCGCTGCAAATAAATGTCCAAAAGGCAGCAGCCCACAGGCCTCCAGGAACACCTCCATGCGCCGAGCCGGCCCAGTATGCACCTAACAACGTTATTATTGCGGCTGCCACCCCTACAAAATAGACCGAGCCGGGGCCATAACCAACTAAGGCGTCCGCTATTGCGTAAGTAACAAAGATTGCAGGCGGCTTGCTGTCCCAAAGGTCGGAATAAAGCTTGCGCCCCTGAAGTAATTCGTGGCCAATTACTGCGTGGCTGCCGATGTCTCTTTCGACCGGCTCCTCATATGTATGCAGGCGCATAATCGCTATAAACGAAGAAAGAATCACAAGAACTAACAGGGTCAAATAACGCAATTTGGCTGTAGGCGCGGACTTATGATTGCTTACCGGTGAACGCAAAGTTTTTTTTCTTTTCATAAAGCTCTCGCCCATGTACCACGTTAGCTTAGCCGGTTGCGCTATACCGCCAGCACTTCAGCCATCGTTAACGATTTTTATATCGCATCCGAACAATTCCAGTTCATTCTAACTATAATAATTATTAAAGTATCAGCTGTAAAGCCATATATGGGCTGCCAAAATCGCCGCTGAACATTAAAATCCGTATTCTTGGAGAGTGTCGCAGGTAAAAAAAGCACTTCCTATCATCGGCACAGTCAGCTTTGTGTGATGTGTTGACATATGTTTGCCAGCGATGGGATACGAAGGCACTTTTGCGTCCTCAGCGCAAAAAATTTGGCCTGAATCGGCAACAACCTTTTCTTTATTAGCACTGTCAAGAATCTCTTGCTTAAGGACGTCATTTTTGTTAA
>Ga0315533_1002577_pt1 | contig 12479 bp, 9 predicted proteins | sample SalMarSW160130MG_FD_203081 | JGI IMG/M metagenome (GOLD analysis project Ga0315533, IMG submission 203081) | Salt marsh sediment microbial communities from the Plum Island Ecosystem LTER, Massachusetts, United States - Salt Marsh Sediment SW1601-30 ...
AACGGCACCTTCGATCGCGTCCGCCAGCATTACAATGGCAGCTTCCTTTGTTCGTGGTCTCGGTCCCGGGTACCTAAATTCATTCTCGGACGGTGGGGCTTCTTTGGGCTTTCGTGTAGACGAGCCTGTAGCGGGGGCTTCGTGCTTCTTTCTGGCCTCATTGTAGAAAGGTTCCACCAACGTTGTGCCGTGGTGCGTCTCTATAAACTGACGTAGCACAGCAGGCAAACCATATTCCTTGGCCATTTCTATTCCGTCTTTGACGTGGCCTACGATAATTAGTTGGCTCATAGCTGGTGAGAGTTCCTTGTGCCGGCTGGCAGAGCCCATTTCATTTTCAATAAAGTATTTTGGCTTGTTGATTTTTCCAATGTCGTGGTAGTATGCCCCAACCCTGCACAAAAGGCCGTTACAGCCTATTGCCTCAGCTGCGGCCTCGGCGATTGAGCCGATGAGCAAACTGTGGCTAAACGTACCTGGTGCTTCCATCGCCAGCCTTTTCAAGAGCGGCTGATTCGCATCACTATAGTCCAGCAAAGTCATACTCGTTGCTATTCGAAAGACTTTTTCGATAACCGGCAGCAAACTCTGAATGAGTAGGCCTACGATAAAGGCAGCACCTGCATGGCCTGCTGCAGCGGTAAGAACTTCAGAGGTCTGGGGTGACCGGCCAAGTAGATCAAAGGCAGCAACAGATGTTGCTGTCGCAAATACTATCGCAGCAGTTAGTGTACTAACTTCAAGCAGTTTCATTCTTGTGCGAATTTCTTTCAAACTGAAGCAGCAAGTTGCTACTGCCGCGAGCATCGTTAAAAGCAGATCGATATCGACAAGCTGGTATTTATCGCTTGAAACATCTCCTGCGGCTAAACACGCCAAGAGGCAATAGGATACGCCCATGCCTATAGCAAATCGCTGGTCGTAAGCGATTGTCAAGATTATTGCTGCAACCGTGGCGGTTGCGGTAGCCCAACTGGTAGCCCAAGCGGTGTGCTTAGTCGATACGGCACCGAGCTTGGTCGCTCCCAATAACAACAAGAACAAGCCGACCAGCACAGCAGCCCTCGCGTGATTTCTTATGATTCGGCCTTGATAGTGATAGATATACAGGCCAGCGGCAACGGAAATGAGCACTACTATTGCACTGAGTGGAAACAGAACAGAGTAACGCATTTGCCGGATGAGTTCAAACGAAAGGATACCAATGCACAGTATGACGAAAAGTAACCACAGCAGGACCGATGTGAGAATATCGGTGTTTAGTAGCTGGCTTAGCTGCCAGGGACGCTCAATAAATATACGCTTGCGGACTTGCGTTCGGCGAGGACCAGTTTTCTTGAACAATCCCATAAAAGCCTTTCGGGGATCAGGGATCGGGGATCAGAGAAGTCATCTCGCCGCCGCGAAGCGCTCTGGCGGAACAGGGCGACGAGTCTGCTGATCCCTGAACCCTGGCCCCTGATCACCCTTTATTTGTCTTCTTACTTTTTTTGTACGCTCGCACGATGTTCTGGACCAGTCGATGTCGGACAATATCCTTCTGGGTCAATTCCACAATTCCGATGCCCTTGATTCGTCTGAGTATTTTCATTGCTTCGACCATTCCACTTTTCTGGCTGGCATCGAGGTCAATTTGTGTTGTATCGCCCGTTATTATCATCTTGGAGCCGTGCCCCAATCTTGTCAAGACCATCAGCATCTGCAAAGCCGAGGTGTTCTGGGCTTCATCACAAATAATGGCCGCTTCGTTTAATGTTCGGCCTCGCATAAACGCAAGCGGGATGATCTCAATAATATCCAGTTCAATGAACTTTTTCATCTGGGCGAACTCCATCATGTCTTCAAGAGCATCAAAAAGTGGACGGAGATAAGGATTTACTTTTGCCTGCATATCTCCAGGCAGAAAGCCGATTTTTTCACCGGCTTCGACTGCAGGTCTCACCAGGACGATTCGCCTGATTTGTTTTTTCTTTAGCATGGAGACAGCAATTGCGACGGCGAGGTACGTTTTGCCGGTTCCTGCCGGGCCTGTGCAAAATGTGACATCCTTAGCCAACATTGTTTCAATGTATTTAAGCTGTCCCTTAGTTGAGGGTTCGACAAGCTTCTTGTGCGAATAGACGGCGATTGCCTGGCCGGGTTCGGCAGCCCGTGATGAACCGTTTTTGCTGATAAGAGCACTCACATCTGAAACGGTCAGCGAACGGTGCTTAAGCAGGTGCTTTTGCATCCTGTTGATAACTTCAGCAGCTCTATTAACGTTCTTCTCTGTACCGCTTATTATTAAATTGGACTGACGGGCGGTGATTCTAACGCCAAGTTCCTGACGCAAAAGGCGGAGGTGGTTGTCGGCTGGGCCAAACAACTCCATTTGTTTACCAGGAGAATCAAGTTGTATAGTGACTTCCAAGATATTTCTTTCTCGAGAATGTACGCCTACTTTTTCTCCGGCTGTGAACTTCGTTACGCTAAGCGTTACAGGAACAACACAAAGTACAAATACGCAAAGGGTGCAGCAGCCAAAGGCGAATCAATTACATCCAGTACACCGCCGAAGCCGGGAACGCTGTTTGCTGAATCCTTTTGCTCAGCGTCTCGTTTCATCATAGATTCAATCAGGTCTCCAATTTGTGCGATGAAGGCGAAGCATAATCCGAAAATCGTCGCCGACCACCAAGCTATTATATCAAAAGTGCGGGCAAAAGCGAGGGCAACGACAGCGGCTGTTATAGCGGCCCCAGCCATTCCCTCCCAAGTCTTTGACGGACTGACATTGGGAGAAAATTTGTGCTTACCAAACAGGGTTCCAATTGCGTAAGCTCCGATATCAGAGGACTTTATAACAAAGATAAATAGTAGAAACGGCAGGGGTCCAAAATCGATCCGGATGGCGAGGACAAACCCGCCCAAGAGTCCCAGGTAGATAATAGATAAAAAGTTTACGCCACAATTTGCCAGCACACCAGCAGTGCCGTATTGGATATGCTGCCGAAGCATCAGGCCCAGCAAGGCAAAGAACCACAGAAAAAAAAGATAGGGCCTGGATGACAGTTCGACCAGTTGAGGCCAGTACCATGTGCCCGCCAACAAGATGGAGACTATGGTTGTAATGAAAGCGAAGCTCTTTAAGTCTCTTGCCGCAGCCAGATTCGAGAATTCAATTTGGGCCAGGACTATTATTGCTGCGATAACGATGTAGAGTAATGTCGCCTGCACGGCGCTGTCATCAGAAGGTGAGGAGGTTAGCGAACCGTCCAGCCAGCCATCGAGACAAACAAGGCCCGTGAAGGATAGCGTCATTAATGTTCCAAAAAGTAGTCTGTACTTAAGCATAATTCTGAATTACTCGCTTTGAACGTGCGCGGCAGGGTCGAGCGGCTCCGGGTTACAGACTAAAGTCCATCGAGGATTGTTTTTGCTGTTTCGAGGTCCCTTCTATAGTGCCGAAGCGCCGGTCACGTTTTGCATAGACCAATATAGCTTCTTTTAGAGAGGCTTCGTTGAAATCCGGCCAGAGTGTTTCTGTAACATAGAATTCGCTGTATGAAATCTGCCATAACAAAAAGTTGCTGACTCTCATCTCGTTTGCGGTGCGTATTAAAAGGTCAGGATCAGCAAGGCCCTTCGTGCAAAGGTGTTTGCCAACACAGGCCTCGTCGATGTCTTTGAGCCTCAATCGTCCACTTTTGTATTGTCGAGCGATTTCTCTTGTGGCATCTACGATTTCGGCTCTACCTCCGTAGTTCAGTGCCAGCGCCAGTATCATTCCGGTATTGGTGCTGGTCATATTCGTGGTTTTAGTAAGCTCCGCTCTGAGCGCTGCAGGGAGCCCGGCTAATCGCCCGAGGTGAATGAGTCTTACGTTGTTCTTCATCAGCTTAGGCTGCATCTTGATGAGGTACTGCGTGTAGAGCTCCATAAGTGCATTGACCTCGGCTTTAGGCCTTTTCCAGTTTTCCATGCTGAAGGAATACAAGGTCAGAGACTCAATGCCAAAATCGACACAGCGGTGTGCTATTTCCTCAGCGGTTTCCGCCCCCCGGTGGTGTCCAGCGATTCGGGGCAGCCCTTTTTGCCGAGCCCATCGGCCATTGCCATCCATAATTATAGCGATGTGATGAGGTATCTGGTGGACGTCAAGCCCAAGACACTTGGCGGTCTGCTTTAATTTTTCTTCATCGGGGATCAGGGATCGGGGATCAGAGAAGGCTTCGCCGAGTCTGCTGATCCCTGAACCCCGGCCCCTGTCCTTTTTGCCTCTGTCCCTTTGTGCCTTTGCCCCTCTATATCGCATTTTTGGCTTCGTTTACTTAGATATTGTCTGATTGCGTTTTGGTCCGACGCTGATCATTTTGATTGGTTTGCCTATAGCTTCTTCGATATGTCGAATATATCCTTGGGCATTTGCAGGCAACTGCTTGAAGCTCTTAATACCGGTTATATCCTCATCCCAGCCAGATAGGGTTTCATAAACACAGGTGGCCTTTGCGAGCCTGGCTATATTTGCAGGGAAAAAGGTCTTCTCCCGGCCATCAATTTTATAAGCTCTGCAGATTCTCAGCTCTTTCAGGCCGGTAAGTGTGTCAAGGTGCATCAATGCAATCGCATCAATGGCTCCAATTTTTGCTGCGTAGGATACTGCCACGGTGTCGAACCAACCGCATCGTCGAGGCCGGCCGGTAGTCGTGCCGTACTCATTGCCCTTATCGCGTATATACTGACCGATTTCGTTGTCTTGCTCAGTAGGAAAAGGGCCTGCTCCGACACGCGTTGTGTAGGCCTTTGCGACGCCCAAGTACTCGTTGATCATCTTAGCTGGTACTCCACAGCCGGCTGGCATGCCGAGCGAACTTGAGTTCGAGCTGGTCACGAATGGGAAGGTGCCATGATCGATATCCAGCATGGTGCCCTGCGCACCTTCGAATAGGATAGACTTTCCATCAGCGATCGCGCTGTGAAGAAACTCGGTGGTATCGATAACAAAAGGCAAAAGCTTATCAGCATAAAGCCTGCATTTTTCGAAGATACCAGCATTGTCTATTGGCTTGGCACTGTAAAGGGCTGAGAAAACTTTGTTCTTGTATTCTACAATAGCCTGAAGTTTTCCTTTTATGGTTACGAGGTCTCTGAAATCACCCATGCGAACCGCGTAGCTTCTACCAACTTTATCAGCGACGCACGGACCTATGCCGCGTACTGTTGTACCAATTTTGTTTTTGCCGAGAGACTCCTCGCGCAATTGGTCCTCTTTTTTATGATAGTCAAGAACAACATGAGCATTTTCGCTGATAAAAAGTCGGCCTTTTAGGGTTATGTTTTTCTCTATAAGTGTTTTAATCTCATTTAGCAAGACCTCCGGGTCCACTACCACGGCATTTGTAATGACACAGACGACATTCGGCCGGATGCAGCCGCTTGGAAGAAGGTGCAGGGCGAACCTGTCGTCCCGTGAGGAATCCTGTGGATTGCCTACCACGACAGTGTGCCCAGCGTTCGAGCCACCATTGTAACGGACGACGATATCGCAGCTCTCAGCAAGAATGTCAACGACCTTGCCTTTGCCCTCATCGCCCCATTGCAATCCGACTACACAATAGTTCATTAGTACTTTTACCCAAATATTGTGTTAGTGTTAGCAAAGACAAACCGCAGTCAGCGTTCAGCGTTTATTTTTACTTATCCTGTACGCTAAACGCTGTACGCTACTCAATTAGAATCCCGTAACCTATTGCGGTCAGCCATTGAATCTTATGGTTTATTGAGGTAGCGGTCAAGTGATTTTTGCCACCAGGTGATCCAGAATGGCGGCTAAATTGTCATATTGCCTATTACTCAGCTTACGCTCAATTTCATTACCGGCATTGCTCTTGTATGTGATTATGAAGAATCCTTTTTTATCAAAATAGGTTTTATCTATTTTTTGTATGGAATCATACGGAATCTTTTTCTTATCGTTGAAGAACAATTCATTTTCGTCTGCGATGAGTTTCTTATTTCTAATGATTACGTAATAAAGGCCGAAGAGTACCGCAAGGCCAATCAGATATGGAGGCGCATATTTATTGAGTGTAAACCACCACTGGCCGCCATATTCTGTCTCGAAATCCTCGTTAAAATGGACATCATAGATACACCAGCCGGCAAGCACTACGCAAATGACGATATATATCACAAGGTTAGTTTTTCTGGATTTACTAATCGGCGCTTCTATAGCCATTTAGAAGTCCTTCCACCATTTAAGTAACACGTTTTTGTGAAATTTTCTCGTTTAGGGGCTGGACTATATAAGGAACTATCTTTTCCGCCATTAGCTCTTCAGCCAATTGGCATTGGGATTCAAAAGATTTTTGAGTATCGAAGCTCCTGCTGGGATGCGGATACTGACGGACCGTGAGAGAAAGACTTATTGCGTTGTCTTGACTATTCTGTTTGTCGCTTGGTTCAAAAATACTCGTCATAGACTCGATGCTTATTCGGGCCTGCGTACGCTCGTCCTCGGATAGTGCTATAACTATCGAAGGTGAAAAGCCAATCGGTCTAGCGTAGGGTATATCCAGCAAGTCACTAAAGGCACTTGTGCCGAACAGGCCTTCGGCAATAACTTCGTCGTGACTGCCCATAAAGTCAAAATCCATAGCGAAAGTAAGGTCAAGCGAGTAAATATCGAGGTGACTTACTCCAAGCATGAAGGGAACAAGCTCCAACACTAAACGATCCTGGCAGTACACATCTTCAAAACATGGTGGATTGACCACCCCGGAGCCAATGCGATCTGTTTCGAGACTGAGCCAGCGATACTGGCCGACGTTACGGTTCTCTTCGAGGCAATACTCGTTATTCTCACGTCGGTAGAAGTGAGCCATTGTGGGAAAACTCTTCTGTGCTCGCTCGAAAAACGCCAGGATTGTGTCTCGCTGCGTGGGTAGATCGAGCTTGGTGTTGATGTGCATATCGATATAGAATTCGTCACACAACGAAGAATAACTATTCAAGGTCATTCTGAGTCAACCCTCCAGAAATTCTACGCAAGACGGTTTTCTGAGCCCCAGGTTAAATGGAGCCGAGCTGCAAAAGCGGAACAAATAATCAAAAGGCTATTGTACACTAAGATACTCGCTTTGCCAGATTCTTTCGGTCAAATTTTGTAGCTGCACATCGTAATTCTTCATTATTTCAAGATATTCGTCGGATTCCAAAGCTTCTTTGGCTTTGTCGTCTTCAGGCTTTGCGTTGCTCGGCAGGACTGAGCGTCTAAAGATTTCATAATGATCTCTTATAGAGCAGGGCATCAGCCAGTTGTGGGGCCTTCTCCAATTGTCCAGGCCATACTCTTTTTGCCATTTTCGTCCATTTTTCATAAAGTCGGAAAACAAGGCATCTGCAAGCGTTTTGCCGTTACTATACAAATCGTAGATATTGTCCACGGAGTAAGGGATGAACACGCATGGCGTCACGTCGCCGTACCAGTCGACGTAGGCGTAACCGCCACTTCTTCCATAGGCAATGCAGCCTCTAGCCAGCACGCCGCTGTTCCAGAAATCAGCCAAGCAATATCGTCTGTTTTCAAGCAATTCTTCCCATTTCCTGAATAATTGGAGCCTTCTCGCAGGTGTGACCATAAGGTCCATTTCGTCTTTGGCTCTACCTTGGGGCATCAACTGAAATTGCCACATATAGCAGGCACCGAGCTGCTGAAAGTAATAGTCGTAGAACTCGTCCGAGAGCAGCACATCTACATTCTTACTTGTTGAGGTCACAGAAATGCCAAAAGGCACGCCGACCTGTCTCATTCGCTCTAAAGTGTTAAGTATCTTGCTAAATGTACCAGAACCTCTTCTGTCGTCCGTTTCTTTCTCAAAGCCCTCCACCGAAATGGCAGGTGTAACATTTGCAGTTTCTGCTAGCTCTGCGGCAACTTCATCATCAATGAGTGTTCCATTAGTGTATACTAAGAAGAATATATCATTATATTTTTTGAAAATATCCAGAAGTGTCTTTCCATCACTTTTGTATAAGAAGGGTTCTCCACCACTGATAGTTATGAACCTACAGCCAAAAATGTCATAGGCCTCACCAATGATTCTATCAACGTAAGGATAAGGTATGGTCGCTGCCGCTTTTGCTGTTGAGCTAGCATAACAGCCTGTGCAATTTAGATTACATCTTTGGGTTGGAGAAACGACAATAAAAGTTGGCGGCAGTTCGCCATACTTCTTCTCGAAGTTCTCTGCTGCCTGAGTGTAACTTTGATCCTCTCGTACGAGGTTGTTCTGCACAAATACCTGGATTATCTTTTTGACAATCTCACTTGATACATAGCCCTTGTCCATATTTCTGATCAGGCACTGCAGCATCGCAGACAAGAACTGGTACCTTCTTATCTGTACGGATTTCAAATCCTGCGAACCATTGTTGACCATACTTTTATAGATGTAGTCGTCGAACTTTCTGGCGAGAAGTTTTCGCAGGTGCTTCTGATTTACTATCTTGATTAGTGTCGAGGATATGAATTCCGGCCTCATCTCTTCACTCCTTTCTTCTACTATATCAAGACCGCCAGCAAAAATAACTTGTTCGATGAAACTCGCTCAAATATATCTTCTCATATTAGTTTAAGAGTTCTCAAGCGGCAAATCAATACAAACTGGGGCAAAATATGGTGATGCTATGCCCAAAAACAAGATTTTTTAGTTTAAAATTCCGGCTGGATGTTCGGGGTGTTTGTGCCAGTAGGGCCTAACTGCCGGAGTCAGGCTCAGGTAGCTTCAGCTCTATGGCTATCGCGCCTACTGTCGAAAGAATGGCAAAAATAAACATTTGCCACAAACAGGTTACTGCAAAACCATCCATGTCGAGAGCTTTTACACGGGCCAGCACGACTGAGAATATTGTGTGAGCCAGGCCGGTCAACAAGCCGCAGGTAGCTGCAGCTAAAATGCGTCTGGTCAGTGCGGCCCCACCACAGCTCAAAGTCACCAGTGCCCCGCTGACAAATGGTACGAGTACCACGAGATACCACATATCACGCAGGCCAGGCAGATCATCTGTAGTTCGAAGATAAGCGACATCTGCAAGTGCGAACGGAACTACAGCGACAATAGCGCACAATACTAAGTGCCAGTATCGCGGCTTTATAGACGTGCGAAGTTCTGCACGTCTGCGCATCCGCCGGCGGATAGTCAAAGGCCAGTTGTAAAATAGACAAAATACCCAATGCTCAAAAAGCGCGCCTCGCTCACCAAAGACTGGAACAATATGCACGGCCTCCGTCGCCCAGTGCACCGACATGAACCTAGCCAGTGCAGGATAATGATACGTCATCTGAATAGGAAAAGCCAGATAACCAATATACTTGAAAAATCCGAGAAATACGGCAATATTGTAGTCTCTGAAGTTCCTCTCCCGTATGACCAGATAAAGCACATAAAGCCCCCGAACGAGTGAGCCTGGAGAAATAGGTGTTACCTGAAAGATGCCAACAATGCCCAGTCCTACTACCCAAGCATTGGGTTGCATTCGATGAGTGAAGTAGTATATAGCAGCAATTGTCACAGAGACAATTTGTGTTACCGGTAAGGTACAAACGTGTACTGCTAGGCTCTTAAGATATTTCTGTATGAATGGTTCATTGACCTGCGAAAGGATGATGGCTGCGTCATCATCGCTAAGCATGTGCTTGCCCTGTCCCTCGGTGACCATCTCCCGCAGCCATTGTTCACGTAGTGCCACGTTAAAATACAGTCGGATGGGTCGGACAATGTAGTGAGCCAGTCGCTGAATTGCGTACCGTGGATCCGTCAGGAATCTGTGCAATCCTGCTGGAAGGATGGATAAGGGCAGATGACACCAAAATCGCCAGCTTTGCCCAGTGATTGTAAGTGCCCGTTGATTATCGACGCGTTCAGCTCTGTGCCAGATGATAACCTTTTCGGCGATCCGGCCCTTAACCGCACGGCAAAAATAATCCCAGCTTTTCAATATCTGCTTATAGTGCCTACGGTAATCCGCCCGCGCCCAGAGTCGGCGAATGAATCTGCCCAAAAAGGGAATCACACCAATGATAAAAAACAAAAGTGTCAGAACTACGCTGGCTCGGAGTTTCCGCTCGTGTCTCTCATCGATATAATTTTTTACCTTCCAGCCGGTAACCGCACTATCGAGCATCGTTGACCAAAGCTTGGGATTGTAAAACAATCGAAAATGGTTATGTGTAATATCAGGAACGGAGTCACGATACACTGCCTCGGCGTCTTTAAGTTGCTGCAGCGCACCCTGCATATCTGAAAAATCGCTGCTGTGTGACTGCACGAAGCTCTCAAGTTTTTTAAGATTTCCGCGGTCGAACTGAACGATGCTTCCGCGCGCGATACCCTTAGCTATGAGCAGAAAATCGCCCGGACTCATCGGCAGAAAAGGCAGCAGCGTAAGTCCAGCTCTGAAATCAACCGCGACGAGTCCAGCAGCAGGGTCGTTGTCGGTTCCACTTCGTTTAAGACAGTTTGGCTGACTTTTAGCGGTCGACCACTCGTATTGCCTGGCGAACTCATACGCACCTATATCGTGTAAAAGCCGGACAAACTCCCGCATAAACTGCCGCTTGGCCCTGTATTCGGGCGAGCCAAGCTGACGCTGGTCAACCTGCCTGCCTCGGCGCCACCGCTTCAGCAAGTCCATTCGGTCGTTAACTTCCAGTCGCCAGGTACGTCCCCCAACCCACTCACGCAGTTCACCACAGCTACCGAGTTTCTCATCTACAAGTGTTGCATAGATATCAGCGACTGTATTTTCATCTCCGAACCGAATTCTGGCAGCTCGCCGAGCAAATTTCTGCCATAGCGCCCCTGCCTTAGCCGCGACTGGATTGACCTGCAATTGAAAGGGCCCTTGGAAACCAATCCAGTACAAGAGATCGCGGAACAGCCGGGAAAAAGTCGAAGGTGGAATGAGTACCTTCAATGCGCAGATTTTACCCGGCTCAAGTCCAGCGATGGGGCTGTCATTTGTCTCGTTGCTGAGAATCCTAACTTTGTATACCTGGCCGGCGAAACCTCCACCTATAAATTTCTCAACAACCATGGAAACACGAGCTGTGACCGGCTGGCCGCCCCTAAGGGGTAAAATACCCTGCACATCATAAGTAAGCTCTGTGCCAGGATCGAAACGTCTAATACGCATCGGCCGATGCAGATGGGCGTTTCGGAATTGCTCCTCAAGCTCTTTGACAACATGGATTGAATATTCAAATGCCATTAACGTTTTTTTCTTGAACTATTTAGCTATCCACAGTCTCAGGCAAATGGCCAGAGAAATCGCTGCGTAAACACCTGCCATCAAATCATCTGCGAGAATTCCCCAGCCCTGAGGAAGTCTTTCAAGCAGCCGACATGGCCAGGGCTTAACGATGTCAAAGACCCTGAACAATAAAAATCCTGCCAATGTCGTGAGCCAAATCTGGCCGGTAGAAAATGTCTGTGTGTTGAAAAAAACAGCAGCTAAAAAAGTTATTGCCTGGCCGGCAAATTCATCAGCAACAACCTGTCCAGGGTCGGCTTTACCCGTCTGGGCGATTACGGCAGGGGCGAACATTACGCAAACAACACATCCGAACAAGGCCAGAATTGCCAAGACTATTGATTGTGCTGATGGACCGAGCCGACAGACAAAAGCAAAAACGACCGCAGGCGGCAGCGAACCCCATGTCCCCGGCGCGAGCGGCAGATAACCAAGACCGAAACAGGATGCAAGAAGTCTCTTCACAGTTGCAGAAGGTTAACTTAGTGGTCACGTTAAGTCAACCCCATTAGAAGCCCTTCCGTCGAGGCTCGGCTCATTTGTTTGCTTTATCACATTCAATACGTGCCTTGCCGAGACTGATCGTCTTTATACTTGTGGCAGAGCTAACATTTCTTCGTCTAAAAACCCCAAGCCGTCGGATTTACGATCAGCAGCTCCCTCATTCCGGGAAATTCAGGCTGGCGAACTCGCCGTGATACTTCCTTGCCGCACGGTCGTATGCCTTCGCCGCCTCGATCTCGCTGCGGAAGTACCCTAAGTCTATTGTCTTTTTTTCGAAAGTTATCCGGGCAGCCCATCTATTGTGCAGATTGTGCCAGTGAACTCCTTTATATTTCGAATACATTGCTCCCGAACGTTTTTTTCTGTGGTACAAATTCTGCGAATACGTTGCTGCTCGTAAATTTGCCCTTCTGTTGTCCATTCCATCGTGATTAATATGGTCGACCACCATTCCTTCAGGCACCTCAATGATTTCCTGATGCAGGTATATCAGCGACTCTTTTTTTCCTTTGCAGCCTGGTACATGTCTTCGTGCGTAGAAGCTATTTTTCCCCTTTCTCGAAAACCATTCGTATCCTCGCAGCCGCTTGTAATCGCGCGGGTCCACCGTTGCGTACCTCGGCTGTGCTAAGCGAATCAGCCGAAACGTATACCCGTAGCGCACCCACCGATACAAAAGCACC
>Ga0315533_1002578_pt1 | contig 12478 bp, 14 predicted proteins | sample SalMarSW160130MG_FD_203081 | JGI IMG/M metagenome (GOLD analysis project Ga0315533, IMG submission 203081) | Salt marsh sediment microbial communities from the Plum Island Ecosystem LTER, Massachusetts, United States - Salt Marsh Sediment SW1601-30 ...
GGATAGCTGGCGGGACTTCTTCAGGCTGAGCCATCTAGAGGAGCGGAGGGAGGCTCTCGAGGGGCTGCTAGAGGAAGCTTCGGTTGAGTAGGAGAGAGGTCTACAGGCTCATCTGCAGGATGGTCGAGAGGGACTACGCGGACATCGTTGAGGGGACGGGGTTCGACGACGAGAGCGCCCGCGTATATCTTCAGGATGGGAGCTTTCTAGAGGTCTGGCTTCATGGGGAGGAGGACCTCATGGAGAGATACGCGTTCCACTGGGAGAGGAGGCACGTGGACGGGAGCCTCTTCAGGCACGACAACGCTCCTCACATACGTTGGAGGGCTGTAGAGACGTTTCCGAGGCACTTCCACCTCGAAACAGAGGCAAACGTTGTAGAGAGCCACATGCCTGACGATCCGTTAGCTGCATCCAGATACTTTCTCGACTTCATGAGGGGGCGTCTCAAGAAGAAGGCTGCCCAAAGCCGCTGAGTACAGGTATCGAAGTCGAGTGTTTATTGTCCTAGGGGAGGACATTTATGGTTAATCATCGTTTTCCTGTAGGACGATTACGTCTCGTGTGCTGGGAGCTCGGCCTCGCGTCGGCTCTGTTTCAACGTTTATTCAATGTTGAGTTGCTGGTGATGGTATCCGTGTCTGGTATCTTCTTGTTAGGTTGTGGTTCTTTATTGTTAGTGGTGGTTTGATCGATATGTTTCAAATATGTTGGTAGGTATGTGTAGGGTGCGTATGTCTGGGTTGGTGGTGGCTCTCGTGCCTGCGTTTAACGAGGAGCATTACGTTGGGTCGGTGCTGGTGCGGTTGCTGGGGCTGGTGGACAGGGTTGTCGTATGTTACGCGTTACGAAACCTTAAATATATAGAAGTATAAAAAATTGAGCATATGCCCCAAAAATTAGACTTCATTACGCCCACGTTCATGACGGTGTTCGATCTGTTTCTAAGCGACCCCATGGCGGAGCATCATGAGAGAGAGGTGATCAGGGAGACGGACGTGAGTAAAGGCTCGGCGAACAGGATACTCAGAGAGCTCGCCGGCCTCGGTTTCCTCATCAGGGAGAGGAGAGGGAGAATGGTTTTCTATAGGCTCGACGCCGAGAACCCTGTCGTCAGACAGTTCAAGGTACTGGTTAACGTCTATGCGTTGAGTTCTCTGTTGAGCCATCTTAAGCGGCATACACGAAGAGTCGTGCTTTTCGGGAGCTGCGCCCAGGGGGTCGATGTCAAGGAGAGCGATATCGATCTGTTTATCTTGAGCTCCGAGAAGGAAGCGGTGAGAGGAATCGTCGGCGACTTCAACCAGGAGGAAGGGAGAAGGGTCTCGCCGATAGTGGTGGACTCCAACGAGTTTGCGAGGTTGAAGAGGGAGGATAGGCCGCTGTATGAGAACGTCGAGCGGGGAATCGTGTTATGGGCGGCGGAGTAAGCTCAAGGTTTCAGAGGCTCGTGGCCGAGAGGAGGCTGGTTAAGGCTAGGATATCCGCCGACATGGTGCGGAGGGAGGTTGAGGCGGCTGAGTCTGATCTTCGAGACGCGCGTGACTCTTTGGAGCGGGGCGGGTTCAAGTGGGCGACCATCCAGGGGTACTACTCCATGTTTCACGGCGCGAGGGCGTTACTGTATCGCCGTGGATACAGGGAGAAGAGCCACGCCGCGTTGTTGGCGGCCATCCGTGAGCTCTATTCGGGTGAGCTTGAGCGTTCGATGGTGGACGGTTTTGAGGAGGCCATGAACCTGAGGCAGGAAGCTGATTACGGCCTCAAGTTTTCTGAGGCTGGGGCGGCTGAGACTGTCGAGGGGGCGGAGAGGTTTCTGGGTAGGGTGAAGGAGCTGCTGGAGTCTAGATAGAGGGCTTCTATCCGCTTCATTGTGCAAGATTATCGTTGTCTTGGTTGCCTGATCTGTTTGTGGTGGTTTGATCGATATGTTTCAGATATGTTGGTAGGTATTTGTTTGGTTGCGGTATATGTCTGGGTTGGCGGTGGCTCTTGTGCCCGCTTATAACGAGGAGCACTACGCTGCCTCGGTATTGGTGCGTGTCAATAGAAAATGATGTGGCTTCGATTTATACGGTAGTGACTTTTGATGAAACAAATTGAAGATCTGTGAAAGTTGTTAAGTTACGAGAGCAGGGTACAGGACGCCTAAACGGGCTAGATCATGAGGCTGTTTGAGACGCTGGCAAACCACGCCACGGCGGCACTGAGACGCATCAGCTCATCTACAATTATGGGCACGAGCATCCGGCATCCCTGGAAGCCTCGGTCACCGGGATCGAGATACAACACCACTATAGACAAAGTCTAAAGGACTCGGGTTCTTAAGAGATGAAGACGCTCCTAATTTTCAAATAGTCTACGATCCCCCTTAGTGTTGGTTTGAAGCCACGTGATCTCAGCGAATATGTCCTCCCGACGACGATGGCTTTCCAGCTCATACTCGGTTTTCTTCAGATTCTTGATGCTCTAGGAGTAATGTATCAACCTCTCATTAAACACGGAGTAGAGCAGACGTCGTTCACGGTCGGCGTCAACCTGATCTGGCCCATGGTTGGGCTACTGGTGTTGAGCGTCGTACACTCTCTGAGGTCAAGCTCGCCGAGGTGATCGGTGCCTGGCTGAGGAGAGAGTACCTGAAGGCTAAGGACCATGGTTTCGTGTTGGATGGTTTCGACGAGTCGCTGGTTTGGGACGACGACTACGACGATCGTTCGAAGAACCGGGCCCGGTTTGAGTTCCTCTACAGGTACAGGGCGCCGATCATGGACATGGTGCTTCATGCTCCTATGAGGTGGCATCTTGTCACGCTCGAGAGGAGTGATCTGAGGCTGCTCAGGGTGATCGAGGACCCTTACGGTTGGTCTCTTCTATCAGGGAAGGATGCGAGCGTCGATGCGGCTGCACGTAGCTACCTCAGGTTCTCAGGGGGAGCCGACGAGATGTCTGCCTTACCTGAAGGTTCCAAGCCGTACTTCGAGGCCCTGCTGAGGGGGATCGGTGAGGTGAGAACGGGTCTCGACGGCCCTGAGAGAGCCCTTCATCTGGTTCTTCTGGGCCGTTGTAGAGGCGGCCCCTTCATGATACTTGAGGGTAACCACACCGCCTTGGCGCTTTACCTGAAGCATTTCATGGAGGAGCCGGAGGCACCGTACCCCAGACACCTATCCTACGTCGGCGTCCCGGCTCCCATCTATGGTTGTCTCCTCCGCGTCCTCGGCGATTTATCCAGTCATCGCACACTGTCGTACGTCTACAAGACGTTGCCTGGGCCTCTCAGACGCGCAGCTTGTTCTGTGAATCGTCTGCTGGGTGTCAGACGCGCGACGATCTAGCCGCGGAGGGGATGTTGCCGTTAGTCAACGGGGGTCTGAACCATGGTTATGTTTTCTGCTTTGTGTTGTTCGGGCTGAATAGGTAGTAGATCTGGTGATGGGACTCGGACTCGGGTATCGGGGTCGCGTTATAGTCCATGTCATTCATGTAGGCTAACGCCTGATCGACGTTTGGTTTCATCAGCTCCACGACTATCCGAGCCCTGTGGGCCTCAAGGGTTTCCTTGAGCCCGTGTAGGACCTCGAGCTCGGCTCCCTCGACGTCGATCTTCACCCAGTCGACTCTTGGGACGTTCAGGCTCCTGAGTATGGTGTCCGTGGCCTCCGCTTGGACCTGTATGGTTCCTGTGTAGCGGCGATCAGGGAGGCCTTCCTTCAGGGAGCCGTGCCCGGAGAAGTCTCCTACGTGGAACTTGAGGGTTTCTTCCCTGTGCCATGCCGCCTTGTTGACGGCGTCGATGTTTTCGGCGTTGTTGAGCCCTACGTTCCTCACGAGCCGGTGATAGTTGTCTGGGTAGGCTTCTATGGCTATCACTCTTGCTGCGTCTCTCGAGGCTGGGATGGTGTATTTACCCACGTGGGCTCCTATGTCGACGAAGACGTCGCCTTCGCTGATCTTTAGGTACTTCTCCATCCAGTCCTCGTGGAACACGACTAGGTAGAGGGCCTCGTGGTCGATCAGGTGGAAGATGAAGCCGTCTTTCTCGACTATGACGTCCGAGAAGTCGGGGGTCAAGTAGCTGATGACCCGGTCCAGCTTGGCGTGGCGTTTCCTCAGCGCCCATGAGACGACATTGAGCATGGAGAGGGCTACGATCTTCAGCTTGCTGTGGAGTCCGACTCCGTGCCTTATCCCGTAGAACGCCATGACCATGCGTGTCTTCGCCCCAGAGATACGTCGTCTGGGTAATTAACAGGTGCCTTTTGACGTAAGACTTGAATTCTCTACGGGTACTATGAGGCTGCTAGTGTATGTCCCGAGGGAGGAGGGTTCTGGTCGTTCACCCGGACATGAACGCGTCCGGCGGCGGAAATGTCGTCGCAGCCTACACCATTGAGGCGCTGAAAGGTGGGAACGAGGTGACGGTCCTGAGCTGGGCGCCCGCGGATCTGGGGGCCCTGAACCGCTTCTACGGCACCTCGCTGAGTTCTTCCGAGCTGGAGATCCGCTCGGCCCCCCTGCCCCTGCGCGTCCTGGCCAGGCTCTTCCCGTACCTCGCGTCTTTCAAGTACGCGCTGCTGCTACGCATGTGCAAGAAGATGAGGGGGGAGTACGACGTGATGATATCGCTGAACAACGAGTCCGACTTCGGCCGGAGGGGTATCCAGTACGTCCACGATCCGCCCTACTGGCTCTCCGCAACGCAGGGGAGGCCCCGGTTCAGCCTGGACCTGCTGTCTCCCCGCAACATGTGGTCCGTGTTCAAGGGTAGGCGGAGGCCCTGGATGCTGGTAGCGGGCTTCTCGCACGACCGCATGAGGAGTAACCTGACCCTGGTCAACTCGCGTTGGACCGGGGGCAGGATAGAGGAGCTCTACGGGATGAGGTGCCTGACGGTCTATCCGCCAGTCCCCGGATCCTTCCCCGACTCGCCATGGGAGGAGCGGGAGAACGGGTTCGTCTGCATAGGGAGGATCGCACCCTGGAAGCGCATAGAGAGGCTCATCGAGATCATAGGGGCGGTGAGATCTCAGATCGGGGACGCCCATCTCCACATCATCGGCACCACCGAGGACCGGATCTACCGCAGGAGGCTGCTCCGCTTGGCGCGGGCCTCCCCCTGGCTGCACCTCAACGAGAACGTTTCAAGGGAAGGGCTGGTGGGGCTCGTCTCAAGGCACCGGTACGGGATCCACGGGATGGTGAACGAGCCCTTCGGGATAGCCGTCGCCGAGATGGTCCACGGCGGTTGCATCGTCTTCGTCCCGAGGAACGGCGGGCCGAAGGAGATAGTGGGAGGAGACGACCGTCTTCTCTATGAGACAAACGAGGAGGCGGTCAGGAAGATCCTACGCGTGATGAAGAACCGCGACGAGCAGAGATCCCTCCTCAGGCACCTGAGATCCAGGAAGGCCCTGTTCTCGACTGAGAGCTTCGTCAGGCGCATCAGGGAAATCGTAAGACTATTCCCCGGAGAGATACCATCAAACTCCGACTCCCACCCCGACGAGGGGCCAGCACATGAGAAAAATCCAGGTGAATGATCGTGGAGCGCAAAGATAGAGTCCTGATCCTGACGCCCGTGAAGGACGCGGAGGGTTACCTAGACGGCTACTTCGAATCCCTCTACCGGCTGACATATCCGCATCATTTGATCTCCATTGCGTTCCTTGAGAGCGACAGCTTGGATGACACCTACGGGATGCTATTGGAGAGGCTCCCAGAGCTGGAGAAAGGGTTCAGGTCGGCGGCGGTGTGGAAGAAGGATTTCGAGTTCCGTGTCCCAGAGGGTACTCCCCGGTGGGCGGGGTACCTGCAGAGGGAGCGAAGATCGGTGCTCGCGAAAAGCCGGAACCACCTCCTCTTCCGCGCCCTCAGGGACGAGGACTGGGTTCTTTGGCTGGACGTTGACGTTGTGGAGTACCCACCGGAAATCATAGAGCGGCTGCTTGCCACTGGAAAGGATATCGTGCAACCGAACTGCGTCTGGGAGTACGGCGGCGAGAGCTTCGACCTCAACGCGTGGAGAAACAGGGGCCGGCTTCACCTCCACGATCTCAGGGGCGAGGGCGACCTGGTGAGGCTGGACTCCGTCGGCGGGACGATGCTCCTAGTCAGGGCTGACATCCACAGGGAGGGCCTCGTGTTTCCGTCGTACCCGTACGGCGCCGGTAGCCCTTTGGCGAGGAGGCGGCTGTTCCCGCAGGTAAGGCAGGCGCTGAGCGCGCTGTTCACGAGAGGGGTGGAGAGTAAGGCGTCTAAACTAGGTGACTCGATGCGAAGCGTGAGGCGTGGGGACCTCCTCAGGTTGGCTGAGGTGAGAAGCGGGGGCGAGTTGGAGACGGAGGGCTTGGCTATGATGGCCCACGACATGGGCTACCAGTGCTGGGGTATGCCTAACCTGGAGATAAGGCACGCCCCGACGTAGTGGTGACGTGATGAAGGTTCTAGTCCTTGCACCTTACAGGGTCTTCCCTGCGGTCGACGGGCCGTCAAACAGGGTCAAGGAGCTGTCGCTCTCCCTCAGCGAGTTGGGGGTGTCAGTGACTCTTCTGCACGCGGGTGAGGCCGGGTTCAAGGATGGCGGCCTCCGCGTGGTGGGGTACAGTGCGTTTGAGAGCCACCCATATACGAGGGGTTGTATCTGGTCGCGCGGCCTCGACGCGTATCTTTCTCCGTGGAACCCCCATCTATACGGGGCCGTCTCGAGGGTCATAGGAAGGGTGAACCCGGATGTCCTCCAGATCGAGGGGCCGTGGGGCGTCCTCGCCGCGGAGTTCGCGCGGCGCAGGAGCCGGGATCTAGCGGTCGTGTATGACGCTCATAACGTGGAGGCCTTGGCGGCCCGGTTCTCCAGCGGCGTCCCATCGGCGTGGCCCTACGTCATGTTTCTGGAGGGGAGGGCCGTCGAGCTGTCTGACGCTGTCTTCTGCGTCTCGGAGCTGGATAAGATGCGTATGTGCGGCCTGTACTCTGCGCCGTCGTCGAGGATCGCGGTCGCGCCGAACGGCGTCAACGTGCGCAGATACCGGAAGGATTCAGGAGACATGATCCGGAGGCGGCTCGGCTTGGGTGTGGACACCAGAATAGTGTTCTTTCACGGGCTGATGCGGTGGAGGCCTAACCTGGAGGCGGCGCGCGTCATCGTCGAGTCGTTGGCGCCCAGGTTCGAGGCCGACGACGTGGTGTTCCTGGTCGCGGGGGCTCATCCGCCGAGGGCGCTTCTGGAGGCGGCGGGCCGGAGATCCAACGTCAGGGTGCTCGGGTATGTGGATGGTATCGAGGACTATGTCTGCGCGGCCGATGTCTGCGTCGCCCCCATGAGGAGTGGAGCCGGGACGAAGATGAAGATCCTGGAGTACCTCGCGGCCGGGAAACCCGTTGTAGCCACACGCAGGGCGGTCGAGGGCATGGGCGTCAGGAACGGGGTGGAGGCCATAGTATGTGACGACGCTGGGGAGGGGTTCGTGCGCGGGTTAAAGCGGTGTCTCATGGGTCGGGTCCCCAGTGGGCTCAGGGAGGGCGCCCGGGTCTACGCCGAGCGGTTCGACTGGTCCAAAGTCGCGGAGAAGGCTCTGGGGGTATACGACTCTCTCGCATCCCTGTGATGTTGGTACACACTGGATGCTGTGACGCCCCGCTACGGGTCTGGGTGAACGACGTGCCTCTCTACTCGTATCGGCTCTTCGTCGTCTGGTGCTCTCCACGGGCCGTGGAGCAGCCCTGCTACGAGTCCTGCTAGGTATGATGTGTGCTGCACGGCGTAGAGCGGGATCATTAAGGGGATCAGCTTCACTGAGCCTGCCCTCGATGAGCCGGTGAAGGAACTCGCCAGCATGAGGGACGCGTAGAGGAACAGCGCCGCGTAGAGCAGCTTCGGGTACAGTGAGGCCGTCAGTGTGACGGTCAGCGCGAGGAGGAAGAGGCCGAGTATTCTTCCGTCCGTGTTTCTCGGGTCGGTGAGCATCGATCGTGTTCGGCCTACTCCGTACAGATAGAACTGTCCGGAGAATCGGCGTAGGGTGCTGCTTCTGTCGTGGTGGACGTATATGCTCTGGTCTAGGAGGAGCCGGTGCCCTCTCTCTCTGAGGCGGTTGGATATGTCTGTGTCTTCACCTATCATGTACCGGGGGTCGAAGCCGCCGGCCTCGATCAGGGCTTGTCTCCTGTAGATGCAGTTGTGGGTTGATATGGCTCTGATGGGCCGCCTCTTTTCGGTGGGGACGCTGAGGAGGCTGGGTGAGTCGAGGCTGCCCAGGTAGGTGGAGAAGACGCCGTCGATGGCCCTCGTCAGGGTCGTCGCGGGGCTGCGACTCATGCTTACGCCGCCGACCCCCGCGGCGGTTTCATCGCCTGATATTGCGGTGACTAGTCGTTGCAGCCAGCCTTGTGGCGCCTCGCAGTCTGCGTCTATGAACGCTACCAGCGGGGCTTTCGATTGGGTCAACCCATGGATCCTCGCCTGAGCCCTGTTGCCGCCCTCGACTATGATGATCTCGAAGGGCTGTTCGCATCTCTGCTCCGTGAGGGCGGGCAGATAGGCGGCTTCTTGTTGGCTTTTCTTTATGATGACGATGCTTGCGCATGGATCCAGGCTGTCGTCGTCTGTTGAGGATTTCATGGTGGCCTCTGCACCCGGTCTCAAACCCTGCTTCCTTTTAGACTTTGGGTTCATGAAGATAAACTGCTTTTCTGTGGCTGAGTCTGGTGGACCCATATTTTATTATGGTCTTTGGTTGATTTTCTTTTGGTTTGAGGCGGAGTCTGCGTGTCTGGGGGCTGCCGGGTACCCTGGCGTTTCAGTTGATCCTTGGTTCGCTTCAGTTTCTTGACTGGCTTGGGGTGGTTTACTTCTCCCCTCAGCGGATGTGGAGGGCTTTCTCTTTAGGATTCAGCCTTCTGTGGCCGATGGTCGGGTTGATGGTGGTCTGGGCGGCGTTCGTCTTTCGGTGTGGTGGCCGTCGTAGTCTGTGGGCCGCTTTTCCTCTTGTGCTCGCGTTCTTTGACGCCGAGCTGGCTGTTTCCTTGGCCTCTCTGTGCATGGTCGCCGTGGGTCTGCTTCGGTTGGTGGACGGGGATAGGTTCCTCGACGCCTTCATGATGATCCTCATTATCTTTAACGGGGTCTCGGTGGTTCACTATGGTGTCCTGCTTCCACTGGGCGCCTCTATTCCTTTCATAGAGGTTACGCGTCTGCAGGTGGGTGTCCATTATGTTCTCGGTTACCTCGCCCCTCTGATGGTGTTCTCTTTCCTGTTCTTCTGGTTGCTGAGGCCGCTGACTGAGCAGATCGTCAGGCTGCCCAGGCACAGGGTGGAGGAGAGGGAGTTCACCGTCTTCGGCCTGCTGCTGCTGGCGTTCTCGGTGTATCTGTCGTTCTACGCGGCGCAGTATCCGTATCTTCCGGCTGTGAACCCGAATGACGTGAACTTCGGGGCCGATATAGATCGTTACGTTGAGGTCATTGAGATGATCGCGGGTTCAGAGAATCCGCTTCTTCAGATCGTTACAGTCGGCAGAGGGTTTTTCTACGTGTTCTTCTTCGCCTTCCAGGGGCTGACGGGGCTTGACACGGTTCACGCGGTCAGGCTCCTCCCTGCGCTGCTGAACCCTATGTACGTCTTAGCCTCATTCTATTTCGCTTGGGAGTGTTTCCGTAACTTTGAGGTGGCTGCGTGGAGCTCCTTCTTCGCCTCCACCGGCTTCGTAGTGACTCTCGGCATGTCGATATTCTTGGTCTCGAACAACCTGGCTTTGGTGCTCGCCCTGTTCTCCCTTGGACTGCTGTTCAGGGCCATCCGTCTTCGAGGGAGGTTGTGTCTCGTGGCGGCTTCCTTGTTCGGTGGTTTGCTTGTCTTCACTCATCCATGGACGATGGCTCAGTACCTCGCGGGGGTCTTGGTTCTCGTCCTGTATCTTTGGTTGAGGGGGTCAGGTGGTGACGGTCATGCGCTTGGGTGTGTTATTGGGTATTTGGCTGTCGTCGGAGTGTCTGAGCTTTCCGCCTCCTTGCTGTCCGTCAATGACAGCGGAGCCTCCGTGGCGTCGTCCGCGGTTCAGGGGTTACTCGCGTCTAACCTGGTGTGGTCGTCGACTCTTTACGGCTTCTTCACGATTAACGCTGGCTTGTTGTCAAACATCGTGCTGATGGTCTTGGCTGCCGTGGGATTGTTCCTGCTGGGGAGGAAGGATTCGTGGGAGGTTTATACTTTTTTCCTGGTCTTTCTGTCTTCCATCGTGTTTCTGTTCGGTGACGGGGTCGTCAAGACGAGGTTGATATTCAATGTTCCTTTTGGTTTCTTCGCCGCGGTGGGGCTGGACTCTCTGAGGGAGCGGAGTGGCCCTGTTCTGCCTTTTTTTGTCGTGGCGTACTCCCTTTTCTATCTCTTTGTCTCCCTGTGCTACCCGTTTCTGTGACTGCCAACGTCTTTCTGTGGCTCTGCTTAGGTTTTTTCTTAGATGGTTGTTTGATCGGTATGTTTCAAATATGTTGTAAGCTATTTGTTTGGTGCGGTATGTTATTGAGATGTGTTCGCCTGATTCGATCCGAGCGTTTCTCTAATGAACGTGAGGAGTGTCCTCACCGCCTGCGTCGGGTCGTCAGGTATGTAGCTTTCCTGCACCCGGTCATCTGATCCTTTATGGTAGTGTTTTGGAAAGGTCTTAACGTGGCTCCACTTGGGGTGGGGCGCGTTGTTGTGTCTGTAGATCTGTCCTTGAAGGTGTCTTCGCTCCCCGTGGTAGGAGTACTTGCCTGATCGAGACAGCCAGATGTCCAGGTAACTTCCGTCAACGATGTGGATCCTGAGCTTTGCAGGTGTGCCTGATGACGTGTGGAGGATCTGGGCGTCTTCCACCGTGTCCGGGCACTCGGTTAGGCTGAGGTCGGAGATGTTCCTGTAAAGGTCCTCCAACCCTTGTACCGCCTACCTTGGTATGGAGTCTAGTTCTCGCCGGATCTTTTCGGCGTGCTCGACGAGGTTCTCGTACTGGATGAGGTCCTCCCACGTGGGGTGCTCCTCCACCGAGCCCTCCTTTATCTTTTCCTCCAGCTCACGCGGGCTTTTGACCCTGTACCTGGTCTCCATGTCGTGGATCTCGGCCTGGGTCGCTCTTAGCTTGGATCTTAGGTACATCTTGACGCCCCCGGCGACGAGTTCCCCTGGGGGTGCCCCTAGGGACTTGGAGACTCTGTCGACGAGTTCGCTGGTCTCGGTCATCCGTGTCGGTGATCTGTTCTCGGCGTGGCTTATTAACCTCACCGGAGGGCCTGCGTTGATGCAGAATGCGTTGCCTCGGTGGTTGTTGGCTTGAGGATGACGCGGGGTCTTTTTGTTACTGCCAGATTCTTGTTATTTCTGGAAGGCTGTCGAAGTGTTTGTCGTTGCTGTATATCTCGTGTATCGTGTTTTCTTTCATGGTCTCGTAGGCTAGTGCGTCGTTTATTCCGATGTCATGCTTGTCGGCTTGTTGGATGGCTGATTGGATTTGTTGGGGGTCTACCGGGGTGACTGTTATGCTGCGGGTGTCTAGTATGGCTTGGATTATGGCTCTGGCTTCTCTCAGGGTTGTCTTTGATTCTAGTATGTTGGCGATTTCGGAGACGTGAACCACCGTCGTGGTGACTTGTTCTCCTCCCTGGATCCTTGTGATTATCGCCTTTGCCTTTTGTTTGTTTAGGGTTACGTGGGGCGGTGGCTGTCTGGCTGGTTTGAGGATGGCGTAGAGGAAGGTGGATGAGTCTAGGAACCTCATGTTTGGGCCTCGAGCAGGGCTTTGCGGAGGCTGTGGGGGTCTTCGAAGGCTTCCGGTGGTATGTCGACTGTGATGGAGTCGAAGTACGCTGTTAGGTCTGGCTTGGGTTTGGGTTTTATTATCAGGTTGTCGCCTTCTCTCTGGATGGTTACTTCTTTGTTTTCGCCGAGGGTTTCCCGTCTCCAGTCTGGTGGCAGGGAGATGCGTCCCTGGGAGTCCACCTTCTTGGTCTCCATCTCCAATGTTGTTCCCCTATTGTATTGTTTTCCCCATATTTATAGTTGGTTCCCATGTGGTTGGTTTTTTGGGGGTTTGAGGCTATGCCTTGGGATGTGATTGGCGAAGTGCATGCGTATAGAATAAAGAACGATGTCTATACGTTGATTGGCTGTTTGACATCTGATCTGTTTGTGGTGGTTTGATCGGTATGTTTCAAACATGTTGTAGTGTGGGGTGCGGTGTGTGTGGGTTGGTTGTGGCTCTTGTGCCCGCTTTTAACGAGGAGCGCCTCGTTGCGTCGGTGCTGGTGCGGCTCAGGGCGTGTGTTGACCGGGTGATCGTGTGTGACGACGGGTCTGTGGATCTGACGGGGGAGATAGCGGAGGCCATGGGGGCGACGGTGGTCAGGCATGACCGTAACATGGGGTACGGCGCCGCGTTGAGGTCGTTGTTCAGGGCGGCGGTGGAGATGGGTGCCGACGTGGCGGTGACCATCGACTCCGACGGG
>Ga0315533_1002581_pt1 | contig 12474 bp, 11 predicted proteins | sample SalMarSW160130MG_FD_203081 | JGI IMG/M metagenome (GOLD analysis project Ga0315533, IMG submission 203081) | Salt marsh sediment microbial communities from the Plum Island Ecosystem LTER, Massachusetts, United States - Salt Marsh Sediment SW1601-30 ...
ATGCACATGTACGGCGGCAAGATGGCGCTACCCTTCCCAGTGATACCCGGCCACGAGTTCGTCGGCGTAGTGGAAGAGATAGGCGAGAAGGCCAAGGGCTACGAGGTAAGGGGCCAGCCCATCGACGTCGGGGACAGGGTTGCCGTGGTGCCGGGCACCAACCGTTTCTGCGGAGACTGCTACGGCTGCCGCTTCATGCCCCACAAGCCGACGCTATGCTCCAACAGGAAGGTTCTCGGCGTGAACATGACCAGCGCCGAGGCCCCCCACCTGCTCGGCGGGTGGGCCGAGAAGGTGTACGTGGACGCCGAGCATTTCTGGGTCTACAAGGTGCCGGACGAGGTGCCGCCGGAGGTGGCGGTGCTGTCCGAGCCCATGGCGGTGAGCAGCCGGGCCTTCGAAAGAGCCGTCGCCCCAGGGCTACCCACCTACGGCGAGGGGTTCAGGGTGGGCGGGAGCGTCGTCGTGCAGGGCGCGGGAGCCATAGGGCTCTTGGCTGTCGCCACCGCCGAGCTCGCAGGTGCCGGCAACATCATCAGCGTCGACATGGTTGACGAGAGGCTGAGGATGGCGGAGAGGCTGGGCGCGGAGCACGTGATCGACATGAGGCAGCACAAGTCAGCCGAGGAGCGTGTGGCCGAGGTCAACAGACTCACAGGCGGCTTAGGGGCGGACGTGGTCATCGAGTGCGTCGGCGTCCCGGCGGCGGTGCCTGAAGGCATCGACATGACCCGCCGCGGCGGCAAGTTCGTGGAGGTGGGCCACTACACCAACCCGGGGCCCGTGCCCATCAACCCCCACACCATCTGCTTCAAGGACATGGACATCCTGGGCAGCTGGGCGTACCCGCCGACCCAGTTCGCGACCTGCCTAGACCTGATGAAGCTAAGCATCGACCGGCTGCCCCTCCGCGAGATAGTGACGCACAGGTTCAAGGTGGGTGACGCCCAGAAAGCCATGGACAACGTCCTCGCCCGGCGTGGCATCAAGAGCGCCATAAAGGGCTAAAATATTCTTTTTCCCATATTTTCGATCCTGATATATTGCCGTGCCGTCAATAGAGTCTCATGTTCAATCTAACCAAGGAGCAGACAGATAGAGCAAGAACCCTCCACGCGGCTTCGTTAGTCGTGGACACTCACAACGACACCATCCTTCACCTGATCAAGTCCCCTCCGTTCATCACGTCTGAATCCAATCCTCCTGCGCCCAGGAGGACGCTGGGAGAAAGATCGGAGCACGGGCAGATAGACATCCCCCGCATAAGAGAGGGGGGCGTCGACTGCCTCCTCTTCGCCATGTACGTCAGCCCCCTGTACACGGCTAGGCTGCGCCGCCTCATACAGATGCTCGACGCCTTCACCATGGAGGTAGAGAGATATCCCGATCAGATAGCCATGGCGACTAACCACCGGGAGATAACGAAGACGGTCAAGGACGGTAAGATCGCGGCCGTGATCACCGTCGAGGGCGGGGAGCCCCTCGAAGGCAGCATAGAAGCCCTGAGAACCGTCTACAGGCTCGGGGTCAGGTCCCTAACCCTGACGCACTTCCCCCGAAACGAGCTGGGGGACGGCTCGGGGGCGGACTCCGGCAGCCACCTCACCGAGTTCGGCGGAGAGGTGGTCCAGGAGATGAACAGGCTCGGCATGCTCGTGGACATCAGCCACCTCAACGAGACAGGGTTCTGGGACGTCATCGATCTCAGTAAGGACCCCGTCGTCGCCACCCACAGCAACTGCAAGGCCCTCTGCAGCTTCCACAGGAACCTCACCGACGACCAGATCAAGGCGCTCGGGGAGAAAGGCGGGGTCATGAACCTCAGCTTCTGCGCAGGCTTCATAAAGGACGGCATAGGTTTCGGCGACCCCGAGGCCCTCAAGAAGGTCACGGTCCAGGACTGGCTGGACCACCTGGACCACGCCGTCGAGCTCGTGGGCACGAGCCACGTGGGCATAGGGTCCGACCTCGACGGAGGCTGCGGGTTCCCCGGCCTCGACGACGTGACCAAGTTCCCACGCTTGACTGAGGGCATGGTGTCACGAGGCTACTCCGACGAGGACATCATGAAGATACTGGGCGCCAACGACCTCAGGGTCTTCAAGAAGGTGCTGAAATAAGGCGCCCGGCTAACTCTGCCACCCAATTTTTCCTTGTATGTACCTTAAGCACTAAAGAGTTAGGGCGCCGACCAAAAGACTCTCGGGACCTCCACCCCGCCCTCCAAGTGGAGCCGCACCCTCTTCATTATCAGTCCCTTCTCAGCCAACTTGGCGAGGGGCTCCATGACCTGGTTCTGGTCACCCCACCCCAATCTGTAGAACCTAGTCCACTCCCCTTCCTCTAGCCCGAAGACCTTCTCAAACCCGTCCTTGGCTAACGCGAGGAGGAGGTTTATGGTGTCCATCTCACCCCGTTTCCTGAGGGTTCGAAGTGATTCCTCTAAAAGGGTGTCCTCGTCCAGCTTGGGGTCCAATGCGGTTCGTCTGGGGTCCAGCTTGCCTATCTCTATGTGGTCGCGGGTTAGCTTGATGAGGCTGTTCCTGGGGGCGGTGAAAACGTCGAACTCGTCCCAAACGTGGGCCAGCCCTAACCTACTTGAGCTGAAGATGGTTTCGCCGTCGCCCTTGCCGAGGGTGCACGCCTGCACCCAGTTAGCGATGTAGACGGTCTCAGGCTCCTCGGCGGAGACGGCGGCGAGCAGCACCATACCGGTTAGGCTGTTGGCTGTCTCCCTCAAGGCGTCCCGCATGTTTTTCCCCTCCCTGAGCTTCTTGTCTAGGATGTGCACTGCGACCTCGCTGTCGGTTATGTCACCGACCTCAGGGTTGTAGCTCGTGAACTCATAGTTCTCCTTGAGAGTCTCCCAGTGATCCTTGTAGTTGTTTATAACGCCGTTGTGCATAAGCGCCGCCACGCCGTCCGCTGTGAGCCATGGATGGGCGTTGCCTTCAAGGTTATACTCTGGACCTTTGAAGACGCTGAGGCTGTACCTGCTATGGGCGATCCCCGTCGTGCCTTTCAGCGACGCTATGCCTGAGTTGGCCTTGACGTGTTCGACGGGGCCCGGCCTCTTGACTAGGCTTATCCTGCCGTCGCTGAGGGTCGCCATGCCCGTGGCTTGACCCCCGGCGTAGCCCTCCTGAAGCTTGAGGGATTCTAGAAGCAGCTGAGCGGCGGGTCTGTCCCCGATGTATGCGGCTAGCTGGCACATGTTGTATGGATGAAATTCGATGGGCTATAAAATGTGGGTATCCTCGAGGGTGATCCATCCCTTCTCGATGGCGGTGATGCCGGTGCGGGCGGCCTCTATGATGCCTATGTGCTTGACGTCCCGCATGAACTCGCTCACCTCGTTCACGGAGCCAGTCACCTGCGCTATTATGGTGTCCGGCTTGATGTCGAGTATAAGCCCCTTGTAGTGGTTGATGGTCTCCAGGGCCTCCTCCTGGGCCATGGGGTCCACGGTGTGGAGCTTCACCAGCGCCATGTCCCTCTGTATGGTCCTCAGGGGGTCCAAGCGTTTGACGACGATGACGTCCACCATCTTGTCCAGCTGCTCTACGAGCTTGGTGATCTCGTGGGCTTCGCCGCGGGACGTGATGGTGATCCGGGTGGTGTCCTCGTCCTCACCCGCGATGGCGGTGATGCTGTGGATGTTGAAGTTCTTGCGCCTGAAGTTGTTGCTTATGTTGAAGAGGACCCCGGGCTTGTTCTCCACGAGGAAGCTGATGACGTTGAGCGGCTTCATGGCTAATCCTTCGTCAATATGTCCTTTAAACCCATCCCCGGCGGGATCATGGGGTAAACGTTCTCCTCGGGGTCGATGGGCACGTCGATCACCGTCGTGTAGTCGGCGTCCACCGCCCTCCTCAGCTCGGAGTTCAGCTCCTTCATGGTCTCAGCCCTGACGCCGTGGGCACCGTAGGTCTTGGCCAGCTCGGCGAAGTCCAGCGCGTAGTCCCTGTGCACCGCCGAGTACCTTCCCTCCATGAAGAGCCGCTGCCACTGGGCCACCATGCCCAGCATCCTGTTGTTGAACACAACAACGATTATGGGGAGATCCTCGTCCACGGCAACTGCCAGGTTGTTCTCGGTCATGGCGAAGCTGCCGTCCCCCGAGATGTTCAGCACCGTCCTCTCGGGCTTCGCGGCCTTGGCGCCGATAGCAGCTGGCGTCCCCCAGCCCATGGTGCCCAGACCGCCGCTTGTCATGAAGGTTCCCGGCTCGTAGACGTCGAAGTGGATGGCCGCCCACATCTGGTGTTGACCCACGTCCGTGGTGACCAGGGCGTCCTCTGGCAGCGCCTTCCTGATGGCCTTGATGATGTTGGGGCCTGTGAGGTCGCTGGTGTCGTCTGGCCACTCTATGCTCTTCTTGTGCTCCTCTATTCGTCTGGCCCAGTCGCCGTTGCCGTTGTGCATCCTGTAGGCCTTGATCTGTTTGACGAGGCGGCTCAGGCTAGTCTTGGCGTCGCCCCAGACCTTGGTGACGCTGTCCACGTTCTTATCGATCTCGCTCTTGTCGATGTCGAGGTGCACTATCTTGGCTTCCGGCGCGAACCCGGCCAGTGCGCCCGTGGTCCTGTCGCTGAACCGTGAGCCCGCGACGAGCAGCACGTCCGCGTCGGGGATCATGTAGTTTGCCTCGGTTCTGCCGTGCATCCCCAGAAGCCCAAGGCTGAGGGGGTGGCTGCTGGGGATGGCTCCCTTGCCCATGAGGCTGGTGGCTGTGGGCGCGTTGAGCAGCTCGGCTAGGGCTGTGAGCTCCGGCGCCGCTCCGGAGGCGACTACTCCGCCGCCTGCGATGATGACGGGCCGCTCCGCATCCGCCAGTGCCCGTGCTGCCCAGTCGAGCTCGGTTGGGTCTGGCTCCATCCTCGGCTGGTACCCAGGGAACTCCACGTTGGCGTCGAAGTCCATCTCCGCCTCGTCGGTGGTGACGTTCTTGGGGATGTCTACGAGGACGGCGCCCTTGCGTCCGCTGTTGCTTACCTGGAGCGCGGCCTTGACGGCCCACGGGATGCGCCCGGCCTCCCTCACCTGGTAGTTCCACTTGGTGATGCTGGCGGTGACGCCGATGATGTCCACCTCCTGGAACGCGTCGGTGCCCACCATGCTCATGGGGACCTGGCCGGTGAACGCCACCAGCGGGCTGCTGTCCAGCTGCGCCGTGGCGACGCCTGTGACTATGTTGGTGGCGCCGGGGCCGCTTGTGACCTGGACCACCCCGGGCTTCCCTGAGGCTCTGGCGTAGCCGTCGGCCATGTGGGCGCTGCCCTGCTCGTGGACGCCGGGTATGTACCTTATGTCGCTGCCCAGCATCTCGTCGCATATGGGTATGAGGGCGGCGCCGGTGATGCCGAAGACGTGGGTGACTCCTTCGTGTTCGAGGGCCTTGACGTAGGCTTTGGCGCCGGTCATTCTACCCATGTTTCTCTGCCTCCAGGACGCGGCTGACGTTGAAGCCGTTCAGGTTTGTGTCGGTTTCTTCACGGGACCTTCCGGGTCCGTCCGTGTGTCTCTCGCTGGGGCTACCTGAGAAAGCGATACCCCATTTCTTAGCGCCCCTCTTCAGGGGGCTTGACAAAGCGATACCCCATTTTTGTCTCTCCTTGATGGGTCGTACGGCGAAATGCCGTCGCGGAGAATAAAAAGGTTGTCAGTAAGGCCCGTTGCCTATACAGCCGCGTTGTGTCAGGTTGTTTGGTATTACGGAAATTTTTTTTGTGAGCCGGGTTGGTTTCGCTTGTCGTCGGCTTGTCTTCCTCTGAGGCTCACCTGAGGGTCTCTAGGAAGGCTGTCACGGATCTCAGGACGGGCTCCGTCTGCTCCGCCAGGAACTCGTGGGGCATCCCGGCGAGTTTGACGTGGTAGGCCTCTGGGAGTATGCTGAGCGCCTTCTCGACCTCCTCGTCGCTCAGCATCCCCTTCTCCGCCTGGAGTATGAGCGTGGGGCACCTTACCCTGGGCAGCAGATCGTCCGGGTCGTAGCCGTGGAAGTGGCTGTACGGAGAGTCCAGGTCCACCATGTGCTCGGCTATGCTCCTCAGCATCGCGGGGTCGGCCATGCTCAGGTTCTTTGCCCGGGTGAGGCCGTGGACCGGGTCGAAGCCCTCCCCAGCCCTGCTCCTCAGGGCCGCGTATATCTCCTTCACCGTCCCGTTTTCCTCGATGGTCTTCGCAAGCTCCGTGAAGCCGCCGCCCATCCCTGGGTTGGGCCTCGGGGGGCTGAGGCTGCTGTCCCCCAGTATGATAGCCATCGTGGAGGAGGGGTCGTCGGCCGCCATCCTGAGGGCTATTCGGCCGCCCAGGGAGTGCCCGAAGACCACCGTGGGCTCCCTGATCACCTCCTCTACGAAGCTCACCGTGTCACCGTAGTAGAACCCGAAGCCGTACTGCTTGGCTCGCCCGGACCCCCCGTGGCCCCTGTGGTCCAGGGCGTATACGTGCCACCTCAAGACGAGGTGAGGCAGGAGTGGCGTGAACGCCTGCCACCGGTTGGCTGTTCCGTGAAGCAGCAGCAAGGGAGGCCCGCTGGGCGGGCCCTCGGCGTAGTTGAGCGTAACCTCTCCGGCGTCAAAGGTCTTCTCTCTAATCAATATCGGTCACAGTGATTCACGGTGATGGAGAGGATATTATGTTTTCGAGCCCCGCGGCCTCGTGAATCATACTCTAGAAGATGTTGTCCGTGAGTTCACGATATGGTCGTTCTCTTCCATCTCTCAAATACGCTTGATTCCAGTCTTTGTTGCATTGTATTGGATGCCTTCATTGGGATTCATTGCCGGGTTCGAGGCGTCTGCTGCCGTCTCTGGTTACTAAAAAATTGGTGCCTACTCTTTCCTTCTCTTCTCCACAGACTCCTGGAGGCTGGTCTGGGCTTCCTTGGCCCTGCTCATGAGCTCCGTCCAGCCCTTCTTTGCTCTGTCGCCCACTTGGGAGCCTCCTTCACCGAGCCGCCGTGCCGCCGCGTCAGTGTATTTCTTCAGGTCTCCGAGGTTTTCCTTCAGTTGGACGGACGCCTCTGCCCCAGCTTTCTTGAGCTCACCGAGCCTCTTCCTTGCTTCCTCGTCCAGCTTCTCGAGGGTCAGCTTCTGTTTCTGGGTCATTTTTAACCATCTGGGGTTATCTTTGGCTAAATATTAGCATAGTCGATGGGGGGTCTGGACCCCGCGTATGAAGTATTAGACAGGTGTGACAGATTGGTATCCCCGGTATAGAAGGCTCTACTCGCCGTTTTTACGTACGTCTTCGCCTGACAGCGCCTGTAGCTTCCTCAGCTCCATGGGAAGAAATATGGGAGATATGATAAAAGTGGTGAGCGCTACTTCTCTAGGCCGCTCATCTTGCGGACCTGTCTGCCGACCTTCTCGATCTCCAGGGCGTCGCACTCGGCCATTAGCTCGTCAAACTTCTTGGCCCCCGCCTTGGACTCGGCGATCCACGCCTTGGCGAAGCTGCCGTCACGGACGGCCTTCAACGCCTTCCTCATGTTTTCCTCGACGTGGTCGTCCACGATCATGGGGCCGACTGTCATGCCGCCCCACTTGGCGGTGTCGCTGACGGCCCTGTACATGCCTCCGATGCCGATCTTGTAGATGAGGTCGACGATGAGCTTGAGTTCGTTGCAGACCTCGAAGTACGCCAGCTCAGGCGGGTACCCCTCCTCGGTGAGCACCTTGAAGCCGCGCCTGATGAGCTGGTCGACGCCGCCGCAGAGCACCGCCTGCTCGCCGAAGAGATCAGACTCGGTCTCGTTCTTGTAGGTGGTCTCTATGACCCCCGCCCGTCCCGAGCCAAGCGCCTTAGCTATGGCCAGCGCCTTCTCCAGCGCCATCCCCGACGCGTCCTGATGCACAGCCACGAGGGACGGCACGCCGAAGCCCGCCTCGTACTGACGCCTCATCTCGGGGCCGGGGCTCTTAGGCGCCACCATGATGACGTCCACGTCCTTCGGCGGCTTGATCTCGCCGAAGTGGATGTTGAAGCCGTGGGCGAACTGCAGCGCCTTCCCTTTCTTCATGGCCAGCCCCACCTCCTCCCTGTAGACCATGGGTTGAGCCATGTCCGGGATGAGCATGAGGACTACGTAGCCCTTCTCGGCGGCCTCTAGGACCGTCATGGGCTTGAACCCGTCCTCCTCTGCCTTCCTCCAGCTCTTTCCGCCTGGGCGGAGCCCGACTACTACGTTGACTCCGCTGTCTCTCATGTTGAGGGCCTGTGCTCGGCCCTGGCTGCCGTAGCCTATTACGGCCACGGTTTTCCCTTTGAGGACCGACTCGTCTATGTCCTCGTCGTGGTATACCTTCACCAAGTTCATTCACCTAGCATTAGCCGCCCCTTCTCTATGGCGGTCACTCCTGTCCTCGACATCTCGACGATGCCTATTCCCCTTACGTAACCTAGGAACTGGTCCAGCTCCTCAGGTTCACCCGTGATCTCGGCGATGATGTTCTCGTCGTCGATGTCCAGTATGAGCCCGTGCTGGTTGTTGATGTAGCGTAGCGCGTCTTCCCTGGCCATGGGGTCGATGGTCCCCAGCTTCACCAGCAGCATCTCGCGACGCACGGTGCGCAGCGGGTCCAGGCGCTTCACCTTGATTACCTCCAGCATCTTGTCCAGCTGCTCTATGAGGTTGTGCAGCGTCTTGGCGTCTGCGTCCACGGTGATGGTCATCCTGCTGTAGTTGCTGTTCTCCAGGGCGCCGACGGTGATGCTGTCGATGTTGAAGCCCCTTCGCCTGAAAAGGTTGCTCACCTTGAACAGGACGCCCGGCTGGTTCTCCACCAGGAAGCTCACCGTGCTTGGGGGCACCTAATCTGCCTCCATTAGCGTGTCCTTGAGCCCCATCCCCGGCGGCACCATGGGCATCACGTTCTCATCGGGGTCGATGGGCACATCGATCACCGTGGGCACGTCCGCCTTGATGCCCCTCCGGACGGCTGCCCTGAAGTCCTTCATGGTCTCCACCCTGACGCCCTCGGCGCCGTAGGCGTCTGCCAGCTTAACGAAGTCGGGGGTGCCCTTTAGCTTCACCGCCGAGTACCGTCTATCGTAGAAGAGCCTCTGCCACTGGGCCACCATGCCCAGCACGTTGTTGTTCAGCACTACCACGATCACAGGGAGCTCCTCCTCGACCGCCGTGGCCAAGCTGTTCTCCGTCATGCCGAAGCTGCCGTCGCCGGCGATGTCCACAACCGGCACATTCGGCTTGGCGGCTTTTGCGCCTATCGACGCCGGGAAGCCCCAGCCCATGGTGCCTAGGCCGCCGCTGGTGTGGAACGTCCTAGGCGTATAGGCGTCGAAGTGGAGGGCGGCCCACATCTGGTTCTGGCCCACCTCCGTGGTGGCTATCGCGTCCCTCGGGAGCTCCTCCCTGAGGGCCCGGATGACCACAGGGGCCCGCAGATACGGGCCGTTATTCTCGTTCTCGAAGTCGTAGACGCGCCTGAACTCCGTGATCCTGTCTCTCCACTCGGTAGTCGGCTCCCACGTCCTCAGCCTCTTGACGCGTTCCGTAAGCCCCTGTAGGGCGCGCTTCGCGTCGCCGACGACCCTCGTCATGACTTCTACGTTCTTATCTATCTCGCTGCGGTCGATGTCGACGTGGATTATCTTGGTGTTGGGCGCGAAGTCAGCTATCCTGCCGGTGGTCCTGTCGCTGAACCGTGACCCCACCACCAGCAGCACATCCGATTTGGGCACCATCATGTTGGCCTCCATGGTGCCGTGCATACCGCATAGCCCCAGGCTCAGCGGATGGTCGTTGGGGAACCCTCCCTTACCCATGAGGCTGGTGGCCGTGGGCGCCATAAGGAACTCCGCCAGCTCGACGAGCTCGGGGCTCGCCCCGGAGGCTATGACTCCGCCGCCCGCCATGATCAGAGGCCGCTCGGCCTCAGCCAGTATCTTGGCAGCCCAGTCGAGCTCGTGGGGGTCTGGCTCAGGGTTCAGCCGGTAGCCTCTGAACTCGACCTTCTCAGGGAACTCTATGTTCCCGCTGAGGGTGGTGCAGTCCTTGGGTATGTCGACGAGGACGGCTCCCTTCCGCCCGGTGTTCGCTATGTGGAACGCCGTCTTGACGGCGTACGGGATCTCCTCGGGCGCCCTGACCTGCACGTTATATTTGGTCACGCTGGCGCTGACTCCTATGATGTCGCACTCTTGGAAGCCGTCGCTGCCGATGACGTCCCTGTTCACCTGCCCGGTGAACGCCGCTACGGGGCTTGAGTCGATCTGGGCGCTGGCTAGACCTGTAACCAGGTTGGTGGCGCCTGGGCCGCTGGTGGCCATGCATACGCCCACCTTGTTGAGGACGCGGGCGTAGCCGTCGGCCATGTGGGCCGCCCCCTGCTCGTGGCGGGCCAGTATGAACCGCATGTCGCTGTCCAGAAGCTCGTCGCATATCGGGATGAGGGCGCCGCCGCTGATGCCGAAGATGTGTTCGACGCCCTCCCTCTCGAGGCTGCGCACGAACGCCTTGGCTCCGATCATCTCAGTCATGTTTATCCATCTCCCATAGGCGGCTCACGCGGTACCCTGTCAAGGCACCGTTGTGTCTTGGTTCGTTAACGCAGGAAACTCTTTTCTTTGCGTGGTTCATTCGTCGGGGCTTACGATAGAATAAAACGATACCCCATTTACTCCCCCTCCGCAGGGGGGCTGACAAAGCGATACCCCATGTTTATTGTCTCCAGTATATAGGTACCATGTAGGGTTCAGGGAGCTAATAAAAAGTTTCCTACTTGGAGACCCCGACAGAAACCTGAGTTTTCCTCTCATGAATGGTTTCAAGCCAAGTTTTATCAGTGCTTAGATGAAGATTTTCCTTGATCTTTTTGACTGGCGTCATAGTAGTCGGGTCGGGAGCTGGTGGGGCAACCGTCGCGAAAGAGCTAGCCCAGAGCGGGAAAGAGGTGACTATACTCGAAGCAGGAGCATACCCGAAGATGGGCACAGAGAGAAGAGCCATGAGTTTCTACACTGGAAGCTTCGGGAGCCCAGGCGAGTTCAGCAGAGAGGGCGTGGAGATACTACGCACAGAAATGGGGGGAGGCTCATCCTGCGTTACCATCGGGAACGGCGTCAGGGCGCTACAGAAAGAGTTCAGACTCCATGGACTTAGACCTCGAGGAAGAGTTCCAGGAGGCAGAGGCGGAGCTCAACATTCAGCCCTGCCCAGAGGAGAACATGGGTCCAAGGACAAGGCTTCTCATGAAGGCCTCCGAGGAGGTGGGCTACGATATGCGGCCGATGCCCAAGTTCATCGATTTCAACCGCTGCGATGGTTGCGGCAGATGTGCGTTCGGATGCGTGAACGGCGCCAAGTGGACTTCCCGGAACTATGTCGGCGACGCTCTCAGGAACGGTGCCAAGCTTGAGACGAAACACAGGGTGCTCGAGGTACTCCATAGGGGTGGAGAGGTAAAAGGCGTCAAGGTTCAGACGCCTGAAGGCGTCAAGGAGTTGGAGTCAGATCTTGTCGTCTTGGCCGCAGGCGGAATCGGTACGCCCTTGATCCTTCAGAACTCCGGGGTGGAGGCCGGCACACACCTGTTCGCGGACACCTTGATCAACACCTATGGGGTGGTGGAGGGAGCCCGGTTCGGCCCCGAGCTTGGCATGGCGACGATCGTCGACGAGTTTCATGACTCCGAGGGCTTCATGCTGTCCCCCTTCATGGAGGGCCCCCTCGACATGCTAACCAACCGCATACCCTTGGGCAAGAGACTCCAGTCAAGGAACCTTGGCCGCCTCGTGGGCGTGATGACCAAAATCAAGGACGAGCCGAACGGCGTGGTGAGAGCCGACGGCGGCATCGAGAAACCTGTTCCCCAGGTAGACGCCGAGAAGATAGAGAGCGGCTACCAGAGGTCCAGGGCGCTTCTGGAGGCGGCGGGGGCAGATCCGAAGAGCATATTCAGGTCACACATTCGGGCCGGGCATCCGGGAGGCACAGCCGGGATGGGGCGCGTCGTAAACCGGGAGCAGGAGACCGAGGTATCAGGGCTGTTCGTCAGCGACTGCAGCGTGTTCCCCGAGACACCCGGGAAGCCCCCTGTGCTCACCATCGCCGCGCTGTCAAAGCACCTAGCGAAGAGGTTAGCGGAGGAGCACCTGTAGCCCCGTTCATTAACGTTATCTTATACTAAGCCGACCTTTACCCGGTGTCGTTATGAACGTATACAACGAGTATGGTAAACGTTTAGAGAACCTGATTAGACCCAACAGCCGCCCCCTGGCCGTGAGGATGCTGAGAAGCCCCGACGAGGTGCCGGAGGAGGCCCTAAGGCCGGTCAGGGACTTCGGGAGATGCATGTCAACGTGCCAGACCTTCGCCCTGAGCCGCCGGTTCGGTGAGACCGTGGCTCAGCTCTTCGAGGACATGTGGTGCCCCGAGCCTGTCATAGGCTTCGGCCTCGCCGAGCCGCCCCAGTACTTCTTCGAGGGCAAGACCCGGTACCCGGACGG
>Ga0315533_1002582_pt1 | contig 12472 bp, 9 predicted proteins | sample SalMarSW160130MG_FD_203081 | JGI IMG/M metagenome (GOLD analysis project Ga0315533, IMG submission 203081) | Salt marsh sediment microbial communities from the Plum Island Ecosystem LTER, Massachusetts, United States - Salt Marsh Sediment SW1601-30 ...
TGTTAAGTTTTATTATCCAAACATCGGTTTTACCTGCACCCATCGATTTTGTCCAGCCGGCAACCATATAATCCCCATTGTTAGTCTGAATAATAGAATTTGCCCAATCTTCACTCGTCCCACCAAGGGTTTTATCCCAAATCTTATTACCTTCTTTATCCAGTTTTATTACCCAGACATCTCTATCTCCTGTATCTTCTGATATCGTAAATCCGGCAATAGCATAACTTCCATCTTCAGTTTGAATAATAGAGCGGGCTTCATCATAATCGCTTCCCCCAAAAGTCTTGATCCAAACGAGGTACCCACTTCTGTCAAGTTTTACTACCCAGACGTCTCCTCTCCCCGCGCCTTTTGACCATGTACTTCCGGCAGCAATAAAACCACCATCTTTGGTCTGGATAATAGAATATATTTCATCCCAACCTATCTCTCCAAAATCATTATTCCATTCCACATTTCCTTTAGCATCAAGTTTTATCACCCAGCAATTTACTTCCCCCCAGAACCTTTTTCCGGTACCGCCGGCAATTGCATAACCTCCATCTTTGGTCTGAATAATAGAATATGCTATATCATGTTCATCTTTATCAAAAGTCTTCTCCCATTCTTTATTCCCATTCTCGCCAAGCTTTATTAACCAGAAATCCCGTTTTCTTACGTATTTTGTCCAAATAGATCCAACTACTGCATACCCTCCATCTTTGGTCTGAATGATAGATCTCGCCACATCAGCCTCTTCCTCACCAAAAGTCTCATCCCATTCCATGTTTCCATTCTTATCAAGTTTTATTATCCAGAAATCCTGTCTATAAGATTTTTCTAATATTATATATCCTAGTTTTGATCTCCAGTCATCCTTTTTTTCTCTTCTTGGCAATACTGTATATCCGGCTATTGCATATCCTCCATTTTCGGTTTGGATAATAGAAAAGCCCATGTCATCACTACTTCCGCCAAAGGTCTTATCCCAGGTAATTACATTTCCCTTATTTTCACCTGATGCATAATCAACAGCTAAAAAAGAAATTAGTATCAGGCACAATAACAATTTAATAATTACAGATTTTCTCATAACTTATACCTCCTTTATAAGATAACTTTTAGGGAATCATATTTAATTTTTCCTCAGATTATCTTTTTTTTATTCGGAGAAATTTTGCAAGTTGCATTTTACTTAACAAATAATAAATTATACTCGGGCTAGATTAATAGGTTTGCCGATTATTCCTTCAGCTGCTTCGGCGATAGCCTCTGCCAGGGTGGGATGAGCATGGATAGTATTCACAATCTCGAAAGCAGTGGCCTCCATAGAGAGAGCCAGAGTACCTTCAGCAATCAAGTCACTGGCATGAGCTCCTAAAATGTGAAAACCAAAGAGTTCAGAAGTATCAGCGTCAGCAATTATCTTTACCATTCCTTCAATCTCTCCCATACTCAGGGCCTTACCATTAGCCAAAAAGGGAAATTTGGAGACTTTAATATTATTATTTTCTTTTCTGGCTTCCTCTTCAGTTAAACCTACACTGGCTACCTCGGGCATAGAAAATACACAATTAGGGACCACTTTATAATCCATCAAAGCCTCTTTGCCAGCGATATTCTCTACCGCTACTATCCCTTCTCGAGAAGCGACATGGGCTAACATTATCTTGCCCACCACATCCCCGACTGCATAGATACCGGGAATATTAGTCCTCATCTTTTCATCTACTTTAATCGCTTTCCTATCTAATTCGATACCCAGTCTTTGGACATCTATATTCCCCAGCTCAGGTACTCTACCGGCAGCTGACAGGACCTTTTCGGTCTCTAATTTCTTCTCCTTACCAGTGGTAGAAACTAGAACTTCTAAATTCTGATTGGTCTTCTTTATCTCCTTAACTTTACAATCAGTAAGAATTTCAATCCCTTTTCTTTTTAGGAGCTGAGTAAGCCTGCGGGCTATCTCCTCATCTATAGGAAGTAAGATTCTGGGAAGCATCTCTACTACGGTAACTTCCACTCCTAAAGCCCTAAAGATACCGGCAAATTCTATCCCCACTACTCCTCCTCCGACAATTAACATCCTGGAGGGCAGCTCGCTCAAGGATAGGGCTTCATCACTGGTTATTACTCCTTCACTATCTATGCCTGGGATAGGAAGTTTCATCACCTTTGAGCCGGTAGCAATGATGATATTTTTGGTCTTTATAACCTCTTTTTCTCCTGCAGTATCCATAACTTCCACTTTCCCTGGTTCAATTATCTGCCCTTCTCCTCTTACTACTCTTACCTGATTGGCCCTCATCAACTGTCCTACACCTGAGGATAATCTCCGAGCTATCAGTTCTTTTCGCTTCATTATGGCAGCAAAATCGAAAGAATAATCCTTCACCTGAATCCCGAATTCCTCAGCCCTTTGGAGATGGTTTAATAGTTCTGCAGTACTTACTAAAGCTTTAGTAGGTATACAACCTCGGTTTAGGCAGACTCCTCCCAATTCATCCTTTTCTACCAGAACAGCTTTCAATCCTAAATGGGCTGCTTTTATGGCTGATACATATCCGCCAGGCCCGCCGCCGATAATGACTACATCAATCTCGCTCATATTTACCTATATCCCCCTTATAATAATTTTTATGGATTTAATAGTTATAAACAGTTTACTTCTTAATAAAAAATTGATAAGAAAATTAATTGAGTAAAGATAAAGAAAAAAATAAGTTTAAGCTAAAAACAGATTAAAAATCACTCTAACCTGTTTTTAGCTTAAACTTGCAGGATGATTTAGCAAAGAACAATTAATGTATTTTCTCTTGTTTTTTTTATTTTTTTATCTTATCTTTAAATATGTTTTATTAAAATTATTTTAATCCTCTATCTTTATCATCTCTACATAAAGAGATGTAGTCTCATCGGCATATACCCAAACATCTTCTACCCAGGTTCTATATCCATCCTTAATTAAAGTGATTTCGTATTCTTTTTCTTTGAATTCCTCTAAGATTTTTGGTTGAAAAGATGAGGACGCTGCCTTATAAGTTCCATTTACAAATATTTTTGCTCCGTTTACATTAGAGTAAACAGCAATGGAACCATCATAGCTGATTTCGGGAACTAAGTAAGCAGAAACCATATAAGTTTGGTTAGCTGCGACCATTATAGTATTAATCCAATCCTGATAACCATCTTTAGTGATTAATAATTCATGGTAACCTTGTTCGATATTTTTTAACTCCACCGATTTATTGGTGCTGGTTCTTCTCTTGTACTTTCCATCTATATAGATTTTAGCATTACCCTGATTACAGTAAACAGAGATTGAACCATCAACTGCCTGCCTAATTAAATTAACTACAACTTTCATAGTTTTAGAAGATGAAACATATACCTTTTTACTCCAATCTTTATAGCCTGTTTTAGTTATAAGAAGCTCATGGTATCCTTTTTCTATATCTTCTAATAACACTGACTTAGTCGAATAAGTTCTCTTTATGTAAGTTCCATCTAAAAATATCTTTGCACTACTCTGATTACAGGAAATAGAAATTGAACCATATGCAGGAAAAGGAACTAAATCAGCAGAAACCGTAGCAGTCCGGGAAGGAGATACTGAGACATAACTACTCCAATCCTGATAACCTGCCATTGCCAACTTAATCTGATGCTGGCCTGCACTAATCCTCTCTAAGTTTAAAGGAGTTTTCCCTTTATAAACATTATCCAGATATACCTTAGCCCCCTGAGGATGGGAAGTTGCTACAATCCTACCATAATGAATGGGAGGTGGGGTTATTGGTCTTACTGTATAACCTAATATGTTACTCGAGGTCCAGGCGGTAGGAGGCATAGATATTATTATACCCTTGATTATGTTGGTAAAGGTTCTATAATTTTTGCTTATTTCTGGCATAAATTTTTTGGAGATTAGATTTTTTTCCTTGTCACCAATAAGTATTGGTCTGGTGGTAGCAAACCCCTGTATGTATTCCATTCCTGGTCTGGTATGTGTGTCAATTAGACCTTCAACGGAATTAATTTGTCCGGCTCTTACAAAATTATGTGGTGAATACCGGTTGGGGAAGATAATTTTCACTCTACCTTCAGTATCATAGTTATAAAGCGTTACAAAGGAATCCCGAGAGGCCTGAAAGGAAATCTTAATCTTCTCCCCAGGGGCATAAGTAGCTCCTCTTTCTTTATCCAGCCACAATCTAAGAGAAAATGGGGGATGAGGATTGATAATTTGAATGCTTTTCATTTTTTCGACTTCCTCCGGACTGGGGCTTTGAGCAAAATTAATTCCGGAAATACCCAACCAAAGAAAAACTATTAGAGCAATAAAAATGCAGGCAGATATTTTCCCTTTCTTTTGAAACAATATACCTTTTGACATTTCTTAAAACCCTCCTTTTTATTCGTATATCGTATATCGTATTACGTATTTAGTATAGCGTAGAGCGGGTAGCGTTTAGCGTGTAGAAAAACAGTAATGACTAATATGTAATTAGTAACAGGTAACTGTCTAAACACTCTCATGCTATCCACTTATTTTTTATTATAACATAAAATACAATTAAAAATATCTCACGAAATTAATGAAACATTAAATTATTCTCCTAACTGAACACCTGAAAACCTAACATAAATAAAGATTTTTAGCTTTTATTACAACTAAATTGCCCTCAATAGGTTAAAACACTTGCAATATATAGTAATTTCTTTTATAATTACTCAACATATTTATATTTTATATATAATAAATCTATCTTCTGAATGACAATTTGGATTAGATTTACTAAAAAATGCTTGAAAATACCATTTTTTCTAAAAAAATCAAAAATAATTTCTAAAAAAAGAAGGATTTTTAAAATACTTGTCGTATAGTATATAAGTAGTAGCAATGAAATGCTTACAAATACTTATATTTTACTCCTATTTTTATAGTGTATTTTGTTTAAAAAAACGAAAGGAGGTGTAAACAGTGAACAAAGGTGAATTAATTGATAAGGTAGCAGGTGAAATCGGTGTTACTAAACGGGAAGCCAAAAAAGCTGTCGAATGTGTATTCGAAACCATTACTGATTGCTTAGCCAAGGGTGACGCAGTTAGATTAGTAGGATTCGGAACTTTTGGTGCCAGACAAAGAGCTGCTCGAATGGCAAGGAATCCACGTACTGGCGAAAAAATCCAAGTAAAAGCTATGAACGTACCTTTCTTCAAAGCAGGCAAGGAATTAAAAGAGAAGGTAAAATAAAAAAATATTTTAATTATATTAACAAGTTTAATTGTAAATAGGCCTATCCAGGTAATTTCTCAACACCTGATAGGCCTATTCCTTTGATATATTAACTATTTCTTTTCTTCTATATGCACACCTTGAATATTTACATTTATCCCGGTAACCTTAAGTCCAGTTTTGGTTTCTAATTCCCCTTTTACCTTCTTCTGAATTTCTTTAGCTACATCAATTATTATGGAACCATACTCTAAAATAACCGAAATAGTGGTAGAAACTTCTTTGTTTTCTCTAAGGTCAACATTTATCCCTTTTTCTAATTCTTTGGTCCCTAATAAAGTTCCTATCCCGCCTTTAGCGCGAGTAGCTAATCCGGCTACTCCGGGTATGCCGATTACTGTTCTGCTAATTATGGTCGCTATTACCTCGGGTACAATATTAACTTCTCCTAAAATTTCTTTAGCTTTAACTTTTTCTTCTTTCTTCTCTTCTTTTTTTATTTCCCCAGCTATTTTTTCGGTTTTCTGGGTAAGCACATCCTCTATTTTCTCTTTTTTCTCCTTTTTTTTATCCATACTAATCTTAATTCTCCCCCCTTATTATAATATTTTTTAAATCTTCTTTTTCTGTTAAATCACTTTAGCTATAAATTTCTTTCTAAGTTAATCCCGCATTTTTAATAACTTCTAAATTCTTCCTGTTAGTTTTCATCCAGAACGACATTTATAATACAATTTTTTATCCGGGTTTGACTAAAAATTTAATAGCGGTTCTCTCTTCTCCTTCAATTTCTACATCTACAAAAGCCGGTATACAGACTAAATCAACACCACTGGTTGCGGTAAAACCTCGAGCAATAGCAATCGCCTTAACTGCCTGATTTACCGCCCCTGCTCCTATGGCTTGCAATTCTGCTTTTCCTTCTTCCCGTATTACTCCAGATAAGGCACCAGCCACTGCTTTAGGATTCGACTTAGACGAGACCTTTAACAGCTCCATTTTTTCTCCTCCTTATAATGTTGAATGCTTTATAAAATATCCGCATTTACTAATCTATGTATGCTATTTTTGTTCATTTTTGTTTCTTGCCCTTGTTCACTTTTACAGCCTGGGGATAACTTATTTTTCTTAAATCACCTCCAATTATTATATTCGAAAATCTATGGTATATTTTTATTTTAATTATAACACATTTTGTTTATACTATTTATATTTTCACCATTGATTTTATCTGTTGATAGACTTTATATGTAATATCAGGTGATAAATAAGGTAAAAGTGCATCATTGTGAAAAAGAGGGTCAATCTCTTCTTTTAAATTAAAATAAGTCCTGGCTTCGTCCCAGATTTTGGTTCCCGGAATGGCTGAAAACTTTGCCAAACGCGGATGGGCGCCACAATCTATCACAAAACAGATGGAATCAATAATTTCCTTAACATCTTGTCCGGGTATCCCGATTAAAAGATAGGCCCCGATCTGGGAAGATTTAAATCCCGCTTCCAAAAGGCAATTCACCGCCTTTTTAAATTCGATATTAGTGATCTTCCCTCCTGTCTCTGACTGGACTCGGGGGTCTACTGTCTCAAAACCCAACCTGATGGTCTCTACTCCTGCCTGGTACATCTTAACGGCTATTTTTTTATTTATCATTCGGGCATGAATGCCGTTAGGAGTATGAAACCTGATGGCCAGTTTTCTATTGATTAATTCTTCCAAAATAAGCAGAAAATTATCTTCCGAATTTATCAATAAGGCATCATCATAAAAAACAAAATCCTTTACTCCTCTTTTCTTATTCCAATATTCTATTTCTTTTGCCACTTCTTCGGAATTTCTAAATTCCAGTTTGGGATTTATTTTAAAAGAAGCACAATAACTGCAACGATAAGGACAACCCCGAGAGGATAAAATAGAGATATAATCAAGATTAGAATAGAGGTCCCAGGCCGGACAAGGCAGGTAGTCTAACCCTTTTTCGTATTTTAAATAATTGTTTTTATTCCCGCTAAGCTGTTCTAATATTTTTAAGCAATCTCTTATATTATTTCCTTTTACTATATAATCAGCCCTGGAAAATTTAGAAGCATGCTCAAAACATAAAGTAGCATAGACACCTCCCAAAATTATGGGAACACCAGGAAAAATTTTTTTAATTATCTCTATCACCCTGAAAACCCCGGGATACCAGTAGGTCATAATTGAAGTAATCAATACTGCTTGGGGTAAAGGCAGCTTTGTTAATTTATTTAGGAAAATTTCTTCGGTAATTCCATACCTGCTATATCTGCGGGGTATATATTTTAAAATTGCAGGTTTCTTGATTGTTTCTTTGTAAAAAGAACCTCGGCCAAATTCATCTTTTTTAGGAAATTCCCTATTCTGTAGCTTTAGAACCTCCCGATTATAACGGTCCATACAATCGATATAACTAATTTCATAACCCTGTTCCCTCAAAATGCTGGCAATATATAATAAACCTAAGGGTTTGGACCAAAAATCATAAGCCGTAAAATCATAAATCCAGGGATTAATCAACAATAAATTAAAATTTTTTTTCATCGATTGTTCATCATTTACTTTTAATTTCAATTTTTTAAAAAAAATCTATTCTACATCAGTTAAATTATTGCGACTTCATAAAACTTTTAATAGTTTCAAGTCCTAATTAATTAGCTTAATATCTTAAAAAGGACCCACGATAAAAAAATCCCTCTCCGCTAAAAAAATATCGTTAATATACACTTTTACTTTCCACTCTCCGGGCAATTGAGAGGCATAATTACCCCTAATCTTTATCCAATACCAGATACGGTAATTAGTGTAAGTGCCAGCTTCCATCTCCACTTCGCCCCGGTGATATAATTTACCCTGAGGATTAATCCATTCCCACTTAAGGGAAAATTTCTCTGGGGAATTATAAGAAAATCTAAACCAGGTAACCACTTTCTCATCCTGGGGAAAGAAAAAATTGGTCTGTCGCACTGGGTCCTTTTCCAGAATATCTTTACAAAGAACAATCTTTTGCAGATATTCCAAATCCTTAGCTGCCTCCTGTGCCATACTTACTCCAGAGAAAATCACTAAAAATATCAATACAAACAACCACGATTTAATCCTAAGAATATTCCTTTTCTTTCTAATCGACATTTACTTTACCCCCCTTTTAAAATTTACCAATTAACCAATTCAACAATTAAGATTACAGGTTATAAGCTTCTAGTTGCAAGTTTGTAGTTATCGGTTTTCTGTATTAGTTTATTAAGCCTTATATTATTATTCTGATTTTGGGTAGTGGACGGATTCATCCGCCCCGGGTTATTTTGTGTTTTTTTAGCGGGTTCGATAAATCAAACCCTTACATATTATTCGTTGCGGGCAGACATAAGGTCTGCCCCTACCTATTATACAGTAATGTCAAAAATAATTTACTAATTTTCTCTTAAACTCTTTATTCTCAAATGTTTTAGTGAAATTGACTTGCCTCCCCCCTACTATTTTAGTAGGATTTAAGAGAACTACCTCAAAAAAGGAGGCAAGCCAAGTGAAAAAGACTGCTCGTTTTGTTATCTGGATCTGCTCTAAGTTCACCCGTAGAGAGATAGAACAAATTATTCAAGGTCTCATAGAGGTTTTAGCTAACCGTAATCCTGAGGTTAAGCCTAAGGATGATTTTAAAGAGAAACACCCTAATTACCGCAACTTCTTTGTTGACCCAGAACCACTGCTTAAAGCTCCTCTCCAAAAGGCCCCTAAGTTAAATTGGAAAGAGCTTTTATCTAATTACCAGAAGGAGAGGGGTCATCCTCTTTTACCGGTTAATAATAAAGATCCTGAGACTAAGGCAGCTAAAGGGTCTTTCTGTAGAGTCTGTGGTGCTCCCGCAGAATATCTTTACTTTAATGATGGTAAAAAACGCTCACAGCTTAAGTGTAAAATCTGCTCTTCTTTATCACAAGTACATCCTCGTCATCGGAATAAGGCTCGTTATTTTTGCCCTCATTGTAGTCATTCACTTTATCTTTGGAAAGAACGAAAAGATGTCTCTATCTATAAATGTGATAATGACAGATGCCCATCCTTTTTAAAAAATAAGGCCAAACTTAATTTTGCTGAAAAGCTTTTAACTAAAGTTAAATCCTCTCAGTTTAAACTCAGGTATCAGTTTAGAGAATATCATTTCACTCAAGAGGAGTTGAGGCATTCTGCACCAGAAGAAAAAGATGCTTCTTGCCTTTTTAAAATCCACAACTCTCTTAATACTCTCTGCCTTGCCCTTACCTTCCACATCTCTTTGGGTATTTCAGCCAGAAAGACGGCCTTTATTCTGCGTAATGTCTTTTCTCTTCCCCTCTCCTATCAGAGTGTCTTAAATTATACCGAAATAGTTGCCCCCTATTGTCATAAGTTCAACCTGACCTATAAGGGGGAAGTAGACCATATTCAAGCTGGAGATGAGACCTACATCAAAGTGAGAGGCAAAAACCATTTTGTCTTTTTCTTTATCTCCTCTTGTAACCGTAAGATCACTGCTTATCATATCGATAAGAGCAGAGAGACACTACCAGCAGTGATCGCTATTAATGAGGCTATCCGTACCGCTTCTCCTGGACAAGAGATTACTCTGGTAACCGATGGTAATCCCTCTTACCCAGCAGGGATCCATTTTATCAACCAGAACTATGAGCCTAATCTAACCCATAAGAAGGTGGTTGGACTGCAGAACCTGGATAAAGAGTCAGAGGAATTCCGTCCCTTTAAAGAGCTCATTGAAAGACTGAATCGTACTTACAAGTTTCATACCCGGGCGGCTGGTGGTTTTAATTCTGTAAATGGGGCAATTGCTTTAACTGTTCTCTTTGTTACCTACTATAACTTCCTTCGACCCCATATTAGTCTTAATTGCTCGGTACCTATACCTTTAGAACCTTTAAAGGGAATAGCTACTCTTCAGGGTAAATGGGCCAAGATCATTAAGCTTGCTACCTTAGCTTAGTTAATTTTCTTCATATCTTATCTTGGTTAAGTTTTTTTGGGATTAATACCCTTTTTAGCTAAATGGGTAAATTAACTAAGTAGTTTTATGCTTTTTGTAGATAGCTGACTATTTAGACTAAAGAAATAGCAAATCCACTAAACGAGATCTTCTTTTTTCAAAGAACGATTGATACATTTTTTCATAATCCGGGGAATTTGGTTTTCATATCCTTTCATATTACTTTTGACATTACCTATTATACATTACTATTCTCTTCACGCAATACGAGATACGAATTTCGTTTTTAGTTTTTAGATTTTAGTTCACTCTTAAGTTTTTCTTAACTTGTAACTCTCAACCTGCAACTTGTAACCTGTATTTTAACTGGTAAACTGGGTAACTGGCCAACTGGATAACTAGTAATAACCAAATAACCAGGTAACCAACTAACTAGCTAACTAAATAATTATTCTCCACTCCTCCCCCGAATTCCTGCATACTTTTAAAAAAATATTATTTATTTTTAAAAAACAAAAAAGTAACGGCTTTTTCATCTTTTAAACCATTACCTTTTTATATTTTCTGTTTGTATAAAATTTTTATTTTTATCCACAGGTAGAGCAATAACCTGATGAACAAGAGCTACAAGAACTTGAGCTTGAACTCATCGAGGATGAAGTCTTTCCGGTGCAAAATCCACAGCCATTAAAAATCCTTTTGATACTCTTGCTCTTACATTTTACACAAGATATTTTACCTGCTTCCATCTCTTTGATAGTTGCTCTCACCTCAAAGCTTTCGTGACAATCCTGACATTCAAAATCATAGTTTGGCATCTTAACTTTCCCTTCTTTTTTATACTATTTTTGTCAACATTATTTTCTATATTTATTTATACTCCAAACTATCTTTTCTGTCAAGAAAAAAATCTATAAAATCTCTATAAAGCTTTTTTAAAAAACCTGACAGAGGACCGTTCCCTGGTAGGTTAAAAGTTTGACAAATATGAAAAAAGGGTATAAAATTCGAAAGTAAAAAAGGACTATTATATTTTAATTGCTAAATCCCTCAAAAGGGGGGAACGGGGAAACCAAGATTTTGGGGTGAATCTCATTACCCTTAATTATGGTAATGAGTAGGGCATTCCTTTCAGCTCGAACCCGTCAGCTAACCTCGTCAGCGCGGAAGGAGATATGATAATCGGGATATGTTTTCTAAATATTTCAGAGAAACTAAAATCGAATAGTTTCTCTTTTTTAATTAATAAATTTGTTTTACGGTTTAAAGAAAGATAAATCGAGGTGAATCTCTTGAAAATAATTATCATAGGGGCAGGGAAAGTCGGTTGCCAAATAGCTAAAACTCTTTCTTTGGAAAATCACGATGTAACCTTAATCGAAAAAGATGATGTAATCCGACAGTCTGCTCAAAACAGTTTGGATGTACTCACTGTTTTAGGTAATGGAGCAAATTCCCGCACCTTAGAAGAAGCGGGAATTAGGCAATCAGATATGATAATTGCTGTAACTAGTAGTGATGAAGTAAATATGATTGCCTGTATGACGGCTAAGCAATTTGGTGTGCCTCAAAAAATTGCCCGTATTCGAAATCCTGAATACCTGTATGCTAATGCCTTATCGCGAGAAAAATTAGGAATAGATTTTACTATCAATCCGGAAAGAGCTACCGCAAAAGAAATAGTTAAATTGCTTAAATCACCAATAAATGTTGCTCAGGTACAGAACTTCGCTGGAGGGAAGGTTCAGCTTTTTGAACTTAAAGTTGATAAAAGTTTCCCTTTTATTAATCAACAATTAAAAGCTATCACCTTTAAATACCCTGTATTAGTTGCCGCTATTTATCGAAATGACAAAATAATTATTCCTGACGGAGAAGAAAAAATTATTACAAGTGATAATTTATATATTTTAATTAAAAAAGAATATTTTTTAGAGTTAAGTGAAATTTTCAACCAAAAACCTCTAAGCGTGCAAAATGTTATGATTTTAGGAGGAAGCAGGATAGGTATTCAAGCTGCCTTAATATTAGCAAAACTGGGCTTTAACACTAAATTAATTGAAAGAGATAAAGAAAAATGTGAAAAAATCGCTGAAAGTCTTCCTCATACCTTGGTAATAAATGGCGATGGTACCAATATTGATCTTTTAAAATCCGAAGGTATAGAAACCACTGATGGTTTCGTTGCAGTCACCGGATATGATGAAGACAACCTCTTGGTAGCTTTATTAGCCAAACACCTGGGCACAAAAAAGGT
>Ga0315533_1002583_pt1 | contig 12471 bp, 12 predicted proteins | sample SalMarSW160130MG_FD_203081 | JGI IMG/M metagenome (GOLD analysis project Ga0315533, IMG submission 203081) | Salt marsh sediment microbial communities from the Plum Island Ecosystem LTER, Massachusetts, United States - Salt Marsh Sediment SW1601-30 ...
CCCGATTTTGGCATTACCTCCATACTTTCAAAAACATATTGCTGCGAAGCATTTATTAATCCCAGATGATAAAAAATCTCATTTCCCATCAATGGAGTTATGTATTCATGAGCGAATCCGAGGAATAATCCATCGACACCATGCTGATCGTATCTGAACAGTTTATCACCCAGTTTTCCCGTTTTGGCCAGCGCAAGGTTGAACATAGCCAGTGAAAGGTAGTTCTTTGGATAACTCCTTTCTGCGTGTGAAATAATTTTATCCCACTGCTGATTTCTGGCCAGATAGTCATAGGTCATGGTCTCCTCAGCATCAAAGTTTACTTTTAATCTGAAACCCGTATATCCAACTGCCAGCACTATTATCATCAGTGCAACAAGGGTGTAAATGTTCCTTAAATGATGCGATGGGATAATATAATAAAGGAATATCAGGATTGACGGTATTATGAAAATGATCAACAGCAGAGATGGAATTTTATCAGGGATATTATAAAAGAATTCGCTCATGAAAGCAAGTTTAACTGGCTGAGCGATAAAAAATCTCTGCACCAGCAGCGGAACACATACAGCCAGAATAAGATAAGACAGATAATGCACTATCTTAAAGTTCTTTCTCCCTTCTGGCAGATTTCTTTTTTGTGCTTTTAAACTTGTTATGAGCTCATAAACCAGCATGATCAATAAAAGCGCAAAAATTACTCCGCCAAGCAAAAGATAAGCTACCGGAATAATCACCAAACCTGTAATAAAACGATGATTACGTTTTTTCAATTTCGTGTACAGCCATCCGAACAACAATGCACTCAGTATGCCTGTTACTGCCGACAGAGGATAAAGTTCATCCAGCAGCATAATTCCTGCGAGCAACATTGGAAAAAATGTTAAGGGAAACAGGTACTGGTTATCATTAATTGATAACAGGATTTGTTTTGTTACTTGCTGTATGGCAATTAGTAATAAAGTGATAATCAGTGCTCCAATGTAAGGCAGATAAAAGCACTGGGTCAGGAAGCCCCCTATATACCCGTTAAAACCTCCCGGAAGACCAATTTTTTCAAGAAAGAAATCACGGGTAAGCAGGAAGAGTTGTGTCTGCTCTGTGAAGTGAAGATGATGGTTATAGAAAAAAGTGAAAAATACAAATATAAGAATGCCAGAAAGCACTACAGAAATTTTTTCTGTATTGTAAATCCATTTGTTTACTTCAATCCTGTCTGTTCCCATCAATCGAAACGTTTTTCCCTGAGTCTTCAGATAGCGGCTATAAATTTAGCATATTATATGATTAGGTGCGATAGATCCAATCAATATTAATCCATCCTCAGGCTTCCGAAGTCGAAGTCCCGATTTATCGAGACAAAGACAGCTGACACAGCCCGGCTCCCGCTATCGCGGGACAGGCTTTTACCTTTTGGAAAAGATAGGGGGGGTGAAGTTGCTATGAAACAGGGATGAGTTCATTTTGTCGAAAAAATCATGTAGTTTTATATACTGACTATTTAACCGGTTGCTGGTGGGGTTGTTTTTGTTAATTGTTGATTTAATTGAGAGGAATTTTAGTATAAAAAATCGATTGTCATGGCACATAAGAGATTATTTATGAAATCAACTGATTATACAGCAGTTTCAAAGGTGGTTGTCATTTTATTATTGACATTCCCTCTAATCAACGGGATGGCATATTCTCAGGATGAAACAGATGTTATAAGTAACTGGCTTGAGTATAGCGATGCTCCGAATTCACTCTATCATCATCTATCAGATCAGGCTTATGATTATCTGAAGCAAAGAGCAAGCAAAATATCTGAATTACAAACACTTGCTGACTGGCAGCAAAGACAGAAACAGATCAGAAAGACACTCACAGATATTGTTGGTCCTTTCCCGGATAAGACATCCCTTAATGCCAGGATTGTCAGGACTATCGACAAGAAAAGCTACAGGATTGAACACATCATTTATGAATCACAACCCCGATTTTATGTCACTTCTTCACTCTTTATTCCCGCAGGTATCAGAAAAAACAGAAAAACCCCCGCTGTTATCTATTGCAGCGGTCATTCTGCTGAAGGATACAGAAGCGCAGTATATCAGCATGTAATATTAAACCTGGTAAAAAAGGGATTTATAGTTTTTGCTTTCGATCCGGTGGGGCAGGGAGAACGGCTGGAATATTATGATCCGGAAACAGGTAAATCGGTTGTGGGGGGGCCGACAAGAGAACACTCCTATCCGGGAGCACAGGCTTTTATTACAGGCAGTTCGCAGGCTCTGTATATGATATGGGACGGTGTAAGGGCTGTCGATTATCTTATGACAAGAAAAGAGGTCGATCAGGCCAGGATCGGTATTACCGGGCGTTCGGGAGGTGGAACACAATCAGCATATATCGCGGCTATTGATGACCGCATTTGTGCAACGGCTCCCGAGAATTATCTAACCAACTATACAAGGTTGCTTCAGACAATCGGTCCGCAGGATGCAGAACAGAACATGTTCAATCTGATCTTCCATGGTCTCGATCATCCCGATTTTCTGATTGTCAGGGCTCCGAAACCAGCTTTAATGATCACCACAACAAGGGATATGTTCAGTATCCAGGGTGCAATCGAGACAGAAAAAGAAGTTGCGCGTATCTACAAAGCTTATGATAAGGAAGAGAATTTTTTCAGGGTCGAGGATGACGCCGTACATGCATCAACAAAAAATAACAGGGAAGCGATGTATGCATTCTTTCAGAAACACCTTGATAATCCGGGTAATCCTAATGATGAAGAGACTCAGCTTCTGACAACGGATGAGCTCAGGGTTACAGCAACCGGACAGGTTTCCACTTCACTGGGTGGCGAGACAGTCTTCAGTCTTAACCTGAAGACAGCAGAAAATCTTGATAATAAATTAAATACACTAAGGCACAATCCTGAAATATATCTTCCCGGAGTAATCCTTTCTGCGAAGAAACTCTCTGGTTATCAGGGGCCTTTGAAGGATGAAGAACCTGTCTTTACAGCACGCATACAAAGAAAGAGTTACGCCATTGAAAAATATTTTGTAAAAGGGGAGGGGGATTATGTTATTCCTTACCTTTTATTTAAACCTGCAAAACCCGGGAACAAATCCATGATTTATCTTCATCCGTCGGGCAAGTCAGTTGAAGCTTCGGCAGGCGGTGAGATTGAACGGTTTGTTTCACAGGGCATTACAGTTCTGGCACCCGATCTTATCGGTACTGGAGAAACAGGTACAGGAGCATTGAAAGGAGATGCTTATTTTGACGGAGCTTCCCATAACCTCTGGTATTTATCCATGCTTATCGGGCGGAGTATTACAGGGATACAGGCAGGTGATGTTGGCAGACTGACCGGAATACTTAAAAAGATTAACAACGAAGCAGTAATATGCGGCCTGGCAAGGAAAGAGATGGCTCCTGTTCTGTTACATGCTGCAGCATTTATTGAAGATATTGAGAATATAATCCTTATTGAACCTTTTTCATCTTACAGGTTAATTGTGATGAACAGGTTTTATAATACAAAATTTCCTCTTAGTGCAGTGCCGGGAGCTCTGAAGGAATATGATCTCCCCGATCTGGCCGGCACACTTGCACCCCGAAGGCTTTTCATTGCAGGTCCGACCGACGGAAACGGAAGTACTGCCGATATAATTGGTATCAATAAAGATCTTGCTGTTATTAAAGAAGCATACAGGTACAAAAATGCTGAAGGAAATCTTAAGATCCTGTCCGAAAGATCAGGTGAAATCGTTTATAAGTCGCTTTTTGATTGGTTGAAATAAAAACTACACAGAGGCTCACGGCGGATTCACAGAGTTACACAAAGGTAATCCCTGAAGTTGGCGAGGATTTAGCGAAACAAAGTGAAGCGTAATCCGTGCCTTTTGCTAATAAAAATAATATATGAACAGTCCTTATTGAAGCTTAATGTAGATTCAACAAAAATCATTAAATTTATATTGCTAAAAAGAAAATTGTGACCAGATCACATTTTTCGAAAGTTATCTTCAGGGACCAAATATCAGAGTTACAAAAATTCCAATTATTTAATATGAAAAATCTAATCAGACGTCGCGATTTTATCAAGACTGCAACAGCAGGAAGTATCAGCCTTGGGCTGGTTAACAAGTCGTTATTAGTCAATAATATAGCTGGCTATCAATCATCAGGCAGGGTTGGTATAATAGGTCTGGATACATCGCATAGTATAGCTTTTTCCAGGGTCCTTAATGATCCTGCAGCAGGCCCTGAGTTTGGAGGATACAAAGTGGTTGCTGCTTATCCTAAAGGGAGTAACGATATTAAATCGAGTGTTGACAGGATACCGGGTTACACCGAAGATGTGAAGAAACTGGGAGTTGAGATCGTGAACTCGATAGATGAGCTTCTGGAAAAAGTGGATGTGGTTCTTCTCGAGACCAATGACGGCCGGCGTCACCTTGAACAGGCTCTGCCGGTTATGAAGACAGGTAAAAGGATGTTCATTGACAAACCGATAGCAGCATCATTACCCGACACCCTTGCAATATTTGAGATGGCAAAACACTACAACGTGCCTGTATTCTCTTCATCCTCCCTGAGGTATATCCAGGGTGCAAAAGAGATTGCTGAAGGATCGATAGGCAAAGTACTTGGTGCAGACACCTACAGTCCGGCTACCATCGAGAAAACACATCCCGATCTGTTCTGGTACGGGGTGCATGGTGTCGAAACACTTTTTACTATTATGGGTACAGGCTGCAAAAGCGTAGTCCGCAATTTTACCGCTGATACCGATTTCGTTGTCGGAACATGGTCGGATGACAGGATAGGCACCTTCAGGGGAATACGATCAGGGAGATCAAGCTACGGAGGCACTGTTTTTGGGGAAAAAGAAATAACCGTACTGGGAAAATACAGCGGGTACAATCCGTTGCTTATTGAAATTATTAAATTCTTTCAGACGGGTATTGTTCCTGTTAGTCCGGAAGAAACAACAGAGATCTTTGCTTTTATGGCAGCAGCCGAAGTGAGTAAACAAAATGGCGGATCAATAGTGCACCTCGAAGATGTACTGCAAAGAGCAAAGGAAGAAGCAGGCACAATTATTTCTAAAATAAAATAACTGTTACAGCATAAAATCTAAAAACAAATTCTATGACAAAATTATGTCTTACTGCTACCGCCATAATCCTGTTTATGCTCTGTTCATCAGCACAACAGGCATTATGGGGAGGAGCGGTTATTATATCGCCGGAGATCGACTCCCCACGGCTTAATTGATCTATTTTGATGCATCCTGAGACATAGCAATTTATATTCTCAACTTAATAGTTTAAGCCGGCTTCCAACATTTTTAATATTCAAATAGATTCAAATAAATTCAAAGAGATAAAGAAAATGTAGGGAAAGTGTAGTAACATATCAAATTATTATTTTATATTTGCATTAACAAACACACATAAAAATGGCAACTATCAAATTTTTTACCCGAACAATTACCAGTAACAGGAATTCTTTAGTACCTATTTATGTACGTCTGCAATCCGGACGCAAAACTGACATCACAGTAAAAGCTGATATGTTAATAAAACCTGACAATTGGAGCAACGAAACGCAACAAGCAAGGCAAAGAGCTGATGTTTTCATGCACAAATCCGGCAATTCTGAAGCTACTGGAAGGCAAGCTTTCAATGATAAAATTGCAGGACTAAGAACCGCTATTGAAAATGAGTTGATGCAAGTACACCAGACAGACATTAATGCTGAATGGCTTAGGATTGTTATTGATAAGCACTGGTACCCAGATAAGTACCAGATAAACCTGTTTAATTACATTGAATCATTCATCAAAGGAGCCGAGACAAGACCAAATCCCAAAACAGGACGACCAGTTTGTTATAAGGCACAGCGGGAATATGCGGTTACTTTCAAATATTTAAAAGATTATGCAGCCAAAACAGGGAAAATAATTGACTTTAAGGACATTGACCTGAAGTTCTATGAAGGCTTTACCCAGTATCTTCAGAGTGAAAAACTGGCTGTAAATACAATCGGAAAGAAAATTCAGACCTTAAAAATATTTCTTAATGCTGCAAAGGACGAAAGTAAAAATATTTACGATGCATATAAGAGCAGTAAGTTTAAGGCCCTGACTGAAGAAGCGGATACCATTTACCTGAATGAGGCTGAACTTAAAAAACTATATGAATGTAACTTAACTGATAGGCCGGCTTTAGATCGTGTTAGAGACTTGTTTCTGGTAGGATGCTGGACTGGTTGCCGGTTCTCTGATTTATCCCAGATAACAGATGAGAACATATCTAATGGTTTTATCTATATCCAGCAATACAAGACCGGAGCTAAGGTTGTAATTCCTTTACACCCGGTTGTAACTGCAATATTGAACAAATATGAAGGTAAGTTACCTGATATCCTAAGCAACCAGAAATTCAATCTTGCATTAAAAGAGCTTGCAGAACTGGCAGGCATAGATGAGATTACTCATAAAGCAATTACCCAAGGAGGGGTAAAAGTCAGCAAAGCTTATAAAAAACATAAATTGATTACTGCTCATACAGCACGCAGGAGCTTTGCAACTAACCTGTATAAAAGTGATTTTCCCTCATTATCTATTATGGCAATCACTGGTCACAAAACTGAGAAAGCTTTTCTCAAGTATATCAAAGTTACTCCTGAAGAGCATGCTAAGAAGCTGCAATTACATTGGGGTAAACTTCATCTGAAGGTTGTCTAAAGGAGTTACATTGGACCGGTTAAACCGGGGATCTTTATAGATATTTGATCTTTATTCGTTCCTATATCTTCAGGGTAGATTTACTAATACTGGAAAAGTATATTTACAGGATTCCAAATTAAGCATGCTTTTTCCAAGTGCGGTTTTCAGAATCAAGTTTCATTACAAGTGGCGGCAGGGCGTTTTATATGTACATAATGTATTGGCTGTAAAAAACTCCAAAAATGAAAATGTTGGATGAGAGAAGGAACTTTGATAATTTACCATTAAATTAGCTGAGTTTAGTTTAACTTAAAAACCCACCGTCTTAGACAGTGGTAATGTATTTTTAGTTTAGGAAGAAGTTTATATGCTCTTAGAAATTAAAACAAAAGACTATAAATAGCTTACCTGAAATACGATTATGGTTTATGCAAGGTTTAACAAGAGAAATGATTGAAGAGCTCATTGAGCTGGGGGTACTTGAAAAAAAGAGAATTGACCTTAGTAACATCTTTGATAAACCTATTGATTATTTGGAAATATCAGAAAAATATAAGGATCTGGTTTTTAATTATGTTGAATCCATTGTTTTGAATTGTATCAAACCGACAGTGGAATTAAGAATTGATGGAATTACATCACGACTTGATTTTTTAAGCTACGATAATCGATCAAGAAATGAATATTTGGAGAAAAGTTTGTCGGACCTAATCAATCAACTGGATGACATCACTTTGAAAGTATATAGAGATAAAGATACTTTGAAGTCAAAGATACTTAAAAGATGCCTCACACATAAGGATATTTATGAGTTTGTCAAAAATGAACAGAAGATTACACTCAAAATAAAAGATCTTTTAGAAAGGGATTGCATAAAAGAATGGATAGATATTGCCACAACATTTAAAGTTATAGATTTCATTAAAGAAAATCTTAAGTCAAATATTCGTTCAATATCTAATTCGGGCTTTCAAAGTAGTTTAGAGCCGCCACAAATAGAAAATTTGTTTAATTCATTAATTAATGGCGATTACATTGATAAAAACACTAATCCTGACCATTTTAAAGCCGTATTCAAAAATGAACCTCTACCAGAAGGATTTAAGCCTATTAAGTGGATATTGTTGAATAACAAAAAACAACCACATAAAACAGCTTTAAGAGAATTTTTAACTCTTGCTTTAGGTAAATCTCCTGATAGGGTCACAATCAATACTTGTTTTATTGACAGTAAGGGAAGGAATATTCAATTAGCAAAGCCCAAAGTAAAGGAATTTTTAAATTATTATTCCAATTTTGAAAAAATGTTGAAACTTTAACAAACTTTTACCTGAACTTCCCGACCTTGCTAAGACAACTGATTAGCAAGGTTTTTTATTTCCATCCGACCTTATCCGACCTAATCCGACCATTATTAAGGTCGGTTAAGAATCTCAATATCAATATGTTATGTAATTTTTTTGTTTATCTTTGTAAATAAAATTATGCAAAGAGGCGGCTTTATCAGAATCTAAGTTTTATTTAAAATAATATATATGGAAAATGAGAATTTGGAATTATTAAAAAAGCAAAGTGAACAATTAGGAAGTATTGAAAGGCTTTTAACCGTATCAAATTCGGTGTTGAATTTAAATGGTGATTACACTATCACTGGATTTTTAATGCCGTATACAAACGTTACCACCTAACGAGACATTTTGATACCACCCTTCTGAGTTGTTTATCTGCTGCGGGATTCCAGAGGGGTATTTTTTCCTAATTCCGGTGAGGATTTTTAGTTGCGTATTTTGATTTAAAACAAGCAACCGTTTTTGAACTTTGTGCATTACCGGAATCTTATGGCGTTTTGCTGCATATTTTTCTGATACTATATGAATTAGCATCTTTGTCATTTGTTTTCACTATTAAATCCTGTGAGCAAGGATATATCGTTACTATACCTCTTCATTAGTCATGGAAAGCACCAAACAACCTGTTTCCCAAATAGTTGCTGGTGTTGAAAGGAGTAATATTAATCACATCCAGTCGGTTGCCGCGCGGCAACTTTAACAACCCCACGCTAAAATCAATTTTAGCTACCTGATGCGGATCCCTGACAGGGACAGATCAAATATAAGAATCTTTTTTTATTCCTGCTACCTGGAGTTCTTTTTCTTCTGGTAAAAGTAACAATTAGCTTGTTTTACAACGTATGAGTGCTTCTTCTATATTGAGATACAAATATCTACATTAACATCTTTCCTTCGTTCCTTCGTTTTTTCTTTCTTAAATCACTGAACAAGAGCAAAGAAAGGTTCTGTCAAGGCCGGAACGAAGTGAAGCTTTGTATAGCCTTGACAGGTTCTTAATTTGCTCTAAATTTATTTAAGAAAGAAAAGAAGCGAATAATGCAAGCATGTTTTTTGGTGGTATCATTTTTTACCGGTAAGTGGTATCAGTATATCCCGTCGTTAAAATGGATTGTCAAACAACCTGATTTACATGCTAACATGGTGGAGTATGATGCCCATTTATAAACAGGCAAAGCACCTATACTTTGACAGGACAAAAATTGAAAATTGTTTGAGATGGAGGTACGATGCTTGATGATTTTAAGATATTAAAAGAGAACCCGGACCTCGCGAGAAGTCTTAAGCTTGAAGTGACTGCCGCTGATCTGATTGAATTCGCTGAGGCACTTCATAAGCAAGCACTTGAGGATGGTAAGAAAGCTAAGGAAGCTGAAGAATATTTAACACCCCAAAAGGTAGCTGATATGTTTGGTGTTTCATTGGTTACTATCTGGGATTGGGATCGGAAAGGCATTCTTTCACCTCATAGATTAGGTAAAAGAAAATATTATAAAAAGAGTGAAATAGAAAAAGTTTTAAACGAATAAATAGTAATTATCTGCAACACAAAAATTGCAATAATGAATAGACTTTTATCAATATTAATAATATATCCTGCAAGCGGATTCCCGCAATTTGGAGAGTTGCACTCCTGTGTTGCGGCGGGTTCCGTTTGCGGGATTTTTAATTTCACAGCAGGAATAAAGGTTTTACAAAACCCCACGGGCCGTCTTATCATTTCACTGGCTCCCGTTCCTGCTTTTTTTGAAGTGGGTAACAATTATGTATAACAATTTATATTTATTGAAATGAGAAAAAAAATTGAAAAAGGATGGATCAGACTTCACAGAAAAATTCAGGATAATTTTCTATATCCTAAGAACAGACCATTTACCTTGTTTGAGGCATGGATCGATTTACTGCTGCTTGTAAACCATAGTGAACAAGCAATAGATCTTAAAGAAGGAACAGTTATTATTGGAAGAAGCCAAACAATAAGAAGTCTTGAGACACTTTCTCAACGTTGGAATTGGGATAAATCTAAGCTAAGACGGTTCCTGAAATTATTGCAAAATAAATCTATGATCAACTATGAACCGTTATCAAAAACATCAAAAATAAATAATTATAATTTGTCAAAAATGACACAGATAACTATCTGTGCTTATGATAGATGCCAAGGTGGACGACAAACCGCAGCAGAAAGTGACACACCTAATCCCCTTATTGATGGGGACTTACAAGGGAAAGCGACACACCGCATAAAATCAGGCGACACACCTAACCCCCTTAATGATAAGGTCTTACAAGAGACACCGACACACCAAGCGACACACCAAAATGACAGTTATAGAGACAAGCGACACACCCAAAGGCCTCAAATAGAACAAGTTACAGAAGTAACCAACACACCTAATGACAAGCCGAACAAGAATGATACTAACAAGAACGTGGGAGCAGGGAAGTCTGAAGCTGGTGATTTATTATCTCGTAAACTCGATAATAAATCAGGAATCCCTTCAGAAAAATCTGAAGGAATTCCCGGTAAGAGTTCAGAAATCCCTTCTTTAGAAATGAAGACACAGGATGCAAAGGAAAAAACTGATAATGATATTTACCCATTATCAGATAGGATACCAACGATTGAAATGGTAGAAGAATACTGTAAAAAAAGAAAGAGTATAGTACCACCAGCTTTGTTTATGTTACATTATGAGAGTCAACACTGGAAGTATGAAGAAGGAAATAATATAACCAACTGGAAGCTTAGAGTGCTGGAATGGGAAAATGATGATTCGGTTAAATATATTACCCAGATAAACAAAAAAACTGGATTAGAAGAGTTGGAAGAAGAATTTCAAACTTTAGATCAAACCACCTAAAAAATATTGAGTATGAAAGAAACAGCAGTTTTGAAAGTGAATAAAGAGACAGCAATAATTAAAGATGAAAACAATATCTCCAAGTTTGCCGAGAGTGAGGTTTTATTAGAAATGCATAAAAACCGGTCTCCAATTGCTATCCTGTTTATTGCAGATGCAGAGGATAGCTACCTGATCCATGTGATTAAATGCAAAGCGAAAACAGGAGATATATCTCAGGAATCAATGATTATCCAGCCTGACATGGAAACGCGGATCAGTGCTTGTCAGCGTGATGGGTTTATAATAAATTGGAACTATGGAAAAATTAAAGGAAAGTTTCAGGAGACACGGTTTAAGTTATACGCTGATTAAGCGTAATGATAAGCTTTGCATTTATGGAGTATCTGGGACTTACACGGATAATATTCTGCATTTTGAAGTCATGCTGATAAGAATAAGGGATGATCAGTATGGACATAGAGAAGGAATACCTTCTGATGAAGAGTTCGGAAAAAGTAAACGCGATCGCCATTTTCAAAAGTTAGTTGAGGCTGAGGCATATTTTGCCCGCTGGACGGCAAGTTTAATGCAGGGGGTAAAGGAAAAGGATAAAGTGATACCTAAGAGGTGCCACTGGAGGACAAGACCGGCTATATTAGATAAAAATTCTATAAAAAACTGGGATAGTATAAAAAATCGTAACAAGGATTATGATCGCATAACCATGAAGACAAAGAAACACTAAACCATTTTAATGGTGCTAACATAATAAGGACTTAATTCGTTTATTAATCCATTCAATCTTTTTATTAGTTTTCTCAAAAAAGGAGTCTCTTTTTTTGACTGACTGGCAAAAAATGAGTTTTCCTCATGGGGACGGCAGGGGGTTAAGAAGCTACAGAGTCCATTGGACACAAAAAATGGCCAAAACAGCATTTATAACTCTTTATAGCGATACAATTAAGTATTTTAAATGAATATCGATATTTAGCACCCATTAAAATACTGAAGTTCAAATTATTATTACTTGAAGAATTTTGCTTAACTTGACGTATGAATTGGGAAAGGTTTCTATACGCATTATGTCAGCATGTATACCAATACGTTGATAATATATTCCTATGTGACTGACGGGGCGGAGCAGTAATTAAAGTCCAGTAAACACATTTGCAGAATTTGGCTTTATTATGATATTTATTAGTTGATGATCAAGAAACTCGGTAAGACTTGATAAAAACAGTTTGTTAGATAGAAGTAGCAACTTACCTTTATCTGGCAATTTTTGGCAATAGCAAGCAATTTTTATACTCCTATAATAAGTTTTATACACAATCTTATATAACAATAATCAGCTTAGTACTTTTATATTTTATTCCTAACTTTAATGGGTAAGCTGTAATAAGACTGTGCATAAAGCACTATTTAGTCCCTCAGTATAGGTTTATATGGCCCCTAAAAAAATAACTTTAAAATATGTTATAAATTTAAGCGTTGCCCCATGCAGAGAAAACCGCCCTACCTATGATGCTTTGACATCAATATT
>Ga0315533_1002589_pt1 | contig 12437 bp, 18 predicted proteins | sample SalMarSW160130MG_FD_203081 | JGI IMG/M metagenome (GOLD analysis project Ga0315533, IMG submission 203081) | Salt marsh sediment microbial communities from the Plum Island Ecosystem LTER, Massachusetts, United States - Salt Marsh Sediment SW1601-30 ...
ATCCAAACAAGCCCATTTAATATAATGTTATTTGTTTTGTGAATCACAAAGATAAAAAAAAGCTTCCTTCAGCAATGAAGAAAGCCATTGATATCTTACAATGTTTTAATCTGTTATTTTCTGTTAAAGAAATCTTTAATATGATCATTATGAACGATCTCTTCCTTAAACTGGTAAGCACCGGTTTTGTCGGATCTGGTCATTTTAATACATTTTGTGAAAAGCTTACCCTTTCCCATTTTAAGCGTTCCAACTGCTTTCTTTGCCATTTTTTTGAATGTTTACTTTATTTCCCGGTGAAGTGTATGTTTTTTCAATATCGGATTATATTTCATTCTTTCCAGGCGGTCAGGTGTATTCTTCCTGTTTTTTGTAGTAATATACCTTGAGGTTCCGGGTTTACCACTTTCTTTGTGTTCAGTGCATTCCATGATTACCTGCATCCTGTTTCCTTTTGCCTTCTTTGCCATTTTATTCCTCTGTTAATAATTCAAAATATAACCTTTTTCCTTTGCTTCCTTCAGTACAGCATTGAGTCCTTTTTTATCAATCAGGCGGATACCGGAAGCTGATACTTTCAGTGTAATCCATCTGTCCTCTTCCTGAAGATAATATTTCTTTGTAAAGAGATTCGGGTAGAACTTTCTTTTGGTCCTCCTCTTTGAGTGAGAGACATTATTCCCGACCATCACCTTCTTACCTGTAACCTGACAAATTTTTGACATAAATATTTGTTTTATCTCTTTTTATGATTGCCTTTTTAAAAGAAAGTGCAAATTACGTGATTTTTATTTGATTAATCAAAAAAACCAGGCATTTTTTTAACCGGCATTCTTCTATACCATTTTTTTGTTGATTATCTGCTTCCTGAGGAGATTCAGGGCTGTGAGAGAGAACCTTTCGATGTTGATTTTCCGGTCGTTACCGAAAACGAATCTCTCTGCAATTGTTTCCTTTTCTGATGCAACGGCAATCCAAACTGTACCTACCGGCTTTTCATCTGTACCCCCGTCAGGACCAGCAATACCTGATGTGGCAACTGAAAAATCTGTATCAAGGAGATTTCTGGCCTTTTCTGCCATGTTCCTTACAACCTGCTCACTGACAGCACCATTTTTCTCAATTATTTCCTCTGAAACACCCAGTAATTTTATCTTTATTGTATTATCGTAAGCTATTACAGATCCTTTGAAATAGTCTGAACTGCCGGGGACAGACGTGATCATCTGGGCAATCCTTCCACCAGTGCAACTTTCGGCAGTGCAAAGCGTAAGATTATTCTCTTTCAGAAGTCTCCCTGTAACTTTTTCGAGTGGTTCTTCTTCTTTAGCAAAGATAAGATCAGGGATTATTTTGTTTAATTTAACAATCTGTTTATCAATTAGTTCAGTGAGAGCAGCACGATTAGAACCTGTTCCGGTGAATCTCAGTTTTATTACTCCCATTGAAGGCAAGTATGCAAGTTTAATGTTTTGCGGAAGCGAAGCTTCAAAATCTGACAGTATTTCAGCAAGTTTTGCCTCATATGAACCAAAGGTCATAATGTTTCTGTGGATTATGATCTGTGATTTAAACCTCTTATTCAGTTCAGGCAGAACATGTTCAGTCATAATGTATTTCATTTCAGGAGGGACTCCAGGCAAAGAGATAAAAATCGTTCCACCCTTTTCAAACCACATTCCCGGCGCTGTACCTATTAGATTCTCAAGTACCCTGCATGCTTCAGGAACATCAGCCTGCCGTCGGTTATTATCATTCATGGTAAATCCCCTGCGACTTATCATATTCTCTATTCTTGAGAGAACCTTGCTGCTGGTTATAAGTCTGGTTTTAAAAAATTCACATAATGCAGGTTTGGTGATATCATCACTGGTCGGGCCAAGACCGCCTGTTATAAGAATCACGTCAGTTTTTGCTGAGATCTGGCTGAGAGCAGTCACAATATCCTTATGTTTATCGTGAACGGATGTACTCCTGGTGACATCAAATCCGGCCTTGCTCAATTCCGAACCTATCCATGCCGAATTTGTATCAACTGTCTGTCCTATCAGGAGTTCATCTCCGATTGTAATTATCTCTGCCTTCATTTTATATATTAATTAAGGAATACAAAAATATATTTTTATACCTTATGTTTGGTATGATATATATTTTACAATAAATTTATGGTTTAATGGATTATTAAAAGTTGATGCGGGAGTAGCTCAGTGGTAGAGCATCAGCTTCCCAAGCTGAGGGTCGCGGGTTCGATCCCCGTTTCCCGCTCTTGATAATCAAGGAGTTAGAGCAATTTAGCTCCTTTTATTTCCCTGTTTGCACCTTATTTGCATACAGCTTTATCCGATACCATACTCTGAAATATAGCTCACCAAGGATTCAGAAAAAACCCGGCTGTTAACCGGGGCTGTCTGTCTGAATGTGAACATAAGTCTTGATCGATCCGGATTTTTTATTTTAATGTCTTGTTCTAAACGATATACTCTTAAAACTATTAATGAAATTTGTAGATTTTCTCATTTTCCATTCTATTTTTGATCATCTCAGGAGAAACATCAAAGAATTGAGCTAAGTCTTCAGCAATTTCATTTTTCATTAACCAAAGTTGTCCACCACTATTTTTTTTATGGTACCTTTCTAATTCCGGCAAATACTTTTCAAATTGTCTAATAAGAACATTTGACGGTACGAGAAGAGATGCAGCAAATTCATTTGCTTGAAATTCAAACCATTTTCGATATTTATTATTAAGTGATTGTTGTATATTGATGAAATCCGCAAGGGATTCATATTTAAATGATTTGTATGCATTTTTATGTAAATACCAATGGCCGAGTTCGTGGGCATATGAAAACTTTAATCTACCCTGATTCTGGTTGTATTGATCGAGGTCAACAACAATAGAAGTCATATCTTGTACTAAATAGGAATCAATTGCCAGGCCATTCCTTCTTGAAATTCTACTTAAATTATTTTTGGGATCAATTCTAATCTTAAGAACATTTTCAATGATATGTTCTATATTGAGGGGAACTTGATCAATGGGAATGACATACAATTGTCTAAATTCATCTGCCTTCGCAGCAATTTCTTCTGGCCTGAGAAAAGAAGGTTTTATTACCATTCACTCCCCAGTTTTCAAAAATTCAACCAATTTTTGCAAATCTTCCTCAGATGGAATCCCGCCCCTAACAGTGCGGAAAAGAACTGGTAGTTCTTTTAAAACATTTTTTTCCTCAACAAAATCTTCAGGAATAGACTCAAGTAATCCGAGATCAAGTGCGGTATTATATTCTTCCGTCCCTCTTTCAATCCCTATAGAATCCAATATTGATTCTATAGTTTTTTTTGATTTTGGGGGTGAAATTACTGATCTTTCAATCCTACTCCAATTACTTGGATCAAATCCTGTTCTTCTACAAAATTCTCTTAAAGTGATCCCCTTTGATAACCTTAAAGTCGTAATATAATTTCCAAATTTCTCCATAATCGATTTGTAGGCTAGTGTGTGGTAAATTTATACCACATATTCTATATAAACAATTTTTATTCCAAATTATTTGAACTATTCTTAAATTTTTTCAACATTTTTAATTATATCTACTCCAGTGAGATCATTTTTCAGTCCGCGCGTGCAGATTAACATTGTCACCTGAAAGTGTCTTAAATCACTTTATTTGAAACCGGTGATACTGATTTATAAAATATTCCTGCTTTTTCGGGGCCATTTCCCCAAAATGACCTGATAGAAAGCTCCAGGATTAACGATCTCGACCCTGACCAATAGTAGGATACATTGCTTATTAAGAATCATTCTAAGGAAGGATAATAAACATTGTGGGCAAAATCAATAAGGGTACCCCCCCCCTTTTTTTTAATCGTTCGGTTTGATCAGTTCCTTTTCAACAGCCAGTCTTGTACAATATTTTCATTTTCGGGAGAATTGAGGTATTCCTCAGTAGCATTTTTAAGCTTTAGTAAAGCATCCTGGTAAAAAATTACCGCGAAATAAAAATCTCTCAGATTTTCAATAGTGGAATTTTTATAATACTCTGTTTTGGCTTTCACATATTCGCTGTGGAATAATTTACATTCAAAATCAAGTTCTTCAATCTTAACCTGAAGTCTTTTTGTAGATTTTTTCTGTTCCATGATTTTAATTTTATTTGATACCATTGAAATTTTGCATTTTTTGCCGTGCGTGTAAACGCGGTAATGTCGTGGTTTTAAGATATACCTTTCAGGATTTTAAGACTCCCCTACCCTTATGTTTTTGCTTCCAGTTCTGATGATATTCTCTACTTCGTTTTTTATATCGATCTTTAAAAAATACATTGCGATCAATTTCCGGATGCTGTTTTAAATATCTTTTCATTATTCGAACCGGAGTCATTGGCAAACAGCTCTTATTACAACGTACCTGATTAATCTTATTAGTTTTGAATTCATTACCGCAATTGGGGCAAACTTTTATAATTATCGGTTTCAGTACTCTATGTTTCTTATGGTATTCTTTGAAGTAACCTGGATGTGATTCCCTCCATATTCTTTTACGTTCTGCAATGCAGGATTTGCATTGTGCATAATAACCATACATCCAATGACCATCAATTCTACTTCTTCCCCGCCTTTTACTGAATAACTCTATTGGCAGAAGCCTGTTACATTTAGTACAGGTTTTCATCATAATTACTTATTTTTTAATCTTAAAAACTGTTTGTAAAACATTATTTGTAGAGGAGTCAAATATTTTCGCATTTCCTCAATTCTTTTTTCGGTTTCAACTTCTTGTTTAAACTTAAGGTGTTGCGCATACAATCTTTTCTGCGCAGGTGTCATGTCTTGAGTAATGTCATAAATTTCAAGATTTCGAAGTGCAATAAGTGCCACGCTTGTATCAGCATAGGCCGGCTCATAACAAGGTGAAACATCCGACAAGTAAGAAAATTTTGTTATTACTCTCAAATTCCTGCCATCATGACGAACAGACCACTTCTGCCCATCATCAGCAACACAAAATTTGAAGCTTGATCCTCTGATATCGCCTCGCCTTAATGATTCCAATAATTCATTTCCCAAGCTTGTATGAGGTGAATCAAATTCATAAGCAAGACCCTTGCTATCAACTCTTAATGTGAGTGTCCCCGTGCCATAATGACTTCTTGCAAGAATTCCACGGGAAGCATCATGATTCAAAGTACAGAAAACATCACATTTGGGAATAATATCATTCATTGCTGACGGCATAATTAGCTCGTAAAAAAACTTATTTTCATATAGCAATTTACTTTCTCTATTAAAAACAATTGCACGGCCATGGACCCGACGATTTTGGTTTCCCGTAGATCGATATTCGCTGAATTCTGCAGGAGTAGTTCTGACTTCATAATTTTTATTTTCCATTGTATTCATTTTTTAAATTTTGATGCTGATGTTAAGCTTTTTTTTATAAAGCCGGCAGTCGTTAATCTTTTCCTGATTAATCTTGGTGCCTTTTTTGAAGTTTGTGTCTTTGTTTTCATAATTATCTTTTATTAATTAATGATTTGATTTTTTCCAAAATATATCCTTCATTTATCAATGCGATAATCTTTTTATCAGTTGCCAATTTTTTAACATTCTTACCATTACATGATTCTTTAAGAGAACCATCAATTTCTGCAAATCTGGCCTTAATATATTGCTGATTTTCATGAATTTGCTTTTCAGTGGCTTCCCGTTCAGCGTTTTCCCGTTTCCTTCGATCTGAAATGATGTCTGCCTCTGAATCCGCGACCTTCGCAGCCGAAACGATCCGATCCCATCTTATCATAACTTCATTGTCGGGTGCCGAATATAGTGACGGTACATTTGCCCCTGGGCTGCTATAATCGATATGTGCATCTTGCAATATTTCAATCCCATCACCATTTTTTACTATTTTGAAAATAGCAAGTTCATCAAATCCGCCTAAGACATAGGCTTTTTTAATTTTACACAAACACATATGCCCATATGATTCTACAACAGTGGCCTTATGAGGCAAACGACCCTGTCCGATTGCTGAGCTAATTGTAAATGTTCGATCTTTGTAAATGTTTTCTTTGTGTTTCATTTTTGTAATTTTTAAAATATTAATATTCAATTAATTATATCTTTTAAAAGCAGGAACCGGACAAAGGTGAAAAACAGAAAGTCTGAAAAAGCCCCTCGCCCGTCCTGCCGTGGTTATCTATTATGCGTTGTTCTAATCGGTTCATCTTGTGGAAGATATTTAAGGATATCCTGCAATATCAAAAGTTGTTTATTTGAAAGCTCTTTATTTTTTTGAAAATGCCGTTTGGCACCTCTTAGGAAATCCATCTGCCCTGATGTTAAATGCCGTTGATGCAGATAAATATTATCGAATAATTCTACTATTTCAACTGTGTTTTCCATGCTTTTTTTATCATTTTTTCGACCAAAATTATTTTTTCGCATCTTTTTGATTAATTGACACTTGCAGGGTTTGTAATAACATAATGGTTTATAGATTTATTCTTACCCTTCCTCTTCTCTTCCCTTACAATTAATCCCTCAGTCTCAATTTTGGGTGGAAATCCCACAAAAAGAGTAAGCTCTTCAATCATGATTTTACGGACGGCCTCAATATTATTTGTTAATATCCCTGTCATAACCGAGTCATGAATTGTTATTGCTATCACTCCTGGCAGCTCTTTATAAATCCTCTTCATAATCACATGAAGCATCAAGTAACTTTCAATCCTTTGCAGAAGAATTGAGAATCTCTTGAAGCTGGTGAATTTGTCCCCCCTATCTGATCCCCTTACCTTTGAAAATATCCGGTGGACAGTCGGGAAATCTCTGATAAATATCTGTCTGCATCTCCTATTAATTTCTTCTCTTGGCATACGATTGCGGGCAAAAAGAATCCTGAGGACCTGCCGTTTTGTTTCTATCCTGCTCAGGTTCAGATGTTCTTTATTAAATTCAGTCATTAAATACTCATAAAGCTGACCTGAAACGACCAAATAAATATAATTTTTAACGTCCTGATTTGTTGATACTTTCAAGTTTTGTAATAACAAGGCAAAAACAGGGTTTTCAGTTAGCCAGGAAACCTTGTTTGGATTAGTCAAAATTATCGTGCTGAGGTACGGTTGTGAGTTCTTAATATCAGCATTAACCAGCTTCTTACCATTGATTCTCAAGTAAGGTCTTAAATCCTTATCCAAATTCGTTATGTTACTGTGAAATCGCTTTGAAGTATCATCTATTGAGTAAAAAATATCTCCGTTCATGATCCTGGTTACTGATGCTTCTGCACAATTGTATTTATGATTATCATCAGTATAGTTTTGTCTAATAAACTGCAATGCTTCCGGTTCAATGGTAAGCTGTCTCAAGTATTTGGTTTGTTCTGAATATCCCCATATCGATTTGGAAGTTTCCTTTCTTAACTCTTCCCATACTGTCTCAATTCTCAGGATTAGTTTTGCATTGTCAAGAGGAAATGATAAGTACTTGCTTTTATATTCCGGTGCGAAATCATATTGATAGCATACTTCCCCTGGTATGTATTGTCCGAATCGGTCAATTATTTCAAGATCAATCAATCCCGTTAAATAGAATTGTCCTTGTGGTACAAGCTTGTTAATATATGCCATTGATAATGGAGCCGGGCCTTCGTCTCTTTTTACCTGACAGGCCACTGTTGATATAACTTCCTTCAGATTATCTTCCGAAAATCCTTTTATTGAAGGAGCTAATAGTTCTGAAATTGTCTGCAATTCATTGTAAACTTTCTCAGGAATCAATTGATAATATTGTTTTTTGATGTTCATGTTCATTCAAAAAAAGGTAAATCATCAGAATTGACCGGCACAACATTTTTTAAAGTACCATCAGGATTAAAGTCATCCGGATACTCTTTGATATAATATTGCTTATTACTCTCTTTCATTTTTTCATATAATTCTGGTTCGTATTTTTTAAAACAATTACCGCAAATAGGACTATATCCCTCTCCACAAAAACCCCATTCAGGAATGTCCGGTCTCTCATTTGCCCCACATAAAATACAAGGGTGTCTGAATCCCAAATTATTTGATCTAATCTCAATCGGAGTATTGTCAAGTATCAGTTTCACTCGGAGATTTCTAAACTTATTTAAAGCGGGAGCAAGTGCGTTACCGTTCTCATTGCCGGTGTCGTGTAGTATGCTCCTGGTAACTTCGAGTGAACCAATGTAATGATCCAGACTTATAAGCAAAATCGTTTTTTCCTCAATCGTAAACTTTTTCATTTTTTGATGTGTTTAATTAATATTATTGTTTTGAGTTCATACCGCATTATTTAACCCCTGAGCAATACCCGAACCCGCCTTAACGGAGATCTTATCCTTTTTCGCTTTAGGTAGCAGTAAATTTGGCATATTTACCCCCGACAACTTATCACCAAATTCTTTGAAATATTGTTTTGCGAGTTTTAGATCATGCGGGAAGAAACATTTACTCCCATCATATCCAAATTTTTCATTTGATGGCACTGATTCTGATTCCGGTAAATTTTTCCCCAAAAGAACGCGAGCCTTATTGAAATATACTTTACATACTTCATAACCTGCTATAACATTGCCAATATTCAATTGAAATAAAGCAACCTTCTCTGTACGGTCCAGCAGCTTATATCCTAATCCATTCTTTCGGAATCTTTCTTTAAGCTGTTCCATCACTGCTTCTTTTTAGCTGATTGCTGAAGATTATTACTCATAACGGTATCAACTGAAACAGGTGTGACCGTCCTGGATGTCATCCATTTCTTTAACTCTTTGCGACTAAATACAAGCCTTCGACCTCCATACCTTTGCCGGGGGATTGAATCATCCATTGATAATTTATATATCATTGACCGGGAGAGACCTGTTATCTCACAAGCCTCAGGAAGAAGGCACCTATCGTTAATTTCATCGGGTGTTGGGAGAGATTTTATCTCATTAATCGCCTCAAGGAGACAGTTTCTAACGGCGGTAGTTAGTTCCTCATAAGTAACTTGAATAATCGTTTGTGCCATAATAGTAATTTTGAGTTGGTTGATCTCAAATTACTATACGGTTTAAAAACTGAGGGAAATTAAGCACTCATAAGCACTTAACTATCTGAAAATGAAGGATGATTTTTTCTGCGGGTAGTTTAAAGTAGTTTAAAATAGTTTATAAACTGACTAAAGGATACTTCTATTCCACCAAATTAGATGCTGTGGAGAATTATAAATATCTGCCAATTTTATAATAGCATTTTTCAATTTTTCTCTCCTTTTTGGATTCATTTCTCTAATGGATTTAACTAATGGTACTTTACATAAAGGATAATATTGCTCATAAAATTGATTGCCATCTATCTTATAAAGTTTGTTGGATATTCTGGCTACTTCTTTTCTGGTATACATCGGGAGAGTTTTTGTTTCATCAATTTTTTCTAAGATGAGATGATAATACGCATAACACCATATTTCATAAATATTGTTTTTTTTCTTTTTAACAGGGGTGTCTATGGACACTTTCTTGTCAGGTTGTGGAGGATTTTTATAAATATCAAGAGCAAGTAATAATGCTTTTGCTGTCTGATAATTTGGCGATTCAGTGGTATATTTTAAATATCTTGCCTCCTGCATGACCGGATTTGAGTCATCTGATTCTGCAACCGCTTTAAAAATCTTATCCCAATATGATAGAATCTTTTCCGCATGATGAGTCAGCTCAATAGATTGCTGTTCACTGAGGGTCGGAATAAATCTCGGATTCTGCACTATCTTATCATATAGTTGTGCGATTTGTTTGTCTGTAAGTATTTCCATTGTCTTATTTATTATTTCGTCTTGGTAATTTTGCAGCATTCTCCATTAACTCGTCATCAGAGAGTGAGTCCAGGTAAATTTGAGTTGTAGTTAAATTTTTATGACCCATCCCTTTACTGATACCGAATAAACTTACTCCTTCATGCCGGGAGATGCTTGCCCAGGTGTGCCTGCTCCAGTATGTCGTTATGTCTCCAATACCCAACGCCCGGCCGATAGCTTTCATTTTCTTATTAATGGTATGGGTCACGTTCTGAATGATCATCCGTTCTTGAATAGGCGAGAGGCCGTTAATCAAATAAGGAAAAATATAATTATGGGAGTGCCGGTTCTTATTTCCGTATTTATTAATGATCATCTGCATTTCCTCAGTTATGGCAGCTCTGATTTTGCTTTTTTCTTTGTCCCTGTTGACAGTCTTTTTCCTGTACCATTCAATATAATTTCCGACAATATTCTCATACTTAAATCTAAGAATATCACTTATATTAGCTCCGTTGCAATAGAAACTGAATACCCATAAATCCCGCCATTTCTCATTTTCGGGTGAAATAGGATAATTGAATACTTCCATTAGCTGAGATATATTTAGTGCAATTTTCCTTCCTGTGCCTTCCGGAATTTGATATTTACCATTGTTTTTAACGACAAACGGGTATTGAGCCTGTGAGATGATCCCGTCCCTCATCCCGTCGTTTATAATAGCCCTCAAGGCACGCATATTAATACTGATTGTTGTATATTCCTTCCCTTCCATTAATAGGTGTGCTTCATATTTTTTCAGCCATTCCGCGGTTACCTCGCTAAACTTTATATCTCTGCCGGTGTATTTCTCAATGCTGTTTTTAGCACAAGAATACCAGACAGAAGTACCTATCTTCCCGGCTTTCTTTAGAGAATCAATCTTATTATCGAACGCTGTCAGGATACTATTCTTAACTCCTTTGCTTAACCTGGTGTTCAGTTTTTCAAGAGAGAATCCCTCCGTTTCATTTACAATTCCCTGAATAGTCTTTTTAATATTTTCAAAGCCTGCCAGGATAAGTTTTTTCTGTTCAACAAGGTCTGTTCGCTTAACTATTCCATGCAAGGCTGAATAATCCTCAGCAAGTATGTCAATACACGGATAATAGATTTGTTGACGTAAATACGTTATCCGGTATTTTATAGGATAATATCCTTTCTGTTTTTCTCTTCTGGTATCAAGTACGATGCTCAGGGTTATTTTATCAATAGGGTATCTCTCCAAAGGTGTTAAATCTAGTTCCTTCATTGCGTATGCAAATTTTGAGGTTAAACATATTATTTGCAAACAAAAGTACAATATAAATAAATACTATTACAAACTATTGTTAATTATTTATCAACAATATTACCTGAATATCAGTATATTTGTGATACTATTAAAGATTAATAAAAAATATTGTAAAATGCTGTTTTTATGCTTCCCAAGCTGAGGGTCGGGGGTTCGAGACCCCTTTCCCGCTCTCATCAGCCTTCGCTAAAGCTTCGGCGGATCTTTTCATTTAGAGCCTCCCACGGGAGTTGAACCCGCGACCTGCTCATTACGAGTGAGCTGCTCTGCCACTGAGCTAAGGAGGCATTAATTCACGCAAATATAATGAAAATCACTCCAGTTTCTGCAACCTTCGGAGCAAGGGAGGATGCGAATAATGAAAAACAACATAAGCAGGATGAGGAATCATGTTGGAGAGGTTTTTAACTGTTAGTTTTTTAAGCGCCTGCGCCAGAAACTCAGGCTTAAAATTTTCTTTTACGAACCTGTCTGCGTCGAATTCATTCTTTCTTGAAATATAGTTAGATACCAGTCCGATAATCAATGATAACGGACTATACAGTATCCCGAAGACAATCAATCCCATATGAAAACTTGGCTTTTCAGCACCCAGTGCCCTTGATAGTGAAGGATTATTGATAACCAGCGAGAAGAGAAAGAGCATTATACCTGTAAGCAGGACAGAAAAGACAAGAGTCATAAGAACATGCCTCTTTTTATAGTGCCCTATCTCGTGAGCAAGAACAGCAACAATTTCATCTTCAGTCATTTCTTTGATAAGAGTATCAAACAGGACAATTCTTTTCTTTGGACCTAACCCTGAGAAATAAGCATTGGCTTTTGAGCTTCTTTTTGAACCATCAATAACATAAATATCCCTGAGTTTAAATCCTGTCCTCTGAGCAAATTTTTCAATCTCTGTTCTTAAAGATCCGGCTTCAAGAGGAGTCTGTTTGTTGAACACAGGTACAATCAGTTCAGAATAAAAAAGGTTCATAAAGATTGTGAACAAGGTTATTAATCCCCAGGCATACAACCAGAACTGCGGCCCGGTTTTATAATAGAACCATGTTATCAGACCAAGAACAGGGATTCCTATAAGCAGAGCCAAAAACCATGATTTGATATGATCGGTAATGAAAGTTCTGATAGTCATTGTATTAAATCCGTATTTTTTCTCGATGACAAATGTATCATAAAGGCTGAACGGTATATTTATTATATCCGATGCCAAACCAATTATTCCAAAGAATATCAGGGCAATTATTACTGCATGACTGCTGAACGACTGAGCAAACTTATCTATAAG
>Ga0315533_1002590_pt1 | contig 12435 bp, 10 predicted proteins | sample SalMarSW160130MG_FD_203081 | JGI IMG/M metagenome (GOLD analysis project Ga0315533, IMG submission 203081) | Salt marsh sediment microbial communities from the Plum Island Ecosystem LTER, Massachusetts, United States - Salt Marsh Sediment SW1601-30 ...
GGTAAAGAGTGATCCAGACAGGTCCGAAGACTGAATTAGGTGGAGTAAAGGTTGGTTTCTTGAGTCCCGCATACCAGGTGGGAATTGCACGGGTGGTGAAAATGGCACCGATGCCACCCGCGCCTTCACAGGTGACTATACTTATGATCAGCTTAATTATGTCCGTCCCGCTCATGTCTTCAAGCTCTCCTGAGAGCCGGTTCAATAAAGGCAGCACTCAACCACTATCAAGCTTAGTTAGTTCACAGGGGGTTTGTCAAACATTCCATCTTTTCGTGCAACGAGGTGACATTACACTTTCCATCGGATTGTTCACTTTGCCATGGTATTCTGGGGAAATAATACCTGATTTGTAGTAGGCCTGGTCCTTCACCTTGTGAAGGATGGTGTCCCTGGAATTCGCGGCAGGATATCAAGATATCAAAACATGAATTCCTATTGTATAATGCTAGGGTGCATTGGGAAATGTAGAATACTTTTCTTGAAGGATGTCGGTTTTTGGTTGAATTAGACGAGATCACGATCGAAGGGTTCAAAAGCATAGATTCAATTCCAGAACTGAAGCTTGCGGCTATTAATATCCTCATCGGAGCCAATGGCTCTGGAAAATCTAACTTCATACAAGTATTTTCATTCCTAAACGCCATTCGGGAAGGGCATTTACAGGAGTATGTAACTAAGGCAGGTGGAGCAGATAAGATCCTGTTTTTCGGCTCAAAGGAAACCGACACAATCTTCATCAAGATTTCTTTTAAGGGTGGGATCAATAAGTATGAAATAAGTCTAAGGCGTACTGAAGAAGATGAACTGATTCCATTTAATGAGACAGTGTATTTTTGGGAAAGGGAGAAGTATCCTAAGCCGTTTTCGGGCTCGCTTTCTCGTATCGGGAAAGAAGCCGGTATTAGCGCAGCAAACGTCCAAAGAATCCCCAAGTATGTTAGGGATCATCTCGGGAGCTGGCGGCTATATCATTTTCATGATACAAGTGCAACTTCGCCGATGAAAAGGACACAGGACATTAATGACAATCGATTTCTCCGACCTGATGGATCAAACCTAGCCTCTTATCTATACTATCTTCGTGAAAAACATGAGCCTTCGTTCAAGTTAATTAGAAATGTCATTCAGAATGTGGCCCCCTTCTTTGATGATTTTATTCTCCAACCCCAGAGACTCAATCCTGAAAAGATATTATTGGAATGGCGAAACAAAGGTTCTGACGCTTACTTTAGTGCTTCTTCATTATCCGATGGGACTTTACGTTTCATGACGCTCGCGACACTCTTCCTACAGCCTGATTCACATTTGCCGAAAGTTATTCTGTTAGATGAGCCCGAGCTTGGTTTACACCCATACGCTGTAACAATGCTTGCCTCCCTGATTAAGCAAGTGTCGGTTAAGTCTCAGGTTATTGCAGCTACACAATCGACTTTGTTGCTTGATCATTTCCAGCCCGAGGATGTACTCGTAGTTGATCTTGTAGACGGGAGTACCCAGATCAAACGATTGGAAAACGAAAACCTTGAAGACTGGTTGCACGATTATAGTTTGGGCCAGCTTTGGGAAAAGAATCAATTCGGAGGGCGACCAACCCAGGGGTAGCTTATGTCCCGATTGTTAATACATGTAGAGGGAGAAACCGAGGAAACCTTCATCAATAGTGTTCTCAGACCTCATCTATTTCAATATGGATATACGAACGTGGGGGCGCGTTTAATGGGAAACGCTCGTCAACGTATTTATCGGGGGGGTATACGCGGATGGAACGAGGTACGAAAAGACATCATTAGATATCTAAAAGAAGACTCCGAGGCACTGACGACTACAATGGTCGATTACTACGGTTTACCCCAGGCCGGTGAAAAAGCGTGGCCTGGCCGATATGACGCTTCTTTACTCCCATTCGGGCAAATCAAACAGAAAGCCTCAATGGTAGAAAAGGCTTTGCTTGATGACATATCGAAGGAATTTGAATCTGGTTTTGCAGAACAGCATTTTATCCCCTATGTGGTTATGCACGAGTTTGAAGGGATGTTGTTTTCTGATTGCTGTCGTTTCGGTGATGTCATCGGTCGTCCAGATTTAGTACCACAATTGCAGCAAATTCGAAGTCAATTTGTATCACCGGAACATATTGATGATTCTCCTACGACGGCTCCTTCTAAGCGAATTGAACGAATTATCCCTGGATATCAGAAACCCTTATACGGAACTGTAGCAGTTTCAGCGGTTGGGCTTGATCCGATACGTGGTCAATGTGTTCATTTTCGAGAGTGGTTGGAATCATTGGAGGCTTGGCCAAGCAGGTAAATATCGAATGTTGATCCAATTGAATCCAGACGCTTTATTGCTGGCATTATGTATTCTCGGAACATTATACCTGATTTGTAGTAGGCCTAATTAGCATTATGTCTTTGGAATTCCAGCGCATGGAGTTGTAGAATAAGGCAGTGTCAGGAATCCTTTTATCTGGTTGATTAATTAGAGGTTTTGAACATGGCAACGACAGAGCAAACGGTTAACGACACCCTCGCAGCAGTCTTGATGGAAACCAGAAGTCTGTGGCGTTACAGGGGCGTCGTCAAATCCGAAAATGTCGATGTCCTAAAGGGCAGCGGCAAAAAGCCAGATATCCTCATCACTGAGCCGAGTGTCTCCCCCGTTATCGTCGAGACTGAAATACTACCAGCCCACTCGGTCGAGTCGGATGCCAAGCAGCGGCTAGGCGAACACTTGGTGCCCTCGGGCAGGCGGATACTGTCATCGCTGGCAGTCAGGCTTCCAGTCAGGCTGAGGGACCTTTCAGGCCAACCTTTGAAGGACGAAATCCTCACCGCGTCTGACCTTGACATCGCCCTTTTTACGGGGGAAAGCCTGGCATCTTTCATGCGCTGGCCACGGAATGGCTGGGTGAGGGGAAACGTCACCGACCTGTCGATGTTGATTCAGTCAGCCTCCGTGCCTCCACCGGTGATCGAGGCCGCCGCCAACAAGTTAGTCGAGGGGGTCAGCGAGGCCGCCGCCTTCCTAGAGGATATGGCGATAGCCCACCCAGGGGGGATGAAAAGGATATGCGAGGAACTACGTCAGCAGGACAGTGAGCAGACGCGGAGGATGGCCACGACCATACTGGCGAACGCACTGGTATTCCATGAGAGTCTAGCCCGCGGCGAAGGCGACCTATATGAAGTGCGGACGCTGGATGAACTGCGGGGCAAGCGCGGCGGCGTGAACAAGGGAGATACGCTTGAAGACTGGAAAAGGATTCTGAAGGTCAACTACTGGCCGATTTTCGACATAGCCCGGCGCATATTGGAGGTCATCCCAGCGGACACATCCCGCCCGCTCCTTGAAAGTCTGGTCACCACCGCCACCGAGTTGGTGGCCAATCACATGATGCGGTCGCATGACCTCACCGGCGCTGTCTTCCAGCGCCTGATAGCCGACCGCAAGTTCCTGGCGGCCTACTACACCAATCCGTCATCGGCGGCGCTACTCGCCGGGCTGGCCATAGACCCCCTGACAACACCGGGCGGCGGCTCATGGTCAAAGGAAAATGACGTAACATCCCTGCGCATCGCCGACTTTGCCTGCGGCACTGGCACGCTGATGTCCGCCGCCTACCGCCGCGTCAGCCAGCTGCACGAGGCTTTCGGTGGAAACGCTGAGACGGTTCACCCCGAGATGATGTCTAATGCGCTGGTCGGCTGTGACGTATTGCCGGCAGCCGCACACCTGACTGCTTCTATGTTAGCCAGCGCTCATCCTACTGTCACCTACAATGGAAGCTCAATAATGACTGTAGGATTTGGAACGCGACAGGGAGGTGGATTTGCCCTCGGCTCTCTCGACCTGTTAGACCTACAGCGTCCGTTCGACATCGTCGCCGTCACGGCGAAATCTATCGGGGCCACCGGTCAGAGCGAACAACAGGTTTGGCAAGCAATCAACCACTGGTCGATAGACCTGGTCATAATGAACCCACCCTTCACCAGGGACACCGGTCATGAGGGCGTGAAAAGTGCCGTGCCTAATCCTATGTTCGCAGCTTTTGGCTCTAAAGAGGAAGAACAAAAAGAGATGGCCAAAGCCGCAAAGCGTCTGCTTCAAAATACCAGTGCGCACGGCAATGCGGGTGAAGGTAGCGCCTTTCTGGCTCTTGCTGACCGTAAACTGAAAATGGGTGGAACACTGGCAATGGTTATGCCTCTGAGTTTGATGGGTGGCGACTCTTGGAAAGATTCACGGCAGCTCCTTCGGAAATCTTACGATGACCTTGTTCTGGTATCTATCGCCGGCGCGAAAGACAATGAAATGTCCTTTTCTGCGGACACGGGCATGGGCGAGTGTCTGGTCGTTGGCCACAAGGTTGAGTATAGCATCAGGTGGCATAGGGCAACATTTGTTGTATTATACGAGCGGCCTTCTTCTCCGATGGCTGGCTCAATCGCGGCAACCCAGATTCGCCGGCTGCAGGAACGTAAACTCCGTAGACTGGAAGATGGGCCGATAGGCGGCAGCCTGTTCCACTTCGGCGATGATGTAATAGGCTACGCGATGGATGCGCCACTCCCCAAAGAAGGCCCCTGGAACCTCGCTCGCATCAAGGATGGCGCACTTGCTCAGGTTGCCTACCAGATGACCGGTAATGGCCTACTATGGTTGCCCGGTGTGGCAAAGAATAATGCCGTCCCTGTTTCTATCACAACGATTTCAGCCATTGGTCAGATTGGCCCCATTTCGCGAGATATTGATGGGCATACGCCTGACGGAGGAATACGCGGCCCATTTGAAATAGAAGCTATTAAATCCAAGTCAATTCCTACTTATCCAGTGCTCTATGCGCACGATGCCCCTCGCGAAAGATGCATGGAGTTTGAGGCGGATAGCGAAGGCTTTATACGCAAAGGGCGAAGTCCCGAAGAAGATAACTTTGCTCAAGATAAAGCAGTGAGAATTTGGGCAACAGCATCTCACTGCCATTTTAATGTGGATTTTAGGTTCAACAGTCAATCGACGGGAATGCAGTTTACCAGCAGAAAAGCAATGGGTGGTCGCGCCTGGCCTTCGATCAAACTGGGTAGCGTTGAGCAGGAAAAAGCGTTAGTTCTCTGGTCGAATTCATCCTTTGGCCTTTTGCTTCGATGGTGGCATGGCAATAAGCAACAGGCAGGCAGAGGCAGCATAGGAGTATCGGCCCTTGCCTTATTACCGGTACTAGATGTCACGAAGTTATCCGGGGAAGCCCTTGCGAAGATGGTTGCCATCTTCGATGATATGAAGCACAAGGAACTGCGGCCGGTCAATGAAATCGCTCAAGACGCCGTCCGCGCGGAAATTGATACAAGGTTCGCCATGGAAGTACTGGGATTCCCGCCTGAATTGGCGGCACCGGACGGGCCACTAGCACTGCTGCGCCAGAAGCTGGCACTGGAACCTTCTATTACCGGCAGCAAATCCCTTCGCTAATCGGAACAGTCCCTATCAGCCCAAGCGATCCTTTTCGTATTTCATGAGAGCCATCTAAGGTTGGTGCCGACCTGGAAGGCGGCAAGCTGCGGGTTTTTTGCCAAAATCCTACTCTATCCGTGGCGAGCCCTGTTGGCGTATCCGCCCTGGAATTTTACCCACCGTAGACCCAATACGTTTCTCGATCTTTTCTCGGCTCGCACCATGGAGAGGTTGCGTAGATCATGGTCTAAAAACTCATTGACAATAGCCTACGATGTATGGTACCTTGCTTGGTAGTGAACGAGGCTGTACAATATAGACTCAGTGAGCTTCGGCTCAAGGGCTGGACACTGGCAAACATAGCCAGGAAATTGGAGCTCTCTCCCGTTACGATAGAGTCTTGGAGCGCGGGCACCAGGTCTCCCGCTAATCCTAGGTCAGTATTGGAATCCCTAGAGCGACTTGCCAAACTCAAGCGTATACCCAAGAGAAGACCCTGTTCAAGGGGCAACAGGAAGGCCGAGCCCAGCAGGCCAAATAAGTACGGCCCGGGGGCGAGAACCGAAGGCCTGATAGGCTGTACCCAGCCAGGCAAGGAAGCCAAGTGATAGAAACAGACGATTCCAACGGGCGCTGTACACGCTTGGCTTACAGTATTCAATCCAATCCCAACCCGCTTAATGCCGAGGTCAAGCATCTTCCTCTACTGGCTCGCTCATTTTCACCTATTGTAATGAACAGCCTCATCGATGACGGCAGATCGCCTTACCTTGCTGATGTCTTGGAGGGATGTGGCATGATTAGAGAACTTGATCTAACAATGAAATTGAGCCAGTTTCTTGAGCACCTTTATCATCTTATTGCCAGGTTATACCGGAATGAATATGTGTATAAAAACGCTATTGTGAATAAAATTCTACTGGGGAAATACTCACTGAATACGTCCTCTATATTGACTGAATTCAGAATAGGCGACCGCAAGGCAGATGTCGTAATTCTGAACGGTACCTCAATTGCGTACGAAATAAAGACAGAATATGACTCTTTTGACCGATTAAAGGATCAACTTAGTGCGTATGTCCGTGCGTTCGACAGGGTTAACGTGATTACTTCAAATTCACAGCTCACAAGCTTAGAGAGGTTTTTGCCGGCTGAAATAGGAGTATTAGAGCTGACTAGTGATTATACTATACGCACAGTAAGAGGCGCGCAATCCCTGAAAGCAAGGGTGAACCCCGAGTTCATATTCAATTCTTTACGAAAGCCTGAATACCTAGGCATAGTGGAATCAGTATATGGTTATGTCCCAAATGTCCCTAATACACATATTTACAAATCATGTCTTGAGCTATTTAGCAGGTTATCTCCCGAAGTGGCACACGATCTTGTGGTTCAGGTTTTACGTCGACGAGGTAATAAGGAACTGCTCAAGGAATTGATTTTCAGTGTACCGTCCTCTTTGAGAGCATACGTGAGTAGCGGTCATTTGACCTCTGAACAGTGTAAGAAATTGAAGGACTTGTTAGATTCCCAGTTAGGAAGGGTATTACAGGTAAATGCTAGGAGGAACTAGAATGTATTATCCTTATTTTAGAGGCAAGCGATTTGAACTCATCTTATTGCGGGAACGCGCGTCGTTATTTGGCCATAACACTGTCCGCCCAATAATTGAACCTGTACGAGAGGATATGGCCTCGTTAAGAAATACTGTGAGGAAACTAGTGAAGCATGAATCTCAATTCGTGCTGGTGATTAATCCGCAGTGCGGTCAATTGAGGGCGAATCCCGATCCGATATTCGAACTCGTGCAAGCCGAGTTAAGCGAATACCCCGGCGTGTCGCTTGGCTACATCGTAACTGCCAAGACTGACGCCCACAGAGTCGAGGGTGAACTCGAAGAATACCCAGGCCCTAATGTTTCGATAATACATTATGGCTATGCCGATGGCAAAGGATTGGCCGGCCTGCTCTCTGGATCAGCTAGGATTAAGGAGCATATATTTATTGATGGGTATGCGGGGGCCTTATATCGCAAGAGTTTCGAGAATTGTGGTCGCCCTCGCATTCTTGTTCGGGATGGATTTAAGATTCGGAGGAATGACGCTTACCCACCTACCGAACACTTCTCCGACCTGCACTTAACATATCGACGGGAAGGAATGCAGGGGTTTGGCGACTTCTTGGTTATTGGTGAAGCATACCGAGATAAAGGTTTTGCGGCTTATGCCATAGCCATTCACATCACGTACATCAATAGGGATAGCGATATGCACATAAAACATTTCATATCGGACAGGACAGGTTCTACGGCTGACCCTGCTGGGAAATTTGGAGAGGCACGTCGCAAGCTAATATCTGAGATGAACAGCCCCGATTCGGAGATATACAAATCCGACGCATGTAACGAATACACCCGCATGCAGTACCGCGGTTTGGGTTACCTGAAGAAGCTATCAATGCAACATCATCTTGAACTGGTAACAGATTACCTTCTGAGGAAAAGAAAGCAGGACCGGAGGTAAATGAAATGGATAGACGAGAAATCATTCTGGCTGCATTTGCTCCCGCCAACGGTTCGAGCCATACCCCAGTGCAGGTACAAAAGCTCCTTTTCTTGATTGACAAAGCGATACCGAGCCTGGTGGGCGGCCCTCATTACGACTTTCGGCCATACAATTATGGCCCTTTTGACGGCTCCATATATGATGAGCTGCTTGAGCTGGAGAGTGACGGCTATGTTGAAATCGCCCCTGAGCGGACTTGGTCAAGCTACAGGCTAACGGAAGAGGGGCAACACGCAGGAAATGCGTTATTGAGCAACCTAGATACGAAAGCGCAGGAGTTCATAAGGACCGCATCTCGGTTCGTGCGCGAATTGTCCTTTCGGCAACTGGTGTCGGCAATTTACAAAGCATACCCCGAAATGAAGGCTAACAGTGTATTTCAAGGCTGTGAATAAATGACAGCAATAGTCGGTATTCTATGCCACGACGGGGTTGTTCTAGGAACCGACAGTTCCGTAACATTCGGTTCGGGCCAAATTCATACAATTGAACAAACGACCCAGAAGCTATGCATCGTAGAGAAAAGCATAATTCTGGCCGGCACCGGACAAGTGGGACTAGGGCAACGCTTTCAGGCTATCCTTCAAAGGGCTTGGAAAGAGGGCCTGTTCGGCCAGTCCGCAATAGACATCGCAAAACATCTAAGTAAGCTTACACTCGAGGACTTCAGTTATACGTTTACGCCCCGAGGACAGTACGCTGCCCTGGTTGCCTTTCCTGCCGAGGGCAAGTTTCACCTTTGCGAATTCGCGCTAACAGATTTCCAACCGGAATTCAAGACGGACATACTGTGGTACGCATCACTAGGCATCACACAGCACATTACTGATTCATTTCTGGCCCTAATGCGAGAGGTGTTTTGGAAGACCGGCCCACCATCTTTGAGCGGCGGTCTATTCGTAGCCACTTGGACGCTAGACCATGCAATAGATGTAAATGTCGGTGGTGTCAAAGGGCCCATTCAAATAGCCGTATTGGGCAAAGCGAACGATGGGAAATTACGAGCCGAAACGATCCCCGACGCTTCCCTGGGTGAGCACAGACAGAACATTGATGGCGCCAAGAAAGCTCTGCTCGAGTACTGCGCGACCTTGCAAGGGCCTGGACAGCTGGAAGTTCCGGATATTCCTCACTTTAATGATAAATCGTAATTCTATGAGCGAACGCTCCCGAAGTAGCCCCAATGACCTGAGGCAAGTGCCACTTTAAGCAAGGCCTACTACAAGAAAAAGGAGGTCAAGAGAAATGAGTTGTAAACACGAGTGGAAAGAGGGCAAACGCACATTGGCTGGTACGCCCACACGAGAGTGCAAAAAGTGCGGTCGCGTGGAGTACTTCGTAAAGCCCATAACCGGCGGACCCGGCCACTGGAAACTCACTCCCGTTTGACACAGCGGGCATTCACGCCGTAGAATTGAGAAGGGGGTAGCGCAACATGAGTAGCAAGTGCAAATGCGGATGTGGCGGAGATACCACTTGGCCAAGCGATTATATCCCTGGACACGACCTAAAACATGCGAATCTTCTGATAGACAAGGCAGGCGGCAGGGATAATCTGGAGAACTTGCTGTCCTACACCGGGCCAGCGAAAGTCGATCTGGTATTCTTTGATGATGAGACCAAACAAGAAATAGACAGGATTCCGGCAGCAGATGCTTTCTGTCAAGCTGGTCAGGTACAACGCAACATTGGTGATCATCCGTGCTGGCTCGTAACTAAAGTCGGCGAACCTACTGTTGAGCACTGGAATAAGATACCTCCCACTTTAATTCTCCCCGTATACGGCCATGCAATTTAGAACCCCGGTGACTTCTGCAGCAAAGCCCCCCGAGGGGAGGGGTTTCCCCGAGGGTGGCTCCTAGCTACCTCTGCGGCTCGATAAGCACGCCTTTGGCATTTGGACTTCGTTTATCAGTCGAGGTGCTCCTACTGTCTCCTCGTGGTCTTTGTTTATCATTTGGACTTATTTAATTTTTGCCTTTTAACTTGTCATTTTTATTTTTTATCTTTTATTTTTGAATTCTCTTAATTGTTCCCTGTCTCCTGTCCCCAGACGCGACATTTTCCCCTTGTTCGAATGAAGAATTCGTGCTAATCTCTGCTTGGAACTCGTGTGTTACCCTGATAAATCAAATCCCGCGGGTGAGGTTTCTCAAAACCTGACTGTAAACCAAACACAGATTAAAAGGAAGCGCGGTGGCCAGAAAGGCAACCGGAATGCCTGCAAACATGGCTTCTATTCCGGTAACCTTAGCCCTGCCGAAACATCCCAACTGTGGAACATCACCAACCTGGAAGGCGTTGACCCTGAAATAGCGTTCATTCGCGTCAAGTTACAGTCTTCTCTTCAGTACGACCCTGGTAACCGCCGCGTAATCAGAGAAGCCTCCAGATTACTCGTAAAATGGTATTCTGCAAATTACCGGTTGGACCCGACCGACCGCAACTACTTGAAAACTGTTGTCGAGAATCTTTTGGAAATTGCATCCATGCGTCAGTCCGCCAGCCCTCACGGCTCGCAAATATAAAGGGCGAACCGACGAAACGAATCGTACGTACTTTAACAACTGAATCTTCCGGAGGTAGTCGCCTTACGTATGAAAAAGGCCTGCTGAACTCCCGAAAAAAATAGCCATTTTTGCAAAACGAATCATCCCGGCTTCCCTCATGCTCTTCCCCCCTATGACAAGAAAGGAAGGCTGTCATGCAAAAATGTAGTGCGAGGCTTTAGCCTCGTGCTGCACGACCCTGAAGGGTCGCACTACGATTGTATTTGGAAATTAGCCAGTGAGATTGCCACGTCCCGATAAATCGGGCCTCGCAATGACAAAAAGAGGTGGCCTGTTTCCGCCAGCCCCAGCCGATGGCACCCCCGACGCCCTCCGCAATTCCAGCGCCGCACAAAAAACCATTGACAATTTCCTGGATATCAGTTCAGCGTCTTTTTGTCAAGGCAACTCACTTTCTACGCACGAAGAAAATCACCAGTCCCACTACTACCACCACCCCTATAATCCCGACAATTAGCGGCCAGTTGATTGATGGTTTCTCCTCAAAGTTGGCGGTTATGGCGTAGCCGCTGTTCATGGTTATGCTGGTTGAGGCAGCGTTGACATTGGCAATGGTGCCCACATCGCCAGTCCAGTTGACAAATCGATAGCCTTCTTCAGCCTCGGCGACAAGATTAACCCCTGTTCCTTGGTCATATGTGAAAGTCCCCTCACCGGGAGCGGTTACCGTACCTCCAGCGGTGCAGGAAATAGTCAGGCCGAATTGCTCCGGAGGTATCTGCTCAAAGTTGGCGGTGACGGAGTAGTTATCATTCATGGTGATGGTGGTGGTGGCATCCTCGACATCGGCAATGGTGGCAATATCGCTAGTCCAGTTGACAAATCGATAGCCTTCTTCAGCCTCGGCGACCAGGTCGACCACCGTGCCGCAGTCATAGGGGAACGTACCTTCTCCTGGGGTGGTTACCGAGCCGCCGGCTGTGCTGTCTGTGGTAAGGTCGTAGCTCAGGAGTACAAAGTTAGCAGTGATGAAATAGTCACCGTCCATGGCGATATCGGTTGAGGCGGCGTAGACATCGGCGATGGTGCCCACATCACCAGTCCACTCGACGAACTCGTAGCAGGCATCAGCCTCGGCCACCAGGTTGACCACCTCACTCTCGCAATATGCAAAAGTCCCCTCGCCGGGAGCGGTTACCAAACCGCCAGCAGCGCTGGAGATGGTGAGGTGATATGACCCGGGGGGCTCGTCTGACAGGGTTTCCAGAATCCAGCCGCCGACATCGCACTGCCCATCGTCGTTATTTCCCGTGGCGACCACTGTGCCGCAGTCCTTAAGCCCCACCGTGTGCCAGCCCCCTGCGGCGACCTGGACGATGTTCGTCCAGCCACTGACTTTGCACTGCCCCTCGTTGTTCCTTCCCGTGGCGACTACGGTGCCATCCTCCCTAAGCCCTACCGTGTGAGTGCGGCCTGCGGCGACCTGTTGGATGTTCGTCCAGCCGTCTACGTTGCACTGTCCCTCGTCGTTATTTCCCGTGGCAACCACATGGCCGTCGTCCTTAAGCCCTACCGTGTGAGCGTAGCCTGCAACGACCAGCTCAATATCCGTCCAGCCGCCGACGTTGCACTGCCCCTCGTTGTTCCTTCCCGTGGCGACCATGGTGCCGCCACTCTCAAGCCCTACAGTGTGAGCCCCACCTGCGGCTACCTGCTGGATGCCCGTCCAGCCGAGGACGTCGCACTGCCCCTGGTCACTCTTTCCCGTGGCGACCACGCTGCCGTCGTCCTTAAGCCCTACCGTGTGCCAGTCGCCTGCAACGACCAGGCCTATGTCGGTCCAGCCGCCGACGTTGCACTGCCCATCGTCGTTATTTCCCGTGGCGACTACGGTGCCACCCTCCTCA
>Ga0315533_1002606_pt1 | contig 12395 bp, 10 predicted proteins | sample SalMarSW160130MG_FD_203081 | JGI IMG/M metagenome (GOLD analysis project Ga0315533, IMG submission 203081) | Salt marsh sediment microbial communities from the Plum Island Ecosystem LTER, Massachusetts, United States - Salt Marsh Sediment SW1601-30 ...
GAAATGCTGGCATGGTCACTGTAATTGCCACTTTAGTGGCATCTTTCACCCAGGTGAGCGGTTACACGTGGTTTTTCATTCGCCTGGCCATAATAGTTGGAGGCATATTCGGCCTCTATCAACTAATTATAAGAAGCAATGTTGGCCAGCGGATTCTTGACTGGCTGCAAAGGCCAGTTATGAACCGAATTCTTAGGGAAGCTCCAGCGGTTGAGGAAATATTCCATGTGGAGAAGGACTGGGCTATTAGTCTTGTCATGATAAAAGGAAGCTCGAAGAGCATTGGCTTGTCTGTGGCTGATATCACCGCGGAAGGGGATATAGAAATCCTTGGTATAGACAGGGCCGATACTTACCTAACTAGGCCGAATTGGGACGAGAAAATCGCGGAAGGAGACCGGCTTCTGGTTTATGCAAATAGAAAATCTGTGAAGCGAATCTTGGACTAGTAACCTTGCGAAGAGGGAATACCGAAAAGGCGTTTGGATACTACGTGGCAACTATAGCGGTGAGAATGATACACCGAGGCGTTTTACAGCTCTTGGCGGATGAATATGAAGCGATGTTGGCCAGGGCCTAATTCTGTGAAAAGCAACCCGCCCAACGTCATTTAGTAAGCGCATAATCTTTTGCAGTTATGCTCACGTCAGTATGTTTTTACAGTTCTCCTTGGCCTTTTCCAACCTAGCGCCTCAAGGAGGTCTCCTACAGCGGTTTCACCATGGCCGGGATGGCGAAGAGCGAGGTCAGGGTGGACTCGGTAGCGATTACACCGTCCTTCTCGTTTCTTGGTGATGTAGCCGGTTTCCAGCAGGTCGGCGATTATCTTTCTGGTCGTCCTCTCCGTAATACCAATAGCATTAGCTAGTTCCCTAGCAGTTATCCGGGGGTAGTGAGCGATATAGCTCAGCACCAGAGCGTGGTTGGTGAGAAATGTCCAATCCGGCATATTTCACCTCCTTTTTATTAAATTTTCTTAAATTCCCCCCAAAAGGTCTTGACAAATAACATGTTAGATGTATAATTATACATGAATGATAAATCATTATTCAAGTATCATGAATGCAAGTGAAGTATAGGTTATTTATAACATATTCATAAGAAGAATTAAAGCCCCATGTTTATTTCTAGAAAAAGGAGGTGATACAAGTGCAAAAGAAACCCATGCCCGGCAAGCCCGGCCCCAAAAGGTAAGTAAGCCCTAGCCGGGGGCATAGGGGTGGGAGGGCTGACTCTCCCACCCTTAATGCGTGCATTCAGAATTTTCCTGATCTTGACAGAAAATGAATGAAGATGATACTAAACTGGCTCAGGGCAAGACTATAATAGGCTGTTATTGCGTATCAGTTACCTTCAAGTGGTAGCTGAGCTCACAATGAGGTAATGACACTCATAGTTCGAGGCAAAATACGTAGTGTTAGGCTACTCACGGCAGTTGTGGGTTTGGCCGTAGCCGCAGCATTAGCTGCAGCTACCGTGGTGGCAGCGATTTACGTGCCTCAGATAGCCATATGGGTGCCTATTATCACTTTGGGGCTGGCTCTAGCTTTGCAAAAATACACCGCCAGTTTTCTAGCTTACTTTGCCATCACCTTCTCCGGCATTTATGGCCTAGGAGATAGAATTCGCATTGCTAACGTAAAGGGCGATGTGCGAAGGGTGGGACTACTCCATACTACTCTAGAAGAGGTTGGAGAAGACGAAAAGCTAGGAGGTGAGCTCACTGGCAGGTTATTGCATGTGCCCAACATGCTGGTCCTAGACCAACCTGTATTGAATTACTCGAAGGACTATTCGGTGCACTCTGAGGCCATTTCTTCTGACTATATGTTTGATGAAGTCCGTATCCCCCTCACCACTGATAGCAATGTAGAGAAAGCTAGTAAACTCCTGGAAGGTATCTTAAAGAGCCAGGACAAAGTCTATGTGAAAGAGGCCGGCCGAGTATTCCAAGATGGCTACCCTCAGTTTCTGAACGAAGCCACGAATGGCCCTCGTGTCCTGATCCATATTGAACCAGAGCGCGTCTGGATTAAGGGCAAGTTCGTGGCTCCATTGCGGGGTCGCAACGACCTGAGAACCAGGATCCTGTTGCAGTTTCTCAAGGAAGTAAACACGCACTCCGATATAAAGCTGGCATAGGGGCTACACCGCAGACTCGGTAGCGTATAGTGTTCCTTACATTCTGCGACTCCTCTTTATTCTGGTTCGGGAATCTCTGTGGTATGATGTAAACATAGTATCAAGTCAGGAGGTGGGCGAGTATGGCCAAGATTGTCAAGATTAGCAAGGAGGAAGCAAACAGACGTTTAGGGAATATGCCTGATGAGAAACACTTCTGGTGTCATGATGGTAAACTAATTAAGAACCTCGGGGAGCTTGAAAAAGCTCTATTTGAGCTTAAGGTCTAACCAAGAAACTTTAAAAATATAGCTCGATTATTATTGTTCTGAAGAAGGTTAAACCGGGCTATGGAAGGAATGAATATTGCCGTAACACTGGCAATCCAGAAAATATGTCACCCAGAGGATACACAAAGCAGCTCTCAAACCGACGCAAAGCCCAAATTTACCATCCTTGGTGGGGCTAGGAGGGGGGCTAGCTTATCCTGCCAAATTCCTTCTCTAATTGATGAGAACTTAAATGAATCATGGTTGGCCGGCCATGGGGGCAGGCGCGCGGTTGCTTGGTTTGCTCTAGCTGCTTTATTAGCTCGCGCATCTCTTCATTGCTTAGCTGTTGCCCTGCTCTGATAGCACCATGGCAGGCCAAAGATTGAGCTATCTTTTCCTCCCAGGGATTGGGGCTGTCTTTGATGGCAAGATTATCAAGCAGCGCAGTTATTATCTCAATAATATTCGCCCTGGCCATTAGTGCCGGTATGGCGCGTATCACATAGCTTCTATTTCCGAAGGGCTCAATGGTGAAGCCAAATTCGGCCAGAAACTCTTTACTGGCTCTCAGGGTCTCTTCCTCTCTGGGACTGAGCTCTATGGTTATCGGCTGGAGTAATCCCTGGACTTCAACTTCCTTTTGTGCCCACTGCGCTGAAATTCGGTCATAAAGTATGCGCTCATGAGCAGCGTGCTGGTCGATGAGATAGAGTCCGTTAGGTCCCTCGGCGATAATATAGGTGTTGGCTAGCTGTCCCAGTACCCTCAAAACTGGTAATTCCATGGTCGGCAGCTGGGCAACAACAAAAGCCGGCTCGTTATCCATTATCATGCGGGGGCTCTGCCACTGCCCTGAGCTGACTGAGAAGGGCACAGCCTTCGAGCTGGCTATAGGCGTCCTGGCTAATGCCTCCTCTATGGCTTTCCGTACGCTGCTAAAGACAGTTTGCTCATGGCAAAACTTTATTTGGGCTTTGGTGGGATGGACGTTGACGTCAAGCTCTTGAGTCGGCAGTGAGATATTGATTACCGCAATGGGATGCTGGCCATCCATAAGTAAGCCACGATAGGCTTCCTCAGTTGCCCGAGTTAGCAAGGGACTGCGCACCCACCTTCGATTGACGAAGAAGCTGAGATAGTTGCGATTGGAACGGGCTAAGGAAGGTGGGCTTGTTAAGCCGCCGACTTTAGCCAGACTGTCCTTTTGCTCCGCCTTTAGCATCCTTTGCGCTAGCTCTGAACTATATATCTCGCTTACCACCTCGCGCAGGTCGCCATTGCCCGTAGTGCGCAGGCTGGGACGTTTATCAAGAACCAGGCTGAACTTAACCTCGGGAAAAGCCAGGGCGTACTGGCTTACCAAGTGGGCGATGTGGCTATTTTCGGTATTTACCGATTTGAGAAATTTAAGTCGCACGGGAAAATAGCGAAACAATCGGCGCACGGTTATGGTGGTGCCTTGTGGCCTGGCTCGGCTCTCCCTGTGGACCACCTCGCCCTTTCTCAAATGCAGGTAGCTGCCAACAGCCTCCGAAGATGTTTGGGTGAGAATTTCCACTTCGGCAACAGCAGCGATGCTGGGCAGGGCTTCGCCCCGAAAGCCGAGGCTGGAGATTTTCTCCAAATCGTCTAAGTTGCCGATCTTGCTCGTGGCATACCTGTGGAAGGCAAGCTCTAGTTCCGATGCCGGAATGCCTGCCCCATTGTCGCTCACTTTAATCAGCTCTACTCCACCGCCCTGAGCTTCCACGGCAATCTGGGTGGCTCCAGCATCGAGGGAATTCTCAATAAGCTCCTTGACCACCGAGGCCGGCCTCTCAATCACCTCCCCGGCAGCGATCTTGGAGACTACCTCAGTCGCTAAAACCTTAATAGGCATCTACATTCCATTTTACACGGTTTCGTGTATTTTGTCAATAGGTTATGAGGAAAAATCGAAATCTTTCTCGATTTTTTCCAGGGGTGCTAGGCTGGCCAGGAGCTTCTTAACCCCCGCCTCTTCAAAGGCTACGGTCAACTCTTGGTCATCCCTTGTAGGAAGGCAATTCATCACTATGCCGGGGCCAAATTTGCTGTGGTGGACATGGTCACCGACCTTTAGCGCTAGAATGCCAAGAGGCCGAGGTGAAGGCTGTGAGTCCCGATTAGGATCGGGACTAGCTACAGGAGTCGGGCTCTCCTCCCACAGTCCTCTTGGGCTTATCAGGTGGGGTGAGATGTCATGGAGAAAGCGGGATGGTGGGTTTGCCGTGCTGCCGCCGAATAAGCTTCGGCGGTAACTGCGTAAAAGATAAAGTCGCTTCTTGGCTCTAGTTATTCCCACATAGCAAAGGCGGCGCTCCTCTTCCATCTCTTCCGGGGCGTCAAAAGATTTCCTGTGTGGGAGAATCCCTTCCTCCAGGCCAACAATAAAAACCGCGGGGAATTCCAATCCTTTAGCTTGATGCAAGGTGATCAGTGTCACAGCGTCAGCTTTTTCATCCAGCTCATCTATGTCCGATACCAGGCTTACTTTTTCCAAAAATGCGGCTAAAGCCTCTTCAGGATCGAGCTCACCATATTCGCTAGCGACACTTTTCAGCTCCATTACGTTCTCCCATCTATCCTCCCCATCTTCCTTGTCCAGAATATATTCTTTATATCTGGTGTGCTCAAATATCTTATCCAGTAGACCAGAAAGACTTAGCTCATGGCTTTGGGCAATGAGCTCAGCCATAACAGCATCAAATCCGGCCAAGGCTTGAGCAATGCGCGAAGGAAGAGATTGCTTCGCTTCGCTCGCAATAGGATTGTGACTCACCTGTTTTAAAGCCTCGAAGAGGGAGACATCATGAGCTTTTGCCCAGGATTGAAGCTGGCTGAGGGTGCGCTGTCCGATGCCTCTTACAGGAACATTTATTATCCGGACAAGGCTAACATTGTCCTGGGGGTTATGAATAAGTCTGAGGTAAGCAATAATATCCTTAACCTCTCTCCGTTGGTAAAAGCGCGTGCCACCAACAAGCCTGTAAGGCACACCATACCTCAGGAAAGTTTCCTCTAATACTCGTGATTGAGCATTAACTCGATACATGACGGCGCAATCTTTGAGGGATATTTGCTCTTGGCCAGTCAGCTTCTCTATCTCGTTGACCACAGATTGAGCTTCTTCCTCGGCATTATAACTTTCGATAACAGTTACCGAAGCTCCGTCTTCGTTTTCCGTCCATAGCTTTTTGGGCTTGCGCTGCACATTGGCTGAGATGACGTCCGAGGCTACCTCTAAGATTGTCTTGGTAGAGCGATAATTCTGCTCCAAAAACACTACTTTGGCTTCGGGGTAATCCTTCTCGAAGCTCAGGATGTTACGCAAATCAGCAAATCTCCAGGAATAAATAGATTGGTCGGGGTCGCCGACCACGCACAGATTCCGATATTTTCCTGCCAGATGCTTCATCAACATATACTGGACGATGTTGGTGTCCTGAAATTCGTCAACCAGAATGTGAACATACTTTGACTGGTATCTGTTAAGGATTTGAGGATGGGCCTGGAACAACTGCACCGTCTTCATCAGTAAGTCGTCGAAATCCACCGCCCGACTCTGGCTGAGCAATTGCTGATAGCGTTGATAAACTCTGTGAACTATCTCCTCAAAATAGCTGCTAACCCGCTGGGCGTAGTCCTTAGGGCTAATAAGACGGCTCTTAGCCGCGCTGATGGCTGAGCGCAAAGCCCGAGGAATATATTGCTTGGGGTCGAGGTTCAATTCTTCCAGAGCTTGTTTCATCAAGCTTGCCTGGTCATCTTCATCGTAGATGACAAAGCTTGAGTCAAGCTCTATGGCTTTGCCATCACGACGGAGAATTCGAGCACAAATGGCGTGAAAGGTGCCTAAAGTCAAGGCCTCTACAGCCTGTCCCAGGAGTTGTTCCAATCTCTCTTTCATTTCTCGGGCAGCTTTATTGGTGAAGGTAACTGCCATAATGTTGTGGGGGCTAGCGCCGCAGGATTTAATCAGATAGGCGATGCGCTGGGTAATCACTCTGGTCTTGCCGCTGCCGGGTCCAGCCAGGATAAGTACAGGCCCTGCGATGGCCTCCACAGCTTCTCTCTGGGCGGGATTAAGCGTGGCTAAGATATCCATGAGGACTCAGGAACTATTATAGCATTGAAGGGGGGAAGCCCCAAAGAGCGATAGAGGCTGGGCTTCTGGAGAACAACACAGGCTCTAATTTGGTGGAAATATACCAGGCAAAAAGTGGTGAGAAGCTTCCCTGCTCAAGCCTTAAATTTGCCCATGAACTTTCTGTAAATCCGCAAGTGAACACTGCAAGTCATATACTCCTGAATAATGTCCACTTCTAAAAACTCTAGTATGCTCTTAATATATTGCCAGTGCCCACAGCTCAAAAACTGTATAGTATGTCTTGGAGACCCCACGATGCGGAGGCTGAGATACATGGGTAACACTCATGGTATGTTTAGTGGTGATCACTTACCGTGAGGAGTTACCGGGATGAGAAAGCCAGCCAGCTTTTACTCCGATTTTATCGGAGAAAGCCCATTGTCCCGACTTGTCGGGAACAGACAGATAATGGAAGCGAGTTTGCCTGGGAGTTTGAAACGGCTACCGCCAAATTAGGTATTCAAAGGTACTTCTCCAGGGTCAAAACCCCAAGGGATAACCCGGAGATAGAAAGGTTTAATGAGACCCTAGAGTATGAATGGCTTTACAACTTTAACCTATCTTTAGACCCTGAAGAGCTCAATCCCCGGCTAACTGAATGGCTTATAGAATATAACTTCAAGCGCCCGCACCAATCTCTTGCCTATCTTACCCCGGTAGAGTATATTGAAAAAGAACTTGCTAAAATACGCTGCCCAGTGTTACCCGTGTGGTCAGCCAGCACAAATGCTGGACTTTTCCTGTGCCCTGTTGTATACTTAAAGCAAGAGATTAAGATGCGGTCCAGCCTTATCGGGAAGATTGAAAAAGCCAAAAGGTATGCTCAGGAACCAGATCGTGTCACTTTCTCAGGTTTAACTGCTGTTTTCCATGGGGAAAACGATGACCATAAGCTAAGCTATGCCAATGGGAAATGGCATTGTACCTGCCTTTTCTTTTCTCAATGGGAGATATGTAGCCATATCATGGCGCTCCAGCAAATTCTAGGCGATATGCTACCCAAGGAAGCCCTTGCCTCTCCTATGGAAACTCAGCCCCCTGAGAAATAGTCTAACGCTTCCGCCACGACAAACAGAGAGCCGGTAACGCAGATAATATCTGTCCTGTCTGCTAGAGATAAAGCTCGGGATAGAGCTTCGGCTACAGTTTCTCCGGTTTCAGGCTCAATGCCTCGCTTGCTGAACTCGGCGGCCAGGGTTGAAAGGGGGGCGGCACGGGAATGTGCTGTCCGTGTAACTATGACTTGAGGGGAGAGGGAAACCAACTCGTTCACTATTCCCGGTATGTCTTTGTCACAGGATGTCCCAAAAACAAGAAAAATCCGTTTGTGAGCGAAGTATGCTTTGATATTATTGACCAACCCTTTCATTGACGCCACGTTATGAGCACCATCAACCAACACCGTAGGGTGTTGCTGCAAAATTTGAAATCGCCCCGGCCACTTAACTCGGGCAAGCCCTTGAGCAGTATTGGCGGCTGAGATGGCAAAGTCCGCAGAAGCCAATATCTCTAGAGCAGCTACGGCGACGGCGGCATTCTCAAGCTGGTAATCGCCTAAAAGAGGAATGCTAACGTGGTAGTTATTCATTCTACCCTCGATCACCAGCGATTGATGATGGAGGTCACCACTTGTCTTATGCCAGGTGATATCCTTGCCCACCTGAACCACCTTCACTTCCTTCTCACGACAAATATCGGTGATTACCGAAGCCGCCTCTTCTGGCTGGGGGGAAAGCACCACCCAGCAGCCGGGCTTGATAATGCCTGCTTTTTCCCGGGCTATTTCCTCCAGGCTATTACCCAGAATCTGAGTATGGTCCAGGCTGATAGGAGTAATAATACAAACTACAGGCCTGGCCACATTGGTAGCATCAAGTCTGCCCCCTAGACCTACTTCCAGTACTTGAAAGTCCACCTGCTTCTTCTTGAAGTAAGCAAATGTCAGCGCAGTCAACGCCTCAAAATAAGTCAGTTGCCTGAAGGTAGAGTCGTGTTTCATTGGTTCAATAAAGGGCTTGACTTCCGCCATGGCAGCAGCAAACTCAGCTTCAGAAATTAAACTGCCATCTACGCTAATACGCTCTCTTAGAGTATGAAGGTGGGGGGAGGTATATAGCCCTGTTTTATAACCTGAACCACTCAAGACCTGTGCAATCATAACCGCCACACTCCCTTTCCCTTTAGTGCCTGCGATGTGAATTGTCCTGGCTGCCAGCTGAGGGTTGCCCATACGGTTTAGTAGCTCTTCTACATGCCTTAAGCTATAACCAGGCTGGGCATAAGTTATGCCCGGAATCTGTTCATAATTAACAAAACTATTGAGATAATCTTCTGCTTGGCTGTAATTCAATTCTTGGCCTCGATATTCAGCAATTATACTACTTACATATCACGCCTTGCTTAGCCTGTGATAAAATCTTAGGATATTATTTGGGAGAAGAGCGCAAGCAAAAAATTAAGTGAAGATCACGCTTAAACCATTGGGCAACATAGCTGACGAAATAATGGAGGAGCTTCAGGATATGGTTGGGGGCATTTTCCATTGTCCAGTAGAAATAAAAGCAGGTCTTAGCGATTTGGCCCAGGCCTATACTCCCGAGAGGAAGCAATACTTTTCCTCAAAATTGCTGGCCTCTCTTAAAAAGTCGCAAAGAAATGAGAGGGTTGTAGGTATAGCTGATGTTGACCTTTATGTTCCCAGGCTTAACTTCGTGTTTGGCGAAGCCGATATAGTCTCGGGAACAGCGATCGTATCCCTGTGCCGACTGAGGCCAGAATATTATGGCTTGGCTCCAGACGAAGCTTTATTTCTGGAAAGAGCCACCAAGGAGATAGTTCATGAACTGGGGCATACCTTCGGCCTGGGACATTGCCCCAATAACAAATGTGTCATGCATTTTTCCAACAGCCTGGCCGACACTGACTTGAAGGAGGCAAGTTTTTGTAGTAGCTGTCGCCCCAAGATAATTTTTTGATATAGCCCAAGAATTTGATATACTTGGTAAATTCACAGGTAAACTGTCCCACAGCAATGCCCGAGGTGCCAAAGGTGTGGTGTTCTTTTCGTACACAGGTTGTTGTCCGCATTGAAGGGATTGACGGGTGCTAGACTGCAATTTGGCTCTGCTAAGATATCGGGGTCATACTGCCCAAGAGGAAATTCTGATAGAAGGAGATTAGAGCATGCAAAAAGAAGTAGTTGTCGTCAGTGGTGCCAGGACAGCAATTGGCGCCTTCGGTGGTTCTTTAAAAGGTATATCTGTTGTTGAGCTAGGTGCCGCGGCAATCAAGGAGGCGCTTAAGCGAGCAGGACTAAGACCGAAGTCCAGTGAGGAATTACTCGGTTATGGCCCTGACGCACTCAAGTCTGATGGAATAATAGAGCTGGAGAAAAAGCACTATGATTACGATTCTTCTTTGCGTCCTGTTCAGGTTGACGAAGTAATTATGGGGAATGTCCTTCAGGGAGGGCAGGGGCAAAATACAGCTCGCCAGGCCTCCGTCTATGCTGGCATTCCTAAAGAGACCCCTGCCTTTACAGTGAATAAGATCTGTGCCTCAGGTTTAAAAGCTATTACTTTGGGAGCAGAAGCCATAATGGCGGGCGAGTCCGATGTTGTGGTCGCCGGAGGCATGGAATGCATGAGTAACACCCCTTACGTTCTCCCTAAGGCCCGCTGGGGCTATCGCATGGATGTTGGAGCCAGGGGGGAGCTTATAGACCTCATGGTCTATGATGGAGTTTGGGAAATATTCTACGGCTATCATATGGGAAATACCGCAGAGGAAATCGCCAAGAGATATGGCTTCACTCGCCAACAGCAGGATGAGATAGGCTATCTTAGCCATATGCGGGCGCGCAAAGCCATAGCGGAGGGGATATTTAAGGATGAGATAGTTCCTTTTCCTGTCCCGCAGAGGAAAGGCGAGCCCATTGTTTTTGATACTGATGAGCGGCCTATGGACACTTCCATGGAGAAAATGGCTAAGCTCCCTCCGGCATTCCGAAAAGACGGAACAGTCACTGCCGGTAACTCTTCAGGGATTAATGATGCTGCGGCTGCTGTAGTGCTTATGTCCAGAGACAGAGCTAGAGAATTGGGTCTCGAACCTATGGCAATCCTTAGAGCCTGGGCTTCAGGCGCGATAGACCCCAAATACATGGGATTAGGTCCTATACCGGCAGTAAGAAAGGTGCTTAAAAAGACGGGGCTTGGCAATAAAGATTTTGATGTTATCGAGCTTAATGAAGCCTTTGCTGCTCAGACACTAGGTTGCCTGAAAGAGCTTGGTTGGGATTTTGACCACATTAACCCTCATGGTAGTGGCATATCTATGGGGCATCCTGTTGGCTGCACTGGAGCGAGAATAGCAGTCACCATCATCTACGATATGATGCATAGAAATCTGCATCGTGGACTGGAAACCATGTGTATTGGTGGTGGGCAAGGGATGGCAGCCGTGTGGGAAAGGCCCTGAAATTTCACGAGAAGTCTGGTGTCAATATTACCATCTACAGTCGGAGCCCTTCTTAAGTCCCAAGCCTATCCCCACAAACCACAAAAAATAGAACTGGTCCAGACCCAGATGTCTCTTATTCTCCTTACCGGCGAATATGTATACAAGATTAAAAAGCCGGTCAATCTGGGTTATCTGGATTACACCACTTTGGAGAAACGTCATTTCTTCTGCCACCAAGAGCTGGAGTTAAATAGACGCCTTTGTCCCGATGCTTATTTAGCCGTGGTACCGATTGTCGAAGAAAAAGGCGAGCTTCGCATCGAAGGGCGGGGCGAGGCAATAGAGTACGCCGTCAAAATGAAGCAGTTGCCCCAGGACCGCATGATGGATGTGCTTTTGCCCCGGGGTCAGGTAACTCAGGAAATGGTGGCCAGGGTGGCTGAAAGGCTAGTGGGCTTTCACCAGAAAGCCGAAACAAATCAAAAGATTGCCGCCTTTGGCAGATTGGATGTTATACGCCAGAATACCGATGAGAACTTCGCTCAAACTGAGAAATATATTGGAACTTCCATCACCGCCGAGCAATATCAGCACATTAAGAATTACACTAATAACTTCGTTGGCAGTAACGCCAGCCTGTTTGATAAACGAGTAAGCGAAGGCAAAATAAGGGACTGCCATGGCGACCTTCATGCCGCCCATGTTTGTTTTACTGACGATACCCGCCTGCCGAGCCCTGGCGGGCAGGTCTGCATTTACGACTGCATTGAATTTAATGATAGGTTCCGATATTCCGACGTGGCCTCGGAGATCGCCTTTCTAGCTATGGACTTAGACCGCTATCAGCAAGCTGGTCTTTCCCGACATCTGGTAAATACCTATGTGGGGCTGAGCCATGATGTAGAGCTCCTGAAATTGCTCGATTTCTACAAATGCTACCGGGCTTACGTCAGGGGCAAGGTGGAAAGCTTTAAGTTCGACGACCCCTACATTCCCGAAGAAGAGAAGGCCAAGGTGTTAACTGCCGCCCGGACCTATTTCCAGCTTGCCGAATCGTACGTGTGATATATACAGAATAGGTTAAAATACAATCCTCCGCATAATCTCGTATAGAATTCCTCGCCCTCGATGGGAGAGGGTTAGGGTGAGTGAAAAAGGGGTCGACTCTGTTTTTCCTTGGGCTTGCCAGGTGCGCAGGTGAACAGAGAAAAATAGAATTCCCCCCATTTTTACAAAAGGCGGGTATCTGATCTAGTTCAGATAGATGGGTGACACATGCATGGATTATGAAAGGGCACTATAATGGTTGCATTATGAATGTTTATTGCACGATGCCGGGATATAAACACCTGGCGAGTATCCCCAAACTATCA
>Ga0315533_1002609_pt1 | contig 12390 bp, 11 predicted proteins | sample SalMarSW160130MG_FD_203081 | JGI IMG/M metagenome (GOLD analysis project Ga0315533, IMG submission 203081) | Salt marsh sediment microbial communities from the Plum Island Ecosystem LTER, Massachusetts, United States - Salt Marsh Sediment SW1601-30 ...
CCGCCGGTCTTCCATTATAATGAATGGAGGTAATTGTCTGTTCTATCCACCTCGTTTCACCAGTTTTATTAATAACCCTTAATTCAAATGGGAGGGTAAGTTCCCCCTTTAACATTTTAATGGTATTTTCCCTGACTATATTTCTGTCTTCAGGAAGAATAAAAGCTAAAGAATCCTTACTTAAGAATTCATCTTCTTTGTACCCTGTGAGCTGAAGAAACTGGGGGTTCATTAATTGAAACTTTCTATCCTGAATAATAAATAGGCCAACAGGTGATCTATCAAATAATGTCCGGAACAATTCCTCTGCCTGTTTACGTTCGGAAATGTCTTGATAAATCCCATACGCACCCACCAGCTTTCCATCTATGACTACTGGCACACCAAAAATTTCAACGTATATATTTGTCCCATCTTTCCTTTTTCGTTCACCGTATCCATGAATTGCTTTCCCTCTAAGGGTTTCTTCTGTATATGATACAGCATCTTTTAAGTATTCTTGCCCTGCAATGAGCTCATCGAGATTTTTCCCGACAATCTCAGATTCGTTATATTGAAAGAGTTTTTCAAAATCTCTGTTGCACGAACTAATAGTGTGTTTCTCATCAAGTGTTACTATGGCTAATGAGCTATATTTGATTAATGATTCTAAATGTTTTTTTTGATGCTCGAGTTTCTCCTTGGTCTGTTTACGCTCTGAGATTTCCCTTTTTAGAAGCTTGATGGTTTTTGAAAGTTCAGCCGTTTTTTCATCAACCAGACTTTCCAGTTCATTGCGTGCTTTTTGCATTGACTCTTCGGCTCGCTTTCGATCTGAGATGTCAATCATCGACCCTATGAAGCCGCTGAACTTTCCTTTGGCATCGTATAGACGAGCTGCTGCCACTAACGCAGTATATCGTGACCCATCCTTGCGTACCATCTCTGCTTCCACCACATCTGGGAGGAAATTAGCTCCCTCACGCTTTTCTAAACGTTCCGCCAGCCATGGCCTTAAATCTGGGGCAATAGGGACTATCATTGACATGCCAATCACTTCATCTTGGGAATAGCCGCTCATATCGGCCAGCCGTTTGTTGATAAAGACAAAGCGAGCTTGTGTATCGGCCTGCCAAACACCAACCAGAGGATTTTCCACCAGTTGCCGGTAACGTGCCTCTGATTTGCTCAACTCCATTGAGCTTTTTGATTCTGAATCTTTTAATTCAGCAAACTGTTTGCGCAGTTCAAGCAATTCATGTATGAGTTGTTCTTTGGTTTTATCTGCATCTTTCATTTTCATACCTTGTTATTAGTTGCCTCTTTTTGTAGAGAAAATCACCCTTCCTTTTGTAAGAGGTCATGCGTTCCAACCCGACGGAGTTCTAAAACCCTACTTTCATACCTAAGGGTCAGGCGATAGCCTTTGCTTACCCTTATCGCAAAGATGCCCGTACCTTTAAGCTTTTTCAGCCTGAGAGAGGGATGTCTTGGATTCTCAATGAGGAGAGTGAGTTGCTTGTCAACCTGGGCCTGTATCTCTGCTGATAGTGTTCGATAATCCTTCAGAAAGGAGTTTGTGCGTTTAATCTTCACGATGCAAATCTTTCAGAAGGTCGTCCAGTGTATCGAACTCGTCATACCGTCCTGCGTATAGATCCTGGTCTGCCTCCTTCTCTCTTGCTTGCCACTCCGGGGTCCAAAACCAGGCCTGGTCTCTCGTAACCTTGATAGTCTTAATGGGGACCAGGTGTGCTGCGTTTCCTTCAATCTCGAATTCCAACTCATCTCCGGGTTGTAGACCCAATGCCTCCATAACCTTTTTAGGAATAGAAATTTGCCTTTTACTGCTAATTTTCATAGTTTTACCTTATTACTATTTTACAGTAAAATAGATTTCTTTCTTTACTTTTGTCAAGAACAAAGTTGATGGTCTCGTAAAAAGTCGAAAACCCCCTCTCCCTCGATGGGAGAGGGTTGGGGTGAGGGTGAATAAGGCAGCATTTCAGGTACTTACATCCCCCTTCCCTTAATCCCCTCCCACCAGGGGAGGGGAAATGGGACTTTTTACGAGAACATCAAAGTTAGTCCCCGAAATATTCCTTTACAGCCTTTAGTGATATCTTCTTTCGAGGATACAGGAAGCGTTTCTTGTATTTGTTAATCCTCTCTAAAGACTTCTCTAACCTTTCATAGGAAATATCTCCCTTAAGGATTTTATCTCTTAAAAGCTCTATGCTGTCAAGGAGGATGGACTGGCTTTTACAAATAAGTAATAGATCAACACCTGCCTCAAAGGCATCTGCTGCTCCTTCCGGCAGCCCCCTTTCATTGGCTATTGCCCCCATCTCCAGATCATCTGAGATTATTAGTCCAGAAAAACGCATTTTTTTTCTCAAGAGATTGGTAATAATTTTTCTTGAAAGAGTTGCTGGAATACCGGGTTCAAGGGCTGGATAAACAGCATGAGAGCTCATTATGGCAGAGACATTTGCCTCTATGGCACCTTGAAAAGGAGGTAGATGGACAGATTCCATCTCTTTAAAAGTGGCATTAATGGTTGGAAGGTGTAGGTGTGGGTCCATATCAGCATTTCCCAGGCCAGGAAAGTGTTTGGCAACAGCCATTATACCGCCTTGCTGCAGGGTTGTGATAACTGTTTTTCCCAATTTAGTTACCAGCAAAGGATCCTGAGAAAAGCTCCGTCCTACAAGATGAGCGTCCATATGTACCTGAGCTACATCCAGAACAGGGGCCATGTTCATATTAAGCCCAACCAGAGACATTTCCCTGGCAGTTGTATCAGCGAAGTGAAGGGCGCTCTTTTCTGGATTGGGGTCTTCTCCTATACCTGCATTCCCCGGGAACTGACTAAAAGGTTGTTTCAATCTGGCTACCCTCCCGCCCTCCTGATCAATTGCCAGAAAAAGGGGATAGCCGCTATTTTCCATTGATACCTTCTGTATATCCCTGCACAGGCGGGCTAATTGAATTGGATCCTCTATATTTCTGGTAAATAAAATAATGCCGCCAAGATGGTAATTTTTTATTAGCCTAATAGTATTTGCATCCAATTCAGGGCCGGGGATACCCCCTACAAATAAACGGCCAATCTTTTGGGTAATCTCTGAAAGATCAAGTGTAGGATTCATAACTATGAATTTTTCAGTTTATTGCGTTTCTCGAGTTTGTTATGTTCACTTTAGGCATTTATAACGTAAAGCAATTTAGGCATTCCTTGTTGTTGAGTTTCTTGAGCTTCTTGCCCCCTGGAGTAAGCTTTTTATGTATCTGCTCAATAAACTGGGGCAGTTGAATGACAAAGGCACCGCAGAGACGCAAAGGACGCAGAGTAAAATACTTTTTCCTTTGCCGTTGAGAGGACGGCAAAGGAAAATCAATGTCTTTCCAGCAGGATAGGTTTTTTGTTTTTCGCCCTCTCAGCGAAAAACAAAAAACAGGCCGTCCTTTGCGTTCTCGGCGTCTCTGCGGTGAAAATAAAGCTGGAAGATTTCATTACCCCTGTTTATTGAGCTATCACCTTTTTATCTTGAAGGATGAGGCTTTAAAACTTATTATCCTTAACATGATTCACTGAAAGGAGCTTTTTCACAGGGTAAATGTTAAAACCCTATAAACACAATAATCTCAATAAACCCAACAAACACTATTATGCATGTATAATTACTGAACAATAAATGCAATCAAAAAGGCAACATTATGAAAGCAATGATCCTGGCTGCTGGCATGGGAGAGAGATTGCAACCTTTGACCAGCGTTTACCCTAAGGTTTTGGTGCCAGTTGTTAATAAGCCTGTGATAGATAGGATTATACAGTTCCTTACGACCCATGGGGTAGAAAAAATAATAATCAATGCCCATCACCATTATTGGATGATACGTGATTACCTTAAAGGAGGTAACCCCTTTGGCGTAAAGGTCGAAATCAGGATCGAGAAAGAGATTTTAGGAACAGGGAGTGGAATTAAAAACAGCCAGGATTTTTGGGGCAACGATCCCTTTATCGTTATCAATGGAGACATCTTGACTGATATAGATTTAGGAGATGTTTATGCGTTTCATCTGAGGAGAAATAACCTCGTGACTATGGTTCTCCATGACTTCCCTAAATATAATAAGGTGAGGGTAGACAAAGAGATGAATATTCTCTCTATCGGCCCAGGTACAGATTTAAAGGGGACATTAGCTTTTACTGGTATTCACGTCATAAATCCCGAGGTACTCAGCTTTATCCCTGATAAGAAAAGATATAATATTATAGACGCGTATAAAAGGCTGATAGATTTAAAAAAACCGATTAGAGCATACATTGCAACTGGTCATAGATGGATTGACATCGGAACTATAGCCGATTATTTGAGGGCTAATTTCTATTATTTGCCTTCAGGCAATATTGCTATAGACCAAAAATGCTACATAGATTCGAGTGCAACCCTCAAAGATTGGGCAGTCATTGGACAAAGAAGCTCAATAGAGCGAAATGTCCTTGTGCAGAGATCGGTTCTCTGGAACGATGTAATTATTAGAGAGGGAACGAGGATAATTGATAGCGTTGTTACATCTGGCGTAGTTGTGGAAAAAGATCTAATTGGCGGGGTAGCCATCCGATAATTTTTATAATAGTGAACAGTGAACGGATAACGGTGAACGGCTTTACATGATGGATCTAAAAGAATTTGTCAAAGCATACATAGATGATACCTACGTTGATAATAATGAATTTAGCTGGGAAATATTGCCCGGTGATGGTTCAAAAAGAATTTTTTATCGCCTGAGCAATAATCAGGGCTCATTTATCGTCATGGCTAATCCACCCCTAAAAACGAATGTAGAAAAAGAAAACAGCTCATATCTGAACATAGGTAAACATCTTTTTAGCAAGGGAATCCCTGTTGCCTGTATTTATAGGTATGACCGTGATCACGGCTGGTTTATCATGGAAGACTTAGGTAAAATGAGTCTCCAGGAAATTGCTTGCAACTCAAATAATCGTATAGATATATACAAAAGGGTTATCGAGCTTTTGATACAGATCCAGCTCGATGGTCAAAAAGATTTTACCCCTGAATGGTGTTATCATACCAAAAGATATGACAGGTTTATTATGGAAAGATTTGAGTCAGATTATTTTCTCACCTATTTCCTGAAAGGGCTCCATGGGCTGAAGCAAAATTTTTCTGAATTAAAATCCTCTTTTAAACACCTTTCCTATAATGCCTCTCTTGCAGATAGCAATTTTTTTCTTCACAGGGATTTTCAGTCAAGAAACCTTATCATTAAAGGCGATAAAATAGGGCTAATAGATTGGCAGGGCGGGCGCTTAGGCCCTCTACAATATGACCTTGCCTCTTTGTTAATCGATCCCTATGTAGGACTGAAAAATGAGGAGAAAATCTTTCTGTACGATTATTATCTCAAGCTTCTCGAGAAACACATTCCGGGGATCTCTGATTCATTTACCAGGTATTATCCATACCTTGCCATTCAGAGAAACCTTCAGATATTGGGCGCCTTTTCATATCTGAGTAAGATCCAGGGAAAAAATAGATTTCTTGTCTATATTTCCCCTTCCCTACAATCTCTTGAGGGTCTTTTAAAGGAGCTCGATGAAGCTGAATTAGATCCACTAAGAAAAATTGTTGAGAGGTTAAATGGTTAAGTAGTTCATCTTTTACAAATCAACTATTCGACCCCTTAATAACTTAACCAAGTAAATATGGAGAATAAATATGGAAAAAAAGACCTTATTTGAACCCGGAGATCTGGTGAAGAGTTTTACAGGCCAACATGGTCTGGTTATTTCAACAGAAACATTGGATAAGATAAGAGATAAAGTTAAACAGGGAAGAAGGCCTGGTCATTTCTTTGCTGCCGGATGTCCTGAGAATATTGATTACCTTTTACATGTGCCCGTGTTTTTTGAGGATGGAACATACGATATCATGAAACCAATGAATATTAAAAGAACGAACAAAGACATCGAGATAAAAAAGTCGAAACTGGAAGAAATGTTAGAAAACATTTAATATGAATGAAAAAGTGAGCATAATTTCTGCTATTCCAATCTTCAAAGGATTACAGGAAGGCCAGTTAAGTGACCTGGCTGAGATAGCTGTTGAAAAAGATTTCAGCAAAGGTCAAATCATCTTTTTAGAAGGCGATGAGGGTAAGGGATTTTTTGTGGTATACTCGGGTTTTGTAAAGATCTACAAGATTTCGACTGAAGGTAAAGAAAAGATATTAAGACTCGTCAAACCCTACGAGATCTTTGGCCCGGTTCCGCTCTTTTCCGGAGAAACCTATCCAGCAAGTGCTGATGCCATGAAGTCTACTAAAGCACTCTTTTCCCCACGAAATGTGTTTATAAATTTAATAAAGAACAATCCAGATATAGCCCTCAATATGCTCGACGCTCTTTCAGATCGGCTCCGTCAGTTTACAATTCAGGTAGAAGATCTTTCTCTAAAAGAGATTCCAAACCGGCTGGCCGCATATTTCCTCCATGTTTCAAAAGAAGAGAGTAGAAATGACATATTTACTCTGGAAATACCAAAGGGCCAGCTTGCCAGTCTCCTTGGAACCATACCAGAGACACTTTCCAGAGTCCTCTCAAGAATGAGGGAAGCGGGAATAATAGAGGATGAGGGAAAGAAGATAAAGATTCTTGACATGGAGTCATTAATAAACCTTGCAAAAGGTACAAAATTGTTTTAACCGCAACCTCATTTCTCTATTCATTTCCTAAAGATTTTAACCAAACCATAGCCTCATCTCGTATAAGGAAGAGCATTTTTTCCATTATAGGGCAAACACCTACAAATTAATTAGGAAAAATCCTATAAAAAAATCAGACAAACTCCTATACCTTTATTTTATTTTCTGCTATATATTACAAGTAAATCATCCACTGGTCTGGTGGATTAAGTCGATCTAACAACGGCAATGCTTATGTCTGGTAACAAAAATGTCATATTTATTGCTCACTTACTCACTTCTTTTTTAACTGATTGTTTTTTCTGTAAATATAAGTTCAGCCTGGGTGGGATCTCATCCCTTTGCAATATAGCAAACATCCTGAGACTCATGAAGAAAAATGAGTTTCAGGGTTTTTTTGTGGAGTTTGCCCCTTTAATGTTTGGAGATACATAAAATGAACGATGAACGTAAATCAAAAGAGAAAATCATTAGTGAATTTAAGGAACTACGCAAACAGGTTTTCGAATTAGAGATGTCAGAATCAACAGAACAGAAGCCTTCTCCCCAATCAAACGGTTGCGCAATATCATGATTCTGATCATCCTCTTTTCTGTCCTTTCGATCATTATAGTGTCCATTTTAATTTCGAGATCAATCACAGAACCAATAGTCAGACTTACGGATGTTGCCGGCAGGATCAGCGAGGGAGATCTTAAACTGAAGGTGGGTGCCGCCTCAAAAGATGAAATTGGAATATTGGCCCAGTCCTTTAACAAAATGGTAGAAAACCTCAAAAGAAATATCACAGAGCACAAGCAGGCTGAGGATGAGATACGCAAACTCAATGAAGAGCTTGAACAGCGTGTGGCCGAGTGGACGAGTGAACTGGGAGAGAAGGTCGCGGAACTTGTACGAATGAATGATCTTTTTGTGGGGCGGGAGTTCAGGATAAAGGAGCTCAGAGACAGGGTTAACGAGTTAGAAGAAAGCAAAGATTGAGGAAACAAACGATTTTGGATTGAGGAATTGGGGGATTGAGGGATTTGGGAATTCAGGAATTGAGTATTGAAGGATTTAGGAATTGACAACCTTTGAATTGAATATTGAAGATTGATGGATTCGTAAAAAGTCAAAATTTACAGGATTCTCCAATTCAATATTCTCACACCAAGCTTAAATAATTCGTAATTCCTGAATCCCTAAATCCATGTAAAAAGGACTTTTTACCGGGCCGTCAGGTTTTATTCGTATTTAGAAGCTTGCCTTAAAATGCATTTTATGATAGATGCTAAATCCTAAAATGCATTTTACAGGAGGAAATATGATTTACCTGATCAATACATTCAACCCTCACTGGGAAGGGCACGCCCTGCCTGAATGGACGTGGCCAAAACGGCGCGTTTTCGGGTATATGCTGAAGTTGATGGATGGGCCCCTCTCATTAGGAATTGGAGGATTGCGGAGAATAGGAAAGACAACCCTTCTAAAACAATTAGTGGGAGAACTGAACGCAAACAGGGTCCCGGCTAAAAGGATATGCTACTTCCAGTTTGACCGGGATATTGTTTTGAAAAATGATAACGTCTTGGAAAGGGTGCTGGATGCGTATGTCTTAGATTTTCTTGATGAATCCATTGGACGTATAACGGAGAAAACATACATTTTCTTAGATGAAATTCAGCTTGTTCCCCGCTGGTCTGACATCGTTAAACGGTATTTAGACCGAGATCCCGCGCTTACTTTTGTGGTTTCCGGTTCATCCTCTTTGCTGCTGGAATCCGAATCAGCAGAAAGCTTAGCAGGGCGGCTTGACATGCTGCGCCTCTCCCCACCTGATTTCAGGGATTACATGACGATCAATGGACTTCAACCACCGCCTGAGTTTAAAATTGATCCTGGTTTGCGAAAAATCCCCACTGAAACAGCCCTATATTACGGGGCGAACAAGTCCCGTCTTGCCAGGGCATATCTCGACTATTTGAGATGGGGTGGCTTTCCCCAGTTAAAAGAACTCGATGATGAGGAATCCAGACGTCGGTATATTAAAGAGGTGGTTGTAGAAAAGATATTGAGATACGATCTTCCTGCCCGTTTTGGGGGTGAAAATCCTATTGACCTGGAAATGCTTTATGGAATCTACGCCAGTGAATACGGGCAAATAGTAGAATACAACACCCTTGCCAGGGACGTCGGGATTTCCGTAGGCCGGCTAAAGAGGCTTACTGAGGCATTGATGGCCGGATATCTTGTACAATACTGTTTTAACTATACACGTTCCAAAAGAAAATCTGGAAGGACAGGGAAAAAAGTATATATGAGTACTCCCTCCCTTGCCGCACACCGGTATGGACCTCTGGATATTTTCCCCGAAATATTAGGGAGGATTGTAGAAAATGATCTATTTCTTCGCCTGAGAGAAATGGATACAACCCTGACATTCTGGAGGGTTGGCAGGCAGGAAATTGATTTCATGTTTCATGTGCAGGATGTCGTGTTCCCGGTGGAATGTAAAACCGGGCGCTTAAGATCCAATGATACCCGTTTAATTCAGTCTGTATCAGAAAAGTTTGGGGCGCCCTTTTCAGTGATGGTTACATCTGATACATTCGATTTTTCAGACCCATCGATCCTGCGTGTGCCAGCTTTTATGCTATAGAGAGAAGGAATTGCCTAAAAGAAATCCCGAGATCCAGGAAATGGTGCAAAAATTGGAAACTCTTACCTATTTCCTATGCTTATCTGTAATCATCCAACGAAGAAATTCCGCGTCCGCCTGCAGCCGGGGCAGTGAAATATATAACCCCATCAGGTTCATTCAAGGAACCAGTGGTGTTTTTAAATCTTCAATTGTCAATCGAATAAGGGAATTTTCTGGTGGCCAGAAAACAAACCTATGAAGAATTGGAACAAAAGCATAGTGGATTAGAGAAAAAAGCCGTTATGCTCAAGTGCATGGAGAAATGGCCATGAAAACTGAGAACAAAGTTATTGCTCTCTCAATTACTTTTGGGCTGTTTGTTTGGGTAATTGATGCTCGACGCTCTTTCAGATCGGCTCCGTCAGTTTACAATTCAGGTAGAAGATCTTTCTCTAAAAGAGATTCCAAACCGGCTGGCCGCATATTTCCTCCATGTTTCAAAAGAAGAGAGTAGAAATGACATATTTACTCTGGAAATACCAAAGGGCCAGCTTGCCAGTCTCCTTGGAACCATACCAGAGACACTTTCCAGAGTCCTTTCAAGAATGAGGGAAGCGGGAATAATAGAGGATCAGGGAAAGAAGATAAAGATTCTTGACATGGAGTCATTAATAAACCTTGCAAAAGGTACAAAATTGTTTTAACCGCAACCTCATTTTTCTATTCATTTCCTAAAGATTTCAGCCAAACCATAGCCTCTTCTCGTATGAGGAAGAGTATTTTTTCCATTATTTGTACTATTCAGCCACCAAGGCGCAAAGACCCAAAGACCTGCTCGACGGACGGCAGGCGGGGAAAATGAATATAAATTGAATACCAGAGTTTTTTCATTAATAAGCCTTAGGCTTATTAATTTCAATCTGCCATGCATTAATGCGCCTGAGGCGCATTATAAAGACTATCATAAAGAATAATTCTATAATCTTGGTGGCTTTGTGTCTTTGTGGCAAGATACCTGAGTAGCTATCATTATTTTTTTATCAATTGACTTAAATCAATGTAAATCTCTCTTAAGGACACTACTTTGAAGAAAAAACGAAAGGAGATTAAATCATGAGTGCGCCAGGCAAAGCTAATATAAGCAAGCTGGACAATCCAGCGCGTGTAACGGCTAACCACCGGCACGGAACTGAACCATGCGTATGAGGAGGTAACGAATCATGCGAAGCCATGGGAAAGGCAGTTTGTCAGCCACAACGCAAGTGAAGGTATTGAGCCCCGAAATTATCCTTATTGCATTGGGTCAAGGGTTTCATATCCTGGAAACCAATATCAGAACACACGTTAAAGGTGAGTGTGTATCCGACGTGCCGGGGTCTAAGTCCGTGGCGGGCAAACAAACTGTTTATATTGGAACTTGGGAGAACCGAAGCGTGCCAAAAGAAAGCTTCCAAGAAGCCGAAGAGGTAACAAGGAAGTATGGCGTTTCGGTAGTCGGACTGACCCATAGTAGAGGAAAAGGCAGGGTAATGCCTGTTGAGTCCCAAAGTTTAGGGACACTCGAAGGGGTCAGCAGTTTAACGCAGAGGGATGAGGTCTGTCATGCAATACACTGATATTGGAAAGACATGGCAGAAATTATCTCTCATATCCGGTCATGCCCGAAGAGACCCTGAGTTTCAGTTTACGAGCCTTGCTCACTTACTGAATGTCGAATATCTTCGGGATTGCTACAAAAGCCTGAACAGGAATAAGGCTGTAGGAATTGACAACGTAACTTGGGAAGAATACGGCAGAAATCTGGATGAAAATCTGGAGCTGTTAGTCTCAAGGCTGAAGCGCAAGAAATACAAGCCGATACCGGCGAGACGAGTATACATTCCGAAAAGCGAGACAGAAAAACGCCCACTCGGGATATCAGCACTGGAGAACAAGATAGTAGAACGTGGAATCACGTGGATACTTGAAAGTATATATGAGCAGGACTTTCTGAACTGTTCATACGGATTTCGTCCAAACAGGAACAGTCATCAAGCATTAAAAGAATTGAATGATTCGATAATGTTCCAGCCGGTAAACCACATCGTAGAAGCAGACATAAAGGGATTCTTTGACAACGTATTGCATGAGAAACTCATGGAGTTTATGAGCATAAGAATAAAAGATACGACACTGTTAAATCTGATAAAGAAATTCCTGAAAGCCGGCTATGTCTATGATGGTCTATTGGTTAAACCGGATGCCGGAACGCCGCAGGGCAGTATACTTAGCCCGATGCTGGCTAACATTTTCCTGCACTATGTATTGGATACATGGTTTGAAACAACAGTCAAAAGCCATGTAAAAGGGTTCTGTGAAATCGTTAGATATGCAGATGACTTTGTTTGTGTAGTTCGTTATGCAGATGACGCCAGGTGTATAGAGCGAGGGTTGCGCAACCGGTTCAACAAGTATGGTCTGGAATTACATCCGACAAAAAGCCGGAATATAAGTTTCGGACGATATGAACGGGGAAACGCCAGGAAACAGAATCGTCGTGCCAATACCTTCGATTTTCTGGGATTTACTCACTACTGTGACGAATCAAGAAAAGGCAACTTCAAAGTTGGCCGTAAGACCAGTCGCAAGAAATACACCGCAAAATGCAGAGCAATGAATGCGTGGCTTAAGGCGATAAGAAATCAGGTTAAAACCAAAGAATGGTGGAAAATCCTGATAGCAAAGCTGCGGGGACATTTTCAGTATTATGGAGTTAGTGAGAACTATGATGGTATTGTAAGGTTCTATAAATTTACCATAAGAATGGTGAGGAAATGGATGAACCGACGCAGCCAGAAGCGGAAAATGAGTTGGGATAGATTTACGAAATATCTTGAGCACTATCCGCTACCAAAACCGAAAATAGTGCATAGCTTTTATTTGTCACGTGTAAGGTGAGTTGGACTGAAGAGCCGGATGTGGGAAATCCACAAGTCCGGTTCTGTGAGGGGCATTGAAACTCCTCATGTTAATTACTGAAATTTAAGATTAGGAGTCATATTATGTCTACTCGACAA
>Ga0315533_1002614_pt1 | contig 12379 bp, 13 predicted proteins | sample SalMarSW160130MG_FD_203081 | JGI IMG/M metagenome (GOLD analysis project Ga0315533, IMG submission 203081) | Salt marsh sediment microbial communities from the Plum Island Ecosystem LTER, Massachusetts, United States - Salt Marsh Sediment SW1601-30 ...
CAATTTACCAGTGAGCGATGGTTTTCTGCCAAAAACCGGTATTTTTAGGCTAAACACATACATATGAACAGAAAGAAAGCAGGTGGTTTATGTTTTCCAGAACTTCATTATGCAGATTAGTTTTGATTGCGCTGCTTGGCTTAAACGGTTCGGCTTGTTTGGCAACGACTGAGATATCTTCTGAAGCCAATAGCGTCAATAAGCTGGTTATTCATACTGATGCTGCCAAAGATACTATCAGCCCACAGATTTACGGGCATTTTGCCGAGCATCTGGGAAGATGCATTTATGAGGGATTTTGGGTTGGGGAGGATTCGAGTATTGCGAACACGAGAGGGATTCGGACGGACGTTGTTGAGGCATTGAAGAAAATTAACGTGCCGGTTATACGCTGGCCTGGGGGGTGTTTCGCGGATGAGTATCACTGGAAGGATGGAATTGGCCCCCTGGAAAAAAGGCCCTTGATGGTCAATACACATTGGGGAATGGTTACGGAGACAAATCGCTTCGGAACGCATGAGTTTATGGATTTGTGCGAAATGTTGGGCTGCCAGGCGTATATAAGCGGCAACGCCGGCTCAGGCACGCCTGAGGAGATGCAGGACTGGGTCGAATATATGACGTTTGGGGGAAGGAGCCAGATGGCGGATTTACGGCGAGCAAACGGGCGGGAAAAACCGTGGAAGGTTAAGTATTTTGCTATCGGCAATGAAAACTGGGGCTGCGGCGGGAATATGACTCCGGAATATTACGCGGACCTTTATAAGCGTTTTGCAACGTACGTCAGGAATTATCCGGGCAATAATATAACAAAGGTTGCGTGCGGACCAGGCTGGGATGATTATAAATGGTTCGAGGTGCTCCTGAGCAACGCGGCCAAGCGCATGGACGCAATCAGTCTTCACCACTATGTGTTTGAGGGCAACTGGAACAACAAAGGAAAAGCCACGGTCTTCAACGAAGAAGGATGGTTCAACACGCTCAAAAAAACGCTGTTCATCGATGAAATGATTAACAAAACCAAGAAAATTATGGACAAATATGACGAGCAGGGACGCATCGGGCTTTTTGTTGATGAATGGGGGACGTGGTGGAATGTTGAAGAAGGAGAAAATCCGGCGTTTCTTTATCAGCAAAATACCCTCAGAGATGCAGTTGTAGCCGGGTGTTTTTTGAATATTTTCAATCAGCATTGTGACAGGGTCAGAATGGCTAATATCGCCCAGACTAACAACGTGCTGCAGGCGATGATTTTGACTAAGGGTGAAAAGATGATTGTCACGCCGACGTATCATATATTTGAAATGTACAAAGTTCATCAGGGGGCCAAATATCTGCCGAGTGATATTGTTTGCAATCCGTATAAAAGAGGTTTAGAGACGCTTGCGAGCATCACCGCATCGGCCTCGAAGGACAAGACGGGCAAAATACATATCTCGATTTGCAATCTGAATCCGGAAACGCCAGCAGAGCTTGAATGCATAATTGAAGGATTCCATGTGCAAAAGGCGGCGGGGCGTGTTCTTACCGCTGAAGTTATGAATGCACACAATACTTTTGAAAAACCCGATACTGTAACGCCTGCCGAGTTTGAAAACGTGAAAATAAAGAACGGTAAAATCTTGGCGACTATCCCTTCAAAATCGGTGGTCGTCCTGGAAGCCCAATAGCGGGCATTGTCTTATTTGCTTTCCTGGCCGTAATAAGCGTCTTTGCCGTGTTTGCGCAAATAATGTTTATCCAGAAGCGCCTTGCTAATCTGGCCCTGCTTCGGATTTATCGTTATTGTGCCCAGAGCCACTGTCGCTATTTGCTCCAGGACAACCATAGATTCTACAGCGTCGGCGGGAGTCCGGCCCCAGGCGAAAGGACCGTGATTGGCCACTAAAACGGCCGGCATCTGCATCGGGTCAATGCCTGTAAAACGCCTGACGATAATCCTGCCAGTATTTAGCTCATAATCGGTTTTTATTTCATCCTCCGTCATTGCGTCAGTAACGGGTATCGGGCCATAGAAATAATCGGCGTGGGTAGTGCCGAAGCAGGGGATTTCCGTGCAGGCCTGAGCCCACATAGTTGCGTGCGGCGAGTGTGTATGACATACACCGCCAATATCCTTGAAATTCCTGTAAAGCTCAAGATGAGTCGGTGTATCTGACGAGGGCTTAAGGTCGCCTTCAATGCTATTGCCGTCGAGGTCGAGAACTACTATTTTGTCGGGCGTAAGTTCATCATAAGGGACGCCGCTGGGCTTAATAGCCACTACAGCAGCCTGGCGGTCAATCGCACTGACATTACCCCAGCTATAGATAACGAGCTTTTGTCTGGGCAACTGGAGATTTGCGTCACAAACGGCTTTTTTTAGTTTTTCGTACACAATATTTCCCTTAAGGCCTGACACTATACTTGATATCCAGCAGCTCTTTCATAACATTAGCCAATTTGCCCGACCATTGCTTCGTGCCAAAGGCATCGTGCAATTGTTTATAAAGCATGTAAAGCTTTTTGTAAATATTATGATTTTCCGCAACGGGCTTATAAGTCTGAGCTTTGATACCACACATAGCCGCCTGGGCATCGGCAAAATTACTATAGCCACCACCTACAACGGCCGCAGCAATGGCAGAGCCAAGAGCGCAGCTCTGGGCAGAGCGCGATATCTTCATTTCCCTGCCGGTTACATCAGCGTAAATCTGCATAAGCAGTGGATTCTTTTCAACGATACCGCCGCAATTTATTACCTCTGAAACCTTAACGCCGTATTCTTCGAACCTGTTAATTATGGTTAGAGCACCAAAGGCGGTTGCCTCAATTAAAGCCCGGTAAATTTCTTCCGGCTTAGTATGCAGGGTCTGGCCTATCAATAAACCCGTCAGCCGCTGGTCAACAAGGATTGTTCTATTTCCATTATTCCAGTCGAGGGCCAACAGGCCGGACTGGCCCGGTTTTAACTTTGCTGCCTTTTCGGTAAGGGCCTCATGAGAGCCGGTTATTTCTCCACCCGGCTGGATATAGTTTACGAACCAGTTAAAGATGTCACCGACGGCAGATTGTCCTGCTTCGAGCCCGAAATAACCCGGCAGAATAGAACCATCCACTATACCACAGATACCGGGGACATCCGGCAGCTTCACATTGTTAGGAGCGACCACCATGTCACAGGTACTGGTGCCGATTATCTTGACAAGAGTTTGCTCTTTTATGCCGGAACCTACGGCTCCCAGATGAGCATCAAATGCGCCCATAGCGACAGGAATTCCTTGAGGTATGCCGAGTTTATCCGCCCATTCTTTGGTTAAATTGCCTGCTGGTTTGTCAATCGCTAAGGTCTTATCACTTAATGTATCGCGAAGTCGGCCAAGCTTGGGGTCAAGTTTTGAAAGAAATTCTGCATTCGGATACCCACCCCAACCGTCGTTAAACATTGCCTTATGACCTGCGGCACAACGACAGCGTTTGAGCTTCTTCGGTTCTGTAGTTCCTGTTAAAAGCGCCGTCATATAATCAGCATGTTCGACCCAGGTATATGCCGCATCAAAAACTTCAGGGTCAACTCGAAGGCAATGCAGAATCTTACTGAAAAACCATTCCGACGAATATGTGCCGCCGCACCTGGCAAGATACTCGGGATGTTCTTTTTTTGCCAGCTCAGTTATTCGGGCGGCTTCGGCGTGTCCAGTATGGTCCTTCCACAGCCAGGCGTGGGCATTGGGGTTATCTCTGAACTCATCAAGCATTGCCAACGGTGTGCCGTTTTTGTCAATCGGTAAGGGTGTCGAGCCGGTAGTATCAACTCCAATGCCGATGATTTCAGCAGGGTCGAAATCCTTATTGGAATTCTTCGCTTCTGCGATAGCCTGTGTTACAGTAACTTCAATACCTCTTATATAGTCAGCGGGATTCTGTCTTGCCAGATTATGGTCTGCTGAATCAAGAATAATACCTGCCTGGCCGGTCTCGTATTCATAAACGGCTGTGCCAATCTCATTGCCGTTGGTTATATCAACCAATAGTGTCCTAACGGAATTCGTGCCGTAGTCCAGGCCAATCGTATAAGGCATCTTTTAACACCCCGCACAATACCACTTTCATCACCAATTCGGGCGCCTTTTTATCCAAATGCTACCCGTTGAAGTATAGATATGCGGCAAGAATCACGGCCAGCACCACTACAGAGGCCGCAACATCGCGCCAGTCCCAACTGCCCCGCGACAGACGGCGATGCTCATCGTTAACCGTGCCGTATGTCAGGCCGCTGATTCGCTCGTAGGAAGGCACAGACGTCAACCAGCTAACTGCTATCATCACAATCACACATACAAGAAAGATGAATACGCTGTAGTACTGAAAGTAGATATTACTAATAATCCAGAGTAATGAACCCTGCTGATACTGAAACCCTTCAATCAGCTTGACAGGAGTATCGACAGCCAAACGAAAGACACCCAATAGAAAACCGACAATCAATGCAGCAAGGCATCCTTTACTGTTCAGGCGCTTACTGAAAATGCCCAAAAAGAAGACCACAAAGATGGGCGGTGCCAGGTATCCCTGAACACTCTGCAGATAGTGATATAGTCCCCGTGCTCCCTGAATGACAGGCACCCAAAACAGACCAATAATCACCATAACAGTAGTAGCAATACGACCCATCCAAACCAGCTCGTGCTGGGATACGCCGGGCCTGAGCTTCGAATAGAAATCCATCGTGAACAAGGTCGATGAGGCATTGAATACGCTCGATAGCGAGCTCATCAGGGCAGCCAATAACCCAGCCACAACAAGACCTCGCACACCAACCGGCAGCACATGCTTAACCAATAAGGGAAAGGCCGCCTGGCATTTTTCGTTGTCGAGCGCCCCTGCTGTATATAAGGCATCATGAAGTTCCGCCATCCTGCCGCTCTTGGCCAATGCGAAGCAAATCATGCCGGGAATAATGAATATGAACACCGGTGAGAGCTTCAGAAAGGCCGCCCATATACTGCCTCTTCTCGCCTCACGCTCGTTCGGCGCGCCCAGGGCACGCTGAACGATATACTGGTCGGTGCACCAGTACCACAGCCCGATGATAGGGGCACAGAAAAGCATTCCAAGCCAGGGATAGTTGCCGTTGAAGTACCAGGCAATTTTTGTATCGCTCATCACCGGCTTCCACGTGCCCTCCATACCCGCAGGAATCAACGGCTTCCACAAGTTAAACATGTCCGACCCACAAACTTCCCGCAACTCGCCCCAGCCGCCCAGCACTTTCAGTCCTAATATCGTTACTACCGCCGAGCCGACCACAAGCACAACGGTCTGAAATGTGTCCGTATAGACCACAGCCCGCAGGCCGCCAAGAACGGTATAAATTCCCGTAAGGATGATTACAAGAAACGAGCCGATCCAGAAGCTGTCCATCACTACAAAACCCAAATCAAGCTGCACCTCAGGAAGAAGTGTCCGAAAGACAACGCCACCTGCGAAGACGCCGACCGCTATCTTCGTGAGCACGTACCCAACCAGCGAAATGATCGAGAGTACCCAGCGGTTGGCTGGAGAGAAACGACGCTCGAGGAATTCCGGCATAGTGAACACCCTGCTCCGGGCGTAGAACGGAACAAACACCCACGCGAGAACCAGCAGGCACCAGGCATGCAGCTCGTAATGAGCCATCGCCACACCGTCGGTACAACCAGAACCCGCAAGGCCGACCAGGTGCTCGGAACCGATGTTCGACGCAAAGATGGAGGCGCCGATAACCCACCATGCAAGATTCCGTCCCGCAAGAAAATAGTCATCAGCCGTGTCTTTGCCTTTGATGACCACCCACCCGGTGATTCCCAGAATAACTGCAAAATATGAACCAAGCATTATCCAATCTAACGTTTCAAAGCCCATTGCTATATTCCTATATTTAACTTTTTTACCAACTCAAAAATCACGATATATAGAAAAACAGTTAATTGGCTATAATTTTACTGTTATATTGCTTCCTTTCAAGAATAATATATTTGAGTTATTTGCTTTCTCATAATGGCATATGCTTCGTCCCGAATGAGGGACATTGCGTTTAGAGTGGCGTATTAAAGAAACTATGGATTACCAGGCCAACAGAAAGAAACAGGCAGCCAAGTGCATGCAAAAGAATCGTGATTTGACTTGCGCTGTATTTACCGGGTGTAGTTAAATCTTTTTCATTAGCAAATCTTATCGCCAAAATCCCTACGGGCAGTGTAAACAGATAAAATAATCCTGCATAGAACATTGTGCGGTAAATTAACATAGCTGCTGCAATTAAAAAGCCGGCAACAAGCACTACTCGATAAATCCAGATAGAAACCCGTACTCCAAAAAGGACTACAAGTGTTTTTTTGTTCACTGCGGCATCGGCTTTCAAATCCGGAAATTCATTTAATAAAATCACCAAAAAAATCAGGGTGCTGACAATAACCGCAGGTAAAATCGGTGTGACATCAAGCATTTTTGTCTGCAAATAATATGAGCCATACACCGGCAGCAGACCAAATAACAGCGCAATGACAAGCTCGCCGACGTAGCGATAGCCGAGCTTAATTGGCGGAGCAGTATAAAAAAATCCGCCGAGCAAACCGATAAGACCAAGAACCAAAATAAAAAAGCTCTGTGTCAGTAAAAAAATTATAACACCAATTATGGCACCGATAGTCAGCCAGAAAAGACCGGCGAGCAAGGTTGCTTTGGGCGACAGGATACCCTCCTGAATGTATCTTCTTCCACCTGAAAAGGGGGTAGGATTTTTATTGACCCAGTCATTCCCGGAAAGATGGTCGAAATAATCGTTGGCTATATTGGCGCCAGAGTGCAAGGCCATTATTGCCAGTAGCGCCAGAATAAAAAGGACGGGCGAGAAAGTACCCACAGTTGCGTAGCCGAGCGCTGAGCCGACCAAAACCGGCGCAGCGCTTGCAATTAAAAACTTCGGCCTTGAAGCAAACAGAAGAACACTTAACTTTGAATGTCCAAGACGAGGTTTCATATTATTGATTTTAACAGTAGATTTGGCCTCACGCAAGACAGAGAACTCACAGGTTGCGGTTTTCCCCGGATTAAAAATTTTCCAAAAAAAGTAAATTTCTGCTTGACAATAGTTCTATATAGTACTATTCTATATAAAACTAATATTTTGAAAATAATAAAGCTAAATCACATGGAGCGAAAAAGGAGAAAGCAAATGGAAGAAAAAGAATTAAAACAATCATGTTTAAAGTTAATGGAAACGGTTGATGTGCTGTACCTAAGCACTATTGGAAGCGATGGCTTTCCTCACACAAGAATAATGTCCAACCTTAGAAATGCCAAAGAACATCCCGTCTTAGTTAAGATGTTTGAGCAGCACAAAGAAGATTTTCTGGTTTATATGGTGACCAGTAAGTCATCTGCCAAAATGCAGCAAATCCGTGCAAATCCAAAGGTATCCGTTTATTTATCTGTTCATTCCTCTGTTCCAAGCGAGTTTCAGTGCCTGATGCTTGGCGGAGAAATAAAAGAAGTCACAGATAAGCAGCACAAGAAACAAATCTGGCAGGATGGCTGGGAAATGTTCTGGCCGGGCGGAGCAGATGACCCCGAATTTACTGTACTTATGCTGAGGCCTGCCTTTGCGAAAGGAGGCTATAAAGAAGCGCCTTTTGAATTTAAGATAAAATGAAAAATACAATGAAACAACATCGCCAGGCAGGCTTCCTGATGGCTAAGATACGCCAGGTGGGCGGAAGAATATCCGACCGTATAATGAAAAAATACGGCATTGAGATAAATTCTGCCCAGGGCAGGATACTGTTTGCGCTCTGGAAAGAAGATGACATTTCAATCAATGAACTTGCAAAAAAGACGCAACTGAAAAAATCAACGTTGACAAGTATGCTCGACCGGCTCGAAAAGATGGGCTATGTTAAGCGCCTGCGCTCTAAAAAAGACAGACGGATAATCCTTATTAAACGCACAGAAAAAGACAAAGCCCTCGAAAATAAATATGTAGAAGTATCAAAAGAAATGACTCAATTGTTCTACGAAGGTTTCTCCTTAAAACAAATCGACCGATTCGAACAAGATTTAGAGCGAATTCTTAATAACCTTACAGAATTTGAGGCGAATTCGGAGAATTGGATGAAGGACAGTTACAAGCATGACCGAGGAAAAGGATAGAAAATTTAAGGGATTTTCGCCCAAGACATTAAAATTCCTTCGAGGTCTTAAAGCAAATAATAATAAGGCCTGGTTCCAGGCACATAGGGGCGATTATGAGGAATATGTACTGCAGCCTCTGCGGGACCTGGTTACCGATCTGTGGGAATTCATGCTTGAGATTGACCCTCATTTCGAAATAGCTCCTGTGGTGAATAAGACAATTTCACGGATTTATAGGGACACAAGATTCTCCAAAGATAAATCACCCTTCAGAAGTACCGTTTGGTTTACGTTTAAGAGCCAAAAGAAGGATTGGACAACGCATGTTTGCGGTTATTTCTTTGAGCTCTCTGTAAATTCATATCGATACGGAATGGGATTTTATAATGCCGCACCAGTTATAATGAGCAAATTTCGAGAGATGATTGACGAAAATCCCAAGGAATTCTTGAGGGCGATTTCTTTTTTTGCAAAACAAAAAACTTTTATCTTAGAGGGCATCAAATACAAGAGAATAATCGATAAGACCAAGCCTGAAAAAATCCAGAATTGGTATCAGAGGAAAAATATGTATTTGGTGTGTAATAGAAAGATAGATGATACGCTTTTCAGCCCCAAGCTGGTTGATGATTTGATATATGGCTTCGGCACGATTGCTCCTTTCTATCATTATTTGCAAAAGATAAACCTTAGAAACCAAGAGGATTAAACCTGCCAAGCTGGCAGGGAGATTGGGGGCAACTGCAATTTTGCCAGATTTTCGACAAATCCACCTTTGTAACACAAGTGCATTTTTCATAAGCACTTACGCAAGGCCATGCTCTCTACAAAGCATTTGGCACGATTTTTGCACTTAAAAAAGAAGTATGGTTTCGAATTTGTCAAAGTCCGAGGAAATTAACATCCTAGCCAGCGGGGCAAACTGGGCCTGGCCGGAGGCGCTGCGCCATATTTTTCGCCCAAGGGGCATAAATCTGCTGGTGGCTGACAACACAAGCGAGTTTGTAAACGTTATTGAGCGAAGACGAATCCATACGACGATTGTAGATACTGATTCGGAAAAATCAGATGCCCTGGTAACTATCAAGATTATTCGTATGCACTACCCGCTTCTGCCTTGCATCCTGCTCTCAAGCGCAAGGGATGAAGCAATACTCACCAAGGCACTGCAGCTCAATGTCTTTAGTGTTATCGATAAACCGGTAGAAATGAGTATTTTGCTGGGTCAATTAAACAGATTGTTCAAAAAGAGGTATAACAGCGACATTTTTGCGGAGTAGCTGAAAGAAAAAAACAAGAAATAAAAGTAAGAAGTTTTTTTTGAAAGGAGTAAGGACAAAATGAAGATACGACCATTGGCAGACAAGGTGCTTGTTCAGCGTCTCGAAGCGCAAACCAAGACCGCAGGCGGGATAGTCCTGCCGGACAGCGCCAAAGAAAAACCGCAAAGAGGCAAGGTTGTTAGTGTCGGTCAGGGCAAGGTGCTCGACGACGGAACACTGAGAAAAGTGCAGGTGAAAAAGGGTGATATGGTGCTTTTCACAAGCTATGCCGGTACAGATGTAAAAATAGACGGCAAAGAATACCTGATTATGAGTGAATCAGACATTATGGCGGTAATTGAAAAGTAATGAAAGAACAACTGCAGAGGGTAAATAGTACGCAGAGAAATGGATAACCAGTAAAAAGGAGAAAGATAATTATGGCAGCTAAAAAGATAGCTTTTGGTTCCGAGGCACGAGCGGCTATTCGAGAAGGTGTAAAGAAACTGGCAAAGGCGGTTAAAATCACCCTTGGTCCGTGCGGCAGGAATGTAGTTTTGGAAAAATCGTTTGGTTCGCCGACCGTAACCAAGGACGGCGTAACGGTAGCCAAAGAGATTGAGCTGGAAGATTCCTACGAGAATATGGGCGCTCAGATGGTCAAGGAGGTGGCCTCAAAGACATCAACCGTGGCAGGCGACGGAACAACAACCGCAACAATTATGGCTGAGAGCATTTTCGATGAGGGCCTGAAAAACATTACAGCCGGCGCTAATGCGATGCAGGTAAAACGCGGTATCGAAAAAGCGGTAGAGAAAATCGTTGAAGAACTGAAAAAGATGAGCACTCAGGTAAATTCCAGTAAACAAATCGAGCAGGTGGCAACCTGCTCAGCAAACCAGGATGTTGAAATCGGCAAAAAATTAGCTGAGGCGATGGACAAAGTCGGTAAAGACGGCGTCATTACCGTCGAAGAGGGCCAATCGCTGGAAACAACTGTCGAGCTGGTTGAAGGCATGCAATTCGATAAAGGGTATCTAAGCCCGCACTTTATAAATAACTTAGAGAATATGACGGTCGTTTTGGAGAAGCCGTATATCCTGATACATGAAAAGAAGATAAGCTCGGTGAAATCACTTGTTCCAGTGCTCGAGAAGGTTGCCAAACAAGGCAAACCGCTGTTGATTATTGCTGAAGATATCGAAGGCGAGGCATTAGCAACGCTGGTCGTGAACAAGCTGCGTGGCGTGCTGCAGTGTGCGGCTGTCAAGGCGCCCGGCTTCGGTGACAGGCGAAAAGCTATGTTTAGTGATATTGCCATCCTGACCGGCGGCGAGGCCATCTTCGAGGACCTGGGTCTCCGGTTGGAAAATATCGAATTGACGCAGCTTGGTAGGGCCAAACGAGTTACTATCGACAAAGATACTACAACAATTATCGAAGGTGGAGGCGGCACTGACGCTATCAAGGGCAGAATCGACCAGTTAAAGGCAGAGATTGATAAATCAACCAGTGACTACGACATCGAAAAACTGCAGGAACGACTTGCAAAATTAGCCGGCGGCGTTGCACAAATCAATGTTGGAGCTGCAACAGAGACAGAGGTAAAGGAGAAGAAGGCGCGTGTCGAGGACGCACTGCATGCCTGCCGGGCGGCAGTAGAAGAGGGGATTCTGCCCGGAGGCGGAGTAGCTATGCTCAGGGCACTACCGGCACTTGGTAAAGTCAAAGCCGTCGGTGATGAAAAAATCGGCGTTGATATAGTGCGAAGGGCGGTGTTGGCACCGATAAAGCAAATCGCTGAGAATGCAGGGCTGGACGGCTCAATAGTCGCCCAAAAGGTTATGGAAAGTAAACAGAAAAATTTTGGCTACGATGCGTTGCGTAAAGAATACGGTGATATGGTGGAGTTCGGCGTGATTGTGCCGACAAAGGTCGAAAGGATTGCCCTGCAAAACGGAGCTTCAATTGCGTCACTGCTACTGACTACAGATGCGATAGTCAGTGAGATTCCTGAAAAGAAGGGAAAAACCCCGGCGATGCCGCCTGGAGGCGGAATGTATTAAACCGTCGCTCGTGACTCGTGCCCCGTGGCTCGTTGGACGGAAGATACTAATTATGAATTTTAGGTTTTACACAAATGCAGTATCTCAGGCATCCAGAACCGCTGCATCAGTAATATTTACTATAGGACTGTTGCTGACAGGATTCGGCGTTGTTATTCTGGCATTGCCTGAGATTTTTGCATTTCTTGCTGCTGCGGTATTTTTTATTGCGGGACTGGGCTGCGGGATTACCGCCGTCAAGATTTATCTGGCACAGAGAAGATTAAACAAGATGACGCACGATGATTCAGTGGGCTATAGAAAAAACGTCCAAATCCATACCAAAGAATACTACGACTTGTGATTCACCCTAACACCAAATTGTGCATAAGTGGCAGCACCTCAATTAGCGCTTATCGCCAGCTGTTTCTGCTGCAAAACAAAACCAAGTACATCCTGTATGCTGATAATACCAACCAACTTACCATTTGATGTAATCGGGACCCTCCTAAAAATGTTTTTTGCCAGGAAGTCGCAAAGGCTCAACACGCTTTCATGTTCTTCGAAGGTCACAGCGGGAGACGTCATAAAATCGCCAACTGTTTTATGTTCTGCTTCCTGGACTTCATAGAACAATAATATCGCATCTTTTTCTGAAAGAATACCTGCTACAGCCATATCATCTTCGACCACAGGCAGTCCTGATATGCCGTTTCTGACCATAAGCTCTGTTGCCTCGAATATCGGGGTCTCTTTTTTTACGCTAATTACATCTGTTTTCATAATATCTTTTGTTCTGAGCATCTCTGGTACCTCTTTATCCGCCTTAGTCAACAAAAAAACGAAGTCTTCAATTGAACTTCGCATTATTTAGGTTTTCACCTAAAGACACCCCAATTATGACGATAAATCCCTATGCCG
>Ga0315533_1002616_pt1 | contig 12378 bp, 9 predicted proteins | sample SalMarSW160130MG_FD_203081 | JGI IMG/M metagenome (GOLD analysis project Ga0315533, IMG submission 203081) | Salt marsh sediment microbial communities from the Plum Island Ecosystem LTER, Massachusetts, United States - Salt Marsh Sediment SW1601-30 ...
AAGCAAAGGCGGCTTCCTCGGGCTGACAGCAGCGCTGGAGCAGAGCGCATTCAACGATCGCGCGGCGCCAAAGTACGATCCCAGGTAATCAAGACACCAAGAATGAAGGTTTGACCCCAGTTTCTCCTGGGAGTTAAGAAGAGCCATTGATACACAGATCCAATACTACAATGCACAGAGGAGACACTCGACTGGAATAGCCTTCGCAGGTACCTCGTCTAGGTTACCACCCCAAACACCCTCGATTTCCACAACCGGAGCCCAGCCAGCCAATGGCGTAGTAACCGAGGGCGCGTGAAGCTCCGCCAATACGTCGGAAGACACGCCCGCTTGGACGAGAATTGTGCGACGAATGGCTTCTGACGCCATTTGAGACACCTGTTTTGACAAACTCCGTATCTCATCAAATGACAGATATGCATGTTCGAAACCGTCACTCAGTTTCCTCAATCCTTGATAAATGTCTTCACGTTCGTCAAATATGCGGAGGCAACGCAACTTGCCCTCAAGGTCGTATAGGTGGCTTCTGTCTGACTCATCCCTCGGGGAAAAGCCGTAGTGTTGGGCTAGATCTTGTTTGGTCTTTGTGCCCAGGGTAGCCATCTCCGCTGCTACGATGACCGGCGAAAGCGCCTCGACCGCCTGGAACAAGAATTCGCCGGGGCGTATCATGTCGTGTGGATGCCATGAGCGAAGGGCCTCCGCATAATAGGCAATGCTTCTGCGAAGTCTTTCGCTCTTCGGATGAGCGTTGATAGCCTCCTGAACTACCCCAAACCACCTAGTGGGTATCGTACGAAACATCACAGGATGAACCGGTGTCTGTGCGAGTATTCGCTGTCGGTAGGCTCGCTTGTCAGCTTCTGGAGTTACCTCGTATATCACGGCAACATTGGGTTGACCTACTGCCGCGTTCGCCAAGAAAGACAGTAGGTTGAGATGCTCTCCGGCGAGGTTACCATACATAACGATGGCATCGTCCACGGAGTCAGCCATTCCTCGTATGTCACATCTCAAGAAACGCGGCCCTCCAGCAGCGTACTCGCTGTGAAGAACAACTTCGCGAACGGGAATAGTGGAAGCCGAGGTTGCCTTGATCAGAATCGTTCCGCTCTCCTGCAAATGTGCAGCGGAAACAGATCGTAGTATAACCCAGTACTCTCTCACAGTACCATAGACCTCTCGATCCCTCTAACAATGATTATTATGCAACTCCGCGACATAGTATGTCGAAGAGCGGCGGGTGTCAACTCTATTCCTGCCTACTCTTTACAGCATGTTGGAATTCGAGGGACACAAACCCTATTTCAGGCTGTTCCTTGAGGAATTATGGTATGCGTCCCCGGAATTCCCAGAGTCTCTCAAGGGGGCTGCTGAAGCAGTGCATTTCGTACTGACTACTCTCTCGAGAACGCAGTCAATGAATGCGGCCCGAGTTTCATGGTGCTTCTCACTTCGTGCATGGTCTCACAGGCAGCCTTTCGCGCTTCAGTACCTCCGCTGGCGAGTATCTCGATGACCTGACTTGGATTAGCCGTAAGCTTCTGTCTTGCGTCCCGCATGGAGCGTAGTGCGTCATTCAGATTTCGAGACAGTCTCTTCTTGCAGTCTACACATCCGATCTTGCCAGCTCGGCAGTCTCGTTCGATCTGTTCTAGCTCTTCCGAAGTGTAGATTTTGTGGAAATGGAAAACGACGCAGCCGTCCGGGTGACCAGGATCTGTTTTCCTTTTCTTGGTTTCGTCTGTGTACATGGAAAGGACTCTCCGAGTCGTTTCCTCTTCACTGTGTCCTAGTCCTATGTGGTTGTCCGCGCTCTTGCTCATCTTCTTGTCCAGACCATCAAGGCCTGGCACACGAGGAATCTCAGTTAGCAACGGTTCCGGACTAGGGAAGACGCCTCCATACAGGCTGTTGAATCTGGCTGCGATGTCCTTCGTGAAGTTGATGTGAGGTATCTGGTCTCTCCCTACCGGGACGTACTCGCCTTTGTAGATCAGGATGTCAGCCGCCTGGAGGATGGGATACCCTAGTAGTCCGTAGGAAGGATGTTCGATTCGCAAAGTTTCTATCATCTCTCGATAGGTTGGCACGCTTTGGGCTTTTGCTGTACTGGTGATCATCGAGAACAGAAGGTGAAGCTCGGAAACCTCCGGAACGCTAGACTGAACGAATATGCTGCATTTCTCTGGATTGAGTCCTGCACTGATCCAGTCTGTCGCCATGTCCATGACATACCTCGGGATCAGGTCTACATGTTCTGCCCCGGCTGCTTCGTTGGTGCCGGGTGTAGTCAAGGCGTGCCAGTCAACAATGAAGAAAAAGCAATCGTAGTTGTCTTGCAGTTCAACCCAGTTGTTGACGGCCCCGAGTACGTTCCCAAGATGAAGACTTCCAGTTGGCCGCATCCCACTAGTTACTCTTCTGTTTACCATCCTTCACCTCCTCAACGAACCCCTTGACAGTCTCAAGGAAGTCCCCTACTGCATCTGTAGTAACGTGCGGCATTATGACCATACGGTACACCCGGTATCGCTCCAACTCGGTGGATTTCTCTTTTTCTTCGGCGCTGCTTATCCTATTCTCTATGTCTGTTACCTCTTGCACTTCAGTTTTGGTTCGATAACACAGAGACTTTATCAGGCAGTAACGGCGCACGACGATGTTGTCCCAAGTGTCCAGTAGCTCGGGCGTTAGCTGTGAGACAAAGTCGCTCGAGAACCTGAAAGCGAAGTAGTTGATCATCGGCTGTCCAGCAATCTCTATTGAAAGCAGCCTACGAAGCTCCGTTACCAATTCGTTGGTTAGCCCCAAACATCTCTTCAGTACACGTTGATAGCCAGCTTTCCCAAGACACGTGAAGGCCGCCCAACAAGCTGCAGCTGACGCTCCCGGTCTAGATCCGATCAGCGTCTCATCTCTCTCATCTGCGATGTACTCAACCCGCCTCCCTATGACATCATGCAGCTCTCCCCTATATAGGAGCACTCCGCTTGGGTATGGGGTCATTCCCATTTTGTGAGGATCCACTGTTACAGAGGATACGTTTGGGATACTGAAGTCGAATTGCGGGGGACTGAACCCACGTCCATACACCTCTCGAATGAACTCGTACTGATTGAGGATGTCTCCCACAAAGGGAGTTACGAGACCCCCAAAGGCTGCATCGACATGGACATAGACTGGCTTAGTATTTCCAGCTTCCTTGAAGTCAGCGAGGATTCGGTCTACTGCCGAAACGTCATCAAACGCTCCCGTGGATGTCGTCCCGGCGGTGAGTGAGATGATCACCCCGAGCGTATCTTTGTCTCGCAAGGTTTGCCCAAGACGTGCGTGAAGATCCTTAATGTCGACTCGATAGTCCGGGCCGACGTCAATGAGGTGAAGGTTGCCCTGCTCTCTCCCGTCGGGATCAGTTGAGCTAAGCCCCAGCAGGTTAAGGGCTTTGAAGATGCTGTAGTGCGCACTGAGAGGTACCAGGGCCTTGATTCTCTGAGTAGAGCGAAAATCGCTGCTCGTTTTCTTCAGAATCCAGTTCCGAGCGAGCCATAGTGCATATATGTTGGCTTCGGTGCCACCAGACGTTATGTAGCCGGAGAACCCCCCAGGATTCCCGCCTAGTAGGGTGCCTAGCATCGCAATAACTTCGCGCTCGAATTCGTGGTACGGAGCAAATGCTCCCCGTTCTTTGGCCTCAGCTTGTGGTTGGATCGTACTGGCTTTGGCATGCAGCATGATGTTGTTGGGGTTGAACTCCATCACGTAGTTGAATGTCCGAGACGAAATCGGGAGGGGATAGGTCCCAGGGAAACCAAGAATCGTGCCTTCCTGGTAAGTACGACAAGCACCGTTCTTGCGAGAGGTTCCGATCTTCTCCAGCAGGGAGATCCATACATCGATGTCTGTCTTGCTTTTCTCAGGGAACATTTGCCTCCCACCTTCCTTCTACGAGAAAGGGATGCCATCGTGAGCACGATCACCCACGGGATAACACCCCGCCCGCCGCAAGTTCGATCGAGACCTACTCAGAAGTGACCTAGCAGTTCTCGGTAGAGCACCCCCCCTTCGATGTCTTTCTTGATCCTATTTAGTCGCTTGCATTCCTGGACAGCGTCCTCTGGAACACTGCCTTCTGGGAGCACAACAAGCAAATTGGCGTCCTCATTCTCCAAAGAATCACCTTGACGATGGGGAGGAAGGATCTTTAGCAGGTATTCTTCCTGATCAACATCGTAGCAGTAGTGTAGCTGGGGCACACCGGGTATGGGCTTGATACTCGAATAGCCCAACCTATGTACTACAGCGAGGGGCTTCCCCTCGCCGGGCCTTCTAACCCCTAGTGGCAGGCTGCTTGGCTCAATCGTCGCGCGTAAATCCCCCCCTCCCTTGCAAAACGCCTTCGTTTCGCAGTCGTAGAAGTACTCTTCGTCTTGGTTTGTGTACAGGTGTATCAAGCTTAGCATGTCACCAAAGCCAATCACCCTTTATGTAGTTATTATTACACATCACTTCTCACCTCCTGGGGCGATCTAATGATCACCCTCATTGCCCGCCCGGGAGGACTTGAACCCCCATCCCCGATTTTGGAGACCAGTATTCTGCCAATTGAACTACGGGCGGGTATCTCTAGTATAGTACCTAAGTATAGCACAAGGCTCCCCGTAGGTCAAGCCCCCTACAGATACTCAATGTTCTCATAGTCCGATCGTGACCTCGCCTGACTGCCCTTCTTTCTTGTCTGAACAGAACCTCGCGCCTTATATTGTGTCCTGGATCAGTTCGAGCTCCTTGAAAAGGCACGCCTGCAAGTCGCGCTCTCTGATCTCCGGATGATGCTGCTCTTCTGTTTCCGCCCCTATGATAAATGTAGAATACACCTGGGGTTGATCTATGTCAAACACCGAGGAATTAATCATTGGACGTCCGTTGAAACAACGACCCCAGGGCGGAAGCTGGAGATGAAATAAGTATTGTGTCCCCTGAATTCCATTCCCGTTCTGGTACTTCAAGAACGAGACCGACATACGCAACGATTCTTGCCGTGCTGCGAAGCCGGTTAACTGTGAACCAGAGATTGAGCCACAGGAGGGCTACGAGCAGAACAGGCAGGGTGACCGCAGCATGAGTGCCCGAAAGTTGCGCAGCAGCTAATCCAACGGCGCCGATTATCACCAGTGGTCGCTCGAATACGTACCTTTTATTCTGGAGCATCTCCTGGCGCAGGGATTCGTATTCAGCAGTGCGAATATCGGATTCCGTCTGGGTCACCTTCTTTTCCTCTTTCTGCTCCAGCCGAACAATGGTTATTGCCCAACTTCGCAATATAGTATGTCGAAGAGCGGTGGGTATTCAACTCTTTTCCCGTCATCTCTTAGGATAGTGCGGAATTCGAGGGACATAGACTCTATTTCAGGCTGCTCTTTGAGGAACCATGGTATGCGTCCCCGGAATTCCGCGCTCACCTAAGCCTTGCAACATAGAGCAGCTCCTCGCATACTAACCTGAAGTCCTCTCTGACTCTATCGATGTCGTCCTGCCTGGCGTTGTATCGCCGAGAGTGGGCTGAGAGATCTCCGAGTTTCTTGAGCTTCGGGAGAGCTTTCTTGGTGTTTCTCCCGAGATTCCAGGATAGCTCCTGTAACGTCGCACCTACGAGATCAGCAAGGGGCAGGAAGTCTCCCGATTGCTGGTGCTTGATCGCGGCTGCGATTCCATGGGCCTCAAACGCTTCGATGATGAGTGTCTCCAAGAGCCTCCGCATCATCACTGCACAGGCGTCGTACCATCCCTTCTCGTACGCGCCGTTGATCTGTGTTGCTACTATCTCTACGTACCCTCGCGTGTTGATAGTCAGGTCGGCAGGAAGTACACCCTCGCTCTCCGGCCTCACTGCCTCCCTTGGAGGTATGTACCGCCGGGGAGCTTCAAGCGAGATGCCCTTGGCGATCTCCAATCCTTTTCGGGCAAGGCTCTTTCTGTCCATCTATTACTTCTTGTATATGTGCTTCGCCATGCTTTCGAAGATTGCATCAATCTGGTCAGGAGTGGCATCTGAAGAGATATGTATCTGCAAGTTAATTGCGATGCCGGGAAGCTCGCCCACGGGTTCTGGACCTTCTGGTGGCGTTGCCTTCTTTGCGCTTTTCTTATGTGTCGTCCGAGACGTACTCTTGCTCTCGCGAGTCGGCAATGCGCTGGGCGTTCGCTCTGATCTTGATGAAAGGTCAGGTTGCGCAAGGATGGCGTAGAGGGCAGCCATTCTCTTCACCGCTGGCGCGCCGGAGCCTGTGAAGTTGGCGAACCAACGCTCGACTGCATCTCGGTTTGAGGCAGGTTTAGGTACGGCCTCAAGCAACTCAGTCGGGTAGATACTTTGCGCAATCTTCTGACAGACTTCCTCGTACCTTTCGTCATCCCTCCACGCAACCGCCAAGTCCTGGTTCGTCCGGTTCTCCTCATCGATTAGCCCGAGCATCTTTAACGGGAGAATCACGTTGGCATAGGCGCTCTTTTCTTTCATGTTGAGAACCGTAGAGATGTAGGTAGCGGACACGACTCCAGGAATGCTGGTCTTGAATCGATCCCTCAATGTCCACCAATGCTTGATAGGAAGCATTGGGAAACTGGTTTTCTCTTTCTTAGGCATTCTATCCTCCTTTCATATACGCAAAATACTGACGCCACAGGTACGCCACTTGGCAGAAAACGAGGGCTCGATCATCAAGAAACATGGAAGCAAATGCTCTTGTCGGTCTCGCCTTGATGTAACTCAATTCATGCTCACTTCGTCCCCTCCTCCACAATGCGGATCTCTTCGTCCGTCAGCCTGTAGAGGTCGTAGACCAGCGCGTTCAGCTCTTGCTCCCATTCTGCTACCCGGGGCCCTTGGCCTTTTGCATCCAGGAGGTTACGCACGAGTGACTCGATGGCGGCGCGGTGGGCTTGGGAGGAAACAGGAATAGGAACTTGTTCCATGTACATAGCTATGAACCGCAAGTAGTCATTCTGAATGCTACTGGTAATCTTGCGATAGAAAAACCCCACAATCAACGAATTGAGAACTCCGAGAAGGCACAGGTCATCAGTGGGCATGATGTACACCGTGTTACCGCCGTAAGCCCCCGCAGTGTCATGAGCAAACTCTGGTTTCTTTGCAATGTCAGGATACACGATCTTCGGCTTCTCGAATTCGGCGTAGTAGTCGCAGGAACGCAGTTCCCACCAGAAGCGACCCTGATCACTACGCTTTCTTAAACTGGTTTCATGGGAACTTATGTGCTCATAGATAGCAGGGTAGTTTCCGCAAAAGATCTTCCTGGCTTCAGGCTCTGTCTTGGCGATACCCCAAGGATTATGGGCATCCCGATCACCGCTGTTCTGAAGGGAGATCAAGTACTTCTTGGCCCAATCCACCTGCCAGCGTTTCACATCCCGCCCTCGCAGCCAGGGTTTGATGATCTCAGCGCTGAGGGGGTCTTCAGCAATGAGTCGATCCCGGGTTGCTTGGTCGATGACGAAGGCTTCGTTGAGACCAGTCTTGATGCCGTAATAGAACCGCCCACCCACGTATTCTCCCAACGGTGTTCCACTGCGGCGGAGCTTCTCCAAGAGGGCCAATACCTCAGGCTGCTCCAATGCCCAACCTTCGCGACGTAGGCTCCGCTGTGGTTGAGGCCATCCCTCATGCACTACCGCCTCAGGCAGATGCTCGATGGTCTCTATATCTCGCACGTTCAGCGCCTGCGCTGTCGCTTGGCCATCATCAGAAGGGCGATTTGAGATCACAAGCACGCAGGGGTACGTCGTAGCTTCGAAGATGGGGAGATCACCGAAGTCGATCACTGTCTTCAACTGGGTGTTATTGCGCAGATAGGCACGCAACTTCTCACCATAGCCGGCGCGGAAGAACTTGTTGGAGCTGATGAAGGTTACGAATCCATCAGAATGCGCGATGTCCAGTGCTCTGCGGTAGAAATAGACGTACAGGTCGGCCACGCCGTGATAGACATCTGGGAAGGCCGCTTTCAGCAACGGTTTTTGCTCGGAAATGAGCTCCTGACGGACATACGGCGGATTAGCGATCACAATATCGAACCCGCCCTTCTTCCGAAACACATCGGCGAAGTAGAGCCGCCAGGGGAAGAAGCTGCGCAGCTTGTTGCCGTGGGTCATCTCTCGCAGCTCGCGTTCGACGGCTTCGGGATCAACGCCGTATCTCTTTTGCAGTTTCTGTCTTTCTTCCTGTAGATACTGTTCGCGGATGATCCCCGGACGATTTGCCGTTTTCTCGATCTCTTCCAGCTCCTTGCAGTAGGGGGCGATTCTCTTCTCCAGTTCATAGTGGAAGATGGAGACAATCGCTTCCTCGACCTCGTCTTTCAGCCGCTTCTTCTCGCCAGGGTGTCTGGCGTTGAACAGGGCGTTCTGCTTGTTATGCAGGTCCTCGATCAGGCACTCGATTTCTGGTTCGATGCCGAGTAGATCGCCGTTGCCGCTTTCCCCAAAGTCAAGCGAGATCCCGTGGAAGTCCTCGATGAGGCTGTTCCCCTGCATGATCTTGTAGTCGAGATTCGGGAGTGGATTGATCGAATGGTAGTCTTCCTCATCGACTATCAATGAGAGCCACAGGCGCAGTTTGGCGATGTCGATTGCACCGGGGTCGATGTCCACTCCGTAGAGAGATTCCTGGATGCAGTGGCGTTTGAGCGTATAGGTGTCTCGATCTGATTTATTCTCTAAGTATGTCGTGAGTACGTTCCGCGCGTTGACGATCTCGTGCATCATCCCCACCGGGAACGCTCCAGAGCCGATGGCCGGATCGCAGACTTTGATCTCAGCGAGCTTGTTATCGAGGAGTTCTGCGTTGTTGCAGATAGATTCTGGAATCTTCGGCGTCTTGTAGTCGCCTTTGTAACTCTTGTTTTGTGATATCTTCTGAACGGTTATCGCATCATGCTCCACCGCGAACTCGCCGCGACGGATCAGTTCCTCAATGTCCTTCAGTGGGACAACGGGCTTGTAACCTGGTTTTTCTAGCGACATCTGCTCTGGCTCGGTTCCCTGGAACAGTCGCTCTTGAGAGGGGGAGAGAAGAGGAACTATCCCCGTATTGATAGCGCGATCGAGGTAATTGATCAGGCTTTCCTGGCACATGTAGTGGACGACGGGGCGAGGGGTGTAGTAAGTCCCCTTGCCCTTGCGTAGGTTTTCCGGCAGAAGGTTCTCGAAAACCTTCCCCAGCATCTCCGGATCGACGGCGACTTCTTTTTCCAGCGGTTCATCCTCGCGTACGGTGAAGTTGTAGCGATCGAAGGTATCGAAGATCTGCTGGAACAAGTTGTTTGGCAGAAGAATATCGATTTCTCGCCAGTTGTAATCGTGGATCGCTTCAAAGAGCCCACCGTTGAGGAAGGGAATCTTGCATTGGAGCTGAGGGTAGTAATCACGATCGTGCTCGGTGGCCAGCGCATCGTAGAAGAGCGGCTCGAGCACCTCGTCGAAGAAGTTACCGTAGTTCACAAACTCGTGGTTGAATAAGCGACGGAGGAAGTTCTTTGGACCCTGTCCCCACGGCTTAAGGTTGCCCTGTTCATCCCTGCCAACGCCAAGCCATCCTTTCTTCTGGAGGAAGTAGAGGAATACAATCTGCCCGAGGAGTTTTTTGGCGAAGTTGGCTGGATCGATCGACTTGCTCTCAAACTCCTCCTTGACCCTTGTATCGCGGGAAAGAAGAGCCCTCAGCTCTTCGCTGAGTCTTTCGAACAGCTCGCGGTAATCGGTGTAGAACCGCTTGGTGACCGCTTCCACGCTGAACGCTTGTTCCAGCTCCTCGATGGTGGGGTTGTTTCGGTCATCTTCCAGAATGGGGACGATCTGCTGTTGCGCCGTATGGTTCGGCTCGTTCTCCCCTACAAGGAAGGAGTAGCGTTTGGCTGGGGTGAGCTCTTCACGAACTTTGACCCGGCCGGAGTCCGTGATCTCTTGCTTATATTCCATGCGCACGAAGGAGAAGCGCCAATCCTCTTCTTCGGGAGCGACGAAGGCGGCCAAGGCAGCATCCCGCAAGATATCGCCGCGACCGCCGTTTAGGTACCACCCTATGAAGTTGCGCTGTTTGGTGCGGGCACGTTCAAGCGCAGATTCTCTGCGGAGGTGAACGACGAGCACATCCAAGCTATTCCCCTCTGGATCGACGTATTTTCCTACGCGTTTGTATTGCGTGATGTGCTGTTTGAATGAATCGGGGATGTACTGGCCGTGGTACTCGAAGGTTTTCGTCTCGTCGATATCGTTTAGCAGGTTGCGGGTAAATACACGGAACCTTGCATCGTCAAAGGAGCGGTTGAAGGTATCCGCGATCAATCTGACAGCCGCTTGCTGGTCCATTACCCGCTTCCTCCACCAGCTAAGTACTCAGACAGGATGACCTCTCGTCTTGCACGCTCACTCGGCTGACCTGTCCGTTTGATTCCCAATAGGCTATCCGGGATGTTCTTCTTCAGAATTCCTAGAACTTTGAGTGGATTGGTCTCACGGTCAATCGCCTTCTTGATGCGCTTGGTGGTGTTTTGGGGGATGATGCCGTCCGCATAGGCAACTAGAACCAGGCGGATATATTCCTCGTCTTCATCGGTGAAACTCTGACAGTGGCGCAATTCCTTTGCTTTCAGCCGCCTGATTACTTGTCCTTCGCTCGAACGGCTGCTTCTGGTAGGCCCTGTTCCTATCTCCTCTCCGGAGACGATAAGATCGAATTGGGCTTTGTTCCTATCCAGCAGGGGATAGTAGGTGCTTGGGGTCTTGCCGCGAGCCGTGGTTCCATCACACTCGAAGAGGCCCACTGCTTCTAAGAATGGAAGCTCACGCGAACCTTCGTCGCTAGCGATGAAGAACTTCTTCAGCTTGCCCTTGCGGAAGAAGGTGATCAGTCGTTCGTCGACTTTGTTTACCGCTCTTGCAGATCGGGCCTTCTTGGGTAGGCGTTTGACTTTCTCAAAGAGATCAGGCTGGTTATCGCGGATGCCACGGATGAACTTCAGGTACTTCAGTTCCGATTGCGGTTCTTGTTCCTCTTTCCCTTCGTAGGTCCTCTTACTAGTGAGGCGCTTGTACAGGGTATCACCGAACAGCTCGTGGGTAGATACGACTTCTTCTTCGGTGAGATACTTGGCGTCTTCTCCCAGCGTATCGTGGAACGCTTGAATCTTCGCTTTGATGTTGGCCTCCAGTCCGATCTCCTGCTCGGATTGGTCGGTAGGGAAGAAATTGAACACCTGGATTTCCTGGTGTTTTGTCCCTACTCGATTGACACGCCCAACTCTCTGTAAGACCTTGGTGGGGTTCCAAGGTAGGTCGTAGTTAATGACAGTGTTCGATCGATGCAAGTTGATCCCTTCCGCCAGCACATCCGTACTAATCAGGATTCGAATCCGGTCGTCCTGGTGATGATAGTTGGGATCGAAGCTCTCTTTGATGAGCCTTCGGGCTGCCGGAACGGATTTGTCTTGTCCTGCATACCTGCCGCCTTGGCTCGAATAGAACAGGACCGCGTTCGGAAAACGCCGATTGAGGTTTTCAAACAGGTACTCACCTGTCTCCTTGGACTCGGTGAAAATGACAAGGTGCTTGTCCTTCAATGCAGGATTTTCCTGCAGTTCCGCCATGAACGTCTCAAGCTTGGGATCCGAGTCAATAGTGGTCCACAATTTGCGGATCTCTCTTAGGAGTTGCAGATCTGCGGCTAGAACCTGAACGAACTCTGGTCTGAACTCCTCGGCATCGCGCCTCTGCAGCTCGCCTTCCTCTACAAGTTGGAGAATCTTCTCGGCGTTATCTTCGTCCAGCAGGTCGTAGACGTTGACCTTCTTGCCGATAAGGACCGTACCCTTGTTGAACATCTCGATGAACCGCTCGTAGGAGACGATGAACCGTCCTAAGGTGCGGCGGAAGGCGTAGAAACTGCTTTCCAAACGTTTTACCAGAATCCCTTTCATGAATCCGCCCACGTTTCTCTGACTCTGCTGTTCGAGAGGCGATACCTCGTGCTTGAGGTACAGGAGCGGGGTGTAACGCGAGTAGTGGAATTGCTTAAGCAGCTCCATGGTGCGGTTGAACGTGGAATTGATATCCTCAGGGAACCGATAGACGATGCGGTTGGGGTCTTCCATCACCGGGAAGGATAGGCCCCGTTCTTCAATGTCCTTGCTGAAGTAGTTTTTAATCTCCGTTCGCGTCCTGCGGACCATCACGTACTTCAGCACCTTCTCCCGGATTTCCTTTCCCCCTTCCTTGATAAGGATGGCATACTCCGGATCGGACTTGCGGTACTGGTTCAGTTGATCGCGTAACCGCTTGAAGAACCTATCAAGGTCAGGGACG
>Ga0315533_1002617_pt1 | contig 12377 bp, 10 predicted proteins | sample SalMarSW160130MG_FD_203081 | JGI IMG/M metagenome (GOLD analysis project Ga0315533, IMG submission 203081) | Salt marsh sediment microbial communities from the Plum Island Ecosystem LTER, Massachusetts, United States - Salt Marsh Sediment SW1601-30 ...
ATGTTCTCGTCGACAAAAAAGGAGGCGCTAGGCTTCTCCGCGGGGAATTTTACTTCTGGAAAAACGAGACTGGCGAAAACGACTTCATCTTCTTAACTGGGGACAGTCAAGCCCAGACAATTGAGGGGCAGTTTGACGTCGCCAACAGCATCCTTGACTTCGCTGAAAAGAAAAAAGTGAAAACAATCATAACTCTTGGCGGATACAGAAACGAAGTTGAAGGCACCCCGAAAGTAGTTGCAGTGTCCACGAATCCTGTTCTCTTTGAAAGGGCTCTGAAAGCTAGGGCGATATCCAGCGAAGCAGGAACTCCCATTGTCGGTACAGCTGGTTTGCTTCTAGGGTTGGCGAAATTCAGGAAGATAGATGCTGTTTGTCTCTTGGGGGAGACTCGCGGCTATTTGCCTGATCCGAAGACGGCGAAGAGTGTTATCGAGGTTCTGCAAGGAATCCTTAATGTTAATGTTGATTTGAAGGGATTGGATGAGGAGATAGAGCGTTCTAAAGAGATTCTGGGTAGAATGCAAGACATTGAGAAGAGACGAGTTAAGTATGTGCAGAAGATGCGCAGGGTAGAAGAGGAGCGAATCACCTACATTTCTTGAGGTACACACTTAATCGTAAATGACTTCATAAACACACACCATCGGTGCAAAGGCTCCCTGTGAATCTCTAAACCAAGTGACTGCGCCATACTGCTGTGAGAAATATGCTTCCTCAAAGTGTTCTAATTCGATTTCTGAATAACCCTGAATAACCATGTCTCTTCCATAATGCATCAGTTTGTACAAAACAGTGCTGTTTCCCATCTCATTCATCATTATCTCATCCTCATCTACTTGACCATCCTCGTTTGTATCTATCCAATCCATTCCTAAAGTGTAGTTTCCAAATTTACTATCGTCCAATCCGGGAATCCGCGCCATCCATCTCCATTTCCCTTCATCGCCATATACTGCATCACTTCCGTCTTGTCTGAAGCTTTGGTAAATCACAACGTATGTTACATCATATTCTTTTAGGAATTTGATGGCTCCGGTTTCGTTTGACATAAACATTTTTCCAATCTTGCTTATCTGAATACTATCTACTGTGCCGTTATCTGCAAGAGTTGTTTTATTGGCGATAGCTGTGATCCAGTAGCCGTAGTCCCACCAACTACACACCACATCAGTTTGTTCCAGATTAACCCGCATCCAGTTGAGGGCATCTAACCAGTCTCTAACTGGTTCAGTAGGCTTAAGAGGCAAACTCGCAGCGGCAATGGTTGTAGGCGAATACGCGCGATCTACGACTCTTGGAAACTTTGAGCCCGCGCTTGGCAATACAAAGGTAACCGTCAACAACAGAAACATCAAAATAATAAATGCCGCGCTGAATTCCTTGCCCACACGACTCCTGAAACGCATTTTACGTCTGGGAATTCTAGGGCTTTCCCGCAGAATGGTGACAAAGGGCTTGATCAATTGAACCAAAGCTAATGCCCATAAGAGGCTAAAGGCTGGAGCCATGAGCAAAGTTAACCTGACCATGGAACCGGCGAAGTAGATGGATGTCAGACCGAAGATTGTGAGGAAAAGGTTGCGGTTTGTGGGATTCTGCACAGCGAAATACAAACCGACAGGCACGAAGAGGACTCCTACGCCTACGTCAAAGTAAAATGATCCCCAAGTGGCAGGTCTGTGTTCTTGTACAGACTGCACAAGTTGTTGTGTAATACCTTCACCTAGACGCTCAGAGGGAAATATAACTGAGATGAACTTGTCTCCTAATGACCCAACTAACCCGAGCCTATCAAGCGCAAAGAACACGACTACAATAAGCGCTAAGAAACCAACTACAAAAATCACTTTACTCCTACTGGTTTTGATGCGCCGAGAAATTTCAATTATGCCCAACAAAAGGAACATTCCAGCCACTGCCAAAACTGTAGGCTCTTTTAGAAAAGTGAAGCCTAGCTTTGGTACATTTGCAGCTATTAAAAGTGCCACGCCAAAGGTTGTGCCGTAGGAAAGAAAGAGACGCGGTGAATATCGCCGTAGCAAGATTAGAACAAGTACGAAAATCAATGTAATTCCGAGGGGATATCGTGCTGCTCCCCAAGACGCAAAGAGATAACCCAAAGATAATCCTCCAGCGACTGCATAGGTAACGCTGTTTCTGAGAGATCTTTCGGGGTCAATGGACCTTAGGAAGAAGAAGATGAACAAGAGGATGCCGAAGATTCCGACGGTTTCATCGTCAAAAAAGCCAAGGGAGGTACGGCTAATATATGATGAACTTAGGGCTAAAAAGAAAGCTGAAAAAAGACCCACCTCTTTGCCGCCAATGTCTCTTCCCAAAAAGTAGATAACCAAAACGGTCAACGTCGCCATAATCACTGGAAATATTATGCAGAAATTGAAAATGGGGTCGGCAGTTAGAGGATGGTAGAGGTCTGAGCTGAGGATCGGCGCCGGAGCAAGATTCAGTGCATTGGCTATCTGATATAAGAACGCTGCTGTTGCTGCTAGACCCGGAAAAATTGCGCTTGAAATGTCATATCCTTGTGGGTACCAGCTCATGGAGTCTGTCCATGATGTCCAGGCGAAGAATCCGTTTTCAACCATGTGCTTGGTTAAACGGTAATGAATGTGGGGATCAAATTCTGAGAGCTGGAAACCCCAACGGAGAGGAAGCAATCTGACCGTGGCTGCTATAACAAGAATGATGAGAAGTAGAGATATGTGCATCAACGAAGAATGAGATATTCGGAAGCGGAGATCTCCAACGCTCGTTAAGGCATTAACTGCATTATCTTTAGTAAACAACTTTCCAATCTTCACCGCAAACCCTTCTCTCGTCAATGAAAGCATTGAACCCTTTATTTTTCTTGTGGTATTTCACAGTTATTAACCCCCTTCTTTGAAAGAAGAAATGTTTTAACTTTTCACTATGCGCTCAAACAAAGACGTAAAGGATAACAACTTGAATAAAACAGCCCAATTTTGAAGGTGCTGCCGCCTCCGTCAATTACCTATTTGACCTATTTCCGTTTGATAACCTTCGGAACGTAGATATTACAACCTCCACACATAGGACATTGCCTAGGCTCCACTTTGCTTTCATCAACCCATTTATATCCACACTTCAGACATATCCACTCTGCCACGCTTCATCACTTCCTTCAAATCTCGGTATCTACATTTAAGCACTTAATTTTTTCCATCACAAAGAAGCATTTGTTGAAAAAAACCTTCTGAAACTGGAGCCTTCAGTGCCTTCTACCTGATTCCTGGGCAGATGTAACCTCAACTTTTTTCGGTACAAAGGATATTTTTTTGCCGCATTTTGGGCATTTACCATCATGGGTCTGAATTATCTCGTCTGGGGGTTTCAAATCTGAGCCTTCGTAGAGAATAAAACCGCATTTTTCGCAAATTACCTTTTGAGGCACGATCTCACAGCCGTTGTAGACCGAAATACAATCGTTACAAACTATTTATATATTACGACGAAGCGCGAGAAACTCGTTAGAGTGGCTTCCATATTCGCTGAGAACATCAGCGGGACCTCAGCTGAAGCTCCTTTTTTGTTCAATCGCCAGAGAATCAATTCCGATTGTTTATGATGTTGCCTTTCTGTGAACTGTAAATACTTGTTGGTCGTAAATCATTTATACCGTTTCAAGTGTCTGAAGGAGAATGGAATGGGCGCGCCGATGGGAAAATACACCCTGATAATTACCGAAAAACCGGATGCCGCTAAAAGAATAGCCGAGGCACTTGATAGGCAGGGGAAACCCAAGAAGCTTAAGGAAAACGGCGTACCCTATTTTGTCGCTCAAAGGGACCGAGAACTCGTTGTTGTTCCCGCTCTTGGACACCTCTACACCATTGTTCACGAAAGAGGAAAAAGAAACTACTATCCGGTCTTCAACTTCAGGTGGACACCGCGACACTTGGCAGAGAGAGGCGCAAAAGGGATTCGTAATTGGGTTGAAACGTTTTCGAAGTTGTCCCATGATGCTGACGAGTTTGTGTCAGCTTGCGACTATGACATTGAAGGAAGCCTCATCGGTTACTACATACTGAAGTTCGCCTGCGGTAACAAGGAAACTTCAGCGAAAAGGATGAAATTTTCTACCCTCATGAAAAGCGAGTTGGAGAAAGCTTACGAAGAGCCTCTTCCCCACCTCGATTTTTCCCTCATAGAAGCCGGAAGAACTAGACATGAAGTGGACTGGCTATACGGAATAAATCTTTCACGAGCATTAACTTTGGCGGCGCGTCGCTGGAGCGGCAGATACTCCACCTTGAGCACAGGAAGAGTGCAGGGACCAACCCTCCAGTTTCTGGCTACAAGGGAGAAAGCAATCCGCAGCTTTGTGCCCACCCCATACTGGGAAATAACCGCTGAGGCTGAAATCCTGAACTCTGTAATTGAGGCAGAATATGAAAGAAAACGAATCGAAACGAGGGCGGAAGCAGACGCTGTTGTGCGAGCCTGCGCGGGCAAAACGGGGGAAGTCATGAAGGTTAACATGAGAAAGGTTCATCAGAAGCCTCCTATCCCCTTCGACGTAGGCACGTTACAGCGGGAAGCCTACAGCCTCTTCGGCTACACTCCTAGACGCACCTTAGGAATCGCTCAGCGTTTATATCTTGACGCTTTGATCTCGTACCCTAGGACAAGCAGCCAGAAACTTCCTCCCATAATCGACTACAGAAAGATCCTCAACTCCCTTAAACGAAAACCTGCATACAAAAAACTAGCCTCAAAACTTCTGGAAAAGAAAGCGTTGAAACCGAGAGAGGGCGCCAAAGAAGACCCCGCCCATCCGGCTGTATATCCCACAGGAAACCTGCCGGAAAAGACCTTGGGAATACCCGAAAAGAGGATTTGGGACTTGATTGTCCGGAGGTTCATGGCTGTTTTCGGGGAGGAGGCGCTCAAGGAGAGCCTAAAGGTTCGCCTAGACGTGAACGGTCACAGCTTCTTTTTGAGGGGGAGACGGATTCTGAAGGAAGGCTGGATGGAATTCTACAAGCCTTACGTCAGGACCGAAGAGGTGCTCTTGCCCCGCATAGAGGAAGGCAATAAGGTTCGGCTAAGGCGAGTCATACGGGAAGACAAGTTCACCTGTCCACAGTCTCGCTACAATCCAAGCAGTCTCCTGAAGAAGATGGAGGAGCTTGGAATCGGAACAAAGGCGACCCGAGCAGACATAATTCAGACTCTCTACAATCGCGGCTACGTCAAGGACGAGAGAATCGTGGTGACTGAGCTGGGCTTCGACGTTATTGAGATTCTCGGCAAGTATGCTCCTATGGTAACCTCGGCGAAACTCACTCAAGAACTTGAGAGTAAAATGGAGCAAATCCAAAACAATAGAATGAAGAGGGAAAATGTTCTCGCAGAAGTTGTTGAACAGCTGAAACCCCAGCTGGAACAGTTCAAAGAAAACGAAGAGCCTATAGGTGAAGCCTTGACCAAAGCCATCAAGAGAGCAAAAACACAGGAACGAATCGTGGGAAAATGCCCAAATTGTGGCACAGGCAACCTGATGATTATCTATTCGCGAAAGACCAGAAAACGCTTCATAGGCTGCAGCAACTACTTCAAGGGCATCTGCAAAACATCCTTTCCCCTTCCCCAACGTGGAACCGTCAAACCCACAGGAAACAATTGTAAAGCATGTGGATGGCCCCAAGTGCTGGTGTGGATTAGAGGCAGGAGGCCTTGGAGTCTGTGCTTCAATCCTGACTGTTCTCTTAAAGCGACGAGGAGGCGAAAATAGTGAAGTGTATAGTTTGTGACAGAGAAGCAATAGAGAAATATTGTGAGCTCCACGAAAAAGCTTATCGAAATGTTGTTCAGAAATTTGAGGATTGGAAAAGAGCTACAGGCGTCTCTTGGAAGGAATATTTAAAAGAGCTTGTTGAGAATGCATACACAGGATCTTGGGCAAAAGAAGTTGCAGAGAGTTTATTGAAGAACACGGATGGATAAACTATGTCGAAGTGGTTTAGTAAACAAATCTCCTCCCTTGCCTTTTCATTGCAAAAAACCTACGAGAGAATAATAACTGCTAAGCCCTCCCTATTCCTTGTCGGCGTCTCAGCTGTTGCCGTCGCCTTCTTTCTGCTGAGCGGAGGAATCTACGACGTCCTGATCAAGCCCATCGTAGCATACTTCGCTGCGGGTGGGCAGATGCTTGTTTTTTATCCCTCCCTAACTGAACAGTTTCTTTTAGAGAGTATAATTATCATGGTCTTCTATGCCATAGGGTTCGCGGGCTTTCTTATAGCATATCGAAGCACGAAGTACGCTTATAACCCCCGCCAAGCATACCGATTCCTTCTAGTTGGCTGTGTTCTACTCATTATAGGTCTTCTTCTCATCGAAAATGGTCTGATGTCCAAATTCGGTCTAGCCTAACATCCTACACATGCTACACGTCAAAGCCAAGTAGCGTCACCTGTTTTTTCCTTTGTTTTTCATATTCAAAAGAGCAGCCCCCAGGTTTGTCATCAAATGTATCGGGATTGTTATCAGAAGAATTATCAGAGCCGCTGGCAAGGAGGGGGGCGAAACTGGAATGGAAAAGAGCAATGCTCCTAATATGAAGTCGATCTGATCCGCTACTGGAAGGGAGCTCCCGGGAGAACGGTTTAACCGCCGCTTAACGAAAGACTCTATCAGGTCACCTGTCAAAGCTCCTAGAGACAGCGCAAATCCAAGGAATATACTGTATCGGAACTGAGTGCCATATTGAAAAAGAACATGCTCAAAGAGAAGCGTTTGCACTAAACCAACTAACGTTCCCACAATAAGACCCGCCAAGAAGCCTCTAACTGTCTTGTGGGAGCCAAGTAATGGTTTACCATCCAAGAAACTCTTGCCGAAATCCATTGGCTGACCACCGCCGAAGATCACAGGGGCTGCATTGGCACAGTAAGCTGGGAAAATAAACCATATGGCAGCGGCGATGCCAATCATTATTTCCGTCATGTTCTTTCATCCCTTATTCTTACTGTAAGAAAATAACTCTAGCGTCTGTAATCGTTTATTCCTGTGCTTTCTATCTTGATGTAAATGAATCCTGTTCCTTTGATTTTCGGATGTTTTTCTCGGAGAACCTTTATGACCCGTGTTTGGCCTGTTTGCTTCATGTCAAGTACAACTTCTGACCAATAGTTTAGAACCCGTGTTGCCACAGGTTTAATTTCAATCGTTTCTCCAAGAGGAACGCTTCTTACTTGACTAATAATAAGCGTTGCCACTCCACAAGTTTTGGCGATTTGGGTCAAAACTGCAAGTTGCCTGTTCAACTCACGGTTCGCAGCATACGTTTCTTTCGGGTCATCAAGTTCAACGCGATATAATGATGTGACGGTGTCGACGATGATCAACCCAAATTTGTTGGTTATAACCTTTTCAAGCTGATCTATTGCTCTGGACTGTTCCTGAAATGTTGTTGGTCTCATTATGATCATAAGGGGCGAGATTTTCTCGTAATCGTACTCAGCTATCTGTGACAGGCGCTCATAAGAAAAGGTTCCATCCGTGTCTATGAAAAGGGATTTGATGCCTCTCCGCGCGCAATTAACTGCGCATTGAACAGCGAGAGAGGTTTTGCCTGTCTCAGCTTCTCCATAGACAAGGGAGACACCTTCAGCAGGGAATCCTCCTCCTAACAATTTGTCAAGCGAAATGCAACCCGTTGGAATGAGATTTTGCAATGCCCCTACACAAGAAGCGAAATAATAACTCAGGAATTATAAGCCTTCTCTCTGCTGACATCTTTTAGTGAAGAATCTTTCGTAACATATTTAAGCGGAAAAGGAAGACAGGAGAGTCACGCCGGGTTCAAAGTCATGCATACACATCTCTCTACATTCTTTAATCGGTCGTTTCTTCTGCGTGGAACATGGAAAGTGTAATCACATGAAGACGAAAATAGCCGTTGCAACTGTTTCTGGAAGAGCCTATTACGAACTTGTGAAAGAACTGAAGAGACAGGGTTTGTCCTTCTTGAGTTTGAAGCCTTGGGATCCTGTTCCATTGGATATCAAAGTGGTTATAACCACTAGAAACGAGAGCCATCTGATTTCACATCCTCAGATTCTGCCTTTCGAGCAGGGATCAAACCCTGAATCTGTTGTGGACAAGGCAATTCTGATCATTCAAGGAAAACAGGGCTACGAAAAAGTTGTTGTCGGAGTGGACCCGGGTAAAACCTGCGGCATAGCCGTTCTAGGTGACGCCAAAGTCTTAGAAACCCTAACATCTTCAAACATAGAAGATGCAGCCAACCTCGTTGTAGACAGTTTAAAGAGGTTTCCATCCGAGGTTAGAGTGGTGCGGGTGGGTAACGGGCCTCCTGAATACACCAAAAGTTTACTCAGTTCATTGGATGAAGATCTGCCAGAAGAGACTTTGATGGAGATAGTTAGTGAAGCCGGGACAAGTCGGCTCATGAACAAGTCTGTGAACCGCAGAGTGTTAAGGGACGCTGTTTCCGCCATAGAAATCGCGGGAAGAAAAGGCCGAGTTTTTTCGAGGAAGAATGTTTAATGAAGCATGTTGTCAAGAAAGGAACGACTTTGCTGGTTGATGGACCTGCTTCCGTGAGCCTTCTCTCCGGAAAGATAAGCGTTCTGGGAGCGCCTCTTCGAATCAGCGAGAAACTCGTAGTCAGGGAAGGAAAACGCTTGCCCTTATGGGTGAAAAAAAGGGTTACTCTTGAATTGATGCTGGGGGAAGGTGCTTCTGTCAACGAGGTTGACGAGGGAACTGTTCCTTCCTCATGGGATGACGCCGCAAAGGAGATTTTGTCCCTGAAGAAACCGGTAACTGTCATGGTTGTAGGCGGCATGGACTCGGGCAAGACAAGCTTCTGCACCTTTCTTGTGAATGAAGCGGTGATGAAGAAGTGGAGGACAAGCGTTATCGATGCTGATTTGGGGCAGTCTGATGTGGGACCCCCCTCAACTGTGGGGTTCAATTTCGTAACTGAGCCAGTGAAAGACCTCTTTGAGATCGATGCTCAAGACGCGGTTTTTGTGGGGTCGACGAGTCCAAGCGGGGCAATAAATAAGGTTATTGAGGGATTGACTCAGCTGAAAGATAGAGTGATGGAGGCAGGCGTGGATTTTCTTGTCATAAATACTGACGGCTGGGTTGAAGGAGAAGAGGCAGCCGCATATAAGACTCGGTTGGCTGTAAAAGTTGGTCCAAGCGCTGTCGTGGGAATGCAACGAGGAAACGAGTTAACCGCAATTTTAGACGCGTTGCATGGCGTCAAGGTTTTTGTTATAGACTCTCCGCAGCTGATTCAGCCAAGGAGTAGAGAAAAAAGGAAGCTTTTGCGGGAGCTCAGTTATAAGAAGTATCTGAAAGGAGCCAAGATGCAGTCGTTTTCTCTTAGTTGGATCAAAGTTAAAGATTCTCTTTTTGGAGCTGGCGGTCCATTGCCTCGTAAACGTTTGGAAACCTTGACGAATCTGCTGGGAAAGAGACCCATCTACTACGAGGAAACCGTTGCTGCCATCCTCGTTGTTTTAAGTAAAAATAAAGCAGTTACTGAAGAGCAAATTAAAGCTGTCGAGGAGTACTTCGGAAAAAGGGTTAAAGTGATACGGGAGGGAGACGAGGAGGGCTTGCTTTTGGGGCTGAAAGATGAAGAGGACAATTTTTTGGGAATCGGCATCCTGCATGAAGTTGACTACAAACGAAGAATCCTGAAAGTCTATACTCCTGTGAGCGAGAAAGTGTCTATGCTGTGTTTCGGTCAGATAAAACTGGACAAAAACTGCAGGGAAATCGGTTTAAGCACAGTCTACTGCAGCTATCTCCTGTAAAACTTCTCGTTACCTAATCTTCTGCTCGTCTGGAACGGGCACAAAGCGTTGACTGGACAAATTTTGCACAGATGCTTTCCTCCAAGTTTTGTTTGAAAATACTAAATAGAAGGTTAACAAAGCTATAGATAGACACGGAGAGTCGCGGTTGTCACGAGCCAAGATTGTCAAAGAAGAGATAGTTGAAAGAGACACGTCTTTTTTTGCCGTTTACATTGAAACAGAAAACGCGAACCAACTGTTTTTGAGTGAGGGCGAAGACCGGCTGGGCACCTTGGCTGTAGCATTACCTCAACAGCAGAAACTGGTTGGACCACCTCTATCCTCAATCCTGCTCGGAGACAGGAACCAGATGATTGCCCGCGTTCTAGCTGAACTCCTCGCCCAAAACACGAAAAAGATGGCTTTAGTCTCAGTTTTCACCAAAACCGTTAACGAAAATGAAGCTGCCCCCATCCTCCGGAAACTCATGGAAAAGACTCTCAGAAAAGAAGAAAACAAGAGTTGAACATCTGAATTTTTCTTAGAAAACAAAAGATTACCGAGATAATATACTAACCTAAGACGGTTATGACTTGTTTTTCCCAATTTTTAAACAATATCATGCAAGTAGAAGAAGAACACTTAAAGGAACGACTGTGTATCCCTTTCTAGCTTCAAGCTGATTTCTTGATGTGATTATGCCGAAATCATGTGATCGACCAGTTTTCATGAAGTCATATATCCCCTGTGCATCGTTCTTTTGAATATTGTCAGAATATTTGACTTCGATAGGCAAATATTTTCCATCCAGATCTATTATAAAGTCAACTTCTCTCTTTTGGCTTTTCCAGTAGAAAACGTAGTTTGATGGGTCAAACAGAGAACTAGGATTCAAGTTATACATGAACCGTGATAGATGATTACCTACAATACATTCTGCAAGCTTACTTTTGTCTTCTAATGAACCCATAAACTGTAAAGAGAGATCAAAGGCTCTTTTTCCATAAACCCAACCTCTACAAGCATGAAATATGAGCGGATCTTGAATGTAGATTTTTTTGTTGCTTGTATAATCTGGGGAAGATTTCATTACGTTTAGTTGATAGTAATATGCAACCACAAAACTATCCTTTAATATATTAACATAAGATTCGGCTGTCTTCGAGTCTTTAATCTCTGTTCCTTCTCTTAGTTGATTCCAACTAGTATGTGACGCGGTAACTTCAAATATTCTCCTCAATATTTGTCTTGTATAATTTTCATCATGGTTCCATCTGCAAATATCCCTCACCATGTGATTAACGAACATCGCATAGGTATCATCTGCTATCTTTCGTCTTGAAACGTATTGATGGGTAGCTTGTGCTATTCCACCAGTCAACATATATTGATCTAGCAAAAGTTCCAACTCCCTAATGAACAAAGCTAACCTCTTCAATTCAGAAGGTATCCTACCCTGTGCTAGTTCAAGAAGCATAGCTTTTCGGTTCTTCAAAGACAAAAGCCATAGCCCTCGAAGTTCGTTAGATAGTTTGGGTTCAAGCGTTTCGACATACTCTGAGAATTTCGCAGAAAGTAATATTCTATCTGGTGATGCATATTTTAATCTCTCAACTTTACCTCTTCGACCTGAAAGAGATTCTGAACCTTTTCTCAGATCAATACTGTGAGAACCTGTTAAGATGACTGTGCAGTTCCTAAATCTTCCAGTATCAATAAGTAGCTTTATCGCTTTTTGCCAATCTACTAGCATAGATACTTCATCAATGAAAAGGTAAGCCCAGTCTTCTTTTCTTCTCTGTTGAGTTAAGTAGTTGTCAATAATAGTTATCAACTGTTTTCGATTTTCTATTGCGTCGCATTGAAAATAGAATATATTTTCTGGCGGAACTCCTCTTTCCAGAAGCCTCTTTATTCTCAGTTTTAGTAAAGTCGTTTTGCCCACTCGCCTAGGACCTCTAAGAATGTAGATAACTTCTTCATCTTCAATTGTTTCACTTAACCTAGGTTTCCATTTAAAAGCAGATTCTGACCAATCACTGTAGTTTGCATCATCTTGGGGGAATGTTTTTGTCTTCCACCACTCGTTCCAGTACACTAATTCGCCTATGCTCATATCGTTAACTGTCATATTAGGAATGTATTCCGAAGGACTTTATAAAAGCTTTCGGAACGCATTCCAAAGCTACATATAAACAGCCGAGGAACCAATCCATCTTACCGCAAGGCTCTGAAGAAGGAATGCCTTTAGAAAAACAAAAACAATTTGCGTTGGAAATCACCAAAACTTGAATTCTTTCCTTGAATTAAAGCAAAATGTAAAAGAAAAAACATATACAAGAAATTCAAGAACCTCTTAATGAATGAACGTAAAAAATGATAGATAACGGTATTGTCATCCATAATAAGTTAACAGTATCCTCCAGCCAACACATATATTGCACCTATTCTATGTAGTTTTGGATTTCAGGAGGAATCCTGTTGAATTTCGACGTCATAATAGTGGGCGCTGGTCCGGCTGGAATCTTCTCCGCCCTTGAACTAGCTGAC
>Ga0315533_1002618_pt1 | contig 12372 bp, 7 predicted proteins | sample SalMarSW160130MG_FD_203081 | JGI IMG/M metagenome (GOLD analysis project Ga0315533, IMG submission 203081) | Salt marsh sediment microbial communities from the Plum Island Ecosystem LTER, Massachusetts, United States - Salt Marsh Sediment SW1601-30 ...
CGGCTCTTCGCCCATCTACGGCATGCAAACCATCCGAATGTGGTTTTTAAGGCCATTGCCGGCAGATAGACGTTTTCCAGTACATTTAATTCGTCCAATAAGTGATAAAACTGAAAAACAAATCCGACCATTTTATTGCGGAATCTGTTCAGTTCGCTGCTACCATAGTGGTTTAGCTGTCGACCTTCAAATTTAACGATACCTTTATCGGACCTGTCAAGGGCGCCTAATATATGCAGTAGTGTGCTCTTGCCGCTGCCTGAAGCCCCGACTATTGCCACAAATTCTCCATGCTTTACCGCCAAATTGACACCTTTGAGCACCTTAACCTCTGTCGCGCCCATCCGGTAAGATTTATAAATTCCGTCAGACTCTAATATAAAATCGTTTTTACTCACAGCTGGCTCACCTGCAAGATTTCTACCGGCTTTAATTTTGCGGCCTGCCAGGTCGGTATTAATGCACCAGCAAGGCACGCAACAATCGCTGAAAAGATAATCACAATTAAAACGCTAAGTTCAACCTGATTTGGAATATCACCTATAGCATAAATTGACCTGTCCCACAACTGAAATCCGAAGTGATTGAAAAGCCAGTTTTCTATCTGGTTTATATGCACCAAAAATCGCCATCCGCCCACCGAACCTATAACGGAACCCAAAAGTCCCACTAAAAAAGCAAAGCCCAAAAACAATTGAATGACATTAGCATTCGAAACGCCTATGCTTTTCAATATACCTATATCCTTACTCTTATGGCTGATAATCATATAGAAAACCACAAGGATGATAAAGACGGTCGTAATCCCCACCAGACCAAACAAAGCAGTCATCATTGCCTGCTCTTTTTCCATTGCTGCGATGTATGCGCGTCTATTACTTTTCCAGCTCTGCACCGTTACTGTGTTCAACAGTTCATCGGCCCTTTTTTGCTTAAACTGTTGCCATAGTGAAGTGACCCTTTCACATCCGGCATTCAGGTTGACACCTTTCTTGAATTTGATATGGATAGCATTGATTCTTTTGCCGGGCTCGGCCATGCCGCAGAGTAGCTGTGCCTGTTCAAAAGGCAAATATATAATTGAGCTGTCTACTCTGGCCAGTCCGCTTTGGGAAGTGTCGCTATAGCAGAAAGTTTTTGTGTTGACCAGTCCCAGTCCACCTGCTTTCGCAAGAGCACCCTTTGCAGTTAACGGAAAACAGGTTATCGCAAGAGCTATATCCGCCTCGGCTGGACTAAAGCCATAAGTATATCTGCCTTGTTCATCCCGCTCCAGCGCCAAGTCAATCCCTAACACGCAACCCATACAATTCGGGTCTTTAACCGGCTTAAATACATTCGATACATCGTTTTCATGGTAATGCAGCGTTTGACTAAAGCCGGTAGTCTGGCTGTGCTTGACCGGGTCGATACCCATAATCTCGACGCCGTAGTTTTGCTCCGAGCCTTTGCGACTTATCAGAGCGTAGCTTTTTATCACTGGCGATACGCCTTCAATGAAATCTTCCTTGCCCAATATCTTTATAAAATCTTCATAGTATGCGAAGCCCACCAGCGATTCGGTGCCGACAACACAATCCCCCACAAAGCTGTGATTTTTCTGCTTAAAGTCGCTAACCAGCCCTGTCAGTACGGTCATCACTACAACAACGATAAAGACGCAAAGAGCAACTGCTGCAACCGCAAAATATGTTATCCGCCGTTTGACCAAATACCTGATTGCAAGAATAATCTTGTACATTTTAGTTAGTATGTATTTTTATCATTTCTGCCTGTGAATGAATCTGCGCTATTTCCGGCGCCTGTTTATTCGTACCTTAAGATTTCAACCGGTCTTGTCATTGCAGCAACAATTGCAGGTATCAACGCTCCGATAGCAGCTGCTAAAGTGGCTGACAATACAATGGGCAAAGCGGAGTTCCAGTTAACTTCATTAGGTATCTTGCTAAACATATACACGCTGCTCTTCCACAGTTTCAAGCCAAGTATTGTTGTTATCCACTGTTCAATCGTATTTATATTTTTTGTAAAGATGTATCCCAGGATGACTCCGGTCCCTGAGCCGACCAGGCCTACACAAATTCCAAAACCAACGAAAATAAAAGCCACTGAGCTGCTTGCTGCTCCGCAGCTTTTTAGTACTGCGATGTCCCTCTGCTTTAGTCTTACAATCATATAAAATATACAGAATATCAATACAATCACGCTGAAACTTACAACACCAAATACCAATAACAGAACGCCCATCTGCTTTAGCAGGGCAGCAACATATTTGCTTTGCATCTGTTGGGCTGTTTGGATATCAGTGTACCTTATAAGATTTGGTGTCCATTTAAGCTCCTCAGCGGCAAAAACCTGCCACGCACCGCGAATCTGTGTCAGAGCCGCTTCTGTGTCGGTATCGGGGCTGAGTTTAATTTGAATCTGGTTGGCAAGCTTCTCGTCTTCATTGGGGTATAAAATCCGCTGTAGATGTTCTATTGGCAGGTACACAAATCTTTTATCAAGGTCATAGACGCCTGTAAAAACAATATCGGCAATTGTGAACCTTAACGTTTTTCTCTTAAACCTGCCCTGAGCGGGAGTGTCTTTGTCCTCTATTACAGCTCCTGTTGTAAGAACAACCTGTTGGCCAAGCATCTTTTCGATTGACTGAAAATCATATTCATCGGTCTTTTCATCCGGCTCGGTTATAACTGCGATACCTACAAATCCCCCAATTGAGTCAGTGAGGTTGGGAACTTCGAAGGTTGGGTCATCTGGCAAGAGTTTTTGTTTAAGCAGAAACTGCTTATAACCGGTTACCTTTGCCCGTTTGGCCGCTTCAATTCCCAAGATTTCCACTGCGCGAACGTTGCCTTTGCCTAAATGCAGCAGGCCTTCGGCTGATAGTATCGCTGTCGCCGCCTGAACCTTCCCGATTTGCTCGAGGCGCTCGATGAAATGTTCGTATTTCTCAAATTTAACCGGTGCCGAAAGAACAACATCGCCTACGGTATCCACTGCACTTTGTTCAAACGCGTGGATAAAGCTGGTGAAGAGACTCACAACAACTATCAGTAAAGACACAGACAGAGCAACTGCTGCAATACTCAAATATACGATTTTTCTCTTACGCAGGTATCGCAGCCATAAAAATAGTTTCAGCATTCTTTACCCGTTCGATTTATTTTAGCCACAGAGATAAACCACATAATTTTTTAGCCACAGAGGACACAGAGGTCACAGAGAATTTTGTTTCTTTCGATGCCCTCGCCTTCACGATAGCCCGTGCCCCAAGAAACTAACTGTCTGTAGTGTCCACATCCCTCTTTATATCTGCAATAAACTTGTCAAAAGTTTTTTTGCCCTCTTGCCCAATTTGTTCAATGATTTTTCGGTACCGTTCTTGGTCTAACGGTAACTTAAGTTCCTTTCTTATCGCAACAAGAACAGGCGTCACAAAATTCTGTATTTGTCCTGTGTTCTCCACGCACTCAACAAGCAGGTTGCAAGTAAGCTTCATCCACATGTCCCGCTTCTTGGCCAGTTCATCTTGGTATTTTACTGCATCCTCCTGCGCACTCGCAAATTGTGACTGTACCAATTGCCAGAGTCCTTGGTCGGTTTCTTTCTTAAAGTTTAATGATTTCATATCAGTAAGTGCCGCTTGTCGTCTTGCTTGGCAATCTTCAGCAATTTTTTCAAGTGTCTTAATCTCGTATTTGAGTTTTATGAGAGGGATTTTCTTAGACATCAACTGTACAATGAGCGAGTTCAACTTTCCGACTAAAACATTCGATGCGGCAATTGTTTCATCACTTCCTATAACATTGATTTTTGTTGCAGCAGCGATGAAGCCCTGAATTGGCTCCATTTTCCCTTGTTCGTCGAAGTCAACATTTGGTAACTTAGCAAGGTAGTTAATGGCCGCGGCCAATTGTTCTGCTGCGGGTAGATAAACATCTCGTCGCAGCGACATCTCACGCTCCTTATTCCTTTGTTTTGCATCGTGTCTCATCTGCACAAAAACTCCGAGCAGGGTTAAACCTGAACCGCCTATCGCGGCCCATACCACGTCGGGTATCGATGTTAACCAATTTATGATTGTTGATAAGCAGTTCACAATACACTCTTCTCTACTATATTCTCTGTGCTCTCTGTGTTCTCTGTGGCTAAATAGGTTTAAGAAGTGGAAACAGCACTACGTCTCGGATACTTGTAACGCCGGTCAAGACCATTATTAGTCTGTCAATTCCAATTCCAAGCCCGCCTGCCGGCGGCATACCGTATTTCAAAGCTGTTATAAAATCGGCGTCCATTTTTGTTAGTGATTCTTCCTGGCCGCGGAGCTGATGAAGGAAATTTTTATATTGCTCAGCCGGGTCATTTAGCTCGGTGTAAGCATTAGCCAGTTCCATCCTGGCAATAAACATTTCGAACCGCTCGGCAAATTTGTGGGGGTCTTTCTTGCGTTTAGCTAATGGACAGAGTTCTGCCGGATAATCAATAACAAACGTAGGATTAACGAGATTGGCTTCAACAGTGGCCTCAAATACCTCATTTGTAACCACTGCATCGTCCAAAGCTGGCTCGTCTATGTTCAGCTGCCTTGCCTTTTTCCTTATAGTTTTGATATCATCGATATCGCAGTCGCTATATTGTTTTAGGAGCTCCGCATATTTTGCCCGCCGCCAGGGCCGAGTATAATCGATCGTTTCTTCACCAAGCTTGATATTCTTACCCGAACAGTGTTTTTCCACACATTCAGAGATAATCTCTTCGGTTAAATCCATCATTACATTATAATCGGCATAGGCTTGGTACACTTCGAGCATCGTAAATTCCGGGTTGTGTTGCCTGCTTAGCCCCTCGTTGCGGAAATTTCGGTTTATCTCAAAGACCTTTTCCATTCCGCCGACTAACAGTCTCTTCAGAAAGAGCTCCGGTGAGATTCGCAAAAATAAATCTAAATCCAAGCTGTTATGATGCGTAACAAACGGCTTTGCCGCGGCTCCTCCGGCTATCGTCTGCATCATCGGCGTCTCAACCTCCAGAAAGCCGCGTGATTTAAGAAATTCACGAATAGTAGCGATAATGGCGCTACGTTGCTTAAAGCGCTCCATTACCTCCGGATTGGCCCATAAATCTACGAATCTGTGTCGATATCGCAGGTCAATATCCGCAAGACCGTGGAATTTCTCCGGCGGCTGGCACAGACATTTGCTAAGAAGCGAGAGACTGTCAGCCCATATAGTAATTTCACCCGTTTTTGTTTTGCCTAACTGACCGGCGGCGCCGATTATATCGCCAAGCTCAAGTAATTTGGCAAGTGGCCATCCTGATGTTTGCTGGTCAAGCAGCTTTTTACTCAAGCCAATCTGGATGGTCCCACTGCGGTCCCGCAGGGTAATAAAGATGAGCTTGCCAATATCCCTTAGCAGGACAATTCTACCTGCACATTTAGCTCGTTGCGTCTGGTCACCTTCAGTAAATCTGCTCTTGATGTCCTCGGCTGCTTCTGCGCCGTCGAATCTTGCTCCGTAAGGGTCAATGCTTAATTCCCTGATACGGCTTAGTTTTTCTTGCCTTTGACGAACAAAGCGGTCTTGTTGTTCTGAGCCTGAGGAAGAGTCTCTTTCTATATCTTTTGTATTTGTCAAATCTGCTTACCTGATAAAAGCTAAAAGTCAGCCGGCTCGTGCCGATTTCAATTCAGCTGAGCGACTCGACTGGGTTCGCTGGAGTTTCGCAGCTGAAGCCTGAGCCTTTGCCTCGACTAATTTACTCTTGATAACTAAAACGCCAACCGCTAACTGTGGGTCTGTAGCCAGGGTCTCTTTAATTGTATGTTTTGTAAACTCATGCTTAGAGCTGTTTGTCCCGGTTTTAACCAGCACGTCATTGTTCCTTTGCACTTCAATCATTTTTTTAAGCTCATCACTTCTTAGTTCAACCTCAATATTCGGCCCAATGCCCCAATCCTTTCTGCCGCGTTTTTTCATTGCCTCCTGGCTTTCGACCCTTTGGCCGGATGGTAAATGATAATACGCCATCGTATATTTTAGCTGGGCACCTTCGCCTGGATAGTATACTATTCCCTGTACGCTGCCTTTACCGTGGGTTCTTTTTCCCACCAGGATTGCCCGGTTATGTTTTTCGTCCTCTAATGCTCCTGCTACTATCTCCGAAGCACTGGCCGAGCTGGAATTTATTAGTATAACAAGCGGATAATTCGGATGTGTATTTTCCTCGTGTGCCGCCTCGAAGACTAATCCCCTGCCAAAACCCCGTTCTGTTCTAACTATCAAACCTTCTTTTAGAAATTTATCGGTTACCTCAATTGCGCTATCTAAAAGCCCGCCGGAGTTAAATCGCAGGTCCAAAATCAATCCCTTTAATCCTTCTTCTTCAAGCTTATTTAATACTTTTTCCAAGTCCGCAGGAGTTCTCTCAGAAAAGCTCGTTATTCGGACATAGCCGATTTTTTCCTCGTCATCAATCATATACCGCCATCTGCCTGCTTTTGTCCTTTGCCAGCCGCGAAGCGTTGGAACGGTTATCCTGGCTCTGGTTATTGTAATGTCCCTGGTTTCTTCCTCGCCGGCATGCCTTATTGTCAACGTCACTTTGGTTCCTTTCGGGCCGGTAATCTTGTGAACCGCACATATAAGGGTCATATCTTTCGTTTCAATCCCATCTACCTTTTCTATCACATCCTCCGCGTCGAGACCGGAGTTATATGCCGGTGTATCAGGCAGCAAACTTGCTACCGTTAAAAGTCCTTTTTGTTTCGTAATTTCTATGCCAATGCCTGTAAACTCATTGGTCATCATCTTCTGAAAGTCCCGTACCTGCTTTGGCCATACTATAACTGTATAAGGGTCAAGTGTGGATAGCGACGCTTCCGCAAACTGTGCAATCAGTACTTGGCGGGGCAAATCAACGGTTGTTTCATTAAGCGCCAAAACCTTTTTAAAAACATCTATGAAATCCTCTTCACCGAATCCTGTAGGGGATTGTTCAACTTCGCCTAAAACTGCCGACAAAGCTGCTGACCAGGCGGCAAGTTTCCTGCTGTCAGGAGCCGGAAAAGACTCCTGTAGTTCTTCCGGCTGCTTCTGTGGTAGCTCAGGCACGGATGAGGAGACTCCTGTTAAGCTTTTTGATAAGTCGGGATATGATAAACTTACTACCTCTCCCAGTAACTTACATCGCTTGATAGCGTTGGTTATCATTTGTTTGTAATCAATAATGTCAATGTAATTGGTTTTCAGGAAATCAATCGCCCAGACAAACATCTCTTCATTTACGCCTTGGAAACGTTCCTTTCGAGTCTCACAGGGACTGTTCAGAAAGGATGCTACAATACTGGCTTTCTCCACAAGATGCTCGGCATATTTTGTGTATGCCTCATTGTTTGTTTCAATAGCCTGCAGCCAGCTATAGCATGTTATATATGCATCGAGCCATTTCCCTTCTGACTCATATTCGGCCGCCTTGTTTATTGCTTTCTGGATGGTTTGTTTTACATACGGCTTGGACAAAAGCTCTTCTTTTTGTTGCTCATCTGCAAGCTCGCACGCCTTGGCAATAACTAATAGTACCTCAGTGATATTATTTACATCACTTACGCTACTTACGTCGTTAACATCGTTGCTGTCTGTTTTGGTGCTTAGCTTTTCCAGCTCTGCCAACCTCTCTATATATGCATCCTCACGAGCAGATTGACGCTGTTGGCATATGGCTTGGTACTCCTGGATAGTTTGTGCTAATTCTGATAAAATTGGGGGTTGACTCTTTATGTCCTTGCAGTGTTTCTCAATTAGCTTGCCGGCCGCGTCGAACTTGCTCTGGTAAATTAGCTCGCATGCTCTCTTGGTAAGGCTGAGTGAGGTTATTTCAACATTAGGGGCTTCGCAGGCGTCCGGGACTGCCGCAAATGCGTGGACCACCAAAAAAAGAACAATTCCTGTCAGAATAACTGGGTGTCTCATATTTTGCATATATTGATTCCTAATCTATGTTACATATCTGTGTGCCATATACTTATGCAAACTACAAGTTGTCCCTCCTCCGGGCTGTGTCATGAAGAACGAGTAGAGCTTCTACAGAGGACATACAAGTCACGAGCTGCGTACTCAAAGACACTCGCTTGCTTTTCCGGCACAGCCTAAAACGTGCAGTTTATGTTTTACCATATCTTTAATGGCTTCTCTGCCAGGCCCGAGGTATTTACGAGGGTCAAACTCACCGGGTTTCTCGGCAAAGACCTGCCGGATTTTAGCCGTCAGCGCCAGCCGCAAATCGGTGTCGATGTTGACTTTGCAGACTGCCATCTTTGCCGCCTTGCTGATGGATTCTTCCGGCACACCCATTGCATTAGGCATATTACCACCGTATTTGTTAATGAGGTCAACAAACTCCTTCAGTACGCTGCTTGAGCCGTGCATAACCAGCGGAAATCCGGGCAGCTTGTCGGAAATCTCTTGTATTACGTCGAAAGCCAGCTTTGGTTCGCTCTTAAACTTATAAGCACCATGACTGGTTCCACAGGCAACAGCCAGAGAATCACAACCACTCTTCTCAACGAACTCTATCGCCTGGCCCGGGTCAGTTAAGTGCTTTCTGACATCGTCAACTCCAACCACATCCTCTTCGATTCCACCTAATCGACCCAATTCAGCCTCTACTACGGCATCGTGTTTGTGGGCATATTCGACCACCTTCTTAGTAACTGCGATGTTTTCCTCAAATGGAAGTTTTGATGCATCTATCATTATCGAAGTAAAACCATCGTCCACAAATTGTTTACAGGTCTCAAAACTGTCTCCGTGGTCAAGGTTTGTTGCTATAGGAATATCCGGATTTTCTTCAACCACTACGTTGATAATCGCATTCAAGTAGCTAATCTTTGCATATTCACGTGCTCCTCTGGAGACCTGCAGGATAAGCGGAGCTTTTTCTTCAGCTACAGCATCGATAATCCCCTGTGTGATTTCCATATTATTCACATTAAACGCACCGATTGCATAGCCATTTTTGTAGGCCATCTCGAACATTTTTCTCGTATTAACCAACGCCATAGTACTCTCCTTAAATTTTCTAAGTTTATCCGCCTACGGCGGATTTACCTTAAGCCAGTAACTACTTGGCTGCCCTTGCCTCCCTTCTTGCTTATCAAGAAAGCAATTAGGTGCAGGCGAGTATAGTATACAATAATTAATGGTTAATAGCCAGCCGGGCCGGCTAATCTCGTATATCTTCTTGGCCCAAGTGCCATTTCCGGCACGCCCTGAGGCCATATACTAAATGCAATTGTGTGTCTGTCCAGCGACTTATCCACGCTGTACGTTAAGGCCCAATACATCCTGTGGTACCGCCGGATAAGCGTTATATCACTGCGTATATTATCACCGTAGTCGAAATCTAACTGCTGTGAGAATACTACTGTATATCGTGGGTCAAGTGCATAAGTGGCCGCAAAAGTAAAAGCATTTGAGCCTTCTTCGTCTAAAACCTGGACCCGTCTTAAATATCGGCTGCCTATATAATAGCTCAAATTAGGCCAGCGTAGGTGCGAAAAACCGATATTAAATTGCTGCACAACACCGCTTCGCACATCGAAATTCATATCGGATAGTATCGCAGTTGTATCACTCAAATGCCAAATATAGTCTGCCCCAATATAGCTGCGTCTCGGCCCGAACATCTCAAATCGCTGAAGTCCGGCCATAAGGTCGCCATTATAGATACCAGGTGCTGACATCGCACGCATCGGTACAAATGGCTTGTTCCAGATAAATCTATCTGCACCGCTGGTGCCAGCGCTTTCAGAGTCATTTACCCACGTAAACTCAGTATTCAGCCGCATCCAGTCAACAGTTCGCATCTTGTTACCGCTGCCTCTTTTTGTTTGCAGCCGCTGGGAAATACCTACGTTCAATATATCATGCTGTTCGACGACCGAGTCGCTTTCGGTATAAGCGACAGCCGTTAAGTAAGGCCTGATAATATGCCGTAACTGGTTCAGGTCCCAAAGTCGCGATTTGACGTCAGGATAAACCTTCCAATATGGCAGCGATGATACCCGGATACCTGCTTCACCTATCCAGACGTCGTTTTCACCGGGTTGACCTGTATAAGTACCATCCACGAGCGACCTTGTAAAACCGCTACGGTCATCATAGCCGAATGTTCCGGCTACAAATGGAACGACTTTGAAAGCATCCAGCTTGACCGGCATATCAAGCTCGGTTCTGTGTGACGCAAATGAAAATGCCCCGTCGTCCATCATTATCGCATGCTCGTCGCCTATCTTTTGTCGCAGCCGGCTGACCTGAGTGTCGCTGTACAAAGTAAACTTATCATCAAAAAGAGATTGACCCGTCCAGTGAAACTCCGCGCTTGGCAATTCCTCCAGCTCGTCAGCAAAGTCATTTATCCGCGCCTTGCCTAAGAAGGATAGACCCCAGTTGTCCTCGATTCGCTTCAAATGGACAATTGTTTCCTGCTCTTTGTCAGCATTGAATTCGCTGCGATAATACTGTTCCATAAAGTTCTCATCGGATGCGTAGCTAATCTCAGTAGTTACCTGCCAGCCGTAAGGCAGAAAATGCCTGTGTTGGAATCGGAAGCGGCCGCGAAGCTGATGGGGCGGCTCAAGGTTTCTTCGGCTAAAGTGCCTGCTAAGGTCGTCATCGCCGGTATCGTGTATAATATAACCTAATAGTCTGCCGAAGCAATTTTCTCTTTCATACTCAATTTCTACACCACCTCCGATACCGCGTTTGCTATAATAGTCCAGCATTAAAGTGCTGTCTGTGCCTTGCGGTTCTCGCAATCCCAATAATCTTGATAAATGCCACCGTGTCTCCGTCGTCATTCCCCAGGTATTGTCATAACTTGCATTTATGCTTTTGAGTGGAGTATCAGACCTCTGTAAATTACTGCGCAGAGATGGCCAATAGAAAATCGTTTTATCGTACATCTTCAAACGCACTTCATGAAGTTGTGCATCGTAACTGCGGTCGGAAATCATATTTTGCTGTTCGTCAACACTGGTCGTATCGGTGATTACTACCTCTGAAGCATTAAGCGAAATCTGAGGCAGGAAGAATTCACTTGTTGTTAAAGTGATATTATCTGCCGCAAACTTATTTTCTGCCAATTGCCTTAACTCTGCTGCCCTTACATAAATCGGAATACCTCTGGATACATCGAAATTCCTCATTACCGCATTTATTGCAAGCGCCTTTTTTTTGTCAAAGTCGTAGTATATTTCATCGGCCCGGATCGTTCGCTGGCCTTCTGTCATCACAACATCGCCGGATAAATAAATCGCACTTACGGCCCCCTTAGCCAGAATGTCCTGGGCATTGCTCCACTGCTCGCCCCTTAGTGGCGAGCTCGCCCCGGGTCCCCGGCCGGAATAAAATATAACTCCGTTATCGGCCTGAAGCTCTAATAAGCGGCCTCTTTCATCCTGTTTTTGCCAAAGATAGAACCTGCCTATCATTGTCCCAATGCCCTTTTCTTCATCCCACTCTACCTGCGGCGAAACTTCACCCATAGGTGCTATATTAACCGGATACCTGAAGAGTATTTCCTTCTCGTCTGGGCGAGGGCCCAACCGCAGTCCCGATACTACCGGCTCAACCGGTTTTTCCATCCGTTTCTCTTTCCTTGGCGTCAATTCGGGCGTAACTATATCAGTTTTGGCAATAAACTTCGCCTCAATTCCAATCGCCCGGCACGATTCAACGGCCTTTGCATAGATTTCTAAGCCACGAGGGTCGGCAATGCCTCTATTGTCGGCCGTCACAAATATCTCACCGCTAACCTCAAACTGAACTATTATTGCCCGGCCCTCTTCAAGAACCGTTTGCCGTAAATCGGTGGTCTTGGCGGCATTGGCTTTTTGAACCACTATATTGCCCTGCAAATATGCTGTTGTTTTATAATCAATACGAATGCGGTCGCGAAACTCGATTGCTACGCTTTCCAGCCATACGACCGCAGTATCACTGGAAAATCGATTTGCCCCGATTGACATTGAAAATCTGTCCTGGAAAACAAGCGCATGTTCGCCCGTGGTTAACTGATAACTTATAAGCTCTCGCCCGGCTAAGTGTAAGTCCTGACCAACGAAGGCGTCTGTCTTTGTTTGTCCAGCGGCGCTACTGTCGATAGCTAACGAAGCTGGTGCCGGTAGTAACACCAGCAGAAGAATAAGAGGTGGAAATCCATTTCGCATAGCGACTAATCAGTATTGAACGTATCCGGTTTCTTATCCATGGTAATACTCACTCTTGGCCTCAAGCAAAGCAACAGCAGGCACATTTTGCAACGAATTATAGCCCCTTATCTCAACAAATCCAGCAAAAACCGCAT
>Ga0315533_1002620_pt1 | contig 12360 bp, 12 predicted proteins | sample SalMarSW160130MG_FD_203081 | JGI IMG/M metagenome (GOLD analysis project Ga0315533, IMG submission 203081) | Salt marsh sediment microbial communities from the Plum Island Ecosystem LTER, Massachusetts, United States - Salt Marsh Sediment SW1601-30 ...
AGCTAATAGTCAATAACGCCCAAGGTGTAATTGAAATCCAAAAGGAGTTTTCAAAGTTTTCGAATTTTGAAATGTTTTCTATTGATCGAAATACCCTGGCCCAAAGGGGGTGGGCATCGACAAGAGATCGGGATATTGGCATTGTTTTACAAAAGAACGACTCTGGTGAGGATAAATATAAGGTCGGATTTCAGGCAAAAAATGCCACCTTAACTGTTAATAAAGAAGGTGAATCATACAAAGACCCATTATTAGGATTCGTAAAAATAGAGCTAAAGAAAATTGAATGACGGAATTGTTTAACAACCGAGAAATCGCCATTGCACTCTGGACAACAGTATTCTTCGGTTGGGCATTCTCGCGAAAGGAAGTAAGGCGTTCGACTTTTCAACTGGTGAAAACCTTCTTTTCTCCGAAGATCATCATTCCGTTCATACTTCTTTTCACCTATTCATTTTTGATTGTTCTCCTCCTTAGGGATATCCACATCTGGAGTCTATCAAATCTCAAAGAAACAATTTACTGGTTCATTTTCTCCGGGATAATTATCGCATTTAGAAGTGTAGTCGATGAAACAACAGAAAAACCAATCAGAAAAATCATAAAAGAACTGGTCGCTTTTACCATTATTTTAGAATTCATTGTGAACACATACGTGTTTAAGCTACTTGTTGAATTATTTTTTGTGCCAACGATAGCGATTCTAACTGCGGTATATACATATGCAACCATTAAAACAGAATACAAAATAGTTGAAAAAATTCTTGGCACTTTACTTGCTATCATCGGAATGGCAATGTTTGTTCATGCTTTAATCCAGATTTATTGTGATTTCGACAAATTCGAACGCTTAGATACACTTATAGATTTCATTCTTCCACCAATACTTACTATTAGTATTTTGCCCGCTATTTACCTCCTGTTTCTTTATGCCTCCTATGACTCGCTTTTTATACGGGTAGATATAATGTTGGATTCCACAGAGATGCAGCGATATGCGAAGAAACTTCTCATTCTTCACTGTGGTTTTAAAGTTGGAAAGGTGAAAGATATGCTAAAATTCCGAGTAAACCAGCTTTATAACACCGCCTCAAAAGAAGAGATAAGAACTATTCTTCTTCAAGATGAGAAGAGTCCGGTAAACTAGCTACTTACTTTATAAATCTGCGTCTAATTTTTTCTTTATGTCTTTGTGGCTAATTCTTATCCTGAAATCAGTAAAATCTGTGGCCAATTTCCCCTACATCCCCGCTGACCTAAAATTTCTCCGCCCTCTGTCCTCCGCCCCCTGCCCTCCGTAGTTTTAACGAAGGAGGGTCTGTCTTAAGTCCTCTAACCTCTTTTGCTGACTTTATAAAAGGTTCGTAGTCCTTTTGTTTAAACAAAAGGACTACGAGCATCTTCGCTGACTTACAGATATAAGCAATGAAATTGCTTATGTGGTCGAATAAAAATCTTCGCTGAAAGCTCGCTTTTTTAGAAGATTTTTATGAGAACACCCAAGTCAGCTAAGTAAATCGGTGTAAATCCGTGAAATTTGAGGAATCTGTGGCTATATAAATTCGTTTCTTTTCGTGTTAATTCGTGGTTGAATTTTTCCATTGCGTCACTTGTGCCTTAGGTAATCTGCGATATCTGCGGATAATATTTCTTTTCTTCGTGCCTTGGTGCCTTAGTGTTGAAATAATCCGTGAAACTCGCGGTTAAATATTATAAAATAGCAACAGCTTAAAAAGGATAAACAACAAATGAACACAGCAAAAATGAAATGGCCATATCCTATCGAATGGAACAAGACTGAAACAGTCGAGGCCGACGTTCTTGTTCTGGGCGGCGGCGCCGCAGGTTGCTTCGCCGCTATCGCCGCAGCCGAAAAAAGCACACGCGTCGTTCTTGTCGAAAAAAGTGCAACCGTTGCAAGTGGAGCTGCGGGCAGCGGCTGTGACCACTGGGAATCGGCTGCCACGAATCCCTGCTCGAAAGTCACTCCCGAGGAATTGACCGAAGCAATGATACGGGCGTTCGGCGGATACAATAACGGCATTTCGCACTACATCGAGTGCCGGGAAGGATACGACCGCCTGCTCGATATCGAAAAGATGGGCGCCAAAATTCGTGACACGCAAGACCAGTTCAAAGGAGCCGATTTCCGCGATGAGCAAACGAAGCTGCTTTTCGCCTACGATTATTTCAACCGCTTTACGCTTCGCGTCTGGGGCTCGACCTTCAAACCGGCTATGGCTCGTAAGTGCCGCCGCTGCGGTGTTCGCATATTCGACCGCGTAATGGCAACAGGATTGCTGACCGAAAATAGTAAGCGCAGCGGCCGGGTCGTCGGCGCGACGGCAGTTCACACTCGCACGGGAAAGTTCATTATCTTCAAGGCCAAGGCCGTTATCCTGTGCACATCCCGGCCAAGTCGGCTCTGGCTGTTCAGTGCAGAAGTGCCCGGCATCTCCGAGTTCCGCCCATTTCAGTGCTGCGGTGACGGTCACGCAATGGCGTGGCGGGCAGGCGTTGAGTTCACGATGATGGAAAAATCGGTTAAGGCTGAGTGGTCCGGCCTTAAAAGCTTCCCACCCTACAGCACGGGCAATAACCATAATACCTGGTATGCTGCGAATATGGTCGATGCCCAAGGTCGCGAGCTGCCGTGGGTTGAGCGTGACGGGCGTATTCTTGAAAATTTTGCCGAGCGGTTTCGGCCGTCGCCGGGACAGAAGCTGTATCTCAAAGGAGGCGGTGAACCGAATTCTACTGTTTACGATGTGCAGGGGCCGGACACACTGCCGGCAGATGAACTTCTCAAGCAAGGCTATAAGCTGCCGTTTTTCGCAGATTTGACGAGCCTGCCTGAAATGGAGCGCAAGGTCATCTGGGGACTTATGGTTGGTGAAGAAGGCAAGACGAAAATTCCGGTGCTGAGGGCATATACTGAGGCGGGCTTTGAGCCGTCCAAAGACCTCATCCAGAGCTACGGGGACGGCTGGAAGTCGGGGACGTTTCTGCCGAAGGAGAGGCAGCTTTTCGGACTGCCGGGAGGCGTTGTCAACGACTGGGAGCTGATGACGAATATCGAGGGGCTGTTTGCGGCAGGTGATGTGCTGTTTGCGTCGAACTGCTTCGGTCACGCGGCAGCGACCGGACATTATGCAGGTCGGCATGCTGCTGCGTTCGCAGCAAAGACGGAATCGGCAGAGGTCGATGAGAAGCAGATTGCTGAAGAGAAGCGGCGCATCTATGCGCCGGCTGAGCGCGACAGCGGTGTCGATTGGCGCGAGCTGAACACGGCTGTCACGAGGATTATGCAGAACTTTTGCGGAGCGTTCAAAAGCGAGGAATTGCTTGGTACGGGTTTGAAGATGCTTGCAGACCTGCGGCAGCGCGAAGGGGCAAAGCTTTCGGCGCGGAATCCGCACGAGCTGATGCGGGCGCTGGAGGTTATTAATATTATGACCAACGCCGAGCTTGTTATTGAGTCGTGCAGGTCGAGGAAGGCAAGCTCGCGGGAGCTGGAATTTGTTCGGCTGGATTATCCGCAAGACGACCCACAGGAGTGGAAAAAGTTCGTTACAATAAAGCTCGCCAAAGACGGCGTTGAGACTGATTCATTGAGTCTTGACTATTACGGAGAGCTTGCAGAAAACTACCAGAAGCACAATGAGGATTATGAAGGAGGAAAATAAATATGAAAGAAGATACTGCGTTTGTTGTGCCTGGTGACAGGACTTTCTTCCCCGTGGAGATAAATCCTGATATTTGTAACGGCTGTAATAAATGCGTTGAGGTTTGCCAGGTCGATGTATTCGCTCCTAATCCGGAGGCTGGCAAGCCTCCTTTGATTCTGTTTCCGCAGGAGTGCTGGCAGGAGGGAAGCTGTGTCGAGGTCTGTCCGCGAAAAGGTGCTATTCGGTGGAAGCGTCTGCCAAGCAGTAGAGTTCGCTGCCGACGGAAAGAGACGGGGGAAGACTTCTTTATATAAATTTTGTATTAATCCATTTTAGATTTTAGATTTTGGATTTTGGATTTTGGATTGGAGAAGAGACTAAAAATGAATGAAGAAATGTTTAAGCAGCGGACAAAAACTCTTGCTCTCAATGTTATTAAACTGGCTGAAAAGCTGCCCAGAAATAAAACGGCAGAGGTAATTGGTAAACAGCTTTTACGGTCGGCAACTTCAGCTGGTGCCAATTATCGCGCTGCATGCAGAGGAAGAGCCGTAGCCGACACAATATCTAAGCTCTTTATAGTCGAAGAGGAAGCAGATGAATCGATTTACTGGATGGAACTGCTTATAGAAAGCGGAATAGTTGCCAAAGAAACTTTACAGTATATGATAGAAGAAATAAACGAAATAACGGCTATGACAGTAGCTTCGATAAAAACGTTAAAAAGACGGAGGTCAAAGTAGACTTTCGTCGTAGATTATTATTCGTCCACGAAGGCACTAAGAAACACGAAGAAAACGAATATCGAATATCCAACAAGGAATAATGAATTACGAAGGGTATTTGAATCGCTGATTTCGCTGATTTACGCAGATTTATGATTTTTGTTGATTATTTATGTATGGAACCTATAATTTTTCGTAAATGAGAATAGTTAATATTTTGCGGAAAAGAATGCAACGGGAAGAAATTATAAATAATACCGACGTAAATAAAATCATCAATGCAATTTATGTACTCGGTAAGCCTAAGGTTTCAGAGGAATATTCCAAATATGATGAAGATATTATCTTCTTTGACAGCGCGGAAGATTTGATGAGTTACATAAATGAAGCAATATTAAAAAAAGATAAATTTCTGTATTTCTCAGTCTATTATCCAGAATCTAAGGGTTTTGTCAAAAAAGAGAAAATAAAGTTAGTTCCAAAAAAATGTGACGGTCATACTTTCAGGTTTTGTATCAAAGGTTGGGGCATTATTCAATTTCAACTCGATTATAAGAAGGAGCCGAATGTCAAGTGTCGCTTCGCAGTAAACACTGAAAAACGCGCCAATAATTGGTTCGATACACATCCCGAACTCAAGTCACCATCTTTATGGAAGTGGAAATTGGTGGAAAAACACGCAAGGCGTTTGATTCGTGAGTTAAAGAAATACGCCCAAAAATGCGCTCCAGAGGACTCGGACAAGCAACAACGATGAGTTTTACGTTATCATCCGTTGTTTGCTTTTAATAAGGTTTAAAACGCCGCTATGTGACGGCAGAAAAGATAATCCTGGCAACAATCGGCAATAACAAATTCCCTCGTCGCGAGCGGCGAGGCTAAACATCGTCGGGGAAGTTAAGATATGCAAACTCGCCGAAGAGCTCTTTTGCCTTTTTGTCGTAAGCTTTAGCGGCGTCGATTTGGTTATTGAAGCTGCCAATTTGCATTGCTTTGTCACAATGTTTGATTTGAGTAACCCATTTTCTTGTTCTTTTGTTCCACATGATTCCCTTATATTTTGAGCCTTGGCTCTTGCCTTTACGATTATAAGCATTTTGTCTCGGTGTGCAGATGCGCAGATTTTCTCTTTTATTATTCAGGCCGTTACCATCGATGTGGTCAATGAACATATCAGGCGGAGGTTTCATAATCAGCCTATGCATAAAAATTTTCTTTCTCTTGATCTGGCAAGCGGCATATAACCATTTTTTTTGTCTCACGAATGCGTGCCATTTATATTGATTTAACCAATCGTAATCGCCGGCGTCAACGATAGCGAACCTGCCTTTAGTAAGAGGAATGAAGCGAGTATTCGGGTCGGCGGGCTGGCGGATTTTCGGGCGATTAGTGACAAAAGCGGTTGAATAGTTTCTGCAGGGTTGGTCTTCTTTGAGGATGAAAAGGCGGCCTGGCTCGTTATGTTTATTTGTGCAGATAAAAGTATCAGGGCAGTTTTGAGCCCTGAAGAGGTAAATACAATTTTTACAGGTTTTGTTCGACAAAGATTTCCCTGCCTCCTGAGCTTATTTACCCCCTGCGGTGCAGGGGCTAAAAAGACCCCCAACATAAAGTTGGGGGCTAAACGAAAAACAGACCCCGCCATGGCGATGGCGGGGCTAACCAATCCCCGCATTTTCTGTCGAAAACAATCGCGGGGGCTAATGCCCCTCCATACTTGGAGCCCCCCGCGCGATCTTGACGTATTTTGAGCTGTTTCGGAAGTGAGAAATTGATGTAAGTGCTTGTGATTAAAGGATTAAAAAAAATTTCAAAAAAATCAGATTTTCTCAATACCCCCCCGCGCGGATTTGCGCGCTATTGCTGACTTTTATTCGGTAACCAGGCGGGAGAATTCGTAGCCTCGATGCTCGTAATTTTCGAACATATCATAACTGGCACAGGCAGGGGAAAGAAGAACGATGTCACCGCGCTCGGCAAGATTGCGGGCGGCAGTAACAGCATCGGCGAGAGAGTCAACGAATAAAATTTTCGTTACTTGATGCACGATACTCGATACTCGTATAGCGGAGGCGATTTTTGGTGCGGTCCGGCCGATAAGAATTGCGGCTTTTGCTCTTTTTGCGATTTCAAGGCCGAGAGAATCGAAGCCGATATTTTTATCGAAACCACCCGCGATAAGAATTATCGGCTTATCGAAAGACTCAAGTGCGACAATTGTGCTTTCGGGCGTGGTAGCCTTCGAATCGTTGTACCAGCAGATGCCATTTTTTTCAGCAACGAGCTGCAAGCGATGCGGCAGAGCCTTGAAAGCCGGCAAGGTTTTTTTAATCTGTTCTTCATCGAGGCCGAAATATTTTACTATTGCCACAGCGGCGGCGAGATTGGCAAGATTTGCCCGGCCGGGCAATTCGAAACAATTTTTTATATCATCAGTGACATCATCTGCTGAAAACTTCAGGCAAATTCTGCCGGGAACATTATTGTATTTTTCGAACCATTGATTTGCTTTTTTTTCTTCCGCATTAAAAATCGAGACAGCAGGATTGTTTTCATCGAGCTTCTGGAATTTGAAGATATTTTCCTTTGCGCTGCAGTAGTTTTCAAAGGTTTTGTGACGGTCGAGATGGTTTGGGGTCAAATTTGTTAAGAGTGAGACGTGCGGCGCTTTTTTAATCTGAGCCAACTGCTCGAGCTGAAAGCTCGACAGCTCAAGGACGACCAAATCGTCGGGTTCTATATCATCTAAAAGCATCAACATTGGCTGGTTGCCGATATTACCCGATAGCCACACATTGTGGTTGCTCGTCGCTCGTTGCTCGTCGCTCACATTTTTAAGAAGATGTACGGTCAGGGCAGCAGTTGTGCTTTTGCCGTTAGAGCCTGTGATGCCGATGATTTTTGCAGGACAGAGCTGAAAAAAGATTTCGATTTGCGAGGTTACGAGTTTTTTATTTTTTCGGGCGATTTGTAAAAATTCGTTACCTGGCGGGACAGCGGGATTGGCTATTATTATATCGGCATTCTCAAAATCGCTTTTCTGATGTCCTCCGAGGAGAAAATTGATTCGGTGACAATCTTTTAACTGATTGATGGATTCTGTCAATTTATCTTTTGAGGATAAATCAGTGACAGTGACTGCGGCACCGGCCTTATGAAGGAATCTTACAACATCGATTCCTCCGCCGAACCTGCCAAGACCCATAACCAAGACTTTTTTGCCGACACAGAAATCAAAACTTATATTAAAGTTTTGACTGCATAGCGGCAGCGAGGTCAACTTTTGCGTCAATGACGGCCCGCTCGATACATCGTTTCCAGTCGCTGCCGTATTGCTCTTTGTATTTTGGTTTTTCATAAGCATAAATAATGGAGCGTGAGGCGTTTATCAGAGCACCGGTGCCGTCGGCTTTGCAGAAACGAACGCAATCAACAGCAGAAGCGCCCTGCGAGCCGTAACCGGGGACTAAAAAAAGGATATTTTCATATTTATCCCGAAGCTCGGCCGATACTTTCGGGCTTGTGCCGGCTATGACCATACCGACGTTGCTGTAACCGCTTTGGCCGATACGTTCAGGCTTGTCGGCGATTTCAGCTACAACCTGCGCCAGCTTTTCATACAATTTGCAGCCATCAGCATTTTCGAAATCCTGTATGGTAGCAGAAGAAGGGTTGCTTGCTCTTACCCAAACAAAGACGCCCTTTCCCTGCGTATCGGCCATTTTTGCAAAAGGCTCGATAGCCTCAGTTCCCGCAAAGCCATTGATAGTGATTGCATCTGGGCAGATAGTATCTTCGAGACCGACAAGCTCGGAATTTTGAAGATGTGCTTCGGCATACATTTCAGCGGTATGGGCTATATCGCCTCTTTTGACGTCACCGATAACCTCAAGGTCGAGGTCATTTGCTTCGGTGATGAGATTGTAATATGTTTCGATGCCCTCCCAGAGATATTTTTCAAAGAAAGCGATATTTATTTTCACTGCAGGGACCATAGGAGCCACGATTCTCATAGTCTGGACACAGAAGTCGAAGATGGCATCCACGGCGGATGCGGCGTCGAATTCGTCATTCATAGCTTTGTGGCTTTTTATCGACGGAGGCAAACGGTTATAAACGGGGTCAAGGCCTACAATCAAAGATGTTTTTTTGCTTTTGACGGCCTGGCAAAGTCTGTCTGCAAAATGGCTTGGCATATTCTTACAAACCTTTCCTTAATAAAGTGCTGATAAAATCTTAAAAAAACTTTTTCCTGCTCGTCTGAAACACTATAATCATACAACTTAAAAGGAGCAAGTGAGAAATTCAGAAAAAGGCGTCATAATTGGAAGATGTAGAAGAAACAAAAACTGGAAAGGAAGAAGAGCGGAAAAAACACAAAACCAAAAAGCGTTTTTGGGTTCTGATTGATTTATCGATTTTGTTTTTTTTCTTTTCGCTGCTTCTGTATCGGCCGATGCGCTACAGCAGGCCTGAGCCGATAGAGACCAACGAGGTCAGCACATACTGGACCCACGAATTGATGCCCGAGATTTACAACGGTGCACAGCGCCAGGTGCCTTTCGAGATTGCAATTAAGCAGGAAGAGATAAACGAAGCGGTTGCCAGCTCCGGCTGGCCTAAATTTTCCGACGGGTTCAGTTTTTTTGCGCCGGAGGTTTTTTTCGAGCGTGGACGAATAATCCTGATAGGGACTGCGAGACTAAAGGAGGTTGAATTTATCATAACAGTCGCAGGCAGGCCGGTAATTAACGAAAACGGACTTTTAAATCTTCACATAACAAAAGCTAAGGTCGGAGCTGTGCCGGTTACTATTATTTCAAAGATAGTGGCTCGAAAAATGTACACGAAGCAACTTAGCGAGATTGAGATTGATACGGACGATTGGAGCGTCAAGATTCTCGGCTCGCTGCTGAATGATGAGCCCTTTGAGCCGATTTTCGATGCGGAAGATAAGAAGGTAAGAATTATAAAAGTTGATATCGGGAAAGGTGAACTCAGGATTGGTTTTGAGCCGGTCTCAGAGCCGGGTGGGTAAAAAAACGGTTTAAAAATTAGCTCAGCGGAAGAGAAAAATTCTTGAGACACAAACAGGTTATGATAAAATTTATCATCGGAACTTAAGTAATAAAAAGTCAGGAGAGTCAGATGAAGTTTTTACCAGCAAAAGTTTTTTTAACAAAGGGTGTCGGACGACACAAATACCAGCTAAAAAGCTTCGAGACAGCGCTCAGGCGAGCGGGTGTTGCACAACAAAACCTTGTGCAGGTATCATCAATTCTACCGCCTGGATGCAAGGTTATAAGCAGAGAAAGCGGAATAAAGGAGCTGATTCCCGGTCAGATAAGCTTTTGCGTAATGGCCAGAGCAGATACAAATGAGCACGGAAGGCTTGTAGCTTCGTCGATTGGAATAGCGGTACCGAAGGACAAGGAACAGTGGGGTTATTTAAGCGAAGTTCACGGCCACGGGATGAACAGCCAGCAGGCGAGCGATATGGCAGAAGATTTAGCAGCAGGGATGTTAGGGACGACATTTGGTTTCGAGCTCGATCCTGATACGGCTTGGTCGGAAAAGGAGCAGGCCTACAAATCAAGCGGATTGTTCATCAGGACAAGTAGTATCACCCAGACAGCGGAGGGTAAAGAAGGTCTGTGGACGACAACGGTCGCTATTGCAATGTTTTTATTTAATGATTAATTAACCGGACAGCATCAATGAAAAAAACATACGGTTTTGGAGACCTTCCGGGGATTTATTGCAGACGAAAGGATTCGTCTATAGTGATAGTGCCGGTGCCTTACGATGAAACGAGCACCTGGAGCAAAGGAGCAGACAAAGGGCCACAAGCCATAATAGAAGCGTCGGCCAATATGGAGCTTTATGACATTGAGACTGATTCGCAGGTTTTTTTGAATGGAATATTTACTGATAAGGGTTTGAAATGCAAAAAGAAGCCCGAATATATGTCCGCGCAGGTTGAGCAGAAAATCACTGAGCTAATCGATAACGGCAAGTTTGTAGTGATTATCGGCGGCGAACACTCGGTAAGTATCGGCTCAGTGAGCGCGTTTGCGAACAGATATCGGAACCTCAGCGTATTACAGCTCGACGCCCATTCTGATTTTCGGGATGAATACGCCGGCTCAAAATATAATCATGCCTGCGTTATGGCCAGGATTAGTCAGTTGTGCCCTGCTGTTCAGGTCGGCATAAGAAGTATGGATGCGAGCGAAAAAGAGCTAATGGACAAAAAAAATGTTTTCTTCGCAAAGAACATACACAACAAAAAAGGCTGGATTGAAAAAGTAGTAGGCAAGCTGAGAAAAAATGTTTATATAACGATTGACCTTGACGTCTTTGACCCGTCGATAATGCCGTCGACGGGTGCGCCCGAGCCGGGCGGGCTGCTCTGGTATGAGGTACTTGCGCTTCTCAAGGCCGTGTGCAAGAAGAAAAATGTGGTCGGATTCGACGTTGTTGAGCTTTGCCCGAATGAGCAGCAAAAGGGTCCGGATTTCCTGGCGGCGAAGCTGGTTTACAAGCTGTTGAGCTACAAATATAAATACGGATGAAAAGATGAGAAAAGAAGACTATCTTAAAGAAACCATAAAACATATTGATATAAAATCATTCGACTCGACAAAGATAATCGACGCTATGCGTGATATGTCGTTCACTGCCAGAGATACTGCAAAGGCTGCGGATATATTTAATACGATGATAAAGGATAAGGGCTGCACGATTATCTTATGCGTTGCGGGAAGCACGAGTGCGGCCGGCTGTATGCAGGTCTATGCTGATATGGTCAGGTGTAATATGGTCGATGTGATTGTCGCCAGCGGTGCTTCGATTGTTGATATGGACTTTTTCGAGGCTCTGGGATTCAGGCACTATAAAGGCAGTCCGAATGTTGATGACAGGCAGCTAAGAGAATTATATATCGACAGGATTTACGATACTTTCATCGACGAAGAGCAACTCCAGGTTTGCGACGACACGGTAAAAAAAATTGCGGATTCTCTGGAAAGCCGCGCCTACTCATCGAGAGAATTTATAAAACAGATGGGCAAATACCTTGTTGATAATGCGAAGAAAAAAGATTCTTTAGTTAAGGCAGCTTTCGAAGAAGATGTTCCGATATTCTGCCCTGCCTTTTCGGATTCGAGCGCCGGCTTCGGGCTGGTAAAACATCAATACGAAAGAAAAGAAAAGTATGTCTCCATCGATTCGGTCAAGGACTTCAGGGAGCTGACTGAAATCAAGATGAACTCCGATATTTCAGGGTTGTTTATGATAGGCGGCGGTGTTCCGAAGAATTTTGCACAGGATACGGTCGTATGTGCCGAGGTGCTCGGCAAAGCTGTCCCGATGCATAAGTACGCTGTGCAAATAACAGTTGCCGATGTCAGGGACGGGGCGTGCTCAAGCTCGACATTGAAAGAGGCCAGCTCGTGGGGCAAGGTCGATACGGGACAGGAACAAATGGTTTACGCCGAGGCTACATCTGTTTTGCCATTGATAGTAAGCTATATCTATCACAAGGGAGATTATAAGAAAAGAGAAAAAAGAAGATGGCAAAAGTTTCTGGATGAGCAGAACGTGCCGGCTGAGAGCAAAAACAAATAATCGCTTTATGTGATTGAGCAAAAAATCATTTCAGCTTTTTCTGAGCCAGCGGGTAACTTCTCTTAATCGCGGTTTTTTGCCGTACATCAGAATACCAGTATGAAAGACCTTTGCAGAAATCCAAATGACCACAATAACAGAAAAGACCAATAAAGCCAAAGTCGCGAATATCTCTATTATCGGCACTTCAGAACTTGCCGCAAGGCGAAGCATCATAACCAGCGGTGTCATCGGAGGCACATACGATAATGCTGTAGCGTAAGTTCCCTGTGGACTCTGAACAAGTTTTGGCCAAGACATAAGCGGGATTATATAGATAATTGTAATCGGACCCATAA
>Ga0315533_1002621_pt1 | contig 12354 bp, 10 predicted proteins | sample SalMarSW160130MG_FD_203081 | JGI IMG/M metagenome (GOLD analysis project Ga0315533, IMG submission 203081) | Salt marsh sediment microbial communities from the Plum Island Ecosystem LTER, Massachusetts, United States - Salt Marsh Sediment SW1601-30 ...
TCCGCCTGACGAGCCGCTTGGATACATTCCCTCGTCGTAAAGTACCACCCACATGTTCCTTTTTTTTGCCTGCTCGATGGTATAACGCATGAAATTTATCATTTGCTCACTCATCCATCCGATGCTGCGGGGCAGTCCCGCTCGTGGGTGAATGACAAATGCGTGCACTTCGTGAGCTTGAAAATCCGCCAACTGGCGGTCTATTTCTTTTTCCGAGAGATTGTCATTCCAGAACCAGAAGGGACATAATGAAAATTCCCTTGGTGGATTCAGCCAGCCGCTGGGTAATTTCGATGCCTTGTTACTTGCATAGGTTAAATCCTGCAAACCACTGAGGCACAACATACCAAACGTTTGCTCACCTATCGTTCTCAGAAAATTGCGGCGATTCATTTGCATAAATTTCCACTAACCTATCTGAATCCTTTTCCTGTCCGGCCAATTACAATCCCACTCTACACCTTCTCCCCTCTCCTTTTCCCACTTCTTTGCCAATGAAAGCTGTGGAGAAAGAAAAAAAAGCCTGCCGATGATGGGTCAGGCAGGCTTATATAGACAATGCTTTATTTATGTTGAACTGCGTCTTCTGAATGTACGGACAACCTTAGTACCCTTCACCTTGCTGGTACCTCTGGTAGAGGTCAACTCTCCGGTAAGTTTCGAATCCTGGATTTTTCCTGCGAAACTCGATTCGAATTTTCGGTCGCCGAACTCCATAACGAGCTTGAAGCCGACCTTGCCGTCTTCGAGATTGACCTTCTTGAGAGCCATTGAGCCGTAGAGGGCGCTCATATCGGGATTGACTCTGAGTCTTTGTTTACGTGTGCCCCTATCGGACGTGATTTCAAGAACCCATGTGCCGATAATGGAAGCGCCTTTCATTTTTCCTTCGGCGGCAATCTCGCCCCTTTCCGACTTGAAGGTGCCGCTAAGGGTGTCCCTGCTGAGGGTCCCTTCAAAGGTGGATTCAAACTGACGTTCGCCAAACTTGCTTGTTCTCTTGAAGCTCAAGTTGCCCCTCTCGTACTTCAGGTCTGTGATTTTGCTCTCGCCCCTTTCGCTCTGCCATTCGGCTGAGAGGTTTCGTTCCTTGTCCGCCTTGATTACAAGCGTTCCGGTAATTTCCCGCTCACCAATCTTGTACTTCATTTCCCATGAGCCGACGGCCCTGGGAGTGCGGGGCATGCGTGTGCCCTCAAGTTTAGACTCGCCTCTGTCGCTGGATAGAGTCCCGGACAGCTTATCCTCCTCGATTGTTCCCTTAAAGGTGGAGGTGGATTCATTTTCGCCGAACCGAAAGACCTGTACGAAGCTGAGTTGATTTTCCTCGAACTTGACATCTTTCAATTCGTTCAGACCCCAGAAACTGATCCATTGGCCGGTCCGGTTGCCCTCGCTGTCCCTGGAAAACGACAGAATGGACTCCATCTGTCGCTCACCGAAGGTCATTTTGACCAGCCAGTCGCCGTAAAATCCGCCCCTACGAGGCCCGGACGACCCACCCCAGACCTGTGCCGAGACCATGACCAGAACCAAAAGTGCACAGCACAGGACTGCCTTGATAATTGTGTGTTTCTTCATAATGTGTTCCTCCAAAAAAGTATTTATTTGTTCGTCAATACTATACTATGTTGATTTTAGCTTGTCAATAAGATTTTCAGGACAATCTGCCCTCAAATTAGGGCAGCTTAGCCTTGACGCAAAAACACACCGCCATAATCTCGGCACTGAGATGATTCGGAGGTGTTTGTAGAGGGGATGTAATAGAAAAACAAAAAAACACAGTGAAATCAATAATCCCGAATTATCCTGTCAGACGAATTTTTAGTATATCGGGTGTTCTAAAATCTTCCTTCTGACCATATTCGGTGTTGACTGAACCGTGAGGGCACAATATCGGCCAACCTTTAGCATGGTCGTCGATATGGTTATTGATAAAAGCCTCTGTTTCACGTTTGGCCTTGTCTCCTGTCCCGGCTGCTTCTCGTGAATCCATGGCTTTGGATCTTTCTTTTTTAATGTTACTCATTACTAAAATTTACTTCGTTCATATATATAGACGCTCGCTTGGGCTTTTTAGTTACAAAATTTTTTAAAAATTTTTCATTACCCCTGATTTTGCGCAATTATACGGGTAACGCCCCAATTTTTCCTGTTTCCCATCAGCAGCAAATAATTATCTGCCCTGACTATTTCCCGCTAAAAACCGTATACCATTCTTAGCTGCTCATTGGTAGGCATATTGGGGTACCATTCACCTCTTGGGCCTATAAATCCGGGGCCGCTTTTGCGAAGGCTTACGGACGTCTGCGAGCCGTTGGAGTTGGTTATCCAGACCGTAACCGTTGCCGGCTCGACCGCTACTTCGCGTGTGGTAATATTGACAGTCGGAACCAGATTGACTGCGATACCCCTTGTCAGCGGCCGGCTTACAACAGCTACCTTATGGGGGCGTGGCTGTCTCTTCAAAAAAGTACGTTGATGCGGTTGAATGAATATATGCTTGTTATGGAACGGGCGATGACGGAATCCCGGCCCGATGGATTCTGCAATGAAATTTTTGCGGGCGGTAGATAGCCGTAAGGAAAATGTTCCGCCCAGGGCCTTGCCAGAGCACGCCAACAGAACCATTCCAACGATGCCTGTCAAAATAATTTTTTTGCTTAACATTTTACTTCCCTTTCATTGATTAGTTGCAGCCTGCAAAATGATTTCTTCAGGAAATCCAAATTCGCTGCGGATTACTATGTTTATTTTTGATAGAGCTAAACACATTTGGCAACCGTTATCACTTGTCGCTGCCTTTCACACAAATAAGGCACTTTACTGCACAAAGGATAACACTTTTTCTGAAGTTTCTTGAAATTACAGCCCCCTTTCTCGAAGCAGAAAAAACGGTCAACACATTCGTTTTTCTAAGGTTTCCCCGAATGATAAACCGACAAGAAACATCACAACGTTTGCATTACCGGGAAAATCCTGATATTTTATGATATATAAAGCTCAAAAATATTGCTGAAGAACTCAAAACGGAGAATGTCGGATATGACATTCAAAAACTGATACCATTTACGTAATTTAAGGGTTCTATACCTATGGAACATTTACCAAAAATTAACAAAACGACTGATTCGAAAGAGAAAGTCCTGCCGCCGGGTCACAACTGCCTGACTCGCCGCAGCCTGATAAAAGGTATGCTGGCTTCCACAAGCGCAGCGGCATTTTATAGCGAGGCTCGAGCGGAGACGACAAAGCGCAGGCCCGATCCACGGAAAGGTTCCCCCAAACGTTATTCGATGAAAAAATCCATCAACCAGTGGGCTTTTCCATATCCGCAGCGAATGAATTTAACACAATGCCTTCAGTTAGCCAGGGACGCTGGATTTGACGGCATTGAATTGAACTACGACCTCGAGAACGACCTTTCGCCTAAGTCTGGTACGAAAGACTACCACAACATTCGGCGATTAGCCGACAAAATCGGTATCCGGATTAGCGGCCTTTGCTCATTTCTTTTCTGGCCTTATCCTTTGACAAGCAACGCTCCGGAAAAACGTGCGAAGGGTATGGAGTTGGCCGGTAAAATCGCCCAGGCCGCTCACGACCTTGGCGTGGAAAATGTTTTGGTAGTTCCCGGTGCGGTCCATATCCCCTGGCGGGACGATTATGAGCCGGTGTCCAATGATGTCTGTGACCGACGTGCAAAAGAAGCCGTCAAAAAACTGGCCAAACAGGCCGAAAAACTTAAAGTGTACCTGAACATAGAAAACATCTTCTTCAACGGCTATCTTATGACTCCTATGGAAATGAACAATTTTGTCGACTCGTTCCAGAGTGAATATGTCAAAATCCATTTCGACACGGGAAACATATCGATGTTTCAGTATCCCGAACACTGGGTCCCGCTTATGGGTAAACGCATCAAAAATATTCACTTCAAGGAATTCTCGAAGAAAATAACTGATTATTCTCTGGAAACGTTTCGCCCGCTCTTGGACGGCACTACAAATTGGCCCGCCGTAATGGAGGAATTAGATAAGATTCGGTATCGCGGATACGTTACATTTGAGTATTTTCATCCCTATCTACACTATCCGGAGGCACTGATTTACCAGACATCGGATTCTCTGGACCGCATCCTCGGACGGATTTCATAGCGCGTATCGTTTCTAAAAAGTGAGTATAACATTTATACATACCGTCATTCCGACCGGAGGCCCCGTTCCGGCTTTCACAAGAAAGCGCGAGGGCGAAGCGGAGGAATCTATTTCAATCGTTTCGCCGAAGGCGAATCGAAAAGTTGAACTTATTTATTGGAAACGGCAATATTAAATGTTTCGTTCCGATATGGTATGCTGAATCCGCCGGAAGGCGGTTGAAACTAAGATAAAATTCCGGTACTATGAGACTTGTGACAATCAGGAGTGTTTCGGTGAAGTTTATATGGGAAATCCATAACGAATCTGCCTTGGTATTCGTTCGCAATTTGCTTCGCAGGCATCTCTGATATTGAAAGAATTAGGTCATGTTAAGAATCACACTCTTCTTTTATATCGCTGTTTCCTTAACCGGCTTTGCCCCGGTCTTTGCAGCTCGGCCCAAAGAGGCAAAGCTCTGGGAGCCTGTGGAATGGAAGTTCGAAAATCCGCCTTACAAGGGCAATCCGTACGACCTCGTCGCCAAGGCCGTCTTTACCCATAAGAACACCGGCCGTAAGATACAAACCGAACTTTTCTATGACGCATCAGATACATGGAAGCTCCGCTTCACCGGCACGCACACCGGCCAATGGGATTTTGTTACCAAAAGCGCCTATCCCGACCTCAACGGCCTCGAGGGCCGCGTCAATATCCTCTCCAATCCCGGCGTTGCAGGCTTTATCACAAACTATGGCAGCAAGTGGGGCAGGCTTGGTATCGATGAAGCCTTTGTTCCGCAGTACGTGATGTACTGTGACCCCGATAAGTTTTACCGCAGCCCCGCTCGAATTGACACCGACATCCGGGAATTCTTCGCCGGGCACGGCTTCAACGGTTTTCATATCGCTGTTCTTGGTCGATGGTTCGACCTTGAAAAGACCCGTTCGGACGAAATAACCGCAGCCGACCCAAATCCCGACCCGCGCACATTCGAGGCACTTGAGCTGTTATTAAGCAAGGTCCATGCCGCAGGCGGCGTCGTGCATATATGGGCCTGGGGCGATGAGCAGCGCAGGATGACAACGAAAAGGTGGGGTCTGAACGGCAAGGTTGACAGGCGCCTGCAGCGCTACATCTGTGCCCGCCTCGGCCCTTTGCCGGGCTGGTCGATGGGATACGGCTTTGACCTTCAGGAATGGGTCGGGGACAAAGACCTGAAAGTCTGGCACGAATACATGCACGAACATCTCGGCTGGCCACACTACCTCGGCGGCAGGGCGCCGGACCTCACACAGATATACACCGGCCTGGATTATTCCTCATATCAGCAGCATCGCCCCGACTACGACATGTACGTCAAGGCCATCGAGCAATACCCCAACAAGCCCACCTTCCTCGAAGACCGCTTCCGAGTCCGCAAAAACGTTTATCCGGAAAAGGATTACGATTTTGATATGATCCGCCGCGGCCTCTGGCATTCGACTATGGCTGGCGGTGCTGCAAATATCTGGGGCAATCTCTTAAACCCCCGCCCGGATGGTGTCTCACATCCTTATCCCAACAAGCACCAGATTCATACCTGGTCGAAATTCTGGAAAACCCGCTTCAAGAAACAGATGGTCCGTGACAACAGCATAAGCGACGGCTATTGCCTGAAAGTACCCGGCAAACTGCTCGTTTTCTACAGGGAGGATACCGACTCAATTAAGATGAACCTCGGCGAGCTTGATGGCAGCTTCTACGCCGTCGCCGTCGATACGAAGGGCCCCTACAAAGAAATCGAGATCACCGACCTAAAGCCGGATACAGACCAGTTCTTCAAGGCCCCTCACCGTTCGGACTGGGCCTTAGCAGTCAAAGCTCGATAGGCAAATGTGGGACTGGGATTGAAGTTGGGGGTGGGGGAGTAGGGACCCATCGCAGGCAGTCATTTCTTATCGGTTTGACACGGACTCTCTAATGGGATAGAATCGCTTCGTGATAACCCTTACCAGGAGATCAAAACATTGAAGAGATGTCGTGGTTTTTTGAATAGCTTGATGACAGCGGCTTTGGGTGACAGGAGAATGATGCAAGTAATTATCATGGCTGGTGTGCTTATGAGCAGTGCTGCCACCTTTGCTCAAACGAGCCGACCCTTGGTCGGTGCCATTCGATGGGATGCTTGGACGGGCGGAGGTGTAACCGAACAGGTCGAACGGACACTTGGTCCGAAGAAGTATCACGATCGTTTACCGTGGTTTGCCGAAGTAATCGATGACAAGACAGTCAAGATCGACGGCAATCGGCAGGTGGTCATGGACCGGGAGATCGAGTTTGCAGCGTACGCGGGACTGGACTACTGGGCTTTCTTGATCTACCCGGAAGGCAACTCCATGAGCGTCGCCCTCAAACAGTACCTACAGAGTCAGAATCGCAAGCAGCTCCGATTCTGTCTGATTATGCACAGCACGCTCCAAGCAGAAGACGAGCAGTGGCCTAAGGAGCGGGATCGAGCCATAAGACTCCTGAAGGAACCAGGATACCAAACCGTATTGGATGGACGCCCCTTGGTCTTTGCTTTCGTCGGCGGAGGATTTCCATTTGTCCGGTTCAGTGAATTTCTGACAGCGGCCAGGGATGCGGGGTCAAATCCCTATTGTGTCTATATGGGCTGGAACCCGGCCTCGGATTTCAAAAAGGTCGCAAAGAAGGGATTCGATGCGGTCTCGGCGTATGCCAAAGATGGCAACCAACCCAGGTTTGCTGACTTGGCACGGGCCGTGGAACAGAGCTACTGGCATAATGCAACCAAGTCACAAATCCCGTACATACCACTCGTGACTACCGGATGGGACAAACGTCCTCGTAAGGACAATCCGGTATCATGGGAAAAGGGGCATAGCTATCACCGACAAGATGTATTTCCGTCCAGGGCTACGCCTGCTGAAATCTCTGCACATCTGAAGAACGCTCTCTCATTAGTACAGAAACACACCCGGACCTGTCAGGCCAATGCCGTCATCATCTACGCTTGGAATGAGTATGATGAAGGGGGCTGGCTTTCACCATCGAGAGGTGCAGACGGGTCTGCGGACATCTCCCGACTGGATGCAGTTCGACGGATCTTGAAGGATAGTGAAGTTCAGGAGTAACGAGCAGACAAGAGAAGGAACACACTCCCAGCAGGAGCAACGGATTCGGAAAAACACCCAAAATCCACTGCCGGTGATCTGCTCTTTTCAGATCATTTCAGATCACCACCTGTTTTTGCCCTTTTCAAGAGCAATGACCTCTCTTTCTAACTCCAATATTAATAAGGAGTTAGAGAAACACGCCCGGCAGGACTCGAACCTGCGACCTACGGATTAGAAATCCGTTGCTCTATCCAACTGAGCTACGGGCGCTCTTTTCTTAAGTCTTGGTAATATAACGACTTCTTATTTGCCCTGTCAATCTCTTTTGCTCCGGAAACAGGCGGTGCGCCAAAGTGCGCCAATTTCTTGCATAATACGTCTAATTGTGCTTGTTGCACATTAGACTAAAATGACATTCTCATTTTTGCCACTTTTTAACGCTTCAAAATCGAAGCTGGACACCTTCTTGGGCTTCCTGAGAAATAAACGGTCAACATTGATGCGCTGTAATCTGCCGGTCTGTCACTAAGGTTTATCTACACCGAGTTTCTTTAGGACTCTCGACGCCTCAATATTTGGATCGGCCCAGGTTATCTGTGAAAGCGCCCGCCTTGTCTCTGGCACCAGTGGTAGCCGCCAGTGGTCAACAAATATAGCCGACATGTCCTTATTCGCCGCACATGAGGCCGAAACCAGCCAGTTCAATGACTGACGAACGGCGGCATCTTTGCTTTTTGGCTTTATTTCCGGACAGCCCGCGAGTTGACGAAAGAACCGTTTGAGCCATTTATCTCCGCCGCATACGCGTCGTATCTTTAGCATCGCAGAGGCGTACAGAACAGGCTGGTCGGACGGAACAATCGTTTTGCCCTCTTTGTTTTTCAAACGATGTGCCTTCTCATCTAAACCGTCCAACGTTGTAAATGCCTTCAGGAAGCCCATGTCGGATTTGGCATAGAGCTGCTCAGCAATCTCGATTGTCTGACGCGTATTCAGGTCTGGGTCCTCGAATCCAAACGCGTCCATACATACGTACCGCATGAATACGGCAAAACCCGTCACGAACAGTGAATGGCGGTCGCCGAACGTATAGAAGTTCCTGCCCATCTCGTAGAAGTAATAGTGCGGCATCGCATCCGGCTGTGATTTGAGCAGCGGATAATCCTTGTTGTAAAAGCCAGCCACTTCAACACCCGTAGCTCCTACATAACCGCAACCATATCCACAGGTAAGCCTGCCGTTTGGCACCGCGATGATGGTTGGCTTGCCATTGAGTTGCTTGAAGAATCCTGGTCGCCGCCCTGTCAATTCGGCATAGAGTCTCCACGCCCCGTCAAGTCGGCCTAACAAAAGCGTCATGACCTCGCAATCTAAATCTTTTTTCGTCGTCAGAAATACGACTTCTTCCCCCGACCACGGGATGAGTTGTTTGTCGACCTCCAGTTCCTCCCACCGCTTAGGATAAATGACAATTTGATTATAGTCTACCGCTATACCTGGCTTGATAATAGCTTCTCCCGCTTGTGACAAGCCGCAGAACCACAGAACCAAAATATACACGAATCGGGATTTCCTATTTGACTTCATAAACGGCGCTCCTGTACACGTTGAAACTGTTTTTGAGGCACTCCTGTATAACTCAAGCCTTATGATAACAAAACTAAATCTCAATTTCAACAACTTTCGACAGGTTTCCTCCGTTTGGCAGTTGCCTTATTTATTATATCGGCCAATTGATATTTTAATTTTATTATAAATTTAAAGAACCCTCCCCACAGGTCTCATCATCAATAGTTTTTTAATTATATCTAATCCTGGACAATTGTGAGGGGGGTATGGGGATACTAAGCACAAGAACCATAGTAAAGAATTTTGGAAGAAGATGAATAGGCTGGTAGGTGGGGGAAAGAAGTTGGAAAGGGAGGTGGGAAAGTATAGAATAGGGGTGTAGGGTAATACAATGGATGAAAACAAACCTAAATACTGTGATGATGATGGAACAGAAATCAATCCAGGCCTAATCCCTAAGCCCGATCTATGCATCACTTGTAAGAAAGATGGACAGTCAGGAGAAGAAGAAATCCTGTGCAATCTGACAAGGGCTGATCAGCAGGGAGAAGGAGAATTCATTTGTGATGCATATGAGCCAAGAGATATTGATGAGTAGTGAAAGTCGATTAGGTGAAGCAGGAAGGTCGTGGTCAGTGTGATTAATCACTACGAGGGCTGTGCTATGATGGTGGGGGCAAAGACCCAAGGCAATGAGTTACCTGCTTTCAGGTACAAACTCAATTGCTCCAACATCAACCGTATTGCCATGCAATCGATTATTCCGAGAAAAATCTCTGGCGGTTATTCCTTCGTTAGATCCAGCATCACACGCAGGGCATCCTGCTTTCAACCGAAGGTCAAATTTCCCATAATTCTCGAAAAAGTCGTTATAATCGGTAATGACCATGTTGTGGTCTATTTGTCCGATGTCGGGCTTCGAGGTGAACTGCGTGGCCAGGTTGTTTCGAATTATGTTGTTGGTACTTTCCCTGCCGTCTTTGTGTTTGTCAATCACTATCCAGGGCGGGCCGGGAGATTCCTGGTTTATGTCAACTACGGTGTTATTGATTATCTTACAGTTTCTTGCCCCGCCAAGAGTAATACCATGCCAGTGGTCAACAATCACAATATTGTTGGCAATCACCCAATTCTCATAGAAACCGTCAAAGCAGCCTATACCCTGCGGCGTGCCCTTGTACTTCTGGTTGGGGTCGGAATGATTGATGATTAAGTTTGCCTCTATTACCACATTCTTGACAGTCCCGGTGCCTACTCCCCCCGGACCAACACTCCAGGATTGAATTCCATCATCATGGTTATCATCGACCTTGTAACAGTTCTTAATGATGTTATGCCGGTAAACACTGTGATTGCCCTGGGCCATTATCCCATCCCCTGAGAAGTTCTCAATAATGTTATTCTCGACAATGTTATGTTCTCCCGAGATTGCCATTCCGTGGCTCACATTGAGCAAGTGATTATTCGTTAGACGGATTCGTGTTCCCCCGACCAGGAAGGCGAAGCATGATTTCCTCACCCAATCATCGGCTGACCACCCTGACGAGTCTCTAACGGAGAACAACATGCAGTTTTCGATTGAAATATCACTTGCCTTATCCGAGACATCTACCAGAGTGTGCCGAGTGTATGCTTTCGCATTTTCAGGACTTATACTTATCCCCTTAATATGCCAGAATCGTGCCTTTCCAATTTGGATACGGCTCACCATCGGATTCTCCCCCTTCAGCCCTTCTATCGTGACGTAGTCATCATTTTCACCGTTAAGGACAATTGCTCCGTGATAACCGCTACGCAGAAAAATTGTGTCCCCGGCATCGAACACTTTCTTCCGGGACAATACTTCCTCCAGACTCTGCCAGGGGAATTCAACTGTGCCAGGGTTGCCCATGTCCCCATTAACAGGGTCAACGTAATAAGAGGCTCCCCATAGAAGATTGGGAAAGATTAAGCAGAAAATCAAATGCTGAATTAACTTACACATTGTACTGGATACCTCCTGTCCTTGAGTTATTACCATTTTTGACTGACTACTGTTTTTTCACCCGATTCTTACCTATTCGAACCTACCAACCACTATACCACAGATTGTGATGTTGTCAAGCAAGGGCAAAAACTATCCCTACTCCATTTATATCTTATTATAACTCAAAGAATCAGCCCCACAGGTCTTATCATCAATAGTTTTTAGATTGTATCAAATGCTGGAGAGTTCTGAGGCATTCCCCTACTGTTCTTGCTCATCGTCATCCTGGTCATTCTGTGAAGACTGTTGAATCTCTTCAATAATCCGCTTGGCTTGCTCTACATGGGTAGCCGGAACGAGCACACATGGAACCATACCATCAAGACAATAAGCCCCTTGTAGATGCTCGTTGGTGATATGAACTGGGATTCCTGCGGTCTCAAGATTTGCTTTCATCAGATAGGCAAACGTAATATCGCTTGCAGCAAAGACCTCTACGTATTCGTCCATGTGAGCACCTCTTTCGCTCCAATATTCTTGCGATATGACTTACATTACCAGAACTCCCAACCACTATACCATAGATTGTGATGTTGTCAAGCAGGGCAAAACTGTCCCAATTGTATTAAATCCTGATAAGAATTAGAAAAGAAAAACAACAACCCACCCCACAAGGTCTCACCACCAATAGTTTTTAAGTTATATTTAATCCTGGAGAATTCTGAGAGGTGTGTGTAGTTGCCCCTACTCTCACTCCACCAACTTCAATCCCAGCCCCACATTTGCCTGTCGAGCTTTGTCGAGATAGTCATTTTTAATAGAAAGGTAGAAACGGTGTGTACTTTCGAACGAAGAGTGCCCGGCCAAACAACTACCTGAATGAAACCATCCCTGACCCTGCTGACTTTTTTAGGTTAACAGTCTTCTCACTTCCATCAACCGTCACCCGATGCTTGCCAAAAAATGCAGAGATACGGCAATAACCATCTTTGTCTGCCTTGCCTTTCCACCGTGTCCACCACTGGTTGAATATCAGGTCGCGATAGGCCTTGGCAGCAGGAGTAGGGGTCCAGTCACGTAGGTAAAGTGAGGACTGAGGAATCCAATTCGCACGTTCCCAGAAGCCCCACATAAGGATACCCTTAACAGCAGGATGGGCGAAACAGATACGATAATATTCCGTTAATGCCTTCGCTTTCGCTTGTTCCTGTTTGGGTGTGAGCTTCACGTCTCGGCGTTGATAAACGTGGGAACGTTGGCCCGGGAAATTGAACTCGGTTATGCAGATTGGTAAACCTTCCTTGGCAAGTTTGTCGAGTGCATGACGGAGCTTATCCGGATCGAATGAGTCACCGTGCAGATGCCCCTGCACACCAACACCGTCAATTGGAGCTTGTTCATCGAGAAGACCACGGATGTGCTTGATGTAATCATCAAGCCGGTTGCCCGTCAGAATGTCGTAGTCATTCAGATACAGGCGTGCTTCGGGATCGACTTGCTTGACCCAGGCAGCCATCTGCTTTGTGATGCCTGCCCCGAGACGGTCAGCGTAATAGTTGCCGTG
>Ga0315533_1002624_pt1 | contig 12348 bp, 7 predicted proteins | sample SalMarSW160130MG_FD_203081 | JGI IMG/M metagenome (GOLD analysis project Ga0315533, IMG submission 203081) | Salt marsh sediment microbial communities from the Plum Island Ecosystem LTER, Massachusetts, United States - Salt Marsh Sediment SW1601-30 ...
GCTTCTCCGCGATCAAGCGTCCCTTGACTCGTCCAGCGTGGCCAAGGTGCGGCACAGAAGGAGCGATCTCCGCCATCGGGGGTTTTACGTGCGGATTTGGGCAGCAGCCTTGTGCAAATCCCCTGTCTTGTGTGCCGCAAATTCCGGCGGACAAAGTTTCTAAGAACCGACTTTTGCCACGGGCTTCTAGAGATTCGCCAGGGCGAACGAGATGAAGGACGCCCAGAACCGTGAGAACGGCGTCTCGCTCGGATACCGGATGAATTCCACATGGCCGTCCATATACAGGACATTGCCGCCACCCGGGACATGGTTGAAGTTTCCAGTGTTGTCGCCGCTCGTGTCATCATACATAACGAAGATGTCACTTTGGGCCTGCGCACTGGCCGCTGGATTATTGATGTCCGTGATGAGGAACCGTTCGATGCCTTCCCGGAACCGCAGGCCTGTGAAGCTCCCGTACGAGATGTCGTTTTCATAGACCGACGGGTCGCCGTCGTCAATCCACGCGTCAACACCGTCCATGACCTCGTAAAACGCGGCAAAGGCATCGCCGGTCAGGTAAGTCGTCAGGTTGCTCGGTGTAAGGGCGGGATCATTCTCAAGCGACGGGTCCGCCATCATGCCCTCCGGCGTCAGTAGCCACCCGATGTAAAGGTAGGATCTATCACTGAACCTACACGGGTCCGGTTGCCCATCGGTGAAGAACTCATCAAGCTCCCGTTGGTACGAGGCATCCGACGGACACTCGAGGACATTGACGTCGCTCAGGTACTCGGGGAAAATCTGAGGGCCGTCAGGAAACGCCTTGAAACTGGTAGCGCGGCGGCAGATGCCGGCCACGGCGGGGTCTGACTCTCTCCACTTATGGTTGGTCGGAAATCTCTCGCCACGCGACTCGTTGGCGTACATCTTGAACACAAGTCCGATCTGCTTGAGGTTGTTCTGGCAGCTCGAGCGCCGCGCAGCCTCACGCGCTCGCGCCAGCGCCGGCAGTAGTATGGCCGCCAGAATGCCGATGATCGCGATGACGACCAACAATTCGATTAGTGTGAAACCTCGCTTTTTCATGACTCCTCTCTCCTATTGGTTAAGCAATTTGAATGCCTCCTGACAAAATCCTGCTCCGAATCTCACTACAGTCGCTGATATCCTCCTTTCAGGCGGATTCCCCTTATCCTTTCGCGCCGCGCTACCGAAGCGATAAGCGCAGCCTCCTCTCCACCTCACACATCTTACACCATCCAATGGCGAGCTTCAAAGACTCCTGTGAACACAGCGACACATGAGGGCGCGTCTATCGCAGCCGATCCATGGTTGCGTGTTTATTGTTCGGTTCCGGCTGGTCCCGAAACTGCAGGATTTGAGCGCGCGTCGTATTCATGCGAATGAGGCCGTGGGCGTCCATGGTCGCCGGTTCCCATGGACCCGCCTCGGAGCGGCGGACTTCGCAAGCCGGAAAGGGGCAATCCAGGCAGAGTTCGCCGCCCATCGTGCTCTCGATGCGTAGGCGGCTCACGGCGCCCTCGTTTTGCGCCGCCGACACGAGGAAACCGCCTTGGGCCCGGAGCCGCTCGAATTGTGCGGGCAGCCAATCCGGCCAGGCGGGGAACACCCGGATGACGTCGCCCACGCTTTGGAGCACGAGCTCGGTGATGGGCAGCGCCGCGCCGAACATCTCGGTATAGTGGCCGAAGTCATTAAACCGAAACCGCGGGTCGAGTCGGTTAAAGCTGAGGGTGCCGTTTCGGCGCTCCCTGCGCTCGAGCTCGGTGCGCAGCCAGTCATGGGCGTCGGGCGTACTGAGCCGCGCGCGGGCCACGGCCAGCATCACCGGGGCGTTGTTGCCGTTGTGTTTTAGGTGCTCGAGTGTGCGGTGGAACAACGCCCGCACCTCGCTCGGCGATTGACTGGTGATCTGGTCGGCGGGAAAAACCGGCGTGGTCGGCACGGGGATGTTGTACGTTATCGGTTTGGCGTCCCGCACGTCGACGACCAAGTCGCCTGGGCGGCCCTGGAACAGCGGATAGTCTGGCAAGAGCGCTTTGGCCGCTTGCCAGCGCTGGACCAGGTCGGCGTCGCGCCTGAGCCGGGCCGCCCCTTCCATGGCGGCATCGAAGATGGAGTGGAAATAGGCGATGCAGAAGGCGCAGTCCCGGTTGCGGGCAAAGTTCGGGCTCCAGCCGTGATGTTCCGGCGAGACCGTTGGCGCCAGGACGATTTTGTCGCCTGAGCGCTCGCATTGGCTGATGAAGTCTGCGTAGAAGATTGCGACGTCGCGCACGGCAGGGTAAGCGACCTCCTCGAGGTAGGTGCGGCTTGGTTCGTATTTGTACCGCCACCAGAGCGGCTGGACGGCAAAGCCCGCCACACCCATCGAGAATGCCCACACATGGTGAATGTACTGCCGCCCGTTGGGGCTCTTGCACTGTGTCGGGTCGGGCGGCTCGTAGGCGAACAGCACGTGTGGGAAAAAGGCCCCCTCGCAGCCAAAGACCTGGCCGGCCAGCCAGCGCGCCCGAGGCAGGTATTCCGTGATGAGGCGGTCGTAGGGCTCTGTAAGGTCGCCGTGGTTGGCCGAGTAGGCGGCCCAATAGGTCTGCTGGATGTTGTAGTTGGTGTGATAGTCGCCGTGCCACGCCGGTTTGTCGGTGAGTAGTCCGGCAAAGAGCCCCGTACTGATGACGCCGGGTTTGCTCACACACCGGAGGAAATACAGGTTGCGATACCAGGTTCGTTCGAGCACCTCGTCGGCAAGTTCGAGCCCGCTGCGGGCCCAAAATGACTCCCAGATGCGGATATGGGCGCGCTCGAGTGCCTCAGGGCCGCGCTCCAGCGTGGACCGGGCCAGCGCGATGGCAGCCTCGAGTGGGTCGTCCGACTCGCGCGAGGTCACAACGGCCACGGCCGACAGCCCCGCCTGCGACACGCACGCCACGGCAAAGGTCATGCCGGGCCAATCGGCATCCCCCGGGATTATCTGCGTCAACCACGTGCACTTTCCGGTGGCGCCTGCTTCGGGCGCAGGGATGTCATCGGAGATGATCGGCTCGAGGATCACCTCCGCGCCGGGACGCGTCGCACATACGACGGCGTTACTGTCTGCAGCGACGAAAAGGCGCGTTTGGCCTCCCTGTGCATAGACGTGCGCCCAGGCGCGCTGTATATCCAGCTTGGCGACCAGGGGCCGGCAGGCCGCGCGGGCGATTCGGACCAGGGCGCACGCCCGTGGGCACGGGTAGGCGTGCGCGTGGTACGAATCCGGCCCATGCCAATCGCTTCCCTCGGGCAGAATCCAGTTCCTGTCCGGCCATTCTCCTTCCTCCAATTCTTTCAAGCGTCTTAAGGTGGGCAGAGGCGGGTCGAGGGCCGTGTCGAGCCGCGCATCCCAGACGTCGTTCTTTGTCAGGCGAAGCACCAGGTCTTCGCCCTGGGCAGATAGCAGACCGTTGAGGTCGCCGTTGCCCAGAATCAGCGCCTCGTTAATGGGTTCATCGAGCGTGGCGATGGTCACCGCGGCCCGCGCCAAAGCACGGGGAAAGGGAACATTCTCCTGGGCCATACACACCCTCGGTAGCAATAACAACGCACTCGCCAACCAGACCCATTCCATTCTCATGATGCCTCTCCCATTTGGTAAAAGCGGCGTCACGCCGCCGCACTCCGAAAGAGCTACGTACCTCTGCGTCCTCTGCGCCTCTGCGTTTTGTGCCTTCAACGCGGAGGACGCAGAGGTTTTATCAAGTTCTCTCTAGTTACAACGTGGGCATTCAATCTCGCTGCGACTATCCCAAACCGGTTCGAGTAGTATACCAAATCCACGCTTTCCGGTATCACCATGCCTTACTTCTTCTTTAAAAAAAGAAGAAGTAAGCAAGAAGAAACCAATATTGAGACAATGACCACGGTTCTAGGATATACAAGTGAGATCGAGGAACTTTGCGCCTTTGCGCCTTGGCGTGAGACAATGTCATTGACAATATCCTTCATTGTGTGGTGTAATAACAAGGGTTAGGTGCGCCGAATGCGCCAACTGGTTTGATTTGACGTTTGGGGGACCGGGCGATCCTGTCGTGGGAGAAAAGATGCGTGGCACCCTCAATCTCGTTTGAGGGTGTAAGATATGTAGTCGCAGCAGGTTAAGACACCCTCAAGCCAGCGCTTGAGGGCGCCGCGAGCCTTGTTGGGGCTGGATAAGGAGGGTATGAGCGACTAACGGGTTACTTAGAAGCATGATGTTATGAGGATTTGTTTAGTTACTGACAAAAAGGAGAGGAACGATGCGTAAAAAAGGCTTTACACTAATTGAACTTTTGGTTGTCATTGCGATCATCGGCATCCTGGCGGCCATCTTATTGCCGGCGCTGGCGCGGGCGCGCGAGGCGGCGCGACGCGCATCCTGCCAGAACAATCTGAAACAGTTGGGCCTGGTATTCAAGATGTACTCGAACGAGTCGAGGGGCGGGAAGTACCCTACGGGCCAGGTCTGCGCCGACGAGGATAATGACAGATTGTGCACTGACAACGTCAAGTTCGCAGACCTTTGGGTGCCGGACGGTCCGTCGATTTTTCCCGAATACCTGACGGATGCGAAGGTGCTTGTATGTCCCTCGGACCCGGATGGTTTTCCTGACTGGTGGCTCGATGCTAATGGGGCCGTTCTTCCTTGCAGAATCCACGCCGTGTCCTATCTGTACTGGCCTTGGGCGATCAAGCCGGTGCATTATCTGACAGACCCGGCCGAGCTTAACAACACCGGCCCGGTGATACCCCTGTGTAACCCCGCCTTCCTGATAGGAGCGGGCGACCTCATGAACGGGATGACTGCCGCGTGCACGAGTGGTAATCTCAGCTTCCATGAGAATGACATGTCACTCGACGATGGCCAGACAGTCCTCCGTCTCAGGGAGGGGATTGAACGGTTCTTCATCACCGACATCAACAATCCCGCCGCGAGCGCGCAGGCCCAGAGCGACGTCGCCATTATGCAGGACGAGGTCAACGCCGATATGAGCTACTCGGGCTCGGCCGCATACAATCACGTTCCCGGCGGCGGGAACGTCCTGTATATGGACGGCCACGTCGAGTTCATCAGATTTCCGGGCGAGTGGCCTATCTGTGCCACCTGGGCCAACTTCTTCGTCGCGGCAGGTGACCTCATGTGACCGTAAGGCTACGTTCGGTCGAGGGCGTGGCACCCTCCAAACTCGTTTGCGGGTGTAAGATATGTAGTCGCGGCAGGTTAAGACACCCTCAAGCCAGCGCTTGAGGGCGCCACGAACCTGTTTTGTCGAGGGACCCTCGGTGCTGGATGCGGTGCTTGAGGGTGCAGCACTGCCAAGCAGGTCGAGCACTCGAGGGTGTTGTCCAACTGCAATGTCTAATGCTATGGCGAGTCGTGAGTGTGGTTCATGGCTCGCCTGTGTTTATCTCCGGCAAGTTTTTCCATAATATACGCAGAGGCAAATAATACACCATTGGAGAAGAGCCCATGAGGAAACGCCGCGCACACTGGGGGCGCATCGGCACGTTGGTCTGCCTGGCGGCGCTCGCCGCGGCAAGCCGGGCCGAGGACTGGCCAACCTATCAGCACGACAACCGGCGAAGCGGCGCCACATCAGAACAACTGACCCCGCCGCTGCGCGAGGCGTGGCGATATGCGGCGCAGCACGCGCCGCGGCCGGCATGGCCCGCGCCGGCCAGGGTGGATTTCGCGGCGAACACCAAGCGGCTGCTCCGGGCGCGGGTCACGTACGACCGGGCATTTCACGTCGCGACCGTGGGAGACACGGTGTACTTCGCCTCGTCGGCCGATGACAAGGTCTATGCGCTCGATGCCTCGACGGGCGCCGAGCGCTGGTCGTTCTTCACAGGCGGCCCGGTTCGGCTGGCGCCGTCTGTTTTTGAGGCCAGGGTCTATGTGGGTTCGGACGACGGCTGGGCCTACTGCCTGGACGCGGCCGACGGCGCCCTCATCTGGAAATACAACCCGGCGCCAAACGGCAGGTATGTCCCAGGCAACAGCCGAATGATCTCCGTCCGCCCCGTCAGGACCGGCGTGCTCGTACAGGATGGCGTGGCCTATTTGGGCGCCGGCCTGTTCCCCAAGGAAGGCGTGTACTTGTGCGCGCTGGACGCGCGGGACGGCGCGGAAGTGTGGAAGAGGACCTGCGACGCCGAAGACTTTGTCGAACGGTTCTCCTCGGTCCGTGCGGCGCGGCCCTTTGGCCTGTCGCCTCAGGGATACCTGTTGGCGTCGGAGCGGCGGCTGTATGTGCCCACCGGCAGGACCACCCCTGCAATCGTCGACCGGGGCACGGGGGAGGTCGTAGGCTTGCTCAGTTGTCCCCTTGGCGAGGGCGGGACTTACGCCCTCTTGACAACAGAGTCCATCATGTCCGGCCCCGGCACGCGTTTGACGGCTTACGACCCCGGCACCCAGGACCCGGTCGCGTCATTTAACGGACGCCGTATCATCGTAACGGACACTATGTCGTATCTGCTTTCGGATGCAGAATTGTCAGCAGTCGATCGCGCCCGGTATGACGAGATTATGGTGCCGCGGCACGCTCTTGCCGCAAGGGGAAGGGAGCTGAGGCGCGGCCTTAAATCCCTGGGGAGGAAAAAGCAAAAAACACTCGACCCTGATAGCGCCCGAACGCTTGATGAACAAATTGCGGAAATCAAAGAGGAAATAGAGGCCGTCAAGAAGCGCCTGAAAGACATGGAGGGGCGCGAGTATGTGTGGAGGGTGCCTTGCAGTGAGTGTTACGCGATGATTCTGGCGCGCGACGTCTTGTTTGTCGGCGGCGCCGGTGTTGTCTTGGCATTTCGCGCGTCCGACGGGATGCGGGTCTGGACTGGTGACGTCACCGGCAGAGCCTATGGCCTCGCCGCGGCCAATGGCCGGCTCTTCGTCAGCACGGACAAGGGCGTGATTCATTGCTTCGACAGCGGGGACGCCACAAAAGCGCGGCATGTCCCAGTCGTCCGCGTCACAGAGCCTTATCCCAAGGGCGCTCTGGCCGAGGTGTATGCTTCGGCGGCACAATTCATCGTCGATGAGACGGGCATCACGCAGGGCTACTGCTTGGACCTGGGCTGTGGCGAGGCGCGCCTGGCCTACGAGCTGGCCCGTCGCACGGACCTGAAGATCGTTGCCGTCGATGATGATGAAGCACGTGTCGGGGCGGCTCGGGCCGCACTGGACAGGGCCGGCGTATACGGCGCCCGGGTAACCGTCCTTCGTGCGCCCCTCGATGCCCTGCCATTCAACGACTACGTTGCGAACCTGATCGTATCCGATCGGTCGCTGGCATCGGGTGACATGCCTGTAGACGCTGGCGAAGTGGCCCGTCTTCTGAGGCCCTATGGCGGCATAGCCTGCATCGGCCAGACTGGCAATAGCGGTGCGCAAGAACAGGGACAGTCCCGGGTTTGCGCATTGCGGCGCTGGATTGGGGCCGCGCCCGGGTGGGACATCGTCGAGGACCGTGGCGGCTTATGGGCGGTGATGCGCCGCGGCGCCCTGCCCGGCAGCGGCGAATGGACCCACCAGTACGCCGACCCGGGCAATTCCGGCTGCAGCGGCGACACGCTGGTGGCCAGCCCGACGCAACTCCAATGGTTCGGCCGGCCGGGACCGCGCGTGATGGTGGACCGCCATCACCGCGCCATGCCGCCCTTGGCCAAGCACGGGCGCCTGTTCGTGCCCGCGGACAACCGCATCCTCGCCGTTGACGCTTACAATGGCACGCCCCTGTGGGACGTGCAAGTCCCGAATTCGAGGCGCATCGCCGCTCAGCGAGACGCCGGGAACATGGCCGTGGCGGATGACTACCTGTACGCAGCGGTCCAGGATGCCTGCTGGGGATTAGACGTTGCAACGGGGCGCCGCGCGCTGACCTTCCATGTGCCGCAACACGCCCCAGGTGAAAAGCGCCATTGGGGCTATACCGCCACCGTTGACAGTCTGCTTTTCGGCAGCGGGCAGAAGGAGAAGGCGAACTATACTAAGATCAGTTTGATCGGCGACTACGAGATTCAGTGGAACGACTTCAAGCGGATCGTCACCTGCGATTACCTCTTTTGCCTCGACCGCCATACGGGCGAGGAGCTGTGGACGTACAAGAACGGCGTGATTATCCACCCGACCATCGCCATCGGGGACGGCCGGATGTACTTCGTGGAAAGCCATAGTGAGGACGCATTGGTGAACCACTTCGGCCGAATGACTCTGAAAGTGTTACTCGGGAATGGCGCCCACCTTGTGGCGCTGGACATGCGCACAGGCAAGTCCCTCTGGGACCACGCAGTGGACCTCACACTGTGCCATCACGTTATCTACCTTAGTTATGCCGAGAACATCCTGCTGGTTCTGGGCTCCAGTAATCGGGAAAATAGGGCCTGGTATTACCTGTACACCTTCGATGCAACCACAGGCGCGCCGCTGTGGCAGGCGGACCACCCCAACAACAGAGGCGGGATTGGCGGCGACCACGGCGAACAGATTCATCATCCGGTGATCGCGGATGGCATTGTCTTCGCCGAACCGGCGGCCTACGACCTGCGGTCCGGCGTGCGTGTGGACCCCGCCCACGAAGCGGCCGACTGGACCTTGGCCCGCAGGTCAGGCTGCGGCACCATATCGGGCTCGGCCGGCTGCCTGTACTATCGCGACTGCTATCCGTGCTTACACGACCTCGGCCTGGACAGCGCGCGAAGGCAACTAAACTACGTCAGTCGGCCCGGTTGCTGGATCAACATAGTCGCAGCGGGCGGCCTTGTGCTCATTCCCGAAGCCAGCTCGGGCTGCTCCTGTCCCCATCCCCTGCAAACTTCGTTCGCCTACATCCCCAAGAACAGCGGCTAACCCTGACCCGGAGAAGGCCTTCCCTTCGCGTCACTGCGAAATGGCTGCGAGTAGCTCGGCTTGGGAGAATTCGACGACGGCGGTATAGGCGTCGGCGGCGCCGTAGTATAGGAGCAGGGTGTCGTCGCGCTGTACAGCGCCTGTGGGAAAGACCACGTTGTGCACGAATCCTTCGCGCTCGAACTCGGCTTCAGGCATCATGATGGGATCGGGCGACCGGCGCAGGATGCGCTGGGGGTGCTCCAGATCGAGTAGGAACGCACCGGCGGCGTATACGCCGACGCCAGGGGCATCGGGACTCTTCTCGTTGCCGTGGTAGACCTCGAGCCAGCCGTGCTCGGTGCGGAAGGGCGGCGCGCCGCCGCCGATGCGGCCCGTCTCCCATTGCCCTTGGGCAGCGTGTACCACTGCGTGTCTGCCCCAATGTAGCAAGTCGGAGGAATGGGCGATCCACATCTCCGGCGGGGCGAAGTGAACGGATGGGTTGGGGCGGTGAAGCGCGACGTATTCACCGTCGACGGGCTCGGGAAACAGCAACACGTCCTTGTTTTCGCATGGGAAAATGATGCCGTGCCGGTCGAAGGTCCGGAAATCCATGGTGGATGCCAGCGCCGTTGCCGCACCGTGGGGCGACACGGCGACATAGGTGAAATAGAAACGGTCCCCGATCCGGGTGATGCGCGGGTCCTCGATGCCGTAAGTCTCGTATTCCTCCTGCGGCTGGAAGCGTACGCCGTTCCACGAATCAATAGACCGCCCGTCTTTGCTTCGCAATGCAACGAGATGCGACACGAACGTGAGGCGCGCCGACCCGGTGGCCTTGACTTCGACAACTCGCGGGTCGAGAAACCGAACTGTGTCGTTCGGGACCCAGTCGATGGTAAGCCCCGCGCCTGGTTCCCAGCGCGGGAGCCCGGCGAACCCTTCGCGCCGTTCCCGGGGCCGCTCGGCCACACGCACCAGTAGGGCAACTTCGTCACCCACGGCCACCGCGCCGGGATTGAAGGTCCCCACCACCTCGAGTTCCTCATGAGATGGTGACAAATCCCCGGGCCGGACCAGGCAAGCGTTGTATAGTCGCCGTAACATCTGAATCCAGGCCCCTTTCAATTGCCGTAAGCGTTCAACTGAGGGTTAAGGGGATATCCCCTCATCTCCCAATATCTCCATATCTCCCATGCGCCAGGCTATCCGCGGCGAGTGCCATGGCCAGCGAGTCGCGGCCGTTTGTCTCCGTGATGCGGCGCTGGTGATTGCGGTCGCGTGTCCACGCGGCTTGGTCCGTCATCATCGCACGCAGGAGCTCGCCGTACCGGTGCATTTTCTGTTCACCCAAACCGTAGGCCATGGTGAATTTCTGGTATATATCCAGTTTCTTGTGTCGCCCGGTGCATGTGCGATCCTTCGGTGGATAGTTCTCGGTCACGTCTAACCGCGCGCCACGGAAAATCTCACACAAGTCCCGCGTATCTTTTTCGTCCGCTATGGCCCGGATTTCAATCAGTGTCGGGACCCAGTCGTATAGGGTCACGTCGCCGCGCTCGAACAGGAGGCGCATCTCCTGGCGATCCATCCGGCCGACCTGCGTGAAGCCGTGGTAGAAGTTCACGAGGGCGCCATCGGCGTAACGCACGGCGCATTGCACCTGGTCTTCGATTCCCGTGCCCGGGCGAATGCTGGCCTGCGCCGATTCCACCCTGCCCGGTCCAAGCCACCCGGCGAAGAGGTCGAAGAAATGCACGCCATGTTCGACGAAAATCCCCCCGCTTTTGGCTCGATCCCAGAACCAGTGCCCCGGAGGCAACCCTTCGTCGTTGGCATAGTTCTCGAAATAGCCATGCAAAAACTCACCCAGCGCCTTGGACTCAATCAAGCGGCGGACCTTGTCAAACACCGGATTATACCGCTGCATCAGATTGGCGATGAGGAGTAGGTTGCGTTCGGCCTCGTCAAGGGTCATCGCTAACGGCTTCTCGGAGATCACGTGCTTGCCAGCCTCGAGGGCGAGCATCGCCTGGGCATGATGTAGGAACGGCGGTGTGGCGATATAGATGAGGTCCACCTCGGGCCGGTTTACAAGCTCCTCGACCTCGACGGGGTCCGGGATGCCAAAGCGCCTGGCGGCGGCATAGGCCGCTTCGCGGTGCGTCCCGGCCATGCCTACGAGTTCCACCCCGGGCACTTGCGTAAAGTGCTGGAGCGCATACAGGCCGAAACCGCCACACCCAATTACACCAAGTCGAGTCGCCCGTTCCCTCACCGTTTCAACCTCACCCTCCCTAGACTCCTTTGGGGCGGATTTCTATATCCGTCGCCTTGCTGAGGTCGATTTCCTCCGGCCTAATCCTCATGTTGTGGTTGTTGTGGGTGAGGAAGACGATGGGTTGGTCAAGTGCTATTGGATTGACTTTTACGACGATCCCCCAGTAGCCCCGGTATCGGCCGCTACGTACGATGACTTGGATGCCCTGCGGATACACCGGAACCACCCGCAAGAACGCCATCACCACTTCTTTGTTGAACGTCTTGCCCGCGCCCCCGCGTATGACTCTCAGCGCCTTGTCCGGCGACATAGGCACGCGTTTGTCCGATCCGGTCAAAAGGTTGTCATAGACATTGCCGACGGCGGCGATTTCCCCGATCAACGTGGGAATAGGCGGGGGCATGTTGCGGTTGCGCTTCAACGTGTTACTGCCACGCAGGCCGCGCGGCAGACCAGAGCCGTCCTGGTGCTCGTGATGTTCGTAGGCTACGTGCGGCGCCATAATGTCCGCGCTTTCGCTGCTTTTGAGCAGTTCAAAGCCCAGTTTGGTGTGCTGGATGATTTGGCTCCGGCCTTGCACATGTGGCTCAAGGAAAATCTTGCCGATATCGTGCAACAGCGCTCCGGTTGCCAGTTGACGCAACCGCGCGTAATCCAGGCCTACGACGGAGCCAATCATGATGCACAGGGCACAGACATCGATCGCGTGATCGTACATTTGCGTATCGGCGGACTTGATCGAAGTCAGCCCGGCCAGGGTGCTACGGGATAGGACTTCCTCCAGGATTTGGCTGACCACTTCGAGGATGTTCGCCAAGGGCCCTTTGTCGCTCAACAGGGCTTTGATGGACTCCGACTCGAAGGCATGGGTGATGTCCTTCGATGACTCGGCGCGCAACTGGTTCACCTCTTTTTCAATCGAAGTGTACACCTCTCGGAGCGTTTGGAAGGCCCGGGCACGAACCGCCGGGCTGACATCCTCCTCGATCGTGACGTCGACGGCCTCATCTGGCTCTTTGACATACAGGCGCATATAGCCTTTCTCGCGTAGCGCCTGGATGTATTCCTCCGTCAAGGCCACGCCCTCGTGGAGCAAGACGCGCCCAGTGGTGTCCATCACAGCCCGCGCGACTAATTGACCAGGCTTGATTTTGTCAATAGGGACTAACTGCATTGGCCGATCCTCAAATTCTTAGCTAGACGAAGCTGCCCT
>Ga0315533_1002626_pt1 | contig 12340 bp, 9 predicted proteins | sample SalMarSW160130MG_FD_203081 | JGI IMG/M metagenome (GOLD analysis project Ga0315533, IMG submission 203081) | Salt marsh sediment microbial communities from the Plum Island Ecosystem LTER, Massachusetts, United States - Salt Marsh Sediment SW1601-30 ...
CAGTGCCAGTTAAAGATACTATCAAGCTTGCTGCTGATGGGGAGTTGATCGGGGAAACACTTCGGCGCGACAGGTTATGGGCGGCGCAAACCCCGCAGATATTCAGCTTTGATATGATAACCAAGTCTTATGAGAAGCTCGCCACAGAGGTTACCGATGATGCTGCTGCTGTGGAATGCCTGGGACACAAGGTGCAGCTTTATATGGGCGATTATAAAAATATAAAGGTAACCACAGCTGAAGATTTGGCGTTGGCACGTATCATCGCCAAAAGCATCTGAATCCTGCCCATCTCGGTACTATAGTCAACTACATAAATGCCAACACAATTTTGCCTACGCTGGTCTTAGGTATATCGTCATAAAAAAAGACTAGATAGCCAGGCAGCATCCAGTTCTCTATATTTGAGAAACGCCCTCATTCTCCAGAAACTTGTAGATGTGTTCTTCTGTCACTTTAGCGCCGGGAACAAGCTTAATAACAGCCATTGGTCGATCACCCATCTTCCCCTCTGGCGCCCCATAAATGTTGCCTCTAGGACGTGTTTTGACTCCGCCACTAGGATTTTCATGCAGCAGTGGTGATGACATAGCCATCTTCGTCTACTTTTGCCATTTCACCAGTGTGGAACCAGCCGTCCTGCCAGACACTGGCTGTCTTCTCTGGATCCTTGAAATACTGCTCCATAATCCATGGCCCTCTCAGTACTATCTCCCCTAGGCTCGTATTGTCATTGGGCACAGGTTTACCATCCTTACCGATAACTTGTGCTTCAATTCCTAGCGGGGGCAAGCCTGTCTTAATCAGGACCTCATTGATCTTCTCTCTAGGCCAATCAAACATGTGCCGCTTGGCGAATGCTTGAATAGACAGACCTGCAGTCTCTGTCATCCCATAGCCCGAAGAGATCTTCGCATTTGGGAATACTTTCTCCACCTTAGCTTTTAGCCCTAATGGTAAGGCACCTCCCACCACGCCGATGGCTAAAACACTGCTCAAGTCATGTTTCTTGGTATCCTCATATTCACTAAGCGCAGCCAGCATGGTGGGCATAAGCACTGTAGAGGTAACTCTTTCTGTCTCAACTAACTCACAAAAGTTTTGAGGAGTAAACCTCCCCGGAAACACAATTCTGCTAGCGGCGAGAACATGGTACCACGGTGTCCCCCAAGCATGGATATCGAAAAGAGGCAAATTGACCAGCGGTACGCGAATGGCTGGAATATCCTCAGGCAAATCCCATGGTATAGGGTTCAACTGCAAGCTGGCTACAGGATGAATGGTCTGAAGATAGAGCTGTCTATGGGTGAACATGACTCCTTTGGGAGCTTCGGTCATGTCCGTCGTGTAATAGAGCGCAGCATGAGTGTGCTCGTTCAGATATGGCCAATCATATTCTTCAGGTTGCCCCTTTATCAGTTGTTCGTACTCGTAAAGAGGCTCTATTCTCGTCTGAGGCTTACCAGGACGATCTGACATGTAGATAAACGCCTTAACCGTGGACTTTATGCGGTCATATATGAGCTCAAGTGAGGGCATAATGATGTCGTCCACGAATATAACCTTATCCTCGGCGTGGTTTATTATGTATGCAATATTGTCCGGGGATAGCTCTATGTTGATGGGATGTGAAATAGCTCCGATGCACGTGGGCGCGTAGCACAGCTCCAGATGGCGGTGATGGTTAAGAGCCATGGTAGCCACACGGTCACCAGGCTCACCTGGCTTTCCTGGCTTTACACCTAGCTCGTCAAGGGCATGAGCAAGCTGAGAAGTGCGTCTATACCACTGACGCCAGGTGAAACGGTAATACTCTCCAGCATCATTACGGTAAACAACTGCAACGTCGTCTGGGTAGTAGTTCAGCGGCCTTTTCATGAAGTTAGTTAACAACAGTGGATATCGTGTGCTGTACTCTGGGTATGTCTTGACTTCCATCTAGCTTACCCTCCTCTCAGAATTTGGCTTTCCTACCTGGCGGGAGATTTCATGGCTCTGCCTCTTCGTCCAACGCGTGTTCCAACAAGTTAGCTGGCAACTCTTCAGGAAAACCAAGAAACGAGTCTACTACAATTAGCCAGCTGTCCTAGACTTGGCCCCGAAATCTTGCAAGCAGTTTATCATTGCCCTGCCTACTTGTCAATAGAGTGTGTGGTTCCTTCTGAATGTTGTGGAAAATTGTTAAGGAAGCTTTACAGACACGGTCCTGGTAAGACCTTGCTATAGTTGACATCTGTGATTGTCTTTGGGATTATTTGCCTATGCTATCCGGTTCTTGAGAATTGAGAATCAAATGAGCCAATTGGTGCAGTTATTCAAAAAGCTCAATCATTGCCTCCAACAAGAGTGAATGGAAGGGTAAATAAATATTTCAGATGAAAGAGAACATTGAAGGTGGACTACATCTTTACTACGAAGTGCACGGGACACAAGGGCCCCACCTGCTGATGGTTCATGGTCTTATGTCCAGCCGGGCTCAATGGATTCCCAATCTGAAGGCATTTACGGAATTCTGCCGGCCGGTTGTAGTAGAACTGTTTGGACACGGGCGGTCTGCGTTGCCGCGAAATCCTGAAGCCTATTTCCCAGAAAATTACATCCGGGAATTCGAAATGATCAGGCATGAGTTGCGGTTGGGAAACTGGTTCATTTGCGGTCAATCGCTGGGAGCAGCCCTGACTCTTCGTTATAGTCTTCTCCATCCTGAAAGAGTAAAGGCCCAGATCTTCACCAATTCCCTTTCGGCTCTGTCAGATGTTGGGGATAATGAAAACATGGAAAGGTTGGTCATGTTAATGCTCCAAGGGGGGCGAGCATCGCTGGACAGTTTTCCTCTTAATCCTTCGCGGAGCCGTTTTCTGGACCCGGAGATCAAGAAAGCTCTGGTTGAGGACATCAATTTAGTTGACATGGAAGGGTTTGCCAATAATCTACTCCACCTGATTCCCAGGTGCTCGGTCCGCAACCTGCTCTCCAAGATTAGCGTGCCTACGTTGCTGGTGGCTGGTAAATTTGATAAACAGTTCGGCGCACTTGTGCCCACGGTCTTGGAAAACACCCCGTATCTTGAGTTTATCGAATTAGAAGGAGGACACGCGGTAAATATTGATGCGGCGGACAGGTTCAATGAGGCGGTTCGCAAATTCATATTACGCTATTCCGGGGATGAATAAGATGAATTTGGCCGCTTTTGCCGAAAAAGTTAGCATCTAGAGTCCTTGAGAATCATACTGGTATATGCGCTGCACAGGGAGGAAAAGTCCAGGTTATCGAAAATCTTGAGCTACTAGGATATATGGAATTCCTGGGCGGGAGCATTTCGATTACGGCTTCCACTATCATAAAGTCTAGCGGGAGATAAGGTGTACGAAGCCTAAATAGTTACCTGTGAGTGGCCTATGAATTAAGCCGGTATAATTTACCTCTGTTCGAGAGTCTTATTTGATTAATCTGCCATGGCCATAGATTTCGGCTTTTTATCAAATTGGTCACGACACAAAAAGTTGTGCATCGGGGGGTATTAGATGGTGTTATCGTGCTGGGGGCGATATTAAAATCTTCTGGGTAACAAGACCTTTCGCATCTTGCTTAGGTTTGAAAGTAACTGAAGGAGCGAGGTCTTCGGAGTACACGAATCCCTCAGCATATCTGACATCGCCGTACTTTGCCCTTAGTTCGTCTATGGGGCCAGCGTCTAGAGCCCACATCGGGCAAGCGTCAACGCATACCGGCTTCTTGCCCTCCGCCCATCTATCTACACATAAGTCGCACTTTTGCATCATGGCATTTTCTTCAGGTCCAAACTGTGGAGCGTCATAGGGACATGCTTCGAGGCACAGTTGGCAGCCTGCGCCCAGGCATATCTCTCTGTCTACTGTCACGATGCCGTCTTCATCGCGTTTGGTGATGGCACCTGTCGGGCAGGCGGGAATACAAGCGGGTTCAAAGCAGTGGTAACAAGCTACGGGAAGAAAAGCAACAAATAGATCGGGGTATTTGGCCTTTTCTATAGTCTTTATCCTTATCCAACTGGCTGGCCCGGCTGGCACATCGTGCCAATCTCGGCAAGCTACCACGCATGTGAAGCAGCCGATACAGCGAGTTTGGTCGATGTAAAACCCATATTGCATGGCTTACTTTTCAGCTTTCTCTACCTGTACCAGAGCGGTATGGCTGGGGAATGCTCCAGCTGGTGAGGTAACGTTTTTAGTTAGCACGTTGGCACAGCCGCCGCGGTCGATTCCATTCTCATCAGGACTGTACCATCCCCCTTGGGGAAGGGCGACCACCCCGGGCATAATTCTTTCTGTCACCTCGGCTGGAATTACTACCTGACCGCGGTCGTTGAAGATTCTCACCATCTCTCCGTCACAGATGCCTCTCGACTCGGCATCGAGGCTGTTGATGGTGACCGCTTGGGTTTGGAGGTCACGGAGCCAAGGCAAGTTATCGAACTGGCTATGTGCGCGCCGCTTGAAATGCGGCGTAATTAGCTGCAGTGGATACTTCTTGGCTAGCGGATCATTCGAGCTCTCCCAGGTCTGTATATACTTGGGAATGGGTGGTATTAACGGGTGCTTCATTTCGGCTATTATCTGGGAGTAGATTTCTATTTTTCCCGATGGGGTGGGAAGTGGTTTGTGTTCCGAATCTTCTGGCTCTTTATCGGGAGTCGCGGCTGCCTTGCTGAACTCCTCAGATAGCTTCGTCATCATGAACTCCACCCACTCTTCATCCGATTTATCGCTGTAATCGCTGATGCCGAGTTTTGATGCCAGAGCCTCACAAATTTGTAGCTGGGACCTAGATTCGCCGAGCGGCTCTATGGCTTTAGGAGTGCGGAAGTCATTTCGCTCTAGGAATGTGCAGACAGGCAATACGATGTCGGCAAACCTAGCCGAGGATGACATGAACTGCTCCGTGACCAGGATGAATTCCAATTTTCGAAAGGCTTCTATTGCCTTGTTGACCTCGGAAAGCTGGTTCAAATAATTGGTGTTGGATAGCCAGAGGAATTTATAGTCGGTGGGGTAGCCGCCTGCCTTACCCTTAAGGATAGCATCGACGAGCAAGTTCACATTAACTCGGGCGCTGGAATTTACACTCGAGCTGCGGTAAGGGAGAGCGTTCCAACGTGGTGGCGCGCTCATTTCCACTGAGTTTGGTGGACTAGGTATCTGGAGTATGCGTCTGAGGGACCTGGGTCTAGCCCGTCCGCCATTACTGATTCTTGCATTACCCGTAATCGCTTCCAAAATAGCTATTGCCCGGTGGAATTGTTCGCCGAAGGCAGTACGTCCGGCAGCATAACCAGCCTCCAGGATGGCAGGCTTGGTGCCAGCATATTTGCGAGCTAAGTCGGTAATGGTTGCCGCCGGGATGCCAGTAATATCCGCAGCCCACTCAGGCGTCTTTTTAACCCCGTCTTCTAGTCCGAACACATAATCCTTAAACCTGTCAAAGCCAACCGTGTAGGTGTCAATATAACGTTGGTCATGCAAATTTTCCTTAATTATCACGTGAGCCATGGCAATAAGAGCTGCGGCGTCAGTGCCTGGTCTTATTGGAATCCATTGGTTGGCGAAAGCGGCCGCTGAGTCGGTATATCTGGGCTCGACGGATATAAACCTGGTACCTCCTTCTTTCGCCCGGGCTAGCGACAAAGGGGTCCTGGTACCCTGGTGAGTATCAACCGGATTCCAGCCCCACATGATGATAAGGCGCGCTTTTGGATATTCTTCGGCTCTTAGAGAGACTTCATGGGTATATGCTGTTGGCGGGGTTCCGTAAGTTGTGCCAGCAGCAAAAGCCAGTCCTTCGTATGATATATAACCCCAGGGTGCAGTATAGCCTCCAAATTGGCACAGCAACCTGTGGAAAGCCCGTGCATGATGCACGACATGAGCGTCAGCCATGGAGCAAAAGTGAAGAATTGCGGCATTACCATAGGTATCTCTGACCCGCTTCATTTCATGGGCTATAGTTTCCAGCGCTTCATCCCAGGACATCCTGGTGAATTTGCCAGCACCTCTGGCTCCACTCCTTTTGAGGGGATAGAGAAGACGGTCGGGAGCATAAACACGCTGACGATAGGCACGGCCTCGCGCACACATCCGGTGCGAGCTTTCTCCTTCACCACCGCTTTCAATCCGTACAATCCTGCCCTCCCTTACGTGCACCTTCATTTCACAGATGCCGCCACAGTGGCTGTTGCAGATAGTATGGATAATTTTTTCCTCTTTGGTCTTGTTTAGGCTCATATTATAGCTAATTCACCGTTTCACGTTCGTAATTTTGTCAGTCTGTCAAGTAGAATTTCATAAAGACTTGCCTATTACGAATTCTTACTGTCTCTCTGATCGATTCATGCTAGCATAAAAAAGAGCGGAAGGCGAGCCACATATCACAAATTTACTGACCTTTTACCAAGTTGATGAGATTCTTGATAAAAAACTCGGGAAAATGCTTGGCAGTGCTGGGTGATGTATAATCATCTACAAAAATTACCATAATTAAAATGAGGTGTAAGAAATTCATCAAGCCTGGTGGCGAAGGTCAAGGTTTTTCGGAAGCTGATAAAAGGTCTTGTTCATAACGTTTCTTATGGCATTCAGGTTCCCTTCCGTCCTTGTTGACATAACGCTCTTTACGTTCTTCCACATGTGTCCTATTGGGCTTGGGTGGGGGCAGTAAGGCGGGAGTGAACCAAGCCCTATCTCAAGTCTTTTGGCTTCCGCCCTCATATCCTCTTCTTCATGGCTCTTCAGATTATCCTAGACGATAATATAGTTAACTACAGGAAGCATGGTGTAATTCTCTCTTCCCCGAGGGGAAGGGTTTCATCGGAAATTGTGCGGAAGACTGTATTTCAACAAACTTACCTCTGTTTTCCCAGTTTGGGGAAAGAGCGGTAAATAAATCACCCTGGCAAAAGCTGTCTAGGCGCCGTGCCTCATCTCTGCCTTGAGCTCCTGGTCTATCCAGACATATGGTGTCCAGGTTCTTATTCCCCCGTAGTAATCCGTCGTCCCTTCGCCGCTGTAGCTTTTGACCCATGGCCACAAGAAGCGGTAGGTATAATGTGACGCCGTCTGCAAAACGTAACACTGCTCCAGGAGATAGGGTAGCATTTCCCTGTGGCTGCTATCGCACTCATCTTCATCAGGATAGGCTGCCAGCATCTGGTCACGGTAGTCGTTCAGTTCCGGGTCATTGACGTAGCTTGCATTATACATTCTTGCCTCACCAGACACTCCCACAGTCGACCAGTTTAGCCCTTTCAAGTAGGTTCCGACGCCAGAGTATATGCCATAAAGCATGTCAGTATAACTCCGCAGATACATTGTGGCACTCCAGGTGGCGTAATCTACAGGTTTGATTGTCAAGTCCACCCCGATCGCCTGGTTTGACAAATCTATTACAACTTGCTTCAATTATGTTGGTTTTTGCAGATAACTAAAAATATCATTTTTAGGATTTGCTCGTTATTTCTTGGAACTGTCCTATGCCTAAATAAATTGATTACGGGCAAGGCACATTATTTATAGAAGGGAGAATTCATCCATGAAGTCGCTGCTAGACGGAATACTGGTACTGGAGTTCACCCATTGGATTGCTGGACCTTACGCAGGTATGTTCCTGGCAGACATGGGGGCGGAAGTGATTAAGATCGAACCACCGGAGGGGGCAGAAGAAAGACGCATGGGCAATACACTGAGATACCAAGGAAATACCAGGATGTCCCTTACCCTGAACCGAGGGAAAAAGGGCCTGTGCGTGGATTTGAAAAGCGAAGCCGGCAAAAAAATCATATACCAGCTGACGGAAAAAGCCGATATCGTTCTGCAGAATTATGCCCCCGGTGTTGCCAAAAAAATGGGTATCGATTATGAGACCCTTTCAAAAATCAACAATAAAATCATTTTCATCTCCTCCACCGCCTTCGGAGAGAGCGGTCCCTACAGCCTCCGCAAGGGCTTTGATATCATCGCACACGCTGCTTCTGGTGTCATGTCTATGTACGCTGATGAAATGGGCAACCCGAAAGGACCAGGCGGATCAGCTTATGTTGATATCGGCACAGCTATGTTAAACGCCATGAGCGCAGTGGCCGCACTCTACTACCGAACCCAGGCCGGCGTTGGTCAGAAAATTGAAACCTCGCTCTTCCATACGGGAATGGCATTACTGGCAGGAGGTTTAGTAGAGATTGAAAAGCTGGACAAGGAGCTACACGAAAACATGCTGGAGGTTCTCAAGACCGCTCGTGCCAATAACATGAAGCATACCCAGATAATCGATAGATTTGCTCTCATGAGGCTGCGTAATGAACAGCCGGAATCCACCCGAGATATAGAAGTGCCAGACTGCTACCACCGACCATCAGACCGTCAGGTGTTTGCCTATTATCGCGTTTATCAGACCAAAGACGGATTCATGAGCATCGCAGCTTTGACTCCCAGACAACGTCTGGCTCTGTGTGCTGTCCTGGGAGTTGAGGACAAGTTCGCCCATATAAACTTGGGGGACGGCAATGATCAGACTTACTTTAGTCAGAAAGAGGTCATGAAGAAAATAGAAGACATCCTAGGTGAAAAAACCACCAGCGAGTGGATCGAAGTCTTGGAGAAAGCAGGCGTGCCCTGTGGACCCGTAAATTACGGTGTGACAATATACGATGATCCTCACGCCCTGGCTCAAAACATGATATGGTCCTTGGAGAATCCGGTTTCTGGTCAATACAAAATGGTGGGAAATCCGATTAAATTCACTAAGACTCCCATCAAACCTACCAAAGGAGCTCCTGCGCTAGGAGAAAACAGTGTAGAAATCCTGAAGAGGTTCGGGTATTCTAATGAACAAATCGAAGAATGGAAAAAACAGGGGGTAATCAAAGATTTCTGGCAGCCTACAAGCTAGTCGTAGGGAGTTTGTTCAGATAGGTGGGTGACACTTATTGGGTTTGTAACGTTGAGAAGTAACCTCCTGTGTTATTACAAGCCCCGACCTGTCGGTGCGTGGCAATCCCATAACCTCCGCGGGCATTGCTTCGTCACCTTCGGCTCCTCGCAGAGGCAGAAGGAGGGATTGTGGAGCCTGTTCCGAAGCGTAAGCGAGGAATCTCGTTCCTCGCAATGACAAAAAGAGGTGTCACTAATCATATGAAGGAGTACACGGACTTGACAATTTAGAATCTTACCTTTTATAATGAAAGAAACTCTGGTTTGCTTCACCTCCTAGGATCGACCTACAAGATTTGGCTTTCTTTATACTCTTGTAATGAGCAGTGAGTAAGTATATTTTCATTACTGGTGGCGTGGTTAGTTCTGTAGGTAAGGGAATTTCAGTAGCGTCTATCGGCAAAATATTGAAAAGCCGCGGCATATCTGTCTCTGTGCAGAAGCTTGATCCTTACTTGAATGTTGACCCGGGGACGATGTCCCCTTACCAACACGGTGAAGTGTTTGTTACTCAAGACGGTGCCGAGACTGATTTGGATTTAGGACATTATGAGAGATTTATTGGAGTGGAGCTGACCCAAGCTTCTAACGTCACTTCAGGTCAAGTCTATTCTTCGGTCATTGCTCAGGAGAGGCGAGGAGATTTTTTGGGAGGCACAATTCAGGTGGTTCCCCACGTAACCAATGAAATAAAAAGACGGATAAGAGAAGTAGCCGAAATATCTCAGGCTGAGCTGATTATTGTTGAAGTTGGCGGCACTGTGGGAGATATTGAGGGGCAACCCTTCCTGGAAGCTATAAGGCAGATGAGAAAGGATGAAGGCAGGGATAATGTGCTATATATTCATGTCACCTTTTTGCCACACATCGCTGCCACCGATGAGCTAAAGACCAAGCCAACTCAACATAGCGTCAATGAGCTAAGGAGAATCGGCATTCAGCCCGATGTTATACTGTGTCGCAGCGATAAGGAAATATCTGAAGGGATAAAGGACAAAATATCGCTATTTTGCGATGTAGATAAAGAGGCGGTTATCTCCCTGGTTACCAGCGAAACCATCTACGAGGTGCCCCTGCTGCTTGAGGATGCCGGGTTAGGGGAATTCATAGTTAGCCGATTGGGGTTAAGGGAGCGGAAAAGCAATCTAGAAGAATGGCGGGACATGGTAGCCAGGCTGAAAGCTCCTAAAGAGCCTGTAATCATTGGGTTGGTAGGCAAATACGTGGGGCTCCGAGACGCTTATTACTCAGTGCGCGAAGCATTGTGCCATGCGGCGCTAGCTCATGATCGTGCAGTGAAGATAGAATGGTTAGACTCAGAGCAATTGGATGGCATGGCCGATGATAAGCTGTGGCAAGTTCAGGGTATAATTGTTCCTGGTGGCTTTGGTTATCGAGGAATTGAAGGCATGATAAAAGCTGCCAAATTTGCTCGAGAAAGGGAACTCCCTTACTTGGGTTTATGCTTGGGGATGCAAGTTATGGTCATTGAATTTGGTCGTTGGGTTTTCCAAAGCGAAAGGGTAAATTCAACTGAGTTCGATGCCAACAGTGATTATCCTGTCATCGACCTGCTCCCTGAGCAGCATGGCGTGGAGCAAAAGGGAGGGACTATGAGGCTCGGGACTTATCCCTGTCATTTGGTAGCGGGAACAAGGGCAGCTCGTGCCTATGGCACTGACGTGGTCCATGAAAGGCATCGCCACCGTTATGAGTTTAACAATCATTTCCGCCAGCCATTAGAGGAAGCTGGTCTTGTACCCTCTGGATTATCCCCGGATGGGAGATTAGTGGAAATTACTGAGTTACGAGATCATCCTTGGATGCTTGCTTGCCAATTTCACCCTGAGTTCAAATCTCGGCCTGATTCTCCCCACCCCCTGTTCCTAGGGTTTATTGGGGCAGCCAAGGAGACACTCGTTGAAGGTGCTCAAACAAGCCTACCTTTAAATTGAGAAGATGAGGATATTTTTAGATACTGCCAATATAGAGCATATTCGACATGGGGTGCGACTAGGGGTGGTTACAGGCGTGACCACCAATCCTAGCATTGTATCGCGAGAAGGCAAGGTTGATTATGAGAAGTTAGTCAAGGAAATCTGCTCCATTGTTCCCGGCCCGGTATCTACTGAAGTATTGAGCCAGGATGTCCAAACAATGGTAGCTGAGGCCAGAGAAATAGCTAAATGGGGGGAGAACATTGTGGTGAAGATACCTGCTAGCCTTGAAGGAGTGGAAGCAACCTCGGTGCTGGCTGGTGAAAATATAAGAGTGAATTTCACTTTATGCTTCACCTTGAACCAGGCTTTGCTGGGGGCAGCAGCGGGGGCCGCTTTTGTGAGCCCTTTTGTGGGCAGATTGGATGACATCGGTGAGGACGGTATGAAAGTGGTGGCTGACATTGTGGAATGCCTGCATCGTTATCAACTACCAACTCAAGTTATCGCCGCTAGTATCAGGCATCCTCAACATTGCTTAACGGCAGCCAAAATTGGTGCTCATATTGCCACAGTGCCCTACGAGGTATTACTACAGATGATACGACACCCTCTAACAGATATCGGCATTGAGCGTTTTAGGAATGACTGGAAGAAGGTTATGGCAAAAGAGGAATTACTGTAAAAGCCCCCAAAACCATGGATATAAAAAGGAAAGGTATTTAAAAAGAGGTTACTATGTTAACTATGGCGCAACTAGAAAGTAAAAATCGGGATGAACTGGAGGCGATAGCTAAGGAGTGTGGCATCATCGGCTACTCTGCTTTGAAGAAGTCCGAGCTTATCCACCGCATCCTGCAAGCGGAAGCACAGCAAGAGGGAAATATGTTTATAACAGGCATCCTGGAAACCATCAGCGAGGGCTACGGCTTCCTACGACAGGATACTTTCCGGCGTGGTGCTAATGATGTCTATGTATCAAATTCCCAGATCCGCCGTTTCAACTTAAGAGACGGCGATGCTATTTGTGGCCAGGCTAGACCTCCTAAAGAAAGCGAGAAATACTACAGCTTACTTCGAGTAGAGAGTATCAATGAACTCGACGCTGAACTAGCAAGAACACGCCGCAATTTCGGTTCGCTGACGCCCACCTTCCCAAATAAGATCATCAATCTGGAAACAACGTCAGATGAGTTATCCACTCGTCTAATCAACTTGGTGGCACCTATAGGCCGGGGGCAAAGAGGGCTTATTGTATCACCACCTAAGGCAGGCAAGACTGTGCTTCTTCAAAAAATTGTCAACGCCATAACTATTAACTACAATGATATTCACCTCATGGTTTGCCTTATTGGAGAAAGACCCGAAGAGGTCACTGATATGAAGAGGTCAGTTAAGGCCGAGGTTATTGCTGCCACCTTCGATGAACCGGTAGAAAGCCAG
>Ga0315533_1002629_pt1 | contig 12335 bp, 11 predicted proteins | sample SalMarSW160130MG_FD_203081 | JGI IMG/M metagenome (GOLD analysis project Ga0315533, IMG submission 203081) | Salt marsh sediment microbial communities from the Plum Island Ecosystem LTER, Massachusetts, United States - Salt Marsh Sediment SW1601-30 ...
ATCGACCACGTTACACCTGAAACGAATCTCTCCGATGCTCTCGCAAAGTCAAGACAGCTTGATATCGAGTATCTTCCCGTTGTATCCGGTGACGATGACAGCAGGCTGCTCGGCGTATTAAACTGCCGTGCCGTCCGCCGTGCAATCAGCGCGGAGGTATTGTCCAGACAGCAAAAAGCTGATAATATACACAGCATTCAATCTGCGTAATTTGCTAAAAGTTCGGGACAATAATTTGTTATGTTTTATGCATCTGTTATAGCGAGCGACGACACACTGTTAAATCTGGCATTGCTGTTCGGCCTGATTATTCTCGGCGGGACTTTCGGTGCCCGGCTTTCGCAAAAAATCCACATCCCTCAGGTCGTAGGTGCTGTCTTCGTCGGAATATTGCTCGGTGACGTCTCCGGCCTTATAAAGCCCGAAACAATCGAAAAGCTCGAGCCTTTCACAATGTTCGCTCTCGGCCTGATAGGTTTTATGATTGGAGGCGAGCTGAGAAGCGACGTATTCAGAAAATATGGCAGACAGTTCTTCGTCATACTTTTTTCGCAGGGCCTTGGCGCCTTTTTACTCGTCGCTGCAGGAACCTCGCTGGCAGCTTTGTTGATAACAAAACAGCCCGCTACCGCTGTTGCTTTCGGCCTGGTCCTGGGAGCTATCGCTTCTGCTACCGCGCCCGCCGCCACTGCTAATGTCTTATGGGAGCACAAAACAAGAGGTCCTTTGACTGCTGCAATTCTTGCTATCGTCGCCCTCGATGATGCTCTGGCGCTGCTGCTCTATAGAGGCGCCGCCACAGGCGCAAAAGCTCTTACCACGGGGCCGGCAGAAAGCTCTGTTGTAGCCGGAAGCTTGTTGCTGCTCGCCGAAATACTCGGTTTTATTTTGCTTGGTTTTCTTGCCGCTCTCTTTTTATTTTATTTATTAAAGTTTGTCAGAGCTGAGGACAAAATCCTCGAATTTACTCTCGCCTCGCTTTTATTGGTCGTTGGTATATCGATGGTACCTCGAATTGACCCTATTCTGCCCGCTATGGTTTTAGGTATTACGCTCGCAAATTTGATGCCCCGGCAGAGCAAAAGCGTCTTTAAGCTTATGGAGAAATTTTCACCGCCCATCTACATCTCATTTTTCGTCCTTGCCGGTGCACATATGCAGTTCGATAAGCTCACCGTACCCGTTATTGTTATGATTTTGGTTTTTATCTTTTCCAGGGCCGGCGGCAAAATCCTCGGCTGCTGGTTTGGTGCGAGGTTTTCTGCTGCTCCAAAGGTGGTTCAGAAATACCTCGGAATCTGCCTGATGCCGCAGGCGGGTGTTTCTATAGGCCTGGCGATTCTCGCAAGCCGCCAGTTCGGCCCGGCTCTCGGCCATACCATTATTATGATTGTTATGACTGCCGTCTTTGCTATGGAAATTCTCGGCCCAATCTTAGTTAAAGCCGGAGTCGCAAAAGCCGGTGAAATCGGCCTCAATGTCACCGAGGAGGACCTTATAAAAACTTATGCCGTAAAAGACGTTATGAATACTAATCCTGTCACTATCACACAGGACCTGCCCCTCCATCAAATCCTTGAGGTCTTTAGCAGCACAGAAAACCTTTATTATCCTGTTATTGATAACGACCTGAAAATTATTGGTATAATAACCGTCGCCGATATCAAGCAGGTCTTTGCCAGTCAGGATGTCGCCGGCTGGCTGCTTGCCTGCGATGTCGCTGAGCCGGTACTCGATAAAACTACTCCGAAAAAGTCCCTCGAAGAGGCTGTCGAGCATATGAATAAGTTCAGCCTGGAAAATTTGCCCGTCGTCGAGAGCGAACATAATGACAAACTCGTTGGTGTCCTCGATTACCGAAAGACTCTGCGTAAAGTAAGTGCCGAAGTCCTGCGCAGAAGACAAATGGCGGATAGTTCATAGTTATAAAAAAAGAAAAATGTAGAATAATATTTTACATCTGCTCTTATGAAGCGATTATCTTTTCCAAAATCCGCAAGGCTTCTAAAAAACGGCCAGTTCAAAACTGTCCTCGCTCGAAATATGCGCTCTTCAGACTCCCTGCTTACCGTCTTTATGGCCGAAAATAATCTCAACCGTCCGAGGCTCGGCCTATCTGTCGCAAAAGCTCTCGGCTCTGCTGTTATCAGAAATCGCCTCAAAAGATTAATAAGAGAGGCTTTTCGAAAAAACCGGCACGACATACCCCAGAGCTTCGATTATCTGGTTATGCCCTCAGCCCGGTTTACAGAATCCGCAAAGGCTTCCGGCCCTAAGAAGATTGTGAAAAAAATAACCTTTGAACAGGTGGAAAACTCTCTTTTGAAACTTATAAACCGGATTGGACAAAACCGACCCGGCAAAGTACAATAAAGAAAATGGCAGAGAAGAAAACGCAATTGTTCTCTATTGGGCAGGCTGCAAAAAAAGCTGGAATTTCTCGACAGTCTCTGCAATATTATCTTATGGTAGGACTCATTGAGCCTACACGGGTTACTCAGACGAAAAGAAGACTCTTCGATGAAAGGGCTGTTGAGCGGGTCAAAATTATTAAAAAGCTGAACAAAACCGGCTATCCGCTCAGGGAAATTAGAGAGTTGTTTCTCGAAGCAAGGGTGGATTTGAAAGGACGCAAAAGTGAGTGATTATGAAACTTCACAAAGAATCCGGAATATCACCGTTGGTATCTTTGTAATCCTTGGTCTCTGTGCTTTCGGCTGGCTCATCTTTCAATTCGGTGACCTGCCGACGGTTTTCAGCAAACTCAATTCTTTCGACGTTCACGTCCAGTTTGCCTCCGCTCCTGGTATTCAGGTCGATACTCCTGTACGCTTCTGCGGTTACCAGATTGGAAGAGTCACCAGAGTCTACCCGCCGCAAATACGCAAAGACCTTATTACAGGCCGCCAGTATCATCAAATAGCTGCCGTGCTCAGCATCGATGAAGACTATAAAACTATTCCATCGAACGTTGAGATTAAGTTAATGGTTCGAGGCCTCGGAAGCAGCTATATCGAACTTTCTGCTGACCCCTCTTTGCCGCTCGCACCGCTCGACACCGACAGGCCCGAAACTGCTTTTCTGCGTGATAATATGCTTTTGCAGGGTTCTACCGGTACGACCAGCGAATTCTTCCCCGAGCAGACCCAGACACAGCTTGATGAGCTTATCACAAGCTTAAATATTATGATAGACAATGCTAACAGAATTATCGGCGACCCGAATAACAGGCAAAACATCAGAGACTCCTTGCACAATCTCAAAAGCACCACACATCAGGCCACCCAAACACTAAAACAGCTCGAGTCCTTTTTCGCCGCCGCAACCACAACAGCCGGTGACTTAAGCAAGGCAATTGTTAAACTTCAGCTCATCCTGGACAAGATAAATACCGGCGAAGGAACTCTCGGAAGATTGGTTAACGATGCCAAGTTCTATGAAAACTTGCTCGAAAATTCTCAGCAGCTGAATCTGATGCTCGAAGAGCTCAGAAGATTATTAAGAAAGTTAAATCAAGAGGGCGTTAAATTCAAATTATAACTATTTCTTTAGGTCCCGAGTCATCACAGCTGCCTGTTATTGTATTCAACCAACGCCTCTGCCGTCGAATGAATCTTAAAATTGTAACTTTGTAACCTGAAATTGCATATATATGAAACTGATTGCGTACAGTATTACACATCATAACTGCCCCGTAAAATTGAGGGAAAAGCTCTCCTTATCAGCCGCCCGGCGAAAATCCGTCCTGCGTAAAATGCACACTAACCCCTCTGTTAGCGAAGCTGTCTTGCTTGAGACCTGCAATCGAACCGAGTTTTATCTTTATGTAAAAAAAAACTTCGACTGCCTGAAATTCCTGACGCCCCTTGTAAGCCGGTTTAATCCCCGTGCTCTCAATATCTGGAAAAAATATCACCGTTTTTACGAAGGTCTTGACGTCGTTCGTCATCTTTTCGAGGTCGCTGCAGGCCTCGATTCACAGATTCTCGGCGAAAACCAGATCCTCGCACAGCTCAAATCCGCATACACCGAATCAATAAATGCTAAAATGAGCAGGATGATTTTCCATCGCCTCTTTCACAGCGCCTTCAGGGTGGGAAAAGCTGTCAGGGCGAAAACGAAAATATCCACAGGCCCGGTCTCCGTCGCTCTCGCAGCCGTCGTGCTTGCAAAAAAAGAAATCAACCTGCAAAACGCTGCCATTCTCCTCATAGGCGCAGGAAAAAATGCTCGGCTTATCGTAAAATATCTGCTTAAATCGAAGCCGAAAAGTCTGACAATTGCGAACCGAACACCAAAAAAAGCAAAGTCTCTTTTAACAAAGTCCGCAGATATAAAAGTTATCCCTTTGCGAAATATCGGCGATTATTTACCCGGTATTGATTTGCTGATTAGCTCAACCGCCTCCCGGAAACCGGTTTTAACATATCAATCGGTAAAAAATATTTTAACCGTCAGAAAAAAACCGCTTTTGATAATCGATATCGCTGTCCCAAGGGACATCGAGCCTGAAATCAGCCGTCTCAAATCTGTCCGCCTTTATAATATCGACGACTTGAAAAAGCTCGTAAAAACCGGCACACAAAAACGCTCCGCCGAAATGCTTGGGGCAAAAGCGGTTGTTAATGAATTCACGAATAAATTCGCCGCCTGGTTTCTCTCTCTCGACCTCGCACCGGTTATTTCAAAATTAAATCAAATGGCTCTCGACCTTGCCAAAGACCACGCCGCTCGTTACGCAAAGGAATTTGCAAAAGATAATGGTGACAACCTCGAAGAAAGGCTGAAAGTCTTTGCAGAATCTCTGGCAAAAAAATTGCTGCACAGCCCCATTTCCTTTTTGAGACAAGAGGGCACTGCAGAGCCGACAACTGTGCAGTTCCAGGCCGCCGATTTGATAAACAAAATATTCCTCTCAAAATCAAAAGAGCCCCGAAAATGAAGTCCCTTACCGTTGCTACAAGAGCTGGAAAACTCGCACTGGCGCAGACTCGGATTATTATTCGCCTCCTTGAAAAAATTCACCCCGGTTTACAAATAAAAATCAAAAAAATAACGACAAAAGGTGACATCGACAGGAAAACCTCACTCTGGCAGCTGAAATCAACAGGTTTTTTTACTTCTAAAATCGAAGACTCTTTACTCACCGGCAGCGCCGATTTCGCCGTCCACAGCTTCAAAGACCTGCCCACAAAACAAGCCCCCAGCCTGAAAATTATCGCCGTCTGCAGCCGCACCTTCCCCGAAGATTGCATCGTCTCCGCCGAAAAAATCATCTCTCTCAATCAGCTCAAAACTGCAGCAAAAATAGGGACATCCAGCTTAAGAAGAAAGGTGCAGCTCAAACGATTAAGAGCCGACATCAATGTTATCCCAATTCGAGGAAATGTCACTACAAGAATAAAAAAAGTCGATGAAGGCCGCTTCGACGCCGTCATTCTCGCAAGGGCAGGACTCGAAAGAATAAACCTCGCCCCCAGAATCAGCCTTTGTTTTGACCCGGAACAATTTTTGCCCGCACCAGCACAGGGTGCTCTCGCTGTTCAGACAAGAGCCGATGATAAAATTACAAACAAGCTGCTCTTGCCCTTAAACGATAAAAATGTTGAAACCCAGACCCTCGCAGAGCGTCAAATCCTCAAAACAACCCGCTGCGGCTGTCACGCTCCCGTCGGGGCCTTTGCAAAAATCTCTACAGATGATATAACTATTACAGCCTTTATCTCGGACACTGAAGGCAAAAATTTTATAAAGCGTCGGATTGCAGGCCCAGCCGAAAATGCACTGAACTTGGCTGACACGCTCGCCGGCCAATTGCTCGATGCCGGCGGTAAAAAAATCCTAAAACAAATAAAAACCAATAATGACTGAAACAAATAAAAATAGCGGCAAAGTCTATCTCGTCGGCGCAGGCCCAGGCGCACCGGACCTTATCACTATCAGGGCAGTAGAGCTGCTTAAAATCGCCGACTGCATAATCATCGATAAACTCGCAAATCCCGCCTTGCTTAAATACGCAAAACAAAACGCCGAGATAATGCATACCCCCAAAAGAGCAGGCCGCACCTCTGTCACTCAGGATACCATCAATATGTTAATGGTTGAAAGGGCACTGGCTGGAAAAATCGTCATCCGCCTGAAGGGCGGTGACCCCTGCATTTTCGCCAGAGTTTCACAGGAGGCAGCCGCACTCTCAAAAGCCGGTATCCCTTTCGAAATCGTTCCCGGTATAACTGCTGCCGTCGCTGCCGCCTCTTACGCCGGCTTCCTGCTCACCGACCGCGACTATGCATCGCAGCTCGTTTTTGTCACCGGCCGGGAGGCCGATGATAAACAAACCTCGAACATCGACTGGCACCTGCTCGCAAAATTCAAAGGCACAATCGTTTTCTATATGGGTATGGAAAATCTTGACATCATCATCGAAAACCTTCTAACTAACGGCCTTGATAAAAAAACACCCGCTGCCGTAATAGCCGATGTCACTCTGCCCACGCAAAAAATCGTCAAATCCACCATCGCAAAAATATCGAATGACTCTAAAAAACAAAACGTCCAGCCTCCCGCCTTGCTCGTCATCGGCACCGCCGCTGAAGGTGACCAGAGTTTGAATTGGTTTATGGAAAAACCCCTCTTCGCAAAAACCATCCTTCTCACCCGAGATGCAAAGGCAAATGCCGAGCTCGCCGCCGAAATCTTAAAAAAGGGAGGCAACCCTCTGACCTTTAATACAATTAAGATAAAACCGCTGACCGGCAAAAATGAATTTCTAAAAACTCTTACATCCTTTTCAAATTTCCACTGGATAATTTTCACAAGTCAAAACGGCGTTGAAATCTTCTTCGATTTCCTCGACAAAATTGGAAAAGACTGCCGGGTTTTCGCAAACTCAAAAATCGCAGCCGTCGGAACTAAAACCGCAGACAAACTTCAAGAGCACGGAATAATACCCGATTTTGTTCCTACTGTTTTTACCTCCGAGCAGCTCGCAAAACAGCTCATCTCCTGCGAAAATCTCAAAAACAAAAACATCCTGCTGCTCAGGTCTCTTCAAGCCGATAAAACCCTCAACGAAACACTCAAAAAAGCTGGTGCAAACCTCGAAGATACGCCAATCTATCAAATCGCCCCTGCTCAGAGTGACACAAAAACCGTAGGGCAGAATCTAAAAGCCGGCTGCATCGACTGGCTTACATTCGCCAGCCCGTCCGCCGTAAAATTCTTCTTCGAAAAATTCTCACCCGACCTCGTTAAATCCTCTAAAGTCAAAGTTGCATCAATCGGCCCGGTGACATCGCAGCAACTGAAAAAATACGGAATCGAACCCGATATCGAAGCCGCCGAACATACAATCGACAGCCTTATTGATGCGATTGAAAGCTCTTACAAATGATAAACGTCTCGAAACTATATTGCGGCCGGCCGGGCCAATCCGACGATTTGCGGTATTCGCTCGATAACTCCGCAGGCCCCGTTGTCGTCTATAACTGCACTAACCGCTGCAACCTTAATTGCCTGCATTGTTACAGCAGCTCGGCTGATGCAACTTTCACGAGCGAATTAAATACACAGCAAGCTGCCGATTTACTTACGCAGCTTGCTGAGATTAATTGTCCCGTAGTTTTATTTTCCGGCGGCGAGCCCCTTTTAAGAGACGATTTATTCGAATTGCTCAATCACGCAAATCGAGCTCACCTGCGGACGGTTTTATCCACAAACGGAACTTTAATAGATGAAAATACAGCAGAAAAAATCGCCGTTGCGAACGTCAGCTATGTCGGTATCTCGATTGACGGAAATAAAAAATTTCACGACCATTTCAGACAGGCCGATGGCTCTTTCCAAAAAGCACTCGATGCAGTTAAAAATTGCGCGAAATTTAATCTGCGAACAGGCCTGCGTTTCACAATTACAAAACAAAATGCAGAATACGTCCCCTATATTTTTGATTTGGCTGCCTCACTGTCAGTTCGCAGAATCTGTTTCTATCATCTGATAAGAGTCGGCAGGGCGAAGGCTTTGGACGAGCTGACCCTGAAGCCGGCCGAAACTCGAACTGTCATTGACACTATAATCGAAAAGACGAATGAATATGTTTCAAAAAACCTTGTCGATGAGGTCCTCACCGTCGGCAATCACTGTGACGGCCCATATATCCTCCTGCATTTACAAAAACTAACTCAAAACTTTACAAAGACTGCTCAGCTTTTGCAAATAAATGGCGGAAACAGAATCGGAGAAAAATTATTTTGTGTAGGCCCCGCCGGTAGTATCCACCCCGACCAGTTCTGGCGAAATCATTCACTCGGAAATATAAAAGACCAGAGCCTGAAAAAAATCTGGCAAAATCCCGATGAGCCGGTACTGGAAAAATTGCGAAATAAAAAAAACTTCGCCGACAAAAGGTGCCTGTCCTGCACCTTCTTTAATCTCTGCAAAGGCAACTACAGGTTCTTAACAGCCGACCCCGCCGACAGCAGCTGGCTCAACGAACCCCCTTGCTATCTTACCGATAATGAAATAAAATCATCTGTCCTGTAAGGAGTCTTTTATGGAGTTTCCGAAAACAAGACTGCGTCGGCTGCGAAAATCAGAAACTTTAAGAAGGCTCTGTCGCGAAACTACCCTCAGCATCGATAACCTCATCTACCCTTTATTTGTCAAAGCAGGCCTCAATCTCAAAGAGCCGATTCGCTCAATGAAGGACTGCTTTCATTTCTCGCCCGATACAATTGTCACTGAGGCAAAAGCAGTTTTCAATTTAGGCATACCTGCGGTTCTGCTTTTCGGCCTGCCCGAAAAAAAAGATGACAAAGCCTCGCACGCTTTCTCCGAAAACGGCCCCGTTCAGCAGGCTATCAGAAAAATCAAAAAAAATGTTCCCGACCTCGCTGTCATCACCGACATCTGCCTTTGCGCATACACATCTCACGGCCATTGCGGCCTTATCAAAGATAACAAAATCGACAACGATGCCACCTGCGAGCTGCTCGCCAAAGTCGCTCTTTCGCACGCACAGGCCGGAGCCGACATCGTCGCACCTTCCGATATGATGGACGGCCGTGTAAAATTCATCCGCGAAGCACTCGAAGAGAACCGCTTTCACGATGTCGCCATTATGTCCTATGCCGCCAAATTCGCCTCCGCCTTTTATGGACCGTTCAGGGATGCCGCCGATTCCGCACCAGCCTTTGGCGACCGAAAAACTTATCAGGCCGACCCCGCAAATCCAAAGCAGGCCCTCGCCGAAATCGCTCTCGATATTGATGAAGGTGCCGACATCGTTATGGTAAAGCCCGCCTTGCCTTATCTCGACATTATCGCAAAAGCCAGTCAGCGTTTCGATTGTCCAATCGCTGCTTATAATGTCAGCGGCGAATATATGATGCTCAATTCCGCCGCCGACGCAGGCCTTATTGACCGTGACTCTGCAATCCTCGAAACCTTAACCGCAATCAAACGAGCCGGCGCTAATATCATAATTACTTACTTCGCAAAACACGCCGTAAAACTCTTATCAAAATAATTCGCCTGTCACATTTCGGTTATCCTGAGTCGAACCATTGAAGGACTAAAAAACTTAAAATTATTTCCCGCTAAACTATTGACTTTATTCAAAAATATGCTACCCTTATAAAAAGAGAGCTTTTTCGCAGAGGAAGATACATCTCTTACTGCTAATAAAAAATTAAATCGCAGTGCTATGAAAGTAGTCATCAAAAAAGGCGGACAGACAGTAAACGAATTATTTTTCGGCGACCAGCCGCTCTACATCGGAAGGCACTCCGACTGCGAGGTCTGTCTGCCCGACAAAACCGTCTCTCGGAAGCACGCCGTCATCTTCCCAAGGGAGTCCGGCCAATGGTATGTAGAAGATTTGGACTCAGCAAACAAAACTTACGTTTCAGGCCGACAAATCCGGCAGGCTGACATCAAATCAGGTGACATCTTGCTCATCGGAAGCTTTACAATCGAAATCGATTTAACCGCCCCCCCACAGAATGTTATCGAAGCCGAGGATACACTTCAGGTCGAAGCCTCTTTAACTACTCCACATAACGAAACCATCGTAAGAAGACCCGACGAAGTTCACGCACCCGCTATGAGGCTGGCTTCAAAGCGATTGACCGACTTCTCGGAGGCTGCCGAAAGCATCTGTAAAACTGAAACACTTGATGATTTGCTCGCAGCATTATTGAATATCACAATGAAACAGTTCGAAGCCTTTCATACCTGGTGTGCTTTAAGACATCAATCCGCAGGCCCGATGACCTGTCACGCAGGAAGAAAAAGAGATAGTACCTCGGTTAACTTTGACCAGCTTCAGCTTAAGGACAAAATCACTCAGGCCATCGAAAAAAATCAATCCATCGTCTTTCCCAGTGTCTCTGCCCAGATGGAGCAGACCGAAAAAATCCGCTCCGCGATGATAGCGCCGATTGTACGTCGCGGCGGCTGTCTCGGTGTCTTGTACGTTGACAATTCAATGGTGCACGAGCATTACACGCTCGGTGACCTGGATTATTTGATTCTCCTCGGAATGCACACCGCCGCCGTCCTAAAATACTACCTCTAAAACCCTGACCACCCCAACGATCTTCAGCCCTCCATTTTTTATTGAATGTTGGATGTTCAATGTTCTACGTTGAACGTTCATATTTTGTCCCCCGTCTTTTATGGAATGTTGGATGTTCAATGTTGGAAGTTCGTATTCTGCCCTCCGTCTTCTTTTTTCTGTGTCCTGTGTCCTGTATTCTGTGTCCTGTATTCCGCCCTCCGTTTATCATTCAATAACGTGGATGTCTTTCTTTTTGCACATATCTTTTAGGATTTTAGGCCAGACCGTTGCGCTCACTTCTCCGATGTGGGCTTTTTTCAGAAGCAGCATAAACGTACGTGACTGCCCGATTCCCCCGCCGATGCTCAGTGGAATCTGGTTGTTCATAATAGCTTGGTGATAGGGCAATTTCAAAAAGTCGAGCTGCCCGGACATTTCAAGTTGAATTTTCAGTGTCTCAGCGTTGACTCGAATACCCATAGACGTCAGCTCGTGGCGCCTTTGGGTAACGGGATTCCAAACGAGGATGTCACCGTTCAGACCGTGCATAGCTCGCCCGTCTTCTGAGGTAGTTTCCGTAACCCAGTCGTCGTAGTCAGCCGCTCGTAGTTCGTGCGGGTAGCCGTCTTCCAGAGGCCAGCCGATGCCGATAATGAACAAAGCTCCGTATTCCTTTGCGATTTCTGTTTCCCTCTGTTTTCGCGGCAGGTCCTGGTATTTTGCAAGTATCTCTTCGGCGTGGATAAAAGTCAGCTCATCCGGCAGGTTCGGGTATTTGTCTGTCTTGAGCTGGCCGAAAAGGCCCTGAACGTGGCTTTCCGCGCCTTTAAGAACCTTCCAGAGCTTTCCTACGACCTCTCTGAGAAATTTGACGTTCCGCTGCTCCGCCGTTATAGCCAGCTCCCAGTCCCACTGGTCAACGTATGCAGAGTGGTCGTGGTCTAAAAAGTAATCTTTTCGCACCGCCCGCATATCTGTCACTAAGCCCTCGCCGATTTTCATACCGAACTGTTGCAGGGCCATTCGTTTCCATTTCGTGGCTGCCTGGACAACCTGGGCGTCGATGGGATTTTTGTCGTTTGAGATATGAAACTGGATAGGAGTACGCGAGCCGTCACGGTCGAGAAGGTCGTTAATCCCGCTTTCGGCATCGACGATTAACGGCACCGTAACGCGGATTAGATTCAGCTCTTTGCACAGGTTCTGCTCAATATAGTCTTTGATTGCATAAGTGGCGAGCTGTGTCTCCTTCGGTGAGAGCAGTGACGTGTAGTCTTTAGGCAGGATTTTCTCTAACTCGGCGTAGTCGCCAATTCCCGGACCCGCAAGGTCAGCCTTTTTGTCAGCCATCTTCTTTCTCCTGAAAAAGTGATTCATCTTCGCGGTTCAGTTGCTTGTATTGTCAGCGCTATATATTAAGCCGGTGACTTGGAATGTCAAGCATAATCTTGTCACACCCCCAAAACACAGTGATAAAAAAATATCTAATTTAGCATCTACACTCAAAACTATTTTGCCCTGTTTTTCTTTCTCAATATAATTAAAAAACAACTTGTATCGGTAATGACGTTTTGGGGCATCCCGTGGATGGAAACTCTGGAGAGAATCAGAAGCAATTCAACGTGAAAAGAGACAAGATCAGTACTGAAAGCTATTCTGGCCTGTGTTTTCTTCTCAAAGTCAAACTTAGTGCAGCCAGTTTTTCATGATTTGAATCCATGCATAGAGTTATGTTAATTACAGCAACTCTTAGTTTGCAATCCCTTCCAGCCAGTGT